>JAEEGL010874409.1_pt1 | contig 66286 bp, 63 predicted proteins | sample 9134231 | NCBI WGS metagenome assembly JAEEGL01 (sample SAMN16246548, study PRJNA631951) | gut metagenome | biome: gut microbiome; feature: rumen; material: fiber-attached | host: Bos | place: Iran: Karaj | collected 2018-10
ACGACCAAGCATTCGCAATCCGCTTCGCTACTTGCTCATGTTGGGGGTGGCGTTACTGCTACGCAGAATATACAAGGTGCTGAAACTCTTTGAAAGTGAACTTTCAGAGTTTTAGCACCTTGTATATCTGTGAACAGTAACGTTCTAATTCAAACTTCCGATATAATAAAACCCTTTGCATTCATCAAGTTTAACATTCACAAGACTTCCGATAAGCTTCTCATCCCCTTCGAAATGCACGAGTAGGTTGTTCGAAAGCCTTCCGGTCAGCATACCTGTCTTCCCTTCGTCCGTGCCTTCCACAAGGACTTCGGCGATAGTACCCGTCAGCTTGTCCGCAGCCTTTTCGGACTCTTCGCGGCAGACGGCGAGCAGGCGGTCAAACCTGTCCTTTACAACGTCTTCCGGTATTTCGTCGGGATAACTTGCGGCGGGGGTACCCGTTCTCTTCGAGTAGATAAACGTGAAAGCGGAATCAAATCCGCACTTCTTTACTACATCCACAGTCTCAAGGAAGTCCTCCTCGGTCTCTCCCGGGAAACCGACTATGATGTCTGTGGTAAGGGAAACGTTAGGCAGCCTGTCCTTTATTTTTTCTACAAGAGTAAGATACTGTTCTTTCGTGTAGTTTCTGTTCATCTTCTTTAAGATCCTGCTGCTTCCGGACTGCAGGGGAAGGTGAACATGATTGCAGATCTTGGGCTCTGTCCTCATAACTTCGAGGACTTCATCCGAGAAATCCTTCGGGTGCGGTGTCATAAAGCGGACTCTCTTTATGCCGTCAACGCGGCAGACTTTCTTTAGCAGCTCCGCAAAATTACAGGGTTCTTCGAGTCCTTTTCCGTAGGAGTTAACATTCTGTCCGAGCAGCATGATCTCAACAACACCGGATGCCGCAAGCTCTTCCGCTTCCTTCACGATGTCCTCCGGCTTTCTGCTTCTCTCCCTGCCTCTTACATAGGGAACTATGCAATAGGTGCAGAAGTTGTTGCAGCCGTAGGTTATGTTTATGCCTGCCTTAAAATCGAATTTTCTTGCGCTCGGGAGGTCTTCTACTATGTCCGTAGTGCCGTCCCAGATATCTATGATCTGTTTCTTCTTTGTTTCGAATTTCGCATACAGAAGTTCCGCAAGCTTAAAGATATTGTGCGTTCCGAATATAACGTCGACGAAGCCGTAGCTCTTTTTGATCTTTTCCACAGCCTGCTTTTCCTGCATCATACAGCCGCAGAGCGCTATCTTCATAAACGGATTCTTCGCCTTAAGCGTTCCGAGATAGCCTATGCGCCCGTATACTCTCGTATTTGCATTTTCTCTTACGGTGCAGGTGTTGTATATCACAAGATCCGCTTCCTCGGAATCCGTTTCGATATAGCCGCAGCGCTCAAGTATGCCCGCGAGCTTCTCGGAGTCCTTCGCGTTCATCTGACAGCCGAAGGTCTGGATATGGTATGTGAGCTTCCGTCCTGCAGCCTTTTCTTCATCTGCTATGATGTTTTTAAGCAAGTCCATGTAATAATACTGTCTTGCGGTTTCGTTGCCGGGTATTGCGTTCATTATTCTCTGATCTGACCTGTTCCGAATATGATGTATTTAATGGTTGTGAGCTCGTTCAAGCCGAGAGGACCTCTTGCATGGAGCTTCTGTGTGGATATGCCTATCTCCGCGCCGTAGCCGAACTCGCTGCCGTCGGTAAATCTCGTGGAAGCGTTTACATATACGGCTGCCGAATCGATCTCGTTAAGGAACCTCATAGCATGGTTGTAGTTCTTTGTAACGATGGCCTCCGAATGTCCCGAGGAATGCTCGTTTATGAAATCGATGGCTTCGGGCGTATGATCCACGATCTTCATCGAGATGATCTTGTCGAGGTATTCTGTGTAGAAATCCTCTTCCGTAGCCGGCTTGATCTCGGGAACGATCGCGCGGCATCTTTCGCAGCCCCTGATCTCAACACCGTGCTTTACGGTGAGTAACTCGTAGATCTTGGGTATTATGCGTTCAGCGGATTCGATATGGATAACAAGGGATTCGCAGGCATTGCAGACGCCGTATCTCTGTGTCTTCGCATTTTCAATGATGTTAAGCGCCATCTCGTCGTCGATAATCTTATCGATATAGATATGGCAGTTTCCGATGCCTGTCTGAATGACGGGAACGGATGAATTTTTGATGACATTGTTAATAAGGCCCGCACCGCCTCTGGGGATGATGACATCCACGAACTCATTCAATTTCATAAGCTCGTCAACATATGCCCTGTCGGTTTGGTCTATGAAGATCACGGCATCGGATGTTGTGCCCTGCTCATTCAGGGTGTCGCGGAGGAGCTGTGAAAGTATGCTGTTCGTGTTAACGGCATCCGAGCCGCCGCGAAGTATGCATACGTTTCCTGACTTAAAGCAGAGGCCGAAAGCATCGACCGTAACGTTCGGGCGGGATTCGTATATCATAGCGATAACGCCGAGCGGAACACGCTTCTTACCAATCTGCAGGCCGTTCGGACGGAGTGTCATCGATATGACTTCACCTACGGGATCGGGAAGCCCCATAACCGTGATAAGTCCTGCTGCCATATCGAGGATCCTCTTTTCGGTTAAAGCAAGCCTGTCGATCAGAGCATCGCTTAAGCCGTTCTTCTTTGCTGCCTCCACATCCCTGCGGTTTGCCTCGAGTATCATATCGACATTGCCCTTCAGCGTGTCTGCACATTCCTTTAAAATCTTGTTCTTATGGTCTGTGGTAAGGTTCTTTACAACAGATGATGCGGCTTTTGCCCTTAAGCCTATCTCCCTTATGTATGTGCTCATATCGTCCCTCCTTTTACAAACGTCTGAAATCAAAGCTATCGTCTTTATTTGCAACAAACAGGGTGCCAATTTCACCGCCGTTTATAACTGTTCTGATGTTTTCGATATCGTCACCGTTTATGATGACCATGTCCGCTCCGGACTTTGTCGCCATAAGAGCCGCATGGATCTTTGTTGCCATACCGCCGGTCCCGACATCGGAGCCTGCGCCCTTAGCCATATCGGCGATCTCCTGTGTGATCTCCTTTACAACGGGAATAAAGGCCGCGTCCTTATTCTTTCGCGGGTTGTCCGTATATAGTCCGTCGATATCCGAAAGTATGATCAGAAGGTCGCCCCGGATCATCGAAGAAACATAGGCCGAAAGGCTGTCGTTGTCACCGATCTCGATCTCGGCCGTGGATACCGTGTCGTTTTCGTTTACGATAGGGATAACTCCCATCGAAAGCAGCTCGCTGAGTGTGTTGCAGGCGTTGTTGTACGACTCGTCCTGCATAAACGTGTATCTGGTAAGCAGTATCTGTGCGCAGACCTGATTGTATTCGGAAAACAGCTTCTTATACACTGTCATAAGCGCTGCCTGACCTATTGCCGCGCAGGCCTGTTTGCAGGAAAGCGTCTTTGGCTTCTCGGTGAGTCCCATGGCATGTCTGCCCACAGCGATGGCACCGGATGAAACGAGGACTACTTCCTTACCCATATTGTGGAGGTCCGCCGCTATCCTGACTAACTTCTCAAGCTTTGAATAGTTGATGGTTCCGTTGCCGGGATAGGTGATCGTTGAACTTCCGATTTTTATGACTATCCTCTGTTTGTTTTTAAGGTTTTCTCTGTCATTCATTTTTAGGCCTTCCGTAAACGCTTGTGATCATTTCGAAAACTTTGATGCCATCGGCCGCGGCGCTTGTGATCCCGCCCGCATAGCCGGCTCCTTCGCCGCAGGGGTAAAGTCCAGCGATGGCGGATTCGCCGCTCTCGTTTCTCTCTATCCTTACAGGTGAAGAAGTTCTTGTTTCGACGCCGGACAATATCGCATCTCCCGATCCGAAACCTTTAAGTCTTGCGTCAAACCCCGTTACCGCTTCAATTATATCTTCTTTTACATATTTCGGCAAGCAGGGCGTTAAGTCCGCCATTTCATAGTTACCCTTAGAATTCGGGAGTACTTCGCCGAATTCCGAAGTCTTTTTGCCTGCCTTAAAATCCTCGAATCTCTGAACGGGGATTTTGCCGTTACCGGTCTTAAAAGCCGCTTCCTCCCATTTCTGCTGGAACCTTACTCCGCATAACGGACCCGTAAAGCCGTCCTGTTCGAAATCCTCGGGATTGACCTGTACTACAATTGCAGAATTGGCATTCCTCTCATTTCTTGCGGCATTGCTCATACCGTTTACGCATGTCCTGCCGGTTTCCGAAGAAGCATTTACAACAAAGCCTCCGGGGCACATACAGAATGAATATGCACCGCGTCCGTCTTTTGCGGTATATGTCATCTTGTAATCGGCGGCCGGGAGATCCTTGTAACTTTCACCGTACTGAGATCTTCCGATCAGTTCCTGCAGGTGCTCGAGTCTTAAGCCTATGGCAAATGCTTTCGGCGTTATTATAAGATCTTTACGGCTCAGCATTTCAAAAGTATCTCTTGAGCTGTGACCTATAGCAAGTATGCAGATATCGGCCGGGAGTTTTTCGGTGCCGTTTATTGTAAGCTCCGTGATCTTGCCATTCAAACATTCTACATCAGTAACACATGAATTGAAGCGGAACTCGGCACCGTTCTCTATTGTTTTGTTCCTCATATTTTTTACAACTGTACGAAGAACATCGGTTCCTACATGCGGCTTGTTGGAATATGTTATTGAAGGATCTGCTCCAAATTTACTGAATGTTTCAAGAATAAACGAAATTCTGCCGAGGGGATCCTTTACACCTGTGTTCAGCTTTCCGTCGGAAAATGTTCCCGCTCCGCCTTCTCCGAATTGTACATTGCTTTCGGGATTCAGCACGCCTGTCTTCCAGAAGTTCTCAACGCTCTTCTGTCTGTCGTCAGCATTTTCGCCTCTTTCAAGGACTATAGGACGGTATCCGTATTCCGCGAGCATATAGGCCGCAAACAGTCCGGCGGGACCGCAGCCTATGATGACAGGCCGGTGGTTCATGGGCTTCTCACCCTTTGGCTCAAAATGATATTTTACGACTTCCGCTTTTGTGATCTTTCCGCGGGACATACGGATACACTTGTCTTCCAAAGCCGCATCCTTCATAGTCACATTCACGGTGTAGAGCCAGAATATGTTTCCCTTGTCCCTTGCGTCAAGCGAACGCTTCGCGATAACATAGTCGAACTTACCGCCATCGGTTTTGAGTTCTTTCTGAAGCGCGGCTCTTATGTCGTTCTCGTCGTGCTTGATCTTCAGTTTTATCTGTACTTTGATCATCCGAACATCCTGTTTATGTATGTTTTTGCATCAGCCGGGATCGGAACGCCCGAGGACGCAAGGCCCGAAACGAAGCCCGTGCTCCATGCCCATTGGAGGTTGTAGCCTCCGCAGGTGCCGTCTATGTCTATGATCTCACCCGCAAAATATAAGCCCTGAGTAATGCGGCTTTCCATGGTTTCGGGATCTATCTCTTTCGTATCCACTCCGCCCGCGGTCACCTGCGCGTATGAGAAATCATTTGTGCCCGTGACCTTTAAGGTAAGGGATTTGTAAAGAGATACAAGTTTCTTAAGCTTCTCGTCGTTTATATCCCGTCCGTTTCCGGCAGGATCGATGCCCGCCATATTTAAGAGGCAGAAATTAAGCTTGTGGTTTAAGAGTCCAAACAGCGCCTCTTCCGTTGTACGCTTGTTTTTCTTCATTGCTTTTATGCGTTCTGTAACTTCCGCTTTCGCTTCTTCCGCGCTTAATCCGGGCAAAAGATCGATAACGAGCTCGACCTTATGTTTCTTTGCCCTCTCTGACGCACAGAAACGGCTTATCTGGAACGCGGGGATGCCGGACACTCCGTAATCCGTAAAAAGCAGTTCGCCTTCTTCTGCGGCCACTGTACGGCCTTCCGAGAGGAGTTTTATTGATGCTTCGGTCCGAACGCCGTTTATGGTCTTAAAGAAGTTTCCTTCGCATCTTATCTGGCAGAGGGACGGATAAAGCGGAGTTATCTTATGGCCTAAGGACCTTGCAAGGTCATAGCCGTTAAAATCCGTCACATCCTTCATATTTGCAATGCTTCCGCAGGCAAGTATGACTTTGTCGTAGGTTTGGTTGTTTATTATAAAGTTTTTCCCGGCTTTTGCAAGACTTTTTATCTTTTGAAATTCAAAAACCGCGCCGAGGCTCTTTGCCGTGAGTGTCAGCGCCGCGGAAACAGATGAAGCCTCCTCGGAATTCGGATAGATATAGCCGCCGTTCTTTTCTTTCGGGAGTATGCCTATCGATCTGAAAAAGAGCTTAGCACATTCGTTGTCGAACGTTTGAAGAGCAAATTTGGCGAAAGACGGATCTTCACCGCGGTAATATTCTATCCCCATACGGTCGTTTGTAAAATTACACTTTCCATTACCGGTGCCGTTTATCTTCCTGCCCGGAACATCCTTTGCTTCAAATACTGTCACGCTGCAGTTTCCGGTTCCGGATGCAAAAATTGCGGCAGCCAAACCACTTGCGCCGCCGCCTATTATTGCTGTTCTGATTTTGTTTGTTTCTTTTGCCATTATAATCTGTATCCCGTCTTTTCTATTATGCCTACGATACGTCCTCCCATCGGAAATTCAAGTATTTCCTCCCTGGTGATCGTGTGAGTCAGTATCATAAGCGTGCCGTAGGTGAAAGCTCCGAACATTATGGCCACAGCCAAAGAGACATAAGTGTTCTTGCATATTACAAGCATTCCCTCGAATGAAAAATAACAGATAAATGCCATTACAAGAGAAAACACTATGGGCAAAAGAAATGTTTTTAAGGCTTCCTGCCTGTATTCGAGATCGTGCCTTATGCGAAGAAAGTTTAAGATCCCGACGGTAAAAGGGAATACCATATAGCCGAGTGCCAGCGTATAAACGCCGAGGTCGGTGAAATACAGAAGGCAGAAATCAAATATGCAATATATGATAACGCCAAGCAGCGCATGAAATACGGGATATCTCATCCTGTCCGTGCCCTGCATAATGCTGTTGGTGGTCGTGGAATAACCGTAGAAAACCACGCTCATAGCGCCTATATGCATAAGGTTTACGGACATCTGCGAGTCGTCTCCGAAGATCGCAAGTATCGGGCTTGCAAGAGCCATAATACCGAATGCGCACGGTATCGCGATCATCATATTGAGCTTCACGGCCTGGGCAATCTTGAGTTCAAGCTTCTCCCTGTCTCCCGCAGTATATGCATGTACGAGGTTCGGAATGATAGCAACTCCGATTGCAGAAGCGATCGCAAGCGGTACGTTAGTGATAAGCTTGAATTTGCCGGAATAACGGCTGTAAAGCACAAGTCTTGTATCTTCATCAACGCCCTTTAAGGCAAGGATGTTGTTTAACAGAACCGAATCGATGTTTCCGGTGACAGAATAAAGAAACTGGTTCATAACTATCGGAAGCATCGTGACCAACAGCATTTTAAGGAGAAACGTATAGCTCTCGCTGTTTTGGTCTTCGTCCCTTTCTATACGGCTCATAAGCTTCGGCCGGTAGATGAAATAAACGAAGGCCAGGAAGATCAGAGCCGTTATCGCACCCGCAAGAGTTCCGAGGGTAGCGCCGGCAGCGCCGTAGGAAAAGCTGTTATCGCGGTCTGCAAATATCTTTAAGAACAGCGAAGCAAAAGCGATACCGAAGACAACGTGTACGATCTGCTCAAGTATCTGAGATATCGATGTCGGGATCACAGTGTTCTTTCCCTGGAAAAAACCTCTGAATACGCTGATCATCGCAAATATAAAGATAGTCGGTGCAAGAGCCTTTAAGGGCATCGCGCTGTTCGGGGATTTGATAAGGAAGGTCGCGATCTCGTCGCCGAAGAACCAGATGAGGCTTGCCATTATCAGGCCCAAAAGGCATGAAAAAACAAAGCTTACCTTCATCACCCGGAAGGAGTTCGCATATTCCTTTCTGGTCTCTCTTGCGGCGACCAGTTTCGATACGGCCATGGGTATGCTGAATGTGGAAAGCAGCAATGCCAGGCTGTAGATCTCGTAAGCGTTTGAATATGCGCCTAAGCCCGCATCCCCGAGCATTCTCGCTATGGGGATCCTGAAGGCCAGTCCGATAAGCCTTGATACTATGGAAGCGGCAGCAAGTATGCTGCCCTGTATGTAAAATGAATTTCTTCTTTTTGCCGTCATGGATCTACCTTGTGACACCGATGGAATTAAGGATCTCTTTCTGCATTCTTTCCATCTCTTCCCTTTCATCCTCGTCCTCGTGATCAAAACCGAAGAGATGAAGCATACTGTGGGCGATCAGGAAAAGCAGTTCCCTTTTTCTCGAATGGCCGTATTCCTCTGCCTGTTCAACCACCTTATCCACAGAGATCACGATGTCTCCGAGGAGTAATTCACCGGAATCGGGATCGCAGAGATATATCTCCTCTTCCTCGGTAAAGTCACATTTCGCGGGCTCTTCCCACTCGATCATCGGGAACGAAAGAACGTCTGTCGGACGATCTATGTTCCTGTTCTCGCGGTTCATCTCGTGTATCGTCTCATTGTCGGTGAGGAGCACGTTGACCTGGACCTCGTATTCACAGTTTAAGTAATCGACGCAGGCGGCAACGGTTTTTTCAATTTCCGAGGACACATTAAAATCAAAGATATCATCGGTATTCATATCCTGTTCGAGATTAATGTTCATTTGCCGCTCCCCATCTCGTCAAGCACGTTTGTAAGGAACGTCTTGATCTCACCGCAGTCCTTTACGGATATGCCCGAATCATCGGCTCTTCCGTTAAGCATATACTTTGTCATGGCGCCGTCTACGATCTTCTTGTTGGATACATCGGCGCCTGTTTTTGATCTCAGATAAATGAATGTTGTAATTACCGTGTCGCATACGGCAACAAGGAAGGCTTCTTTCGATGTGAAAGGAAGGTTTTCTTTGTTGTTGACCTGATCGACCGCAGTAATGATTGTCTCGGGTACATCCGCGTCCTTAAGGAGCTTCTGCGTGTTCTCCGCAGCCTCGCCCGGAAGGCCTTTTCCGACCTCGTGATGAAGCGCTATGGCCTTTGCGAGATCCACGTTCATATCCAGAGCTGCGGCGCAGTTTCCGGCGATCAGAGCTACCTTCTTCGAATGGAAATATGCGCTCTTTTTGTTATCCCGCAGATCCAGAAGAAGTTTTGACTGATCCGAAGTATATTCCTCGAAGGATTCCTTATTCATGGAAACAAGATCAAGGAACTTCTCCTGCTGCTCTTTCTCGGAAGCATATGCGGACTTCGAAAGGTCATAGTCGTTTACCTGCTTTTCGTCAAGCTCGGACGCAACGGATTCGAGATAAGAGATATGTTTTGAGACCTCTTCTTCCTTTGCGGCTGTCTCCGGCTCATCCTTCTTCTTCAAGAAAATGTCGTGGATGATCAAAACAAAGATATGTAGCAGGGTAACGATTACAAACAGTATGATAAGATCCCTTAAACGGTCCCCGAAAAAATAATGCTGCTGAAGCAGAAAGAAATAGCCGACAAAAAGGCCCATCGTAAAGTCCACGGTGAACGATATCGCAAGCGCTCCGATCATGAACCATGGGATTATGGAGACAGGACCCGTCAGGACAAACAATAAGCCCGTAACGACAACGGACGCACACGTAATAACGGTCATGCGCACATATGTCTCTCTTCTTTTGTATCCCCAAAAGGCAACAAGCGCAAGCAGGCTGCCCATAGCCACGGAATTCCAGAAATGTACGGTTTGTAAAGGACGGGCGTCGTTTTTTCCGGCCGCAATTAAGACGGTAATAACCGCTGTCAGAATAAATACTGTGACAAATATGCCGTAATATAACAGTCCGGTCTTACTTATTCTGCTTTTTCGTATTTGTATTTCTTCCGACTCCACCCTTATTATTCCTCTTTTCTTTCTTTTCGTATTCTTCGTATGCGTTTACGATCTTCTGTACCAGCGGATGTCTCACGACATCAAGGGAAGTAAGATGCGCAACACCGATCTCGTCCACGTTTTTAAGGACTTTAAGCGCAATATCGAGACCGCTTTCCGTCCCCGAAGGAAGATCCTTCTGCGTGGCATCGCCGGTGATTATGGCCTTTGAGCCGAAGCCTATTCTCGTAAGAAACATCTTCATCTGCGCCGGCGTGGTGTTCTGCGCCTCGTCAAGTATGATAAACGCATTGTCAAGTGTGCGTCCGCGCATATATGCGAGTGGCGCAACTTCTATCAGTCCCTTTTCCATATTCTTCTGGAAGCTCTCCGCTCCCATGATCTGATAAAGGGCGTCATATAAAGGTCTGAGGTAAGGGTCTACCTTGCTCTGCAGGTCTCCGGGAAGGAAACCGAGCTTTTCACCGGCTTCGATGGCGGGACGGGTAAGTATGATCCTGGATACCTCATCGTTCTTAAACGCTTTTATGGCCATAGCCATGGCAAGATAAGTCTTTCCGGTACCGGCCGGGCCGACACCGAAGACTATCATCTTATTTCTTATATGATCGACATACTGCTTCTGTCCGATGGTCTTCGGCTTGATCGGCTTACCCATAACGGTAAAGCAGATCAGATCCTTGTCGTTCTCGGCGACAGAAGCAAGCTTGTTCTCCATCGCCATCGCTATGGAGTAATTCATTGACTGTTCGTTGATCTCGTTTCCTTTCCTTAAAGAATCAGCCACGGACAATAACAGATCCCTGACCGAGGCTGTGTTCTTCTGGTCTCCGATGATCTTAAGCTCGCCGTCCCTTGAAATAAGGGAAACATTGAACGCTTTTTCGATCTTTTTTGCAAAGCCGTCGTATTCACCGAAGATCTCTTTAATTGTAGTGGAATCGAGTTGTAATATTTCCGTAACTGCTTCCATTTATCAAGCGTTTTCCTTTTCGTTTTCTTTATCAAGGATGATATGATGCTTTGTCTTTTCCTCATAAAGCATATCATCCGCCCTTGCGGTAAGGGACTCGAGAGTATCCTCTCCGTAATTGTATGAGGCGTAGCCTATGGATACCGAAAGTTTGTACTTCTTTGTCGTCCTGTCGTTTCTCTCTTTGATCGCCTTCAGGATGTCAAGCTTCAGCTGTGTGATCTCGTCTTCGAAACGGGATTTGATAACGAATACGAATTCGTCACCGCCGTATCTCGCAAGGAACATGCCCTGGCTGCCGCTGCATATCTTCTTGAGGAGGCCCGCTACTTCGATAAGGGCGAGATCTCCTTCGCTGTGTCCGTATTCATCGTTAATATGCTTGAAATAATCGAGGTCTATCATAAAAAGATAGAGCTTTAAGGGACCCTGAGGCTCAAGCAGGCAGTTCTGTATGAATTGCAGATACTGACGCTTGTTGTTAAGGCCCGTAAGTCCGTCGGTAGATATATGACCGATCTGTATGTCAAAGCATACCGCCGCAAGTATCAGCGAGAATGCGGGTACGGTCGTGCTCAAACTGTCAAAGAAAAGGTTCCATACGAGGGAAGCAAGCGGCAGAACGATGAATATGAATATTGTCTCGACGCTCAACACCGTCTTTGTCTCCGGATCATATACAAATGCTATGATCAGCTGGATCGCCGCCATTATGATATAAAAGCAGGGGATCAGATATGCAATGAAACCAAGATAACCGGGAACCGAACGGTTGGTCACGGGATCGATTTTGAAAATGATCTCGCTCCATGGCGAAAGAAGGGACAATATAAGCAGAATAAACAAAGGAACCCTGTATCCCCAGCAGTTTTCCGGTGTTTCAAGCTTCTTGGATCTCGTGAATGTGTTCGAGTAGATAAACCACATATATGACGTAAACGCCATTAACATCATAAAAGCACAAGTATAGATCTTGTTTACAACTATCCACGTAGGCCCCGGCCGTCCCTCTACGGCAGCGCATACTATGTCTATTACGCAGGTGCTCACAAGGGAATAAATAAGAATGAGAAAAGGAAGCTGTGAACGCTTCTCATCTTTCTCCCTTAAAACTCTGCGGAATATCCATTGCAGAAGTATGATGCACATTAGATCAACTTCAATTCTAAACCCCATTGAGTTCTCCTCTGACCCGGCTAACGTACCGGATACATCCCGAAAATTTTCCTCCATGGCAGGCATATGTGCGTTTTTGGGAAAATTTAGCCACAAAAACATACAGTATGACCTACCGATTATCGATTATAGCACAATCAAAAGTTAGATTAAAGATATAATTATCGGAAAACGCAAAAAAATCCCACGGTCTGTTGACCATGGGATCAGAGTTTTAACAGTTATAAAAAACTATTTATACTTGCGCTTACGAGCAGCTTCGGACTTCTTCTTGCGTCTTACGCTGGGCTTCTCGTAATGCTCGCGCTTACGAATCTCCTGCTGAATGCCGGCCTTTGCGCAATTTCTCTTGAATCTGCGAAGAGCGCTGTCGAGTGATTCATTTTCTTTTACGATTACGTTTGACATCTTTGTTATCCCTCCCTCCGGTTGGATAGTCTTTCTGTGCCTATACAACTGATTGGGTATTTATAAAAGCACTTAAACGATTATAGCATAAAATTTTAATACGTCAATCATTTATTTTAAAAATACAACAAAAATCTACTTATTGAACGATCTGTAGTAGTTTATCAGGCATCCGCTGGCGATTATGTCTCTCTCATCGTCGGTAAGCGCGCCGATCTTAAGAGTGAATTCCTTAAGCTCTTTATTTACGATATATGCCCTTACTTCGGACTTCTTGTTTACGATCGCGTCCTTTATGCCCTTGATGAAGATATAATCTCCGATCTCAAAAGGAACCTTGTCCTCGAAGATGAAAGGTATCATACCCCAGTTGATGAGGTTGGAACGATATCTCTTAGTCGCATATTCCTTAGCGATGTTTGCAAGACCGCCGAGAACCTTCTGGCATGAAGCCGCCTGCTCTCTTGCGCTTCCGTCGCCGGGCTTTACCGCATATACGACGCTTCCGATCTCGACCTTTAACGGATCGATGCCGAAACGCTCCTTTAATACTTCCATAACGGGTCTTGTCTCGGCAAGTGCATCATAGATATCATTTGCCTTGGCTGCTTCCCATCTTGCCTTCTCGGCTTTCTGGATCTCCTTTGCACGGCCTACATACTTGGGATCCTTTCTGGAAAGCGTAAACTCCGCAAGTCCCAGAGGATTGGATCTGAATGAGGAAGTCTCGCCTGAAGGAATGAGTTCGTCCGTCGTCGTAACGGGATCGTTGATAAGAGATGCGACTCTGAGCACCATATCCTCTTCAAGGCTGCACATCTTCGGCCAGTCTACGATACCCGGGCCGAACTTGACCTGAGCCTCGGGATCTGCCTTGCCCCAGCCGTTATATACTCTGTTCTCATATATAGCAGAATCGAAATGATATACGGGTCTAGTGAATTCGCCGTCGAAGCTCTCCGCGCTTGTGAGGAAGCCCTTGTTTGCTGCTGTTGCCGCGATAGAACGGGCATCCATAAGAGCAACCGATGCGATCTGTCCGTTTGTGACCTTGCTGCCTTCTCTGTTCGGGAAGTTTCTTGTCGAATGGCGGATCGAGAAACCGTTGTTCGCCGGAACATCGCCCGCGCCGAAGCAGGGACCGCAGAACGCTGTACGTATGGTCGCGCCGGTCTCCATAAGCTTTGCGATCGTGCCGTTCTTCACAAGCTCCATCATTATGGGCTGGGAAGCGGGATAAACGCTGAGCGAGAACTCGTTGTTTCCGATGTATTTGCCGTTTAAGATATCAGCCGCCGCGCATATGTTCTCAAAGCCGCCGCCCGCGCAGCCCGCGATAACGCCCTGATCCACATAGATCCTGCCGTCGCGTATCTTATCCGTAAGTGTGAATTTGATCTTATTGTTGTCAAGAGAAACAGCAGCCCTCTTTTCAACTTCTCTTAAGATATCGCCGGGGTTCTCGTTGACCTCGTCGATCGTATATGTGTTGCTGGGATGGAAAGGCATTGCGATCATGGGCTTGATCTCGGAAAGATCAACGTCAATGAGGCCATCGTAGTAAACCACTTCGGGAAGCGTGAGCTCCTTAAAGCTCTCCGCGCGGTTATGAAGCGCATAGAACTCCTTTACTTTGCCGTCTGTGATCCATATCGAAGAAAGGCAGGTGGTCTCCGTTGTCATAACGTCGATGCCTATTCTCTCGTCAACGGTAAGGCTGTTTACGCCCTCACCGAAGAATTCCATTACCTTATTGTTTACATAGCCGTTAGCGAAAACCTTGCCGATTATGGCGAGAGCCACGTCCTGAGGACCTACTCCCTTCCTGAGTTTGCCGGTCATATGAACGCCGACGACCTTCGGCATATTGATGTCATATGTCTTGTTGAGGAGCTGCTTAACAAGCTCGGGGCCGCCTTCACCAATGGCCATCGTTCCGAGCGCGCCGTATCTGGTATGAGAGTCGGAACCGAGTATCATCTTTCCACTTTCCGCAAGCATCTCACGCGCAAACTGGTGGATCACCGCCTGATGAGGGGGAACATATATGCCGCCGTACTTCTTTGCGCAGGAAAGTCCGAACATATGATCGTCTTCGTTGATCGTTCCGCCGACTGCGCAGAGTGAGTTATGGCAGTTGGTGAGGACATAGGGAACGGGGAATTTCTCGAGTCCGCTGGCACGTGCCGTCTGGATGATCCCTACGAAGGTGATGTCGTGGGATGTAAGCTTGTCGAACTTGATCCTGAGCGACTCCATATTACCGGATGTATTGTGATTTTTTAAGATATTATAGCTTAAGGTGTTTTCCTTAGCCTTTTCCTTATCGGGGAGTTCAGCGGAAAATTGTGAATAACGCTGTCCTATCTCTTCTTCCGCCACAACATTTTTACCGTTGAATACATATGCTCCGTTGTTAAAAAGATTGATCACAGTAGCCCTCCTAAACAGATAAAATTTAATCCAAAATATAATACAAGGTTTTGTGCGGAAAATCAATACAAAATTTATTGCTATGATGTAATAAAGCAGAAAAACATAAAAAAACCACAACCGTTTCCGGCTGTGGAATACATTCAGTTCTTAAACATAAAGCATAACATTACCTGGTAGTCTTCGTAAAGCAAAGGAACCTTGAACATTGTGCTGTCGGGTGATTCGATGGTTGTTGTACCGGTGATGATGGTCGGCGGTGTGATGTCGATCATAACATTGTTGTTTGAAAGGATAGTTGCCGCATTACCCATTACCATGTTGCCAAGCTCGGAAATGGCACTTCTTGCCATATCGTCAAATTCCGCAACGGGCATTCCCATCATCATTCTTGATGCGATCTTCTTTGCTATTTCGATGTCCATTACAAAGCAGGCCTGACCACAAAGCTCACCGGTGATACCGAGCATTATAAGCATCGGATTGCCGTCTAACTTAAAATCAGTCTTTTCAATCTTTCCAAATTTAATATCAACCATGCATACCTGTTGCATAACCTGCTTGGCGGATATAAGGAAAGGGTTGATCTGTTCCGCTCTGATTGCTGCCATAATTTCCTCCAAAAACTTACTATCACTATCAGTTTAATAAAAATACCATAGCAAATCTACTTAAAAAAATCAATTAATTTAGTAAAAATTATCTTGTGAACATGAACATACCGACACCCGCCGCGATCGTGATATTAAGCGAATCCACCTCATCGCTCTGGGGTATTATTATGCTCTTTCCAACCTTAAGGTATTCTTCCGGGAGGCCCGTTGCTTCGTTTCCGAATACAAGTGAATAAAGCTTTTCATGCCTGCAGTTCTCAACTGTCAGGTTATTTTCGGCATTTAGCATAAATGTGAATATCTCATGCTTCGGGAACTCTTTCATATAGATATCGAAGGAGTCGTAATAACGGATGTTCATCCTGAATTCCGCTCCCATGGAGGCGCGTACTGTCTTTGGATTGAACTGATCCGCTCCGGGTGAGATCACTGCCATGTCTTTGATGCCGAAGGCCACCGCTGTTCTCATTATCGTTCCCATGTTGCCCATATTGCCGGGATTTACAAGAACTATATGCGGTCTGTCTTTCGAAAGCCTGTCTTCGTACTTGTCGAATACGGCAATCACGAAACAGTTTTCCTTGTCCGAAAGTCTTCCTATGAGCTTATCGTTGACTGCGACCTGAATGTTGTGTCTGTTAGCTTCCTCATATATGCCTTCCTTATCCGTAAAGGTGGAATGCAATATGATCTGCCTGACTTTCTCCGGTCTTGTCTTTAATAATTCAAAGGTCGGAAAAGCACCTAATGTGTAGGAATATTCGCTGTCCTTTTTATATGGTTTGATTTCCATTTATTATACCTCTTAAAGTACAACAAATCTTTGAAAATTGAAAAGAAAACGCCCCAGCGCAAAGCCGGGGCATATAACTGTTAATATAAGTCGATGAATTAGCAACCCATCTGCTTTGCAACTTCTTCTGCAAAGTTTTCGCTCTTCTTCTCAAGACCTTCGCCTGTCTCATAACGAACGAATCTCTTGATGGAGAGGTTGATGCCGTTAGCCTTTGCTACGGATGCAACATACTGTCCAACGGACTGCTTGCCGTCCTCAGCCTTTACATAAACCTGATCGTTTAAGCAAATCTCAGCCATTTCCTTCTTAAGACGGCCTGCGATCATACCCTCGATAACCTTCTCAGGCTTGCTTGCTTCCTTGGGATCGTTCTTGATCTGCTCAAGAAGGATGTTTCTCTCGTTAGCAAGGAACTCCTGATCAACTTCGTTCTGCGAAACATACTTGGGGATCATAGCGCAGATCTGCATAGCAACATTCTTTGCGCACTCACGAGCTGCATCTGTACGATCACCCTTCATCTCAACAAGGATAGCCTTGCTGCCGCCCTGATGGATGTAGCTCTCTACGAAACCGTCATTGGAATTGAACTGCTCGAAACGACGGATCTTAAGGTTCTCACCGATAACGGCGATCTGAGAAGAAAGCTCCTCGTTAACAGTCTTGGAAGTATCCTCTGCCCAAGGCTCTGCAAGGAATGCATCGATATCCTTAGCGCTTGTCTTTGCAGCCTGAGCCGCAACCTTAGCAACATAGGAAGTGAACTTCTCGTTCTTAGCAACGAAGTCTGTCTCGGAGTTAACTTCAACGATGGAAGCGTTCTTACCGTCTGCGGAAACGCAAACTGCGCAAACGCCTTCAGCAGCAATTCTGCTGGCTTTCTTTGCAGCCTTTGCAAGTCCCTTTTCTCTGAGGACTTCAACTGCCTTTTCAACATCGCCGTCTGTCTCTGCAAGAGCCTTCTTGCAATCCATCATGCCGGCGCCGGTCATCTCTCTTAAATCTTTTACCATGCTTGCTGTAACTTCTGCCATTGTTTTATTCTCCTCTCAACGTATGGGATTAAGCTTCCTGTGCGGTCTCTTCTGCAGTCTCTTCGGGAACGGAAGGAACGAATTCCTCGCCCTGGTTTGCTTCGATAACTGCATCAGCCATCTTGGAAACGATAAGCTTTACTGCACGGATAGCATCATCGTTGCCGGGGATAACATAGTCAAGTTCCTCGGGATCGCAGTTTGTATCGGCAATTCCGATAAGGGGAATGTTAAGTGCATGAGCTTCCTGTACGCAGATTCTCTCCTTCTTGGGATCTACGATGAAGATTGCATCGGGAAGAGACTTCATTTCCTTGATACCGCCAAGGTTCTTCTTTAACTTGTCCCATTCCTTCTTGAGGTTGATAACTTCCTTCTTGGGAAGAACATCAAATGTTCCGTCTTCGCTCATCTTCTCGATGTTCTTTAAGCGAACGATTCTGGACTGGATGGTCTTGAAGTTGGTAAGCATACCGCCGAGCCATCTCTCATTTACGAAATACATACCGCAACGCTCTGCTTCGAATGCAACTGCATCCTGAGCCTGCTTCTTTGTTCCTACGAAGAGGATCTTACCGCCGTTTGCGGCGATGTTCTTGATGGCATCATATGCCTCATCAACCTTGCCGACTGACTTCTGGAGATCGATGATGTGGATACCGTTTCTCTCGGTATAGATGTACTCAGCCATCTTAGGGTTCCATCTTCTTGTCTGGTGTCCGAAATGTACACCTGCTTCAAGCAACTGCTTCATTGAAATAACGCTCATTTTTATACCTCCGTTTGGTTTATACTTCCGCATACGTCTCATTTTGAATGCCGAACGGCCAATGCCGCACCACGGTCATTCATCGATATGCGTGCTTTGTCGCGGGGCGTTTCCCGCGCATGCTGAGACAATATACCACAAAATGTTGAGGAATGCAAGGATTTTTTTGAAAAGCAAAAAGACAAGAACCACCGGGGACGTTTCATTTTGGCTGTTCACAGCCAAAATGAAACGTCCCCGGTGGTTCGGATCATTCTTCCGTCGCTTCCGGCTCTTCGGTCGGTGCGGGTGTTTCCGTGAGTTTTGCTTTGATCGCGTTCATATCGATCGTCTGATTCGTAAGAAGTTCGGGCTCCTTTTCGAGTACATAGCCGAGCTCTTTCGCGCGCGTTATTGCTCTTTCGTCGGTCATACGATCGTTGTAGTGTACAGCCATAAGGATAAGGGCTGTGATCAGTATGCCGAATCCGAGGCCGCGCATATAGTATTTTTTCTTGTCACTCATATATATCAGGCTCCGTAAAGATCGATAACCAGTTTGACTTCACCCTGACCGAGTTTGAGCGCCTTTGATATGTCAAGTATGCTCTTTCCGGCCTTATGAAGCTTTAAGATCTCTTCGTTCTTGTTGTCCGACTGCATCATTTCGGGGAGATTCATCTGTCCCGAGGCTTCGTCGGCCATGATCGTAGCGGATTGACGGGGATCCGCCTTTTCCCTCGCTTCCTTCTGTGGTGCTTTCGGAACGGGCTTCTTTATGTTCTGCAGAGACTTCTGAAGCTCCTCGTCATCTCCGACCACCATCTTCGTATTCTTCTTGACCGCATTGTTGAGCTGCCTTGTAATGCGGATGATCTCGGAAATGGTGTCCTTCATGGTCTGCTTGGAATTCTCCATATCCGCAAGAGTCTGCTTTATCTCCTCGTCCTTGGAATTCAGCATATTGTAAAGGAAGACGACATGATCGTGATTTTCCTTGATCTTTTCGATGTTGGTCTCCGAAAACTCGTTGATAGCCATGATCTTTTCATCGGATATGCGGCTCAGTGCATCGTCGGTCTCAACAACCGCCGCGTCTGTCAGACGGTCTATGCTCGCCTTTATCATCTCATCGACCATATTCTGTTTTGATTCGAGGTTTTCTTTCGTAAAAAAAGAATCGTCACCGCTGGTGTCTTTGCTGTTACCCGCGAAGATAACGCTGGCAACCAGAATAACGATCCCGGTTATAACAAGAATAATATCTACTACCATTATTATCCCCTTTATATTTTCACATCGAAGGAACATCCGAGCATTCTTTTCAATGCTTCTTCTTTCTGCTGTTCCTCTTCTTCCTTCTTCTTTCTCTTCTCTTCTTCCAGCCGCTTGTATTCGTTGCTGCCTTTATCCTTGGCATCATGCCTGAAGGGCGTTTCGGACTTTTCCTCGGCCTTCTGCGCCCTTGTAAGCTGTTGCTCATGCTGCTGGTTCTGGGCCATGGCAATATTGGGCTGCTCCGACTCCTGTCGGCTCTGCTGCCCGATCTTGAAATTTGTGGCCTCCTGTGAACGAGGTGCCACTACAAGACTTTCGTAACTGATTGCCATATTATCGCCCCCTTACCTAAAATACCGGATCAATAGTAAACATCCAGTTTAACATCGCCGCCTTCTTTGTAGAAACGACAATAATTTGTTTCACCCTTTACATAGTAAACAGAGTTCGAAATGATGATCTTACAGCCGGGATGTATAACTCCCTGTGCTCTTACGGCACCGCCGACATAGCTGTCGATGAGGTTTTTAAGGTCCTTCATTCTGTTATCTATCTCTTCGTTTCTCTTGTTTATCTCTTCCCTGCGGGCATTTGCGTGCTTAAGCTGAAGAAGCTTGTCCGGAGGAAGCTTTTCGCCGAGCTTTATCCTCTTAATGAGTGACTGAAGGCTCGTCATAAGCTTTTCTGTCTCCTCGGCATTTGCAGCCAGTTCATCATCAAGAGCATGATATTCTTCGACGATGGCAGGATCGATACCGCACTCGAGAACTGTTGTCGCGCCCATTGAAGAACCGATCGTTCTTGCGGAAATAAGAGTACCGGAGCGGATAACTCCGCCGCTGATAAAGCCCTTCTTTCCGTCCGCGGTAACATCGCCCTTTGCGGTAACATTGCTGTGCATAATGGAATCGGCCGTTACATAGCCGCCGGCTTCGATGCTGGCGCTCTCGATGAACTTCGAGATAACGTTTCCGCCGGCCTTGATCGTTCCCTTATCCATACCCGAAATACCGCGCTTTAATACGATATTTCCGCCTGCCTGGAGATATGCACCCTCAACAACACCGTCAACGATGATATCGCCCTTCGCCTTGACGCTGTAGCCTGTATTTACGTTACCTTTAACATGAACGTCGCCTTCATAATCGATGTCTCCGGTGGATGTATCGACATTGGCGGGAACATCATATGTATTTGATACAAAGATCATATCTCCTTCAAGGGAAGCATGTCCGTTGATCTCGGAATATGCTCTGAGGCCGTCTTCGGAGAGCTTGATATTCTTGCCGACTCTTAAGATCTTCGAACGTACCTTTGTCTGCTTCAGGAGTTTACCGCATACATCGATGCCGGGTTTTCCGAGATCGGCGGGCTTAAGCTCCGCAAGAAGCTGTCCCTGGTTAACGGGACTGATCATATCGAGATGATGGAAGTCAACGCTTCCGTCTTCGTTCATCTTCGGCTTCATTGTGAGATCGGTATTGAAGTAATACTTGATCTCCGCTTCGCTTCCTTCAACCTGCAGTGTAGCGGTCGCAAGCTGATATCTCTGCATATAGACCCTGTTTCCGAGGAAATTGTCTATCATATCGTTGTCTACGCCGTATTTAACGCCGGCTTTAACAAGCTCCTGAACGATGGAATCGTGAGTCAGGGGCTTACCGCCTTCCATAGCGGGGAAAAACCTCGCATATGCGGCAAACTTATCCTGAGAGATCTCAATTATTGCAGTTTCGTCGATGGGTTTGACCTGTTCGGGGGTAACCATCATTTCTCTGAGTCCGGTGATGGGTTTGGCAAAGAATTCCGAAACAACCGCTTTATCATAAGGGTATTTTAAAACCTTATCGAGGTAAAGGATAACATCGGATGCCAGAATATTGGAATTACCGCCTTCGATCGCGGGATAACAGGAGATGTATGTGCCCCCTGCCTTAACATTCAATCTGAAAAAAGCATTTTTTGCCATTTGGCCCTCCCCATAACGTGGACAAGATTTATATAACAAAAGATCAGAAAAACAGTTCAATGTTGGATCCGAGCTTTACACGAAGCTTCTGTATAGCCTTCGTATGAAGCTGGGAAACTCTCGATTCGGAAACATCGAGAACAAGACTGATTTCCTTCAGGGTCATTTCTTCATAATAATACAACAGGATAACCTGTTTCTCTTTATCCGTAAGCTCCTCTAAAGCCGCCACGATAGCTGCTTTCATTGCTTCCTTGTCCATGGAAGCGCCCGGCTCGAAGGCTTCGCTGTTACCGCCTATGACGCTTGAAATACCGGCTTCGCTGCCTTCTTCCATATATTCGTCAAGGGATATGAGCCCCGATGCCTTGGTCTGAGCCTGCCAGCGGTCAAGCTCGTCTGTGGATATATCGAGCGCCTGAGCGATCTCGACATCCGTGGCAGGTCTGCCCGTTTCGCTTTCGATCTTCGAATATGCGGCGTCGATCTGCTTCTGCTTCTGACGCACACTTCTCGGCAGCCAGTCCATTTTGCGGATCTGATCGAGAATAGCGCCTCTGATCCTCAGGGATGCGTAGGTTTCAAACTTGACGCCTTTGCCGTAATCGAACTTGTCGATCGCATCGATAAGTCCGAAGGTTCCATAACTGACAAGATCCTCATATTCAACGGCATAGCCGAGATATATGCTGAGTTTGCCCGCAACAATTTTAACCAGATTGGCATATGATAATATTAACTTTTCACGTAAGGCCTGTGAGGGCGATTTCGTATAATCGGCCCACAGTTTTTCCTTATCTTCTGCTCCCATATGCTGTTCCCCAATTTATTATTGGTTTTCCGAGTCTTCGGAAGCTTCTTCTGCGGTTTCTTCTTCCACTACCGGTTCTTCTTCCTCTTCCTCTTCTTCTTCCTCTTTTGCTCTTAATTCAGCTTCCTTCTTCTCTTTGGCAAGCTGTTTGGCGCGAGCCTCCGCCTCTGTATTTATTTTAGTGATTATGCCGGCAATAATCAAGCCTATTATGTAAAAAATTAATAAAGTTGCGGCAATATACAATAATGATGTAACAAGCGGTATCTTATTGATCAAGCACGCAAAGGCGATACTGGTTCCGGCAAAAAGCATTACGATAAATGCCAGCCTTTTATTCTTCATAAGCCACTTCCTAAATAGTATAAGGTGCAACGCCGACGGACTTGATCAGAAGATCTCCGGTCTCGGGATAGAATTCTATCGTGCGTCCGAGATGTCCGCCCGTATCCTGTGCTTTGAGCGGGATCTTGAGCTCGTTCAGCTTCTTGATAACACCTTCCGCGTTACGTTCCCCTACCTTAAGCATTTCGTTATCGGTCTTAAATGCGAACATCTGTGCTCCGCCCGCGATCTTAGCAATAAGTCTGCTTCTTGTGGCACCTGCTTCGATCACCTTGTCAAACAAAGCCTGAACGCCGGTATCGGCGAATTTTGCAATGTTTTCATTATTTCTTATTTTCGTACTGTCGGGCAGCATAACATGCACCATGCCGCTCACTTTGGATACGGGGTCGTAAAGAACGCATCCTATGCATGAGCCGAGTCCCAGGGTGGTTATATTGTCCGGCGGAAGACATACCGACAGATCGGCCATGCCTATTTTGATCATCTTTCCCATATGCTCTCCGAATATAAATTATAATCCCAGTGATGTCATAATTTTTGAATAGGAATCCATAGTGGGAATTAAAAGGAAATAACCATTCAACTCCTGGGTTTCATCCAAATCAAATTCCGTTTCGATCATAACCGCCTTATCTCCCAGCTTGCCGAATTCAATGGCGGGAACCGAAAGAATGGCCGCAGCCATATCTATCGAAAGATACGGAACACTTGCATTTATCTTAAGCTTTGTAAGATCGGAAAGCGAGGACAGATATGCGCCCGTAATGATGTTGCCTATCTCCTGCAAAGCGGACATATGCATCTCATTAAGCGTATCCTCGTCTTTCAGATCGCTGAACATAAGCTTTCTGAGCAATGCATATGCGGAAGGCGTGTCCATAATGAACATCATCATTCCTTCCACGTCGTCGGAAAGCTGAAGCAGAATGCCTATGACAAGCAGTTCCTCTCCGCCGACCATCTGAACAAGATAATTAAAGTCACAGACAACAGCCTGAGGCACCTTGATATCGATCTTCATATCAAGCATCTTTGCAAGCGCCGTAGCCGCGTGACCCGATCCGATATTTCCTATCTCTCTTAGGACGTCAAATTGCATGTCACTGAGCATTTGTTCTTCTGCCATAAAAAACCTCCGATATAAGCCTACGCTCTGATTAGAACCAGGAATTGAATTTCCTCATAAAACAACAATAGGGTCCCCTTTAAATGAGACCTGACGTATAAACCTCCCGCCGGATATTCTCCGGCGGGAGAATTGATATTTTATTCTTCTTCCTCTTTATCCTGGATAACTTCCATGATGTTAAGGATGGATACGAGTTCGTCACCGTTCTTTCCGACGCCGGTAAGGAAATTTGCCTTGTCGTCGTCAGCGCCCTTAGCACTGGGCTTGTCGATCGACTCGTTGGAAAGGGTCAGAACTTCTTTTACGGAATCAACGATGACTCCCACAGATCCCTGAGCTTCGGGCTTAAGGATGAGGATCCTTGTCTTACCTGTGATCTCATCGGCTTCAAGTCCGAAACGCTTTCTTAAGCTCATTACCGGGATAACTTCACCTCTTAAGTTTATAACGCCCTCGAAGTAAGGCTGAGTCTTGGGAACTCTTGTGATCGACTGCATTCTTACGATGTTGTCGATAAAGTTGATATCCACGCCGTAATGCTCACTGCCGAGAACTACGACAATATATTGTTTTGAATCGATACTGTTGATCGCTACTGCTTCTGCCATAATTCATCCCTCCTTAAACCAATGTATTTACATCAAGAATCAATGCAACTTCGCCGTCGCCGAGAATTGTGGCACCGCTGATCATCTTCGGGCTGTCGATGTACTTGCCGATGGACTTGATAACGATTTCCTGCTGACCGATGAGATTGTCAACTACGAAACCTGCAAGCTTTTCGCCCTTGGATACGATAACGACAGTAAGGTTTTCGTCCGCACCCTTTGTGGATTCGATATCCAGGATCTGATTCAGACGGATGATCGGGATTACGGAACCGCGGAGGTGGATAACTTCCTTGGACTGTACATACTTGATATCCGATACCGGGATATCCTCGATGGTCTGGATGCTTCCGAGAGGTATCGCATACTTCTCTGTGCCGATCTCGACCATAAGGGACTGGATGATGGCAAGTGTAAGAGGAAGTCTTACTATGAAGTTACTTCCGCCGCCGAGTACTGTATGAACTTCAACGTCACCGCCGAGTTTTTCGATATTTGTCTTAACAACGTCGAGACCAACGCCGCGTCCGGAAAGCTCCGAAACCTTCTCTGCAGTTGAGAAGCTGGGTCTGAACAGAAGGTCGATGATCTCCTTGTCGGACATCACTTCGGACTGTTCCTTTGTGATGGTGCCCTTTTCGATTGCTTTTCTCTTAACCTTTTCTACATCGATACCCTTACCGTCATCCTTAACCTCGATGACAACGTTGTTGCCTTCCTGGTAAGCATTAAGGTTAATAGTTCCGACTTCGGGCTTGTTTGTCTTTGCTCTGTCTTCCGCTGTTTCGATACCGTGGTCGGCAGCATTTCTGAGAAGGTGAGTAAGAGGATCGCCGATCTCATCGATAACGGTACGGTCAAGTTCTGTCTCTTCACCGCTGATAACAAGGTTGATCTTCTTGTTAAGCGACTTGCTGACATCTCTGATCATACGAGGGAAGCGGTTGAATACGCTCTCCAGAGGAACCATTCGAACCTTCATTACAGACTGGTGAAGGTTTGTGGTAATTCTTTCAAGATATTCGATCTGAGGTCCGATGCCGTTGCCTGCATTGTGATTTACTTCATCCTGCTGTGCGTTAAGCGATACAAGACCATTCTTTGCGATGATGAGCTCTGATACGAGGTTCATCAGATCGTCAAGCTTTTCAATATCAACACGAACCGAACGGTTGACAACGGGCTTGCCTGCGCTTGCGCCTGCATTCGCCGCGGGAGCTGCGGGCTGACCTGCGGCCTTTGTCTCGACAGCTGCTGCGGCCGCGGTTGCCTGTGCTTCTGCGGGAGCGCTCTCGTCCTTAACTGTAGCCGCTTCAACTTCTTCCTTGCTGAGAGGAGCCACAAGAGCGGTCTCAACTTCGGAAACGTTCATAATAGCCTGCTTAACTCTGTCTGCGCCTTCCTTTGTAAGGAATACCATAGAGAAGTCGAGGTCGAACTTTTCATCTTCTATATCCTGGACAGCCGGCTCTGATTTAGCGATGGTGCCCATTTCTTCCAATTTCTTGAATACCATGAATGCTCTGGCTGCTTTGAGCAGGCAGGATTCCTGGATATATACGGTGATACCGAAAGCATTTGTGCCCTCATCAATGGCCTTGTTGATGGCATGCTGTTCGAAATCCGCATATTTGAACTCTCTGAACTTTTCCTTGCCGGAATTGTCGGTTGCAGTTGCTGCTGCCGCCGCTGCGGGCGCGGGAGCTGCGGGCTCTGCTGCCTTGCCTGCGGCCTTCTTCTTGGGAGCGGGTGCTGCCGCTGCTGCGGGTGCTGCTCCGCCGTTCTGAACGAAACCGATCAGCTGTCCGATGATCTCTTCGCACTTATCATCGCCTTCGTTTCCGGCATTGATGATGTTGTCGAGGATCGTCTCGAGCTTATCGAGTCCCTTGAAGAGAACGTCGACAAGGTCGGGAGTAACTTTCATTTTTCCGTTTCTTACTTCGGAGAAAACATCTTCCCACTTGTGAGTAAGTTCCTGCATGGTCTTGTAGCCCATTGTGCCCGCCATGCCTTTTAATGAATGAGCCGCACGGAATATCTCATTGATGGTATCCGCATTTTCGGGCTCTTTTTCGAGAACAAGCAGCTGCTCGTTCAGGCTTTGAAGGTGTTCTTTTGTTTCGTCGATAAAGATTTCGAGATATTGACTAACATCCATGATCTTGTACCCCCGTACTTTTAATAATTTCCTGTGCAAGTTGTCCCAACGGTTTGACTATGTCCGTAAGTCCCGCATCGAATACGACCTTCGGCATGCCGTAAACCGTGGAAGTGGGTTCATCTTGAGCAATTACGTAAATATTGTTCTTCTCGGCCAAGGCATTTATGCCCATCGTGCCATCACCGCCCATGCCTGTCATAACGCAGCATATTATGTCATCAAAGTCCATTCCCGCGATAGATTCGAAGAGAATGTCGGCACAGGGCTTCAATGCGTTTCTTGCAGGTTCTTCGGAGTTGAGGTCGATAATGTAATCGGCTCCGCTCTTCTTAAGTCGCATCTGAGCGCCGCCTTTGGCAATGTATACTATGCCTTTGGCGATCCTTGCGCCGTGTGTGGCTTCAACCACATGGATCTGACTTTCCTGGTCAAGCCTGTTGGCCAGTGAGCCCGTAAAGCCTTCAGCCATATGCTGGACAATGAGAACGGGCGCGTTTATGTTTTTCGGCAGGTAAGGAATTACTTCCTGAAGTGCTTTGGGTCCGCCTGTGGAAGATGCAATGAGGACGAGTTTTCTCGCCGTGGCGGGTACTGCCTTGTGAGGCCTTTTAACCGCCGTGATGTTGGCGAGGATCTCTCTCGGATTCATCGGAGAAACTATCTTGCTTTCTCCGGGCACCGTTCTTTCGCGGGAGGACTGAGGAACCGTCCTGTCTGCAGTGCCGTGAGGGATCGCCGTATCCTGAGGCTGATCTGCGGGTGCCGGACCGTATACCTTGGTCGCGAGTGCCGCCTTTTCAAGAACGACCTTCTTAAATGAGTCGCCCATTACTTCGGCGAAGCTCTCCGGCTTCTTTATACAATCGAAGGCTCCCAGCTGAAGCGCCTGAATAGTCTCTTTACTGTCTATGGAAGTCAGGGCGCTTATGATGATGACCTTTACGTTTATCTTTTCCCGTCCGAGGGCTGCGAGGAATTCGAGGCCCGTCATCTTCGGGAGGTTGATATCGCAAATTACAAGGTCGTAATCATTCGGCGCCTTCATGACTCTGTCGAAAGCTTCAAGACCGTTGATGCAAGTTCCGACAACGCTGAACCTGTTGTCGGAGTTAATTATATCAGATTCCATCCTTCTCATGAGTGCAGAGTCATCTACTATCAGTATTCTCTTTTTATCCATTCTCTGTACTCACCACTCCTTTATATCCGCGAAAGCCTTGAAAATACTAGTCTGTACGCATTTTCTCACGTTCTACCGCAAAGATATATGTTATGATTTTTTCACGCTCATCACTTGAAATGTTAATAAACTTAATTTTATTTTCATAAGTTGCCGTCTTGGTCTCAAGAGGCCTTACAAGCACTACTTTCCCCATCAGATACGGTATATGCGGCGCCAGTTCGGGGATATCCGGGATCAGTATAACCACATCGTCCTGCTCCAGTATTTCGGTCGAATTGAACCGCATTCCTCCGCCGCTTATGTCCATCATCATTCCTTTGGTGAAAGGAATATCTTCCATCTTGATCTGTTCTTTTATGATACGTCGCCTTGCATCCGTCACGGCATTCTTAAGGTCGACATAGAGCTTTTCCTGATTTTCGTCGAGCTTTGCCCAGTTGAGCTTTGCCCTCAGTTCCAGCCTGTAATATTCTCTTCTCTGGTTCCTTTCAAGACTTGATATCAGCTTTACGTCCACGGTGGCTATATGGCCTTCGTGGCCTTTGCCGGTAACTACGCATTTGCAGGTGTATATGCCGTTTCTTGAGAAAAATCTGATGGTGTAGATATCGTTAACGCTCATCGAGAGCAATGTGTTGCTGTACAATGGCACAGTGATCGTTAAGTCCCTCTCGTTCTTGACATGGAGGATCGTGCTGTTGTAGGACGTCTCATCCACGTTTTTCGGAGAAAATATGTTTCCCTTCTTTATCAGTTGAAGTGTTATTTTTTGACCTATTTCAATAACCGTTTTGGCCATCAAAGCCTCCGTAATTCAGAAAATCATTGTTTTTTCTTAAACTTATTGCGGATAAGGTTTGAAAACAAGAGGGTTATTCCTCTCTCTTCGGGCTGCGCATCGTTTTCTCCGGTATCGCCGAGCAGTTCCTTTGCCATTGTTTCGATGGCTTTGGAGGCGCCGGAGTTGGGTGCGCTGATGGTCACGGGCAGCTGTTTCATAACAGCCTTGGATACAAGGTCATCCTGGGGGATCGAGCCTAAGTATTCAAGGGAGATATTAAGGAATCTGTTTACAACGTTCTTCATATTCTCATAGAGAACGTTTTTGCCTTCTTCGTCATTCTTTACACGGTTTGCAACCATCTTTATGGTCGTGCTGCTCTTCGAGAATTCCGATTTACGGTTGAGCGCCTTGAGCAGCGCATATGCGTCCGTGATCGATGTGGGTTCGGGAGTCGCCACAAGAAGGACCTCGTTTGAGGATGCAACAAATTCCAGTACGCTGTCGGATATGCCCGCGCCGGTGTCTATAACTATAACATCTGCGAGCTCATCGAGTTCGACGAGCTTTTTGGTAAGATACAAACACTGTTCTCTGTTCATTCTGGCGAGTTCCTGAATACCGGAACCGCCCGATATGAACTTAATGCCTTCGGGACCGTCCATAATGATGTCCTTAAGGTCACTGCCCCTGAACATAAGATCCGCAAGATTTGCCTTAGGCCTTACACCGAGCATTACTTCGATGTTTGCAAGGCCGAAGTCCGCATCCAAAAGGACAACTCTCTGTCCCATCCGGCTCAGACATATGGCAAGGTTCAGGGATATGCTGGATTTGCCCACGCCGCCTTTACCGCTGGTAACGGTGATGACACGGGCAGACGGTTTCTCCTGACTGTCGGAGACCATCATTCTTAAACTTGAAGCCTGATCCATCATTCAACACCTCCCAGCAATTGTTTTGCAATACTCTGAGGGTTGATCCTGCATATATCGTCGGGAACGTTCTGACCGTTCGTCGAATATGAAAGCGGCGCTTCGGTAAGCATTCTGACGTTCAGTATGTTTCCGATGCAGTCTGTCTCATCGAGCTTTGTGAATATAAGGTTGTAGGACGAGATCTCGGAATAGCCTTCCGTGATCGTTACAAGATCCTTGTATTTGGTCGTTGCGGAAAGAACGAGATAAACATCTCTCTTATCCTCGGGAACCGAGAAGATCAGTTTTTCTATGTCGTCTCTCTGCTCTTTGTTCTTGAGGGTTCTGCCCGCCGTATCGATGAGGACTGCGTCGTAACCCGAAAAATCCTCCATAGCCTCTTTCATCTCGGTTTCCGAATAGATGACCTTTAAGGGGATATTGAGGATCGACGCATAACTTCTGAGCTGGTCGATAGCCGCAAGTCTGTATGTGTCAGCTGTAAAAAGCGCTACCTTTGCCTTAAGGCCGAGCTTAAGGCTGGATGCAAGCTTTGCGATCGTTGTTGTCTTTCCTACTCCGGTGGGTCCGATAAAGAAGATAAATCTGGTTTTTCCCTCCGTGATCTTGATGGTCTGGGTCTGACCCAGTTTCAGAACAAGCTTCTGATATACATTGGAAAGGACGGTCTTTACATCGGAATCCGGCTTAATGACGGACTCGATCTCGGATATGAGCTTGTTGGCAAATACCTCTTCGACCTCATTCGAAAGAAGCTTGTTGTATATCATCCTGATGCAGGTAAGCGACGGGGAATCCGGCTTTTCTTCAGGTTCTACTCTTGTCGCAGGTTTTTCGGTCACTGTGGCCTCCTTGGGCTGCTGTTTGTCAAGCAAGATGTTCTGAAGGCTGTCAAGAACATGGTCGATCGGAAACGCCTTGTCTTCCTCCTTCGGCAGCACCGCTTCAAACGAGGAGGGCCTTGCGGGCTTTGCGTATTCGGCAGGCTTTGTGTATGTGTTTCCGTAATTCCTTGCCTGATTGTTCTTTTTCTGGTAATCGGTTTCGGTCTCAACCGAAGCGGTAACTTCAACAAGGGGCTTTTTGAAAAGCTTTACGAGTCCCTTCGGTTTTATTGTCGTTATGTGTGTGATTATTACGTCCTTTCCGAGCTCGGCCTTAGCTTTTTCCAAAGCCTCCTGCTCGGTGGGCGCCTCAAATTTCTTGATCAGCATTTCAGATAGTCACCATCCCCACAGATTGTATTTCAACATTAGATTCTATCTCATTATAGGATATTACGATCAGGTCGTTGAAGTAGTCCCTTGTCATACGCTTAAAGTACATACGCACGATCGGCGAAGTGATGATGATCGGATTGCTTCCGAGATTTTCGAGTTTCTCCACTTCTTCTTTGACCGATTTCATTATCCTCTGGTTCTTTTCCGGATCTATCGCTATATATGACCCCTGTTCCGTCTGTTTAACGGAATTCATTATCTCCTGCTCGATCTTCGGATCAAGCGTAACTACGCTTGTCTGTGTATTGGCAGGGAAATATTTCATCGAAATGAAACGTTTTATGCTCGGACTCTGACGGACATATTCGGTCAGAACATCCGTATCTCTCGTTGTTGCCGAGTAATCCGCGAGTGTTTCGAATATGGTAACGAGATCGCGGATCGATATGCCTTCGCGAAGAAGGTTCTGAAGAACTTTCTGCACCTCGCCTATGCCCATAAGCTTCGGTATGAGTTCGGTAACGACGGTCGCATTGTTCTCCTGAAGGTTGTTGACAAGGTTCTGGACATCCTGTCTTGTAAGGAGTTCGTCAAGATGCTGCTTGATAACCTCGGTAAGATGTGTCGCAATGATCGAAGGCGGATCGACAACCGTATAACCGAAGGATTCCGCTCTTTCTCTCTGGCTTTCCGTGATCCAGATCGCAGGCAGGTGGAATGAAGGCTCGAAGGTCGGTATACCCGTGATCTCTTCTTCGACGTAGCCGGGATTCATTGCCATATAGTGGTCGAACAGGATCTCGCCGTCGGACACCTGGATGCCTTTTATCTTGATTATGTACTGGTTTGGGTTCAGCTGGATATTGTCTCTCATACGTATGGTCGGAACAACGCAGCCGTATTCGAGAGCTATCTGACGTCTGATCAGCACGACTCTGTCGAGAAGGTCTCCGCCCTGGTTTGCATCGGCAAGAGGAATGATACCGTAACCGAATTCGAGCTCGATCGAGTCGACATTGAGGAGCTGAACGACATTCTCGGGTTTTCGTATCTCTTCCGCGCTCGTCTCGACTTCGGAAACCTCGGTCTCGACCTTAGCGACCTCGATCTTGCTCTGTATGCTTCTCGCGGTAAGGACGAAGGCAACGCCGTAGATCGCAAATACAAGTGTCGGAAGCTTTGTGAACAGACCGAGCACTATCATTGCTCCGCCTACTATGTAGAGTACCTTCGGGATCGAGAACAGCTGTCCGATGAGGAGTTCGCCGGTGTCCGTCTCCGAAGATGCCTTTGTAACTATGATACCGGTTGAAAGCGATATAATGAGCGAAGGTATCTGCGATACAAGGCCGTCACCGATGGTGAGCAGCGCATAGTTGTTAAGCGCGTCGGTTGCGCTCATTCCGAGCATGAGCATACCGGTCACGAGACCGCCGACCATGTTTATCATTGTGATCAAAAGACCCGCGGTGGCATCTCCTTTTACGTACTTCGTGGCACCGTCCATAGCTCCGAAGAATGAGGATTCATCCTGGATCTTCTTTCTTCTTGCCTGGGCTTCTTTATCGGTGATCGCGCCCGTGTTTAAGTCTGCGTCTATGGCCATCTGCTTACCGGGCATGGCATCGAGTGTAAATCTTGCCGATACTTCGGCAACTCGCTCGGAACCTTTGTTGATGACCATGAACTGAACTATGATCAGGATTATGAATACTATCGCACCGATAACGATATTACCGCCGCCGACGAACTGTCCGAATGCTTCAACGACCTTTCCGGCAAAGCCCTTTGAAAGAATGTTTCTCGTCGAAGAAACATTCAGGGAGATACGGAAGATCGTCGTGAAAAGCAGCATTGAAGGGAAGCCCGACATCTGCAGGGTGTCCTTCGAAAACAAAGCGGTAAAAAGGATAACAAAGGCAATTCCTATATTGAACGCCATGAGCACGTCAAGAAGAGCCGTCGGAAGCGGCACAATAAGGAAGAGTATTGCACACAATATGTATATTGCAATAAACAGATCATTTCTTTTCATATAATGTGCATGCCTTTCGTAATCGTTGGTTTCTTAAATGACTAAGCCGTTCCCTTGTTTTTCAGGCCGTAAACGTATGCCAGGACCTCGGCGGTCATTGCGTAGAGCTCTTCCGGTATTTCCGAATCGAGATCCACATTGTAGTACAGCATTCTGGCAAGAGCCTTGTTCTCGTAAAGAGGAACATTGTTCTCCCTTGCGATCTCCTTTATCTTCTGTGCCAGATAATCCGCGCCCTTTGCCAATAGTATGGGCGCTTCCGAAATCTCTTTGTCATATTTTATCGCGCAGGCATAATGGGTAGGGTTCGTGATGACAACGTCCGCCTCGGGAACCTTCTGCATCATTCTTCTCCTTGATACCTCACGCATCTTGGATCTGATCTGACCCTTGACCTGAGGATCACCTTCCTGCTGCTTGAACTCGTCTTTTACTTCCTGCTTCGTCATCTTCATATCCTTGTGGAATTTCCAACGACGGTACAGATAATCGGCGCCGCCGATCAGGAGGTAAAACATTGCGATCTTAAGCCCTATGTCCACCACGAGATCCGTGATGTATATGAAGGCCGGCCAGAGTTCAAGCTGATATATGATCTTTATCTTGTCAACTTCTTTAATGATGTTGGAATATGCTATGTAAAAAATGAATATTATCTTAAGGATGGCTTTTCCGAGCTCGAAGAGCTTGTCCATCGAGAACAGACGCTTCATTCCCTTTAAGGGACTGATCTTGCTGAGCTTCGGCACCATCGGCTTTGCGGTCGGCTTCCATTTTACCTGGAAGAGATTTATGCTGAGAGCCGTAAGATATGCCAGCGCAAACATCGGAAGACAGGTGGTGAGCACCCGTAACAGCGCTGCCCTGACCACGGCACGGGCATAATTTCCGCTCGGCAGTTCCGTGACATAGACATGCATGGAATTGTAGCTTTCGGGGAAGGCTTTGACAAGGTTGTCCGCCATATAGCCCGAAAACAGCTTAAGCGACAGGAAAAGCACAAAAAGCATTCCTGCCGTTATAAGTTCCTGACTCTTGCAGACCTGGCCCTCTTTTCTCGCGTCGTTCAGACGTTTTGTGGTGGGCTCTTCGGTCTTCTCTCCGCCTTCATCGGCAAAGAACTGAAGGTTCAACGGAAGCAAAAGTCTGTGATTATTAAGCTTTAACAGATCTTCCTTCTGTATCATGTCCTATCCGATATAACTAGAAAAAATAAACAGCTCGCGTGTAAACTCTTCAAGAGTTTTAAGGAGCCACGCTCCCGAAAGCATAAGCACCACAAAGACACCGACAAGCTTCGGAACGAAGGTAAGAGTGGTCTCCTGTATCGATGTAAGGGTCTGGAAAAGGCTTATGATGAGACCTATCGCCAGAGACACCAAAAGCAGCGGCGCCGAAAGCTTCAGTACCGTAACCAACGCCTGAGCAAATATGTCCATTAACAGTTCTTCGGTCATCAGTTTCCTCCCCCTGTCAGATAAGGTATCGCGTCCCTCATATAGTAGATCATTTTATTGAATATCATATCAGAAATGCTCGGTAAAAACATCATAATGATGATGAGCACCGTCAGTCCGACGAATATCTTTAACTGAAATCCGATGACGAACATATTCATCTGCGGCGCAACCTTTGCGAGGATCGCAAGTATCGTGTTTACGATAAGGATCGATGCAAAGATCGGGAGTATGATCCTGAATGCGATCACCATGTAATCCACGATGAAATGCAGGAAGGATGTAAAGATATTGCCGTTTATATGCACCGCTCCCAAAGGCACTACGGTGAAGGAATCCACCATGGCTTTTATGATAAAAAGGTGCATATCCGTAACGATCAGCATAAGTGTTACGGCGTATGTCAGGAATGTACTGCTTATCGTGACGCTGACATTGCTCGTGGGATCAAGTTCCTGAATATTTGAAAAGCCCACGTTCATATCTATCATCTGTCCGGCAAGCGCGAGTATCGACATGGCCATATTGGAAAAGAGACCGAGTATCATTCCGCATATCGTCTCTTTTGCTATTATGCCCGCATATCCTATGACTCCCGTGTATTCTATGGATGTCACATCGGAAACACTGAATATGATTACCGCAAAAGCCGTCGAAAGCAGGATCTTCCCTCGTTGGGGAATGTTCCTGAGCGATAAAAACGGTGCCGTATATACAAAGCCCGTGACCCGTACCAGGATCGCGAAGAAAACTTCCAGGTTATCAAGGGTAAACGTTGCCATATGCGCCTCCGTCAATAGAAGGTCATGACAAGCTGTTCAACTATGAGGGACCATCCGTCAACCACTATGAACAAGAGTATCTTGAACGGTGTCGATATGGTCGTGGGCGGTAACATCATCATACCCATTGACATAAGTGTGGCCGAGCACACCATGTCGAGAACGAGAAAAGGTATGTATATGATGAAGCCCATATAGAAGGCTATCCTCAACTCACTGATTATGAACGAAGGTATGAGAACATATGTCGGGATATCGTCGAGTGACTCCACGGTCTCTATGCCGGCGATGTTGCAGAATACAGTAAGGTCTTTCTCGTTCCTGATCTGGCTGAACATAAACTTGCGGAGCGGTTCCATTCCGTTTGTTATCGCTTCCTCGTATGTGATCTCGTTCGCTTCCAGCGGCTGGATCGCAACCGTGTTTATCTCGGCAAATACAGGCTCCATAACGAAGAAAGTAAGGAAAAGCGCAAGTCCGATAATGATCTGGTTCGGAGGTGTTGTCTGCATTCCGAGCGCACCCCTTACAAAATGAAAAACGATGAGAATGCGCATAAAGCTCGTGACCATTATTAAAATGGACGGAGCCAGGGAAATAACGGTCAGGAGGATAAGGATCCTCAGCGTTGTCGAAAGGCCGTTATTCGCGTCATCATCATCGTTATTGGTTGAAATTGTTATTCCCAGATCTCCGAGTCTGCCGTTGATATTGATGCCCGAATCACGGGAATCATTGCTTTCCCGGGTATCGTTCTCTTCTTCCTGTGTTAACTCGGCAGCATATGCTTTCTGTGTTTTAAAAACCAAAATAGAGGTTATTGTGAATATTATGCCGACAATTACAAAAAAGAAGATCTTTTTGTAATTGTTAATGACATTTTTCATAACCCAATAACCTTAAATGTTTAATGATATTGTTACCCTGCGGTAACCTTCTATTTCAAGTCATCGTTGTCGGAAGGCTCTTTTTCGGAACGCTTCTTAACAATTGAACTCAGGATATCGGCGAACCCTGTAACCGATGCGGATCCCGTACTCTTGTTTACAACGATCTCTTCTTCCTGAACTTCGGTGATCAGACTGACATTGTCCTTCGAGATCGATATTACATAGTACTTCTTTCCTATGCGTATCAACTGGAGGAACTTGTCTCTTGAGATCATATATGTTTCCACAACCTCAAAATTGCCCATGCTCCTCCCGGCCAGCTTTTTCGAGGCTACAAACCTCGTGGTGGCCCAACAAGCAACAAGGACAATAATGAAAACTATTATGATACCGAAGAACTCCAGCAGGTTTTGTCCTGAGGATTTGATCCCGGGAACTTTACCTGTTGACAATATGATAAATACATCCGGGTGTAACATGATCAGCCAATAACTTTTCTAACCGCCTCAAGAACTCTGTCTGCCTGGAAAGGCTTAACGATGAAATCCTTTGCACCGGCCTGGATGGATTCGATAACCATTGCCTGCTGACCCATTGCGGAACACATGATGATGTTTGCGGAACCGTCTTTTGCACGGATCTCCTTCAGAGCCTGGATTCCGTCCTTCTCGGGCATTGTTATATCCATCATAACAAGATCGGGTTTAGTCTCGGAATACTTGTCTACTGCAACGGCCCCATTCTCGGCTTCGCCGGCGATATCATAGCCGTTCTTTGTAAGGATGTCTTTAATCATCATTCTCATAAATGCCGCATCGTCGCAAATCAAAATACTCTTAGCCATAATCGTCACTCCTATCTCAATATTGTTTGAAAATATTATGTTACTTCATTATAACATAAAACTCCAACAAAAGATAACTTATTGTGCTATTTTATGCTTTTTTTAGTTCTGTTAACAGAAGCCCTATTTAATAACTTCCGTGATCCTTATACCGAAGGATTCACCGATGACTACGACTTCTCCCTTTGCAACGTATTTGCCGTTTACAAGTACGTCTATAGGCTCACCTGCAAGTCGGTTGAGTTCAACAACCGTACCGGGTGCGAAGTCGAGGATCTCACGGATCGTTCTGCTGGTTCTTCCGAGTTCTACCGATACCTCCAACGGAACATCAAGGAGAAGGTCGATGTTCTCAGTCTGAAGCAAAGGTGACTGAACCTGCATAAAAGGCTGGAACTGAGCGGGAGAAACGTTTACTTCCTGCTGAGGCGGCATTGCAAAGCCCATCTGAGGCATCTGCATCTGCTGAGGCATCATTCCCATGCCGTAACCCATATTCATATTCTGTCCGGGCATCATTCCGGGCTGTCCCATCATTGCGGGATTCGGAGCTGCCGCTGCTGCCTGAGGCGCAGGCTGAGGCTGAGGAGCTGCTGCCGCTGCGGGTGTAGGTTCCGGAGCAGGTGTGGGCTCATCTCCGCCGACGAATTTACGATAAAGGTTTCTTGCGAATTCTATCGGATAAAGCTGCATCAGCTCACTGTCAACCAGATCTCCGACCGTCATCTTAAAGGAAACCTTTACGAAGTCCTTTGTAAGGAAGGATGCGATCTGTCCTGCATCCGTAACATTCGTCATATCGATGACCGAAGCATTCGGAGGTGTTATATCAACCTTTGCTTCGATCATTGAAGAAATGGATGTGGATGCGGAACCCATCATCTGGTTCATCGCTTCGCTGATGGCGCTCAGGTGAAGATCCGAAAGCTCACCGTCGATATTTGTACCATCTCCGCCCATCATAAGATCTGCAATGATCTTAACATCCGTTTCCTTGAGGATCAGGATGTTATTTCCGTCCAGTCCTTCTTTGTAAAGGATCTGAATGAAGATGCAGGGCTTATCGTATGCTCCGACCAGCTGTTCCCAGTTTACGATCGAAACGGAAGGAGTTGAAATATCAACCTTCTGATTTACGAGTGCGGCAAGCGTTGTAGCCGAGCTGCCCATCGAAATGTTGGAGATCTCTCCTATTGCATCTTTTTCTTCATTTGATAAAATCTCTCCGCTTGATCCGGAGGCCGCATCCGCAACATCGTCATCGGTACTGTTGAACAATGCGTTTATTTCTTCCTGGGATAATAATCCATCCATATTTATTCCTCCTTAATAACAGAAGCGATCTTGATAGCATATGAATCAGAGGATTCACCGGCAAGTGCCGTGAATTTGTAAATGTTTCCCACATAAATATCGAGTTCGTCGGAAACCTTTTTGTCGAGTTTGATTATATCGCCTTTTGCCATATTTATATAATCATTGACAGAGATAACGCTTCTGCCAAGTACGGCCTTAACGGGCACCCTTGCTCTGGAGATCGTGGCTTCGATGAAGCTCTTGTAGATCTCGTCGTTCTTTTCCTGCATCGTCGAATACCAGAACTTGGTATTCAGTTTGTCGATAACGGGCTCGATAACGGAGTAAGGAATACATACGTTCATAAGTCCTTCGACGGCGCCGATCTTTATACTCATCGTAATAAGAGCGATCATTTCGTTCGGACTTATGAACTGAGCGAACTGTGAGTTGGTCTCAATTCTCGTGAAGTTGGGGGATAATTCCACAACGTTGCTCCACGGTTCAGCCAGCTGGTTGGTGATCATAACGAAGATGCGTTCAAGGATCGTGATCTCGATCTCGGTGAAGTTTCTGCTCTTATCGAGAGGCAGACCCGCACCGCCCAGCATCCTGTCCACCACCGCAAATCCGATATTCTCGGACACTTCCACGATGATGCTTCCTTCGAGCGGATCGAAATCGATCATTCCGAGAAGCACCGGGTTGGAAAGCGCGTTGGTAAACTCGGCATAAATGATAGCCTCGGAGTTTACCACTTCTATCTGCGCGTTTGTACGCAGATAAGCCGGGAAATGCGTGGAAAGAAGACGACCGAAATGTTCGAAGATGATCTCAAGCGTTCTGAGATGCTCTTTTGAGAACTTGGAAGGTCTGTTGAAGTCGTAGTTCTTAACGACAACGTCCTTCGTCTCCTTGAATTCTTCGGCATCGATCTCACCTGTCGAAAAGGCTTTCAACAGGTCATCTATTTCTTTTTGGGAAAGTACGTCTCCCATATGTTATCCCTTTTCCTTTAGGTTTATTGAACGGTAATGCTTAATGTGATGTCAACAACAAGTTCATCACCCGCAGAAGTATCCGAAGATCTGAAGTAAGTTCTGCAGTATGAAAGCATTTCTCCCTTGATGGCATCGGCCTTTTCAACAAGCTGATCCGCTGTGTACTTCTTTACCTGAGACATCAGATAGTCGTTCAGAACAGCATACTGATCGGCTATGACAGCAGTGACCTCTTTATAATCGGGTGCATCTGCGTTCAGGATAAGAGTCCAGTCCACAAGGGCATAACGGTTCTTTGTCTCTCCCTCGGCCTTTTTAAGGCTTACGGTAAGTCCCTTACCTATATCATAAGGTTTTCTGGAAGCGAGGGGAACCTTTACGTAGGATGTTGCATTCGGATTCTCAAGCTCTAAGTTTATAACCGTGCATATTTTCTGCACCAGCTTATTAACGCTGTTTGCGGCGGGTACAACAGAGAAAAGGATGATCGCCGATAAGATGATATTGGCGATTACCGCCGCCAGAATGGCTATTGCAAGGATGTTCTTTTTCATGATGCCTCCGAAATCTTATTTTGAACTTCTTTGATTATATAATCTGATCTCCACTCTTCTGTTCTGTGCTCTGCCCTCGGGAGTGGAATTGTCGGCAACGGGATCGTGTTCGCCGCGTCCCGCATAATACAGATTGTCCCAGCCTATGCCCTTATCCTCGGCGAAATATGTTGCAACCGAGATTGCTCTGCAAACGGAAAGTATATCGTTGTTTGCAAAATATCTGGGATTTGTGGGAGTGTTGTCCGTATGTCCGATAACTTCGATCTTATAATCCCTGTATTGCTTCAAAATACTGCCCACTCTGGAAAGAATGGGAAGTGCCTCGTTTTTAACGACGTCTCTGCCCGGTTCGAAAAGAACTGCGCCGCTGATCTCTATCTGAATGAACTGATAAGTTTCCGATTCGATCTTAATGTCAAGCTCGTCAAGACTCTTTGATTTTTCAAGAAGTCCTATGATCTCTTCATACATGATCTCCGACTCGGTCTTATTGTTTTCCCTTTCGAGTTCTTCGGCTTTAGCTGCGAGCTCCTCGGCCGTAAGCTCATTGCCCGCATCCTGATCGGAATTCAGTCCCGAAGAGCCCTGGTTGGGATCATCCGTGGTCGGTATATGCTGATCTTCTTCACCTTTTTTTTCAAGGTTGTCTTCGTTCTCACCCTTCTGGGAGTTGTTTGCACCGTCACCTATATTCTGGGCACCGGTCTCATTGTCGTCAATATTGTCCACCGATGTACCGTCATCCGTCTTACCGGTGGTGTTGAAATATTCGTCCAGGTTACTGAGCTGCGTTGCTCCGCTGGAGATCAGAATACCGTCTTCAAATGAAGAACCGCCTCCCTTGAAGATCGAGAAAGTATCCTGAAGGGACTTTAGCATCGCTTCCGCTTTACTTTGGTCAACCGAGGACATGGAGAAAAGCAAAACGAAGAAACAAAGGAGAAGATTCATAAGGTCCGAGAAGGTTGCCATCCATGCGGGTGAACCTTTCGGCGGGTCTTCCGGTTTTTTCTTCAATGCTATTCACCGCCTTCCTCTCCTCCGCCTTCACCGCCGGCCATTGCCTGACGACGTTCGGGAGAAATAAAGGATTTAAGCTTTTCTTCGATGATTCGCGGGTTTTCACCTGCCTGTATCGAAAGAAGGCCTTCGACTACGATATTCTTGGCCATTATCTCGGCCACGTCATTTGATTTGAGTTTTGTGGAAACGGGAGTACATATCCAGTTTGCCAGAAGTGAACCGTAGAATGTTGTAACAAGGGCTATGGCCATGTTAGGACCTACGGCGCTGATATCTTCAAGGTTACCAAGCATGTTGATGAGACCGACGAGAGTACCGATCATGCCCCATGCAGGGCCCATGCCGGCAAGGTTTTCCCAGAAACCGATGTTTGTTTTATGCCGGTCTCCTATACACATAAGTTCCGTCTCAAGAATGCTGCGGACAAATTCGGGATCGGTACCGTCGACGATGAGGAGGATACCCTTTTTGATGAACTCGTCTTCTATCGAGTTGTTTGCGGCTTCTTCGAGTGCAAGGAGCCCTTCTTTACGAGCTACGTTTGAAAGATCTATGATCTGCTTGATTATCTCTTCTTCGTTGAAATTAACGGGCTTAAGGATCAGGGTGATGGATTTAAGGCCGTTTACGAAACCTTTGATATCGGAACACATGACCAGCGAAACAGCAAGCGCTCCTCCGAAGGTGATCATTGCGGAAGGCGCATCAAGGAAAGCCTTTATACTGGCAACTCCGGCATCTCCCAATGAAATTGAAATAAGAACGAAAAGGATCGCAAGTAACAATCCTAAGATCGAAGCTATATCCAAAACCTGCACCAAACCTTTCTTCCGATGATTTTCAACTATATAATTATACTAAATTACCTATAAAACCACAAGATGTTACAGTGAATTTTTTCAAAACTCTAGATATTGTTTTGAGCAAATATTTCCCGCTTAAATTCCATTACTTTGTTTTTTACTTCCAGCCTGCTCTCTTTTACCATGATCTTTTTGCCGGTGGTAAGCGTAATGGATGTATCCGGCACCTCTTCGACCGTTTCAATGAGGTCGGAATTCAGCGTGAATTTTCTGTCATTTAGTCTTGTAAGTTCGATCATGGCTCAGCCTCCATATATTCCAACAAGGCGGCATATCATTATGCCGCCCCCTGAATTAAGTATTTACCGATTATCTCTTTAAGTTGATGAGCTCTTCGAGCAATGTATCGGATGTTGTGATGATCCTTGATACCGCGGAGAAACCACGCTGTGTGGTGATCATGTTTGTGAATTCGGTCGCAAGGTCAACGTTTGACATTTCAAGTACGCCGGTACTGAACTTGCCGCCCGCTTCCGCTACGGAAAGGCCGATGCCGTCAAATTCGCCGGAGTTCTGTGTCGTTGTAAAAAGGCTTCCGCCGACCGACTCAAGACCGGATGCGTTTGCGAATCTTGCAACTACGATCTGTCCGAGAAGTCTCGAAACGCCGTTGTCGTATACGCCGTAGATCAGGCCGTTGTTATCGATCGAGCAGCCGGACATATTACCGGATGTACGTCCCGCCTTTGTTCCGTCGAGTGCGCCCTTTGTGGATGCGAGCGATGTGGAACCGCTGTTTGCGAACATGGTAAGCGATGAGAAATCAACATCGATACCTGCGGGCGGGAAAGGATCTCCCGAAATGTCCGTAGTTGCGAGCGAGAATTTGATCGAAGGATATGTATTCGCATCAAGGTCAACGTTTTCATCGAAGTTTACATAAGAGAAACGACCCGATGAACCGTCAAACTTGAGGATGAAGGAGTTGGCGGTCGTGATCTCACCCGTCTCCTGGTTTACGTCAAATGTGTACTGCTGTCCGCCAACGGTAAGCGAAATGCCTGCGTTGGGGAAATATGTATTGTTGGCTTCGTCCTTTGTCGAAAGGATGCTGTCGCCCTTTGAATCAACGATATCGGTAACCGAGCAGTTGTAAAGCGTCATATCGTCCGCAGACTGAGTGATTCGAAGGTTTACGGTGTAGCTTCTTCCGAGATTGTCGAAGAAGGAAAATGCCGTAAGCTTTCCTGTTGCGGAATCGAACGATGTATCTGCGCTGTCGACGTTACCTGAGAAGTAAACCGCTTCCGTAGCTACGGGCGCGGAATACATATTCTCGGGTGCCATTATCCTGAGCGCGGAAACCGCGTTTGCAACCGTTCTTGTTTCGTTGTTGGGGTCAACCTGCCATCCCATTACGGCATAGCCTGCTGCATTACAAAGGGTCCCCGCCGCATCAACGGTGAAAGATCCGGCCTTTGTGAACATATTGCCGGAACCGTTGTTTACAACGAAGAAACCGTCACCTTCGATCATGATATCGAAGGGGTTATCTGTTCTCTGTGATCCGCCGTTTACCGTGATCGTGGACATGATCGAGGATACGGTTGCACCGAGACCTATCTGCATAGCGTTCTGTCCTGCGGAACCTGCTTCTGCATTGGGGCCTGTTGCAGCGGAAGTTTTCTGGTAAAGAACATCGGCAAACGTAACGCTGCTGGCCTTGAAACCAACGGTGTTTACGTTTGAGATATTATTACCGATAACGTCCATCTTGGTCTGATGGACTTTCAGTCCGGAAATACCGGAGTATAATGATCTCATCATAGTAATCGACCTCCTGAGTATATGTTTCCCTTCTGTCAGTCGGGGAAACTGTCGCCTCCTGTCGGTCCGGCGACGTTAATATATGTCTCTTGTTTAAATTTATCGGCACTTATCCCGTCAATCTTTAATGATTTCGAAAAATTATGCTATGACAGCGCCGTCAATGTTGGAAAATACCATCTCATCGTCACCCGTAACAGCCGTAATAACGGTGTTGTTCTTGATGTTTACGATGAATGCCATTCCGTCCACCATTACAAGAGATTCGGTGATACCTTTGAGCCCGGCCTTTTTCGCTCCGTCTTCAAGTCTCGAGAGCTGCTCATCCGTCATATCGATATCTCTGTCGATCAGTCTTTCGGATGCATGCTTTGAGAACTTTAAGCCCGCGGCCTGCTCTTTCTGCAATGCGAGGATCTCTTCGAAGGATTTTCCCAGAGGGGCATCTGTCTTCTTTCCGGCTGTCCTGTTGCGATTTCCGGAAATGATATCCTGCATCTGCTGAATCGAATAATTCTGATTAATGTTGAAATTGTTTAAAGCCATATCAGCCTTCCTCCGTACCGCTTTCCGGTTCTGTTCCGGTTTCTTCGGTCTCTTCCTCTTCTTCTATGACTTCGGGTTCGTCTTCCTCTTCTTCAACGATGACTTTCTCTTCCTCGACCTCTTCCTCCTTTAATTTGGGATGAGGATTGAAGACTGTCACGGAAAGCGCTTCCTTGATCGTGGTGTAGTTCTTGTCGTCGAATACCACATCGATGGAATAGGTTCCCGCTTCAAGTTCCTGAAGAAGCTCCTGCTTGATCGTTACGGTATTGTCGTTAACTTTGACATAATCCGAAGGTAAAACAGTCTTTCCGACCATGAGCGCCACGTTCTCCGCTTTTGCGGTGTCATAGCCCATATCGACTTCAAAGGTGATGTCCTGAGGAGCGTTTCCGTCAAAGACGTACTTTTCACCCTTCTTTTCCATGCCGGGCTTGTTCTGCTCGTAGTAATAATCTTCACCGATAACGGAACTGAGTTCCTTCATCGAATAAAGGCTTCCGTCTACGCTGAACTTTGCCTCGCCGCCGCTGTATGTCACATAATCGACCATGCCGGACTTCGTGATCTTACCGCCGTTATCGGAGTCAGTCGTAACAACGACCTGCTTGCCGACCAGCGAGAACACCTGTGAATTTGATGCCGCGGAAGAAAGCGTCTGCAACTCTTCCAGCTGACTGAAGGTAGCGAGCTGCGAAACCCATTCGGTATTTGAAGAAGGCTCAAGAGGATCCTGATTCTGCATTTCGGCTACAAGGAGCTGTAAGAACGCATCCTTGCCGAGCTTTGATGTTCCTCTTTTGTTTGTTTCTTCGGCAGTCGTCTCGGTAGCTGTTTTGTTTATCTTTCCGTCAACGACTTTTTGAACCAACAGATCTTCTGCCATGAATTACCTCCGTTCAGGCCACATAGGTTACGGTGCTTGTTCCGTCGTCTATATAGCTTTGAGCTTTTAAGTCCGCCGCCTCCGCTTTTTCGTTTACTTCATCAAGCGAGAAATGACGTTTGTTTTTGTTGCCGTTCTGATTCATATTGTTTCTTTCGGTATCCTGATCCTTAGCGAATGAAAAATCGGAAACCGTTACTTCGATGTGATCGACCTTTAAGCCCTGCTCTCTCAATGTTTCTTTGAACTGTATGAGATTGCTCTCGATCGCCTCTTTGGTGATCTGGTTTTCGGTCCTGAATTTTGCGGATATCACACCGTCGTTCTCCTGGATCTGTACGTTTACCTTGCCGAGATGCTCGGGTGTAAGCTGGATCTCAAGATTTCTGATGTCTTCCGTGATGTTGACCCTTATCTGGTCAAGTATCTGGAATGCGACATTTCTGATGTTCGGAACGCCTCTGTCAAGTCCCGAAACTTCGTTCACGTTCTGCCTGAACCTCTCGACCATATTGTCGATGAACTTGTCTGCGAGTTCCCTGTCGGTCTTTACGGAAACATCGTTCTTTTTCTTATCGGATCTTTCTCCGTCCTTGCCTGAAGCTTCGCCCTTGTCCTTTGAAAACTCGATCGTGATCTCCTTTTCATCCGTTGCAGCGGAAGCATTCAGTGCGCCCGCATCCTGCTCATCGGCCTTTACTCCGGTGTTTTCGTTATCTTTTCCGGATACACCCGCGTTCTTTAAGAGATCGCGTACAAGGCTCTTTTCATCGAGAAGCGTTCCCTTGAACATATCGGATATCATATCTTTATCGACTCCGAGATCCTCCAGTACCTTTGTCACCTCATTCATAAGTTTGTCAAAGGAATCAAGAAGGTTCTGATCCGTAAGGAGCATCGATATGTCTCCGTTGCAGTTGAGCGATACGAAGAGATCCTTAAGGTTGTCCGGGTCTGCGAGGTCCGAGAAACTCATTCCGAGTTTGTCGAGCTGTACCTGTAATTCTTCGGGCGTGATCTCAAAGAATTCAACAACGGTTACAACGACCTGAACCAGACAGGTGCTGACTTTTTCAAATTCCGCGGTGTCGGGTTCTTCGGCGCCGTTTCCTTTGATCAGTTCTTTGACCGCATCCCTTATATCTTCTGCGTCATCAGCATTCGTCACGTCCTGTATTTTTACGTCGGACACGGTCTGCGGTTTTTCGTTTCCCGTAAGGTCTGCCTTTTTCGTGAGGTCTGCGGCGTTTTTCTGATCGGAAAGCTTTAAGTTGACGTTCGGAACGTTTAACGACTGTCTTGCGGTCATACTGTCAAACAGAGACGAAAAAGACATAACGTTTCCCGCTTTATTCTGCATTTTTTCTCCCGAAACAGAAAAAATGCCGGACGCAAACAGGGAATCGGTCTGTGCTTTTTGTACCAGCATTTTAACTTCCTCCTTTCAATAAGATTTGGTCTGATCAAAAAGAGGATCCATCCTTCAATTTTATCAGCCTGTTAAGGCTAATGACTGACCCGGCTTCGGGATCATTCTCCCTGCAGCCATTTATCCCAGCGGTTTGCGACTCTTGCCGCGAAGAGTTCGTCGTCCTTCGTCATCTGATTAAGGAGTTCCGAAACCTTTGCAAGCTTCAGGCAATCAAATATCCTGCATATGAAATCGACATCGCTGGTGAACTGCTCCAACATCTGAGCCGCCTGCTTGGTCTCCATCTTGGAAACCGCATCGGCAACGGTCTGTATCGTTTCGGAACGTTCCTTCTGCTCCGCAAGTTCTGCAAAGATCTTTGCGGCAGTTTCGGGATACATGCTCTGATACCATTCGAGATACTCTTTGGTATTCGGAGCCTTATCGTTATAAACGATCATCTTGTCGAAGGCTTCTTTTGCCGCCAGATACGCTTCGTACTCGTCTTCGTAATGCCTGAGATTGTCGTTCTCGGCCTGAAGTTCGGCCAGGCGCCGGGCGTAGTCGTCATTTTCCTCAGAATATTTATCGACAAGTTCTTCCAGAATATTAATACGCTCGACCGCCTCTTTGATATTTTTATAAGGGTAACGCTCCCTGTATGCGATATCCTCATCGCTGAGTGTGGGCAATACGAGGTTTACCACGGGAACTTCTTCGAGATAAGGTCTCAGGGTGGTGCCTATGCCGCCCGCATCGATCTTTATAAGAAGAGAGATGATGGCAAGCCAGACCATGGTTATGATCAGGATGATTATAAAGGTGGCCAGCTTTGTTCCAAAGCTTTCCTGACCGGTATTATTCTCATTTTGATTTTTGTTCTTTTTTGCCATATTATGCTCCGATTATCGGGAGATCAGTTTGCGGCTTTGCCGTGTCTGTAGGAAACAAGTTCGTTGATCTCCATTTGTTCTTCATGTTCAAGCTGTTCGAGAAATTCGTTGAAGGCATTTTCTCTCAGCTTTTCGTATATCTTTCTCTCTTTCATCGCTTCTTCAAGCTTTATCCTTGCGTTTTCCAAAGCCTTCTGAGCCCTTTTCACCGCAAGTTTCTGATCGTCTATGTAGAGGTCCGTCGCTCTTATTGCATTTTCGGTAAGGTTCAGGTCTCTTGCACTTATCACGGCCGACATCTGGACACGCTTTTCTTCGATAAGATCGGCTCTTCTCTGATACAGCGAAGCAAGCTTTTCCTCCTCCTCCGTCAGTCTGATACGCGCGTTTCCGTATGCTATTTTCTCCTGTTCTTCAAGCTTTTCCTTGATATTAAGGATGCCCTGAAGTCTGAAGATAAATTTAGCCATTGAATAATCCCTTCATAAGTTCGACCGTTTCTTCAAGTTCGAACTTTTCATCGGTCTGTTGCATAAGGAAGCCGTTGACCGCATCTATCTTCTGGATCGCATAGTCGATCTCCTTGTTGGAACCTGCTTTATATGCGCCGATATTGATCAGGTCTTCGGATTCCGTGTATGTCGCAAGTACATTCTTAAGTGTGTTTGCAGCGCTCTTATGCTCTTTGGTGGCTATAGAGGACATAACACGGGATATGCTCTGCAATATGTCTATGGCGGGATAATGATTCTTGTGAGCGAGTTTTCTTGAAAGAACTATATGGCCGTCAAGAATACCTCTCGCGGTATCGGCGATCGGCTCATTCATATCGTCGCCGTCAACGAGAACCGTATATATTCCGGTGATGGAACCTTTTTCGGTTCTGCCGGCACGCTCTAGAAGCTTCGGCATCTCACCGTAAACACTCGGCGGATAACCTCTTGAAACGGGAGGTTCGCCCGATGCGAGACCGATCTCTCTCTGCGCCATCGAGAAACGGGTAAGACTGTCCATCATAAGAAGAACGTCCATACCGCAGTCTCTGAAGTATTCGGCTATGGCAGTCGCTGTCTTTGCGGCCTTTTTTCTTAAAAGCGCCGGCTGATCGCTTGTCGCGCATACGATGACAGAACGTTTCTGACCTTCTTCTCCGAGGTCGCGCTCGATGAATTCCTTCACCTCACGGCCGCGTTCTCCGATCAGGGCTATAACATTTATATCGGCACGGGTGTTTCTTGCGAACATACCCATAAGTGTGCTTTTACCTACGCCGGAACCCGCAAAGATACCGATCCTCTGCCCTTTTCCGAGAGTGATCAGGCCGTCGACAGCCTTAACGCCGAGCGTCAGCGCTTTATCGATCATAACTCTTTCCATCGGATTCGGAGGCATTGCTTCGGAGTTGTAATATGCCTCAGCTTCTACATCGGTGCCGTCCATGGGTCTTCCGAGACCGTCAAGCACCATGCCGAGGAAATTCTTTCCGACGGGTACGCCGTAGCCTGTACCGCAGGCTTCAACTCTGTCACCAATCGAAACACCGCCCACGTCCTCATAAGGCATAAGCAGAAGTCTGTCATCCCTGAAGCCGACGACTTCGCAGAGAACGCGTTTTCCGGAGTCTTTAAGGACAATGTTGCAGGTGTCGTTTATTCTGGCGTCTACTCCTGTAGACTCAACCGTGAGTCCCACGACCTTGACTACCTTGCCGTAAGAATGTATGTAATTTTCATTCAGCAGATCAAGATATTTTCTCTTATCCATTATTTGCCGGCGATCATATCCAAAGCGTCCAATAGACCTTCCATAACGGTATCAAGTCCGCATTCTATGATCTTCTCTCCGTTTTCAAGCTTAATTTCGCCCTTCTTCATATCGGAAACGGCAACAAAATTCAGATTGAGTTTGCCGTTGTATCTTTCGATGATCTCTCCGATCTTCGGGGATATCCTGTCGTAATCCTCTTTTGAAAGCTTAACGTCAAAGGAATCGTCCCGCGGGAAATGTGAAACAGCGGAATCTATGAGATATTCGAGGACTTCGCTGTGGTTATCGTAGGCGATACCGGTTATCTTTCTGACATATTCTTTCAGAATTTCAACAAAAGCAGGTTCAAGCTCGGAAACCTGCCTTTCGTAATCTGCCTTTAAGGCCGCTCTTTCTTTTTCGATCTCGGAAAGTGCGGCTTCCTTTTCTTCGTTTGCTCTCTTCATCCCGTCTTCATAACCCTGGGAGGAAGCGAGTGTGATTATGCCCGCTTTGGCGGCTTCGCCTTCGGCGGTTCCTTTTTCTATGGCCTCGGCGATTATGGCTTCGGCTTTGGCATTGGCTATGCTTATGATATCCTCTGCCCGGCCGTCAAGCTCCGCTCTGGCCGCTATTTCCGCTTCGTTTTTGATTTCTTCGGTGACTTCTTCCCTGATCTGAGCCTTGAATTCCTCGATCTCTTCGGCAGTCATTACCTGCTTGTCGTCGGGGAAATCCTCCACCTCTTCGGCTGTGAGTCCCGGCTTAAAGCCGTCGTCCTCTCCGGGAAAGGCCTTATCGGGATATTGCTGCTGCCAGATCTCCTTGACATTGTCGCGGATCTTTTCTTCCATTTGGGAGAAATCCAGCTTTTTAATCGCCTTATTGTCATAGGATATCGAATATCCTTTAATCATATTATTAGACAACGAGCTCGTCACCTCCGCCTCTTGCTATGATGATCTCACCGGAATCTTCAAGCTTTCTGATGATGTTAACGATCTTCTGCTGTGCTTCTTCTACGTCCTTCATGCGGACAGGTCCCATGAATTCCATATCTTCCTTGATCATCTGGGCAAGACGCTTGGACATATTGTTGAAGATCGCAGCCTGTACGTCCTCGTTCGCGTTCTTGAGGGCAACGGCGATCTCATTGTTGTCAACTTCATGCATAACACGCTGGATGGAACGATCGTCGAGAGTAAGGATGTCTTCGAATACGAACATCTTCTTTCTGATCTCGTCGGCAAGTTCGGGCTCGTCGATCTCGAGGGTTTCCATAATGTGCTTTTCTGTACCGCGGTCTACGGTATTCAGGATATCTACGACAGCATCCACACCGCCGGCGATCGTGAAGTCCTGATTTACGAGGTTTGCCAGTTTCTTTTCCAATACGTTCTCGACCTCCTTGATGACATCGGGCGATGTACGGTCCATTTGGGCAATTCTCTTTGCAACATCAGGCTGCTTGTCCTGAGGGAGCGCCGCAACAATGGCTGCCGCCTGTGATGTCGAAAGGTAGGAAAGGATGAGGGCGATGGTCTGAGGATGCTCGTCCTGAATGAAGTTCAAGAGCTGGGTCGCATCGGTCTTTCTGACAAATTCGAAAGGACGAACCTGAAGGCTTGCGGTAAGCTTTCCGATAACCTCCACGGCCTTGTCTCCGCCGAGTGCTTTTTCGAGGAGGCTCTTCGCGTAGTCGATACCGCCTTCGGAAATGTACTGCTGTGCAAGGCAGACTTCGTAGAATTCGTCAAGGACTTCTTCCTTCAATGTCTGATTGATGCTTCTGGTGTTGGCTATTTCCAATGTCAACTGTTCGATCTCTTCTTCCTTTAAGAACTTGAAGACATTGGCCGACTTATCCGGTCCCAGAGTGATCAACAATATCGCAGCCTTCTGCAGACCGCTTAATTCACTTATCTTAGGTGATGATGCTGCCATGGATCATGCCGTCCTTTTCCAAAGATTTTCCCCTTATGCCGGGGAGGCGAAATATGCAAAACAGATTACATCCAGTCTTCGTTCAGCCAGTTTCTGAGCAGAGCCGCAACGGCTTCCGGATTCTCGTCGAAGAACTTTTCGATCATCTTTCTTGTCTCGGATTCTTCGCTGAATTCGACGTCCTCGAGGCTCTGGTTTTCCTTTGTTGTTGCAAGGAGCTGTTCTATGGACAATTCAGGCTCAACCTCCGTGATCTCAACAGGTCTCATGCCTCTCAGGATGACGATAAGAAGGATGATGAACAAAAGTGCCGCAAGCGCGATCTGTACTACGGTTGTAACATTGAACTCACGCGCCTGATCGTCTACAAACTGATATACATCGTATGTGATAAGAACCACATTGTCCTCGTCTATGCCTGTCGCAAACGAAACAAGCTTTACGAGTTCGTCCGGTGTTGTTGTCCTTACCGGATCGGAATGATCGAGGATGTATTTTTCAAAGGTCGTGTCCTCTTCTTCAAAGGCGCCCAGCCTTTCAAGATCGGTCTTTGTCCTCTTTATGACTCTTCTTGCGGTGACGGAGATACTTGCGGAAGCTATCGTTCCCGTATCGTAGTAGATCTCCTTCATTGTAACGCTGGGCTTGTAATACTCATCAACGGACCTTGTCTCGGAGTTTCCTGAATTTCCGGTGGCCAGCATAAAGTCCGTCTCGTCATTCTCGTCGGTTCCCGGAACACCGCCCGGAGCACTGTTCGTGCTCTCGCTCGAAGTCTCGTGGTGCTCATACATAACGCCTCTGTCTTCGCCGTTTAAGGGTATGTATTCCTCGATGACTTCGCTTCTCTTGTCCCAGTTGAGTTCAAGATGAGTCGCAACATCTATGTCGGTGTAGCCGTTCATCATAAGGGCGCCTTTAACGACTTCCTTGTAGCCGCTCTCAAGCACCTTTGTAACGGCGTATTTATCCGTTATATCGATTTCTCCGGTATCGGTCTGTGAACCGTCGAACAGAACCTCGCCCTGCTGGTTCACGATGGTGACGTCCTCAGTGTTCTTGTTTCCCAGTCCTTTTGCAACGATGGCGGCGATACCTTCAACATGCTTCTTGTTGAACTTACTGTTGTAAGAGATCGTAACCGCGGCGGGTATGGTCTGGTTGGCTGCAATAACGGAATTGGAAGTGTCCTTGGCGATAAAATTCACGGAAACCGCCGTGATTCCTTCTATGCCCATTATGGCGGACTTGATATTGCTCTCGCTGTAAAGGAAGTTTCTGGTCAGTCGTTCGCCGTTGGTGGTGGTGAGAGAAGTGTCAAGAAGCTTGTTTATATCAAAGCCTTCGTCAACAACATCCGCGGAATAAACCGTTGAAACGGCTTCGACGTAATAATCCCTGTCAACAAGCACCGTTGTCTTGTCGGAATCAAGCTTCGAAGCATATCCGGCTCCCCTGAGAGCCGTAATGGCACGGCTTGCGGTCTCGGTATTTTCAAAAGTATATAGCTCGGTATAATGGGTCCTTCCGAGGATAACGACCAAAGCCGCAACAACAAGAACGACACCCACAAAAATACCGATGATCATGGTCTTTTGTTTAGTCGTCCACTTGTTCCAATATTCCAAAGCTTTCTTTTGTATGTTTTTTAATTGTTCGGGCATATACCAAACCTCTGTTTAAGATTGATCAGAATTGCAGTGCCATTATCTCCTTGTATGCATCGACTACGGCATCTCTTACGGCAACCGTGTATTGCAGGGATACATTGGCCTTGGTCTGCGCAACGAGCAGATCGGAAATGCTGTCGTTCAGTCCCATCATATATGCAAGTTCAGCTTCCTCGGCGGCGTTCGTATAATCTTCGGTCTCCTTGATCATACCCTTTGCCGAATCGAGAAGAGCCGCGAAGCTCGTGATATTACCGTTTTTCTCGGTGTCCTTGACTTTTTTCGCTCCGGTAAGCGCATTGCCGAGTGCCGAGATCGACGATATGCTTCCGAGGGAAGAAATATCAATAGCCATATATTACCTCCCTTATCTTCCCAGATCCAAAGCTTTCATCAGCATGCCTTTGGTGGCATTGAATGCGGTTACGTTCGCTTCGTAGGAACGGTTTGCATCGATAAGGTTCGTCATTTCGGTAACCGTATCAACGTTGGGAAGCGTAACATAGCCGTCTTCGTCGGCATCGGGATGCGAAGGATCGTATACCTTCTTCATAGGCGTAACGTGATCCTCTACGATGTGTGTGATCTTTACGCCGTTACCTGTGTTTTTCTTATATCCTACACCTGTCTTCGCGGAGATCAGGGCTTTCTCGAAATTCGTATTGTCTCCGGATCTCTCCTCGAATACGACCGTCTGACGTCTGTAGGGCGTATTGTCATCGGTCCTTGTGGTGTTAACGTTTGCGATATTCTGCGCAATTATATCCATTCTTGTTCTCTGCGCGGTCATTCCGCTTGCGGAGACGTTTAATGTTGACATTATTGACATGGATCTTCTCCTTTCAATTTATGCTTACTTTCTGAGTACCATCTTGATACGGTCGAATTCCTGGTTGATCGCGTTCAGATAAGCGTAATACTTGATCTGGTTGTCGGCAAGATATGCGTTTTCGGTGTCGATGTCAACGTTGTTTCCGTCATATCTGTAGCTCAGTTCCTCATAGTCTGTGTAGATCTCGGGATTCAGCTTGTTAAGGTTGATGTTTCCGACCTTCTTGTCCATATTTTTGGTGCCGCGCTGTGTCATCGCATCCTTCAGGAGGTTCTCGAAATTCAGGTCTGATCTCTTGAATTCCGGAGTGTCCACGTTTGCGATGTTGTTTGCGATGATCTCGTTCTTTGTCCAGCTGGCCGAAGCCGCTTTATTCAGAATATTGATATAATTATAAGCATCGGAAGTGATCATTTTGCTTCTCCCTTCTTTGAACGGAAAAATCCTTGTAATATTATAACGTATTTCATAAAAAACACAAGATATATTTAGGGCTTTTTTTGCACGATACTAAATCTTGTATGCATATATGCCGATATATATGCACATTTTGTGTAAAAAAACACAAAAGGACTCATTTACAAGTCCTTTTGTATGTTTGCTTCCTTAGTTATCTGATGTTTTATATTTCCCGAAACGTGTTTCAGTTCTTCTTTCTGTCGATCTTGAGTTCATCGAATACATAATCGTTCAGAACCTTGATGTATGTACCCTTCATTCCCGAAGATCTGGATTCGATAACGCCCGCACTCTCAAATTTGCGAAGAGCGTTTACGATAACGGATCTCGTGATGCCGACACGATCGGCGATCTTGCTGGCAACAAGTGTGCCCTCCGAACCTTCGAGCTCGCCGAAGATATGATTGATCGCTTCGAGTTCCGAATATGAAAGAGTTCCGATAGCCGACTTTACGACCTGAACCTTGCGGTATTCTTCGACCTGCTCCTCGTTTACGGAACGCATCATTTCAAGTCCTACAACGATAGAACCGTACTCGCTGAGGATGATGTCGTCAAGCGAATAGTTTGTCTTCTTCTTGTAGATGAAGGTCGTTCCGAGTCTTTCATCGGAAATGACAACGGGAACGATGATCGCTTCGTAATCTTCTATGCCGTCGGATTCGAAACCGAGGGTCGTAAGATTAACGTTCTCTTTTGTTGAAAGAATGTTTAAGAATCTCTCGTTCAGATCCCTGTCGATGAATTTACCGACGCTGTTGTCCAGGAGTTCGGTAATGATATCGATGTCCTGTCTGTTTTTTGCGCCCAGCACCTTTCCCTTTTTACTGAAGATAAGAATGTTGGACTCGAGAATGTCACTCAAAACAAGGCAGATATCACTGAAAATAACTTTATTGGAACTGTTGTTGTGCAACAGGTTTCCTATCTTCCTCGTTTTGTCTAAGAGTTGTACTCCCATAGAAATTAAGCCTCCTTTAAAACCAATTAACGATACAAAATTTAATTACCCTTACAGATATTACCACGCAATTTCCTTAGTTGCAAGTGTCGGAAATAAATTTAATACAAAATTCAAAAAATTCTCATATTTATATCAATTATTTTTATCCGATTTCGGAAGCTGCCATGCCATATAATTGCACTCGGGATATCCCTCGCATCCGTAATATTTTCTCCCCTTTTTCGTTTTACAGATGACGATCTCCTTACCGCATTCCGGACACTTAACGCCCGTCTTCTGCAGATAGGGCTTTGTGTTCTTGCACTCCGGGAAGCCGGGGCATGCAAGGAACTTTCCGTGAGGTCCGTACTTTATGACCATGTTTCTTCCGCACATTTCGCAGACAACATCGGTCTTTTCGTCTTCGATGGTGATGTCGGCCAGTTTTTCCTTCGCTTCGCTTATGGCCTTCTCAAGATCGGGATAGAATTCCCTGATCATGCTCTTCCACTGTACGGTGCCTTCTGCGACTCCGTCGAGCAGAGTTTCCATCGTGGCCGTGAAATTCAGGTCTACGATCGAAGGGAAAGCCTTCATCATCATATCGTTTACCGCTTCGCCGAGTTCCGTGACATAAAGGTTCTTGTTCTCTTTGGTCACATAATGTCTTGCGAGCAGGGTCGTGATCGTGGGTGCATATGTACTCGGTCTTCCTATGCCGAGTTCTTCCATAGTCTTTACAAGCGACGCTTCGGTAAAATGAGGGGCGGGCGTTGTAAAATGCTGGTTCGGAACGATCTCGCCCGCGGTTATAACGGACTTTTCGTTCAGCTTGTCAAGAGCCGCGCCGGATCTTTCCTCTTCGTCATCCTTGTCGGTATAGACGTTTAAGAAGCCGGGTGTCGTAAGCGTTGTGGAAACGGAGCTGAATCTGCAGTCACCGCATGTGAGTTTCACATTAACGCTGTTGTATTCTGCCGCGGGCATACGGCTCGCGATGAACCTCTTCCATATGAGCTGGTAAAGACGAAAAGCATCTCTCGGAAGGCTGTCCTTGACTTCCGTGGGTGTAAGGTCGCAGTATGTAGGACGGATCGCTTCGTGTGCGTCCTGGATCTTCTTGTTTCCGTTATCTTTCTGAGCGGGTTCCGCATATGACAAAGCACCGTATGCATTCGTGATGTATTCCTTTGCAGCAGCTTCGGCTTCGGCGGAGATTCTTGTGGAATCGGTACGCAGGTATGTGATCAGACCTATCGTTCCGTGTCCCTTTACGTCAACGCCTTCATATAACTGCTGGGCGGTCTTCATCGTCTTCTGCGTGGAGAAGTTCAGCTGCTTTGATGCTTCCTGCTGCAGTGTACTTGTCGTAAAAGGCAGAGGTGCTTTCTTCTGTCTCTTCGAGAACTTGATCTCGGAGAATTTGAACTTCTTTCCTTTTAAGTCCTTTAAGATACGGTCAACTTCTTCCCTGCTTCCGATCTCAGCCTTTTCGTCCCTGATCCCGACGAGTTTTGCTTCAAAAGGCTTCTTTACATCGGGCGATGAAAGTGTGACCGATATATCCCAGTATTCCTTTGCAACGAAGGAATTGATCTCGTTTTCCCTGTCGCAGATGAGTCTTAATGTGGAAGACTGAACTCTTCCGGCACTCAGGCCTCTTTTGATCTTTTCCCATAAGAGGGGCGATATCTCATAGCCCACAACACGGTCCAGAACTCTTCTGGCCTGCTGTGCGTCCACCAGTTTCATATCTATGTCCCTGGCGCTTTTGATCGAATTCTTTACCGCATTCTTTGTGATCTCGTTGAATGTGATCCTGCAGAAGTGTTTGGGGTCCAGCTTCAAAGCGGCCGCAAGATGCCATGAGATCGCTTCTCCCTCGCGATCCGGGTCGGTTGCGAGATAAACTTTATCCGCTCTTTTAGCTTCTCTGCGAAGCTTTGCCAGAATATCCCCTTTTCCCCTTATGGTAATATATCCGGGCTCGAAATCATGCTCAACATCAATGCCGAGCCTGCTCTTGGGCAGGTCTCTCACATGTCCGTTCGATGCGATGACTTCGTAATTGGCGCCGAGATACTTCTTTATTGTATTTGCTTTAGCGGGTGATTCCACTATTACAAGATGCTTAGGCATATCATAGCTCCGTTATCTTCATATATTTGTCTGCGATTAACACAGCAAATGGTAAAATATAACAGAAAATAGGATTTGTCAAATAAAAAATTCGTTCACTTCCTAAAAAACGCCCTCATATTTAACCGTATCAAGTCATATTGAAAGCACATAATATATCGTTGATACCCGTTACGGGTGTTGCTCCGGACCTTATAATATCAAGACAGCCTGCCGATGAGGGATCGTCTATCCTGCCCGGCACGGCAAAGACCTCCTTCCCCTGCTCAAGGCCGTAATTTGCGGTTATCAAAGAGCCCGATCTGTAATATGCTTCTATCACGAGCACACCGGCCGAAAGCGCCGATATTATCCTGTTCCTTCTCGGGAAATTCACTGCCTCAGGTTGTCCCGCGGGCGGGATCTCGGATATTATTCCGCCTTTGTTTATAAGCCTCGCATAAAGATCTTTGTTCCGGTAAGGATAGGGAACATCGGCTCCCGAACCCAGAACAGCAAAGGTTTCCCCGCCATTTGCAAGCACTTCCCGTTGAACACACGAATCAATCCCGAGTGCCATGCCCGATATGACACGGAAGCCGCTTTCAGTGAATGCTTTCCCGAAATATCTTGCTGTTCTCAGCCCGTATTCGGTGCATTTTCTTGTTCCTACGACGGCTATAACGGGCTTAGTTTCATCCGGCAGCCGTCCTTTGATATAAAGGCATAACGGCGGATCGTATATGTTCTTAAGGCGGTCGGGATAGTCACTGTCTTCCGGGCATATTATCCGCATACCGCTACTTATACCGTAATCAAAGTTGATTGCGCAGATCTCCTTAAAGCCTTCATCCAAAAATGCTCCTGCGTCTGCCTTTATCCTCATTTCGGAAAAAAGATCCGATAGTTCTTCCCGCTTCGACATATACAATTCTTCTATATTAATTGCTCTTAACAGCTGCTGTTTATCCTCGGGTGAGACACCTTTTACGGAATTCAGCCAGTGATAATATCCGCATCTATTCAAGACTGCTTCCTTTCCGAAGGATCCCGGCGCTTTCCTTAAGGCTCTCTGCGCTTATCTCATCTTCGTCACGCAGATCCGAAACCGTTCTTGCTACCCTTAAAAGTCTTAAGTAGTCCGAAACTGTGCAGTCGTCATCTAACAGATCTCTGAGTTTCGCTTTGGCATCTTCGGAAAGCACGCAGTACTTCTCGGTTTCCGCATCGCTCATATGCGCATTGTCCTTGTCTTTCCCTGAAAATCTTTCCTGCTGTCTATCTCTTGCTCTTTTTATCTTTTCCGCAACATTCTCAAAATGCGGCTTTTTTCCCATGCTCATTACACCCGGTTCCGAAACATATACGAGGAGGTCCGGGGACGAGGTAAAGAATCTGTCGATCGAGGATATGTGCTTTATAACCTGTTTCTTTGTACAAGCACATTTCGAGGTGTTCGGATAATGTCCGCAGGGACAGAGTTTTCCCGAGATGATCATATTGAAACTGCATGGATATGTCCTGCTCCTGTCACCAGATCCTATCTTAAATGAACGATTTTTAGCGCAATCTTTGATCATGGATACTGCCTGATTTTTGCAAAGATTTGGCTCTTCGATGAACAGAAGGCCTTTATGGGCCGCGAAAAGATCCATAATATCCGGGCTTCTTCCGGGATCTGCCGTAAGAAGGCCTCTTCCGGTGGGAGAAAGGTTCTTCCCTCCCAGTACGGAATTTATCTTAAGTATTTCTATCTTCTCCTCTTTTGAAAGCGCAGGAAGAAGTTTCATAAACGCTTCCGCAAGCTTTTTCTTTTCATTCTCGGCATTTCCGCAAAAGAAAATGCTATGACCTCCGGCAGCCGCTGTTATCAGTGCTTTCAAGGCAGTTTCGTTTCCGTATATGCCATTGAAAGGATCATCGCATATGGGCTCTTCTTTATAGGGATCTATGTCCGATATAGGACTGAATTTCAAGTCTGCATTACTGTCCTCCATTATGTCCGCAAGTTCTTCAACATCGTTTATGCCGTAAACCGAAACACCTTCCGACCAGCCGAGATCTTCAAGATTATCCTTCGGGCATATGAGCGAAAGTCCGTGTTCTTTCGCAACAAAAACAAGCGGCATAAGGCCGTTTATCTTCCTGACTTTTCCTTCCAGAGACAGTTCCCCGACGATGAGGTATCGGTCAAGTTTTTTGTCCGATATGTAGCCGAAGGCCGAAAGCAATGCCACAGCCATAGGAAGATCGAAAGCCGTGCCTTCTTTTCGCACTTCAGCCGGCGACATATTTACGGTGATATGTTTCGGAGGCAGCAAAAAACCTGCGTTCTCAAGAGCGATCTTCACCCTTTCCTTCGCTTCCTTAACTTCACCGGCAACACCGCCGACCATTTGAAAACAGGGTAACCCGTTGCGAATGTCAACTTCAACGGAGACAAGAATGCCGTTTATTCCCGAAACGGCTGCAGAATAACATATACTGACCATCAGAACCTCTTTCCTCTTCCCGGAAAGAGCATAAATGAGCGGCTTTAATATAACAAAACCTCTCAACTGTCGTCAAGAGGTTTTGGGTTTTATTATTTGGATTCAAGTATTTTTTTGAGTTCGTCCATAAATGTTCCGACATCCTTAAACTCGCGGTAGACCGATGCAAAACGTACATATGCGACCGCGTCCATATCACGGAGCTTATCCATAACCATCTCACCGATCACGGTGCTGGGGATCTCCTTTTCTTCACGGTTGTATATGGCTGTTTCGACTTCGTCCACAAGCTCGTTTATCTGAGCGACCGATATGGGACGTTTATGGCAGGATCTGAATACGCCGGATGTGATCTTTTCACGGTCGTAAGGTTCTCTGGTGTTGTCCTTTTTGATGACCACAAGAGGAATGGTTTCTATCTTCTCATAGGTTGTGAAGCGCTTGCCGCATTCGTCGCATTCACGCCTTCTGCGTATGCTGAGGCCGTCTTCGGCAGGTCTGGAATCAATAACTCTTGTATTTTCTTTATTGCAATAAGGACATTTCATAAATGAACCTCCGTCTCAATCCCGTAAACACAACATCTGGTATAATTGTACAGAATCCAACACAATAAATCAATAACAAATAGACAAGTTTTTTAAAATCTTTTAATAATCTACGCTTCTTCGTAGCATTTTCTTACATATGCCTTGGAAGCCTCCACGTTATCGGGCAGACTGTCCTCCAGAAGTACGTTTATGAAAGGCTTTTTACGCTTGATGATGCCGAAGAGATGAGGTATGTCAAAACGGCCTTCTCCGAGAGTTACTGGGCGTGATACTATCTTTCCGTCCTTTACGACATAATCCTTTAAGTGGATAACATCTATCTCGTTCAGGAGAATGTCGAACATCTTATCGACAATATCATTTCCGTGCGCCTCATTCTCTGCGTTGAACATATTTATAGGGTCAAAGATCACGCGGAGGTTGGGCGAATCTATCGCTTCCACGACCTTCTTCGTTCTTTCCGGGGTGTGCATGATATGGTTCCATACAGGCTCTATGCCCACACAGACACCCATCTTCTCCGCATATTCAACGACGGGCTTCAAGCCCTCGATAAACGTGTTAAGAGCGGCATCGGTATGATTTTCCGGGCAGGGCTTGTACTCCGTGTTGACAGCGCCGGTTTCCGTACCCACAAGGCCGCAGCCGAGAAGCGAAGCAAAACGTATATGCGTCTTATATATCTCCTGCGTCTTCTTAAGCTGCTCCTTATCAGGCGTGGCAAGGTTATGATAGCAGCCGAGCACGGCAACCTTAACATCATTCTGTGCAAACAGGTTACGAAGATACATAGCCATTCCGCTCGTCATTGCGGAAGGATCGGTATTAAAGGAAGTAAAGGCTTTGGGCAGTGCAAGCTGTGTGCAGCAAAAGCCTGCCTTCCTAATATTGCTTACCCATTCCTCCACGGGAGCGTTGGGCATATCGTGACCTCTGATTCCGAATTGCAGCATTTTTATCCTCCGAATTAGAATAATCCACGGATCTTTCCGTCTATAACGTCAATTCCCTCCGCAGCGGGCACCTTGGGAAGTCCGGGCATGGTCATCATGGTTCCGGTGATCGCTACAAGGAAGCCTGCGCCCGCGCTCATATATGCTTCGCGGATGTTTACGGTAAAGCCCGTGGGACGTCCAAGCTTCTTCGGATCGTCTGAAAGGGAATATTGGTTCTTTGCAAGGCATACGGGACATTTGCCGTAGCCCATCTCTTCTATCTTTTTGATGTCCTTGAGCGCGGAAGCGTCATATGTGACATTTGCCGCACCGTAGATCTCTTTGCATACCTTTTCGATCTTCTCGGTAAGGCTCATATCGTCTTCGTAAAGAGGCTTGAAGTTGCTCTTCTTGTTTTCGAGTGTGTCAAGTATCCTCTCTGCGAGCGCAATACCGCCTTCTCCGCCCTTTTCCCAAACTTCGGAAAGAGCGAAATCGCAGTTTCTTTCACGGCAGAACTTCTCAACATAAGAGAGCTCGGCGTCTGTATCTGAAAGGAAGCGGTTAAGTGTAACGATAACGGGAACATTGTATTTCTGAAGGTTCTCGATATGCTTTTCAAGATTTACGATACCCTTCTTCAAAGCCTCGAGATTCTCGTTTCCGAGATCAGCCTTCTCAACATCGCCGTTGTATTTGATCGCTCTGACAGTTGCAACGAGAACTACGGCATCGGGCTTAAGGCCTGCCATACGGCATTTGATGTCAAAGAACTTCTCGGCACCGAGATCCGCGCCGAAGCCTGCCTCGGTAATAACGATATCCGCAAGCTTCAAAGCGGTCTTGGTCGCTCTTACGGAATTGCAGCCGTGAGCGATGTTGGCAAACGGTCCGCCGTGAACGATAGCGGGCGTATGCTCGAGGGTCTGGATAAGGTTGGGCTGCATGGCATCCTTTAAGAGTGCTGCCATGGAGCCAACTGCGTTTAAGTCGGCCGCAGTAACGGGGCTGCCGTCGTATCTGTATGCAACGATGATACGTCCGAGTCTCTTCTTCAGGTCTTCCATATCATCCGAAAGGCAAAGGATAGCCATGATCTCCGATGCAACAGTAATGATGAAATGATCTTCTCTTGCCACACCGTCGGACTTCTTTCCGAGGCCCACGATGCAGTTTCTTAATGCTCTGTCGTTCATATCCTCGCAGCGCTTCCATACGACCTGCTTGGGGTCGATACCGAGCTTGTTGCCCTGGAAGATATGATTGTCAAGCATAGCCGCAAGAAGGTTGTTTGCGGATGTAATGGCATGAAAATCGCCGGTAAAGTGGAGGTTCAAGTCCTCCATCGGAACGACCTGGGCATATCCGCCGCCTGCCGCTCCGCCCTTTATACCGAAGCAGGGTCCGAGGGACGGCTCACGGAGAGCGATAACAGCTTTCTTGTTGAGCCTGCCCATGGCTTCACCGATACCTACCGTAGTAGTGGTCTTGCCTTCTCCCGCGGGAGTGGGGTTAACAGCGGTAACGAGGACCAGCTTTCCGTTGGGCTTTGACGAAAGCGAGTTTATCAGGTTTTCCGATAACTTTGCTTTGTACTTGCCGTAGAGCTCCAGCTCTTCCGAATCGAGGTCAAGTCTTTTGGCTACTTCGGTGATGGGAAGCATCGTTGCTTCCTGAGCGATCTGAATGTCGGATTTCATAATTCTTTCCTTTCCTGTTTAGGCTGATTATTGCTCATTTCTAAGCATTGCTTCGTAATCCGCGGCGGTCATGAGTATCTGCCTGGGCTTGTTTCCGTCTTCTTCCGAAACAACCCCTGCTTCTGCCAGCTGGTCCATAATCCTGGCCGCTCTGTTAAAGCCGACCTTGTATGCTCTCTGAAGCATGCCTATGGAAGCCTTTTCCTTTTCGATGATCAGTCTTCCGGCTTCTTCAAAGTATTCGTCGCGGCCGTCGTCACTCTGAGCGGCACCCTTGGCTTCCGCAGCCTTGCCCTCATCGTTTGAACGCGCGATCTTTTCATTTATGGACTCATTGTAAACCGCAGGCTCGTTCTCCCGTCTGATGAAATCAACGACGGCATTAACGTCCTTATCGGATACGAAACAACCTTGAATTCTCACCGGTTTGGTCATTCCGGTGGGATAATAGAGCATATCGCCCTTACCTAAAAGCTTCTCCGCACCTACATTGTCGAGGATGGTACGGGAATCCACACCGGATGAAACGGCGAACGCTATCCTGGAAGGGATATTTGCTTTGATGAGACCTGTTATGACATTGACCGACGGTCTCTGGGTAGCGATTATGAGATGCATTCCGCATGCTCTTGCTTTCTGGGCAAGACGGCATATGGAGTCTTCAACTTCATTGGAGGCAACCATCATAAGGTCTGCCAGCTCGTCGACAATAATGACCATCTGAGGCATAACGGGATAGTCGGGATCCGAATGTCCTCTCTCCGCTTCGGCTTTCACTTTCTCGTTGTAGCCCTTTAAGTCTCTTACGGAAAGCTCTGCGAACTTCTTATATCTCTCGTCCATCTCCACGCATGCCCAGTTAAGCGCCGCAGCGGCCTTCTTGGGATCTGTTACGACGGGGATGAGCAGATGAGGTATGCCGTTATATACGGACAGTTCCACGACCTTCGGGTCTATCATTATGAGTTTCACGTCTTCCGGCTTGAACTCATACAATATGCTCATGATTATCGTGTTGATGCAGACTGATTTACCGGATCCTGTGGAACCTGCGATCATAAGGTGAGGCATCTTTGCGATGTCACCGATGATATTTGCTCCGTCTATGCTCTTTCCGACAGTGAACGGTATCTTGCCCTTGGCGTTTGCGAACTCATCGCTTTCGACAAGTTCTCTGAAGGTTACCATCGTGTTTTCACGGTTGGGCACCTCGATACCGACGGCTGCCTTTCCGGGTATGGGCGCTTCTATTCTGATATCCGCGGCGGCAAGGTTGAGCTTAATGTCGTCTGCAAGATTTGTGATCCTGGATACCTTAACGCCGACCTCGGGCTGTATCTCGTATCTCGTAACGGAAGGTCCTCTCTGCACATTGCTGATGGTGACCCTTACGCCGAAGCTGTCAAGCGTCTTCTGAAGCTTTTCGGCCGTTTCCGCAAGTTCGTTGCTGTTATCCTGAGTATTCTTTCTGACCGGCGCTTCCAGAAGCTCGATGGGCGGGAATTCATAAGGCTTCGGCATAGGCTTGATAGCCATCTGGTTGTTCTTTTCCTCGACCAGTCCGATGTCCTGACCCGCCGCTGTCTTTTGCTCATCCCTGAGAGCGATGGGTTGTGCATCCTTGTGGTAGTTCAAAGGCTTGTTCGCGGCTGAGCTGAGCGCATAGGGAACGCTGTCCATCGTCTTTGCGAGCTCATCCTTACTGTAGTTGAACTCGCTCTTGTCCCTCAACGCGGTCTCGGAAAAGCTTATCTCCTTCTTCTCTTCCTTCTTGTCAAAGTTCTCCGCCACATATGAATAATCCCTTACTTCGGGTTCATCGTCATATGAAAGATCGATCTTTTCGGGTTCTTCGTCGAATATGTCCTCCGGCAGACGGACCTCTATCTCGGGTTCTGTTTCGCGGACTTCCGGCTTTTCTTCCACAGGTACATAGGAAGTATCTTCCTGCGCAAAAGGATCGGTATATGTCGATTCGTACATATCTTCATAGCCTTCGTCCTCATCGGGTCCGTGGAGGCTTTCGACATATCTGTCCTCTTCGTATTCACGGCGAAGGTAATCGTCCTCGCCGTCCGTCACATATTCCTTTTCCTCGGCCCTCGGCTTGAATATGCTGATCGCACGTCTGTTAAGGACTGTGGTTTCTTTTAATTCCTTCTTGCCCGAGAACTTCTTGTCAAGCTCGGATTCATATATGCTGTCGTTGTCTTCGGTATTGTCTTCGATGATCTCGACGGGATCCTCACTCAGAGCGATCTCCGTCTTTTCGGTCTCCGCAGCTGCCGCTTCGGCTTCTTCTGCCTTGGGTATTGAGTAAGGCTTGGTCTCGGTCCTTCCTCCGAAGAAATTGATCTTACCGGTTTTTTCCTTCTTTTCTTTTCTTAAATGACTCTTCTTAAGGCTTTCTTCAAATTCTCTCTCTTCGGCATCGATCTCGGCCTCGTCGTAATCAACCGCCATCTTTAAGCCGCGGCCGGCAGTTTCTTCCTGCTGCATTTCGGCAGCGGGACGGATGCGCTCCTCCCTGTCGCCTCCTGGTAGCATGCTTTCAACGGAAGCCCTGCTGTTTTCAAGATAATCTTCGGCTTCTTCGGAAGAAAGATAATCTTCGTAAAGCTCATCGAGTTCTTTTCTTTTACGTGCCTTCTCTTCATTTCTTTCACGAAGGCCTTCGGTCATGCTTCTTAAAAGAGCCTTGCCCGTAACAAAGAATATGCAGATAAGCTCGAGAGCTGCAAGTATGATATATGAGCCGATGACATCAAACCAATGCACAAGGAAGCTGCAGATGATGCCGCCCACAAGACCGCCTCCGCTCTTATGAGCCTTGGCATATTCGTAGTAGTCCATAGGTGACATTTCTTCGGTGACATCGCCCACCGCGCCCTGGATGATCGCAGCAAGAAAAACAAATATCAGAAATGATGCGATGAACTTGGGGACATAACGTCTCTTCTTGTTTCCGCGGTTTGCAAGGAAAAAGCCGACGCATACGACAATAAAAAGAGGCACAAGGTACGCAAGCCAGCCGAAAAGTCCGAAAAGCGCACCGTTTACCATCTCACCCGCAACGCCGCTGAGTTTAAAATTGCTCAGCACAAGAAGAGCCGCGATCGCGATCGAAATGATAAGGAAGATGTCGTCCTTTATGGCTCTGATCTCCTTTGCCCTTGCCTCATTCTCAGCCGCTATCCTGGCCTGCTCTTTTTCGTATTCCGCCATCTCTGCTTTGGTCATTTTCTTTGCCTTCGGCTGATCCTGTTTCTTTTTGGCGGTGGTTTCTTTTTTAACTGTCTTATTTGCTGCGGAAGACTTCTCTCCCGTTGTTTTCTTTTTTGTTTTTGTTGTTGACTTTTCTTTGGTCTCTGACATTTTCATATCCTTTGCAATATAGATTTCCCCTATGCCGTTAAGCCCGTGTGTTCTGACATCTTGTTATCGGAACAATACGATTATACTATATCTTGCATAAAAATCAAATAAAAAATAAGGCCGGAAAACACCGGCCTTACTTATAAATCGATTATTTAACGTCCTTGATGGAGAAGCTTACTCTGCCCATCTTGTCCTTGCCGAGGCATACTGCCTTGACCTTGTCGCCGAGGGTAAGAACATCCTCAACTCTGTCGATCCTCTCCTTAGCGATCTTGGAGATATGGACCATAGCTTCCTTACCGGGAGCAAACTCGAGGAATGCACCGAACTCCTTGATGGAAACAACCTTTCCTTCAAGAACCTGGCCTGCTTCGAAATCGGTAACGATGATATTGATGATGCGAACTGCCTCGTTCATCTTCTCAAGATCCGTTCCGCATACGGATACTGCACCGTCATCGGTAATATCGATCTTAACACCTGTCTGCTCGATGATGGAGTTGATAGTCTTACCGCGCTGACCGACAACCTCACCGATCTTGGAAGGATCGATCTGGATCTGGATGATCTTGGGAGCATACTTGGATACTTCGGGTCTGGGCTCTGCAATAGCCTTCTTCATGCAGTTCTCCATGATGTACATTCTTGCTTCACGGCAACGAGCGATAGCGCCTTCAACAATGGCACGGGTAAGGCCGTGGATCTTGATATCCATCTGGATAGCTGTGATACCTGCATCTGTACCTGTAACCTTGAAGTCCATATCGCCGAAGAAGTCCTCAAGGCCCTG
>JAEEGL014563949.1_pt1 | contig 66270 bp, 51 predicted proteins | sample 9134231 | NCBI WGS metagenome assembly JAEEGL01 (sample SAMN16246548, study PRJNA631951) | gut metagenome | biome: gut microbiome; feature: rumen; material: fiber-attached | host: Bos | place: Iran: Karaj | collected 2018-10
AGACGAATGTGTGGATATAAAACATCGCCGGAAATCGTTTTGAATTCCGACGATATGTAAAAGGCTTTATTTGGCTTATTCCTTGTTAGAAGGGGACTCTGTTTGACTTCCTATGGCTTGTTCCTATTTCAACCCTCGCACCATATCGAGTATCTATAACGGACTTGAGCTATGGATACTCGATTTTCTTTTCAGCACAGTTTCGCCGCCTTTGGTGGTGAGTAAGTGCGCATTTGAGATTTCACAAACAGGATAATTCAGTATAATGCAGAGGATGAGGAGGACATATGCAATGAGGTTGTTTTCTTTCTTCAAAAAACACTTTTTACTGCTAAATCAGTCGATATACAAAGGAAAAGAATACGAAAGAAACCTTAATGCTATCGGCTGGTTCGGCATTATCGGCGCCGGTTTCGGCTTGCTGATGTCCGTTATGAACATTGTACAGCATAAGGGATTCGTGACTTATACGACGATAGCCGTCGCCGTCATGGGTTTGATAATTTTCCTTTTTGCAAAAGTGTTCAAAAAAAGAACCGCCGCCATGACCTGCGCTATTCTGCTCAGCATTCTCGTCTTCAGCTACTATGCCGTAAGCGGTGCTAACGAGGGATTTGCGATACTCTGGACTCTGCTTGTGCCGATGGCTATATGCTACTTTATGGGTGTTATGCAGGGAATAATCCTGTCTGTTTATTTTGAGGTCCTTTTGATCGTATTGTTTTATACTCCTCTGCGTGCGATCTTTACCGAGTACTATACCGAAACGTTTATGAACCGTTTTCCGATCTTCTATCTCTGTATTCTGATGCTGACGACCGTTTCGATGACGCAGTATCACGAGAGCACTCTTTTCGAAATTGAATATACCGACAGACTGAACGCCGAAGTTGAAAAACAGACGAAAGTCGCCGTGGAACAAAGCAAAGTCGCAACGGAACGCGCCGATCAGCTTCAGAAGCTTTCGGATGAAATGGTCCAGACGCTTGCAAAGACGATCGACGCAAAAGACAAATACACAAACGGTCATTCCTTCCGCGTTTCGGAATATTCCGTAAAACTTGCAAGACGGCTCGGCTGGGCAGATGAAGAGATTAACTCGATTGAACGCGAGGCTCTTCTGCACGATATTGGAAAAATCGGCGTGCCGGACGCCGTCCTGAATAAGCCCGGCAGGCTGAACGACGAAGAATTCAATACAATCAAAAACCATACGGGAATCGGAAAAACGATTCTTGAAGGTATAGACGGTATGCAGAGCGTCGCCGACGTAGCGGCTTACCATCACGAACGCTTTGACGGCTCCGGCTACCCCGATGGGCTTAAGGGAACAGAGATACCCGCGCACGCGCGCATAATAAGCATCGCCGACGCTTTCGACGCGATGAGCTCCGACAGAGTTTACCGCAAGGGAATGGAAAAAGACGCTATACGCAGAGAACTTGTAAACGGTTCCGGCAAGCAGTTCGATCCCGAGTATCTTTCGGTGTTTCTGAAGCTTTTTGAAGATGGCGAGCTGTAACGCCCCGAGCCGATTCTTAGACGCGGCTCATACGAGCCGGAGCGCCGCCTTTCAGCACCGGTATGTCCACCGCCAGATAAAAAATGTTCCAGTCAAGTCCGTTATCGATATTCGCACCAACGAAAAATCCTCGCACAAGCGGGGATCTTTCATTAAAAAAGCGCCTGTTCGGGCGCTTTTTATTCACCACCGGAAGATCGCGTTCAGGAGTTTTTTGAGCATCGAGCCGTAGGTTATCTCCGGTACGTCTCCGGCGGCGACGATATCCGCGCGGGCGAGCTCTTTGCCGCCGCGGGTATACAGGACCTGCCCGAGCACGTCGCCCGTCTTTACCGGGGCGGGGACCGACTGCGGCAGCTCCACGCGCGTTTCGATCCCGCCTTTGGCGTTCTTTTCGTCAAGCAGCGTTACCGCAAGCGTCCGCACGCCGACCTCGCTTTGCTCCCCGTGCGTTATCCTCACCGGCTCCGGCGATGGCGCTTCCGGCGTTGTGACGCGGTAGTTGGCGAATCCGTAGTCCAGCAGACTCTTCGCCGCCGAGAAGCGTTTGTCGCTGGTGGAACAGCCCAGCACCACGGCGATAAGCTGCATCCCGTCCCGCTTCGCCGTGCCGGAAAGGCAGAACCCCGCCTCCGCGGTGAAGCCGGTCTTCATCCCGGTAGCGCCCTTGTAAAAGCGTATGAGCTTGTTCGTGTTCGAAAGTCCGAAGCTGCCGTTGCGTATAGTGTCCATCCATATGCCGGAATATTCGAATATAAGCGGGTGGTCCATAAGCGCGCGCGTTATCCGCGCCACGTCCAGCGCGCAGGAATAGTGCCCCTCCGCCGGGAGCCCGTTCGTGTTCACGAAGTTCGTGTTTTCACAGCCCAACTCCTGCGCGCGGCGGTTCATTTCCGCCACGAACGAGGCCTCGCTGCCGCAGATATGCTCGCCCAGCGCCACGGTCGCGTCGTTCGCCGACGAAACCACCAGCGCTTTAAGCAGGTCGCGCACCGGCATCTGCTCGTTCGGCTCCAGAAACACCTGCGAACCGCCCATCGAGGCGGCGTTTTCGCTTACCGTAACGGTTTCGTCAAGCGTTATCCTGCCGTCGTCTATCGCCTCCATCACCAGAAGCGTGCTCATCACCTTCGTTACGGAGGCGATGGGCAGATGCTCGGTCTCGTTCTGCGCAAAAAGCACGCGCCCGGTGGAATGCTCCATAAGCAAAAGCGCCTTCGCGTCCGTCTGCGGTACGTATTCCGCCGCCGCGGGCTCGAACCAGTAGGCGGCGTATTCCGCGTCGAAGGGGTATATCTTCGCCGTTTCGGAGGCGTTTGCCGAAAGGGCGAAAAGAATTATCGCGCACAGCGCGAACAACAAAAACCGTTTCATCGTATATCACTCCGCAAGATTCGTTACATACGATCCATATGCGCCGCGGCGGGCAAAAATGCGGCTGCCGCGCATATTTTTTCTTTTTTTGTCAATGCACTTGACAAATCGCCTTTTTGCGGTTACAATAGTACCGTTCACGGAGGCGTAGCTCAGTTGGTCAGAGCGTTCGGTTCACATCCGAGAGGTCAAGGGTTCGAGCCCCCTCGTCTCCACCAGAAAATCCTTGTCGGAAGACGGGGATTTTTTAGCATATCCGTTATTCGAAACGCGCCGCGCTTCGCTTCGCGCCGCCGCTTTTGCGAGGTAAAAAATATGTATTTTTCAAAGCACAACGAAAAAACGGTCTACATCAACCACTACAGCGGACTGCTCGAGGTGAATGGCGAGGGCGTTCTTTGCAAAGAGGACGCGGAGGTCTGGCCCGCGGACAAAAACTGGCGGACGGAATATTACGTTCTTGACGTAAAAGAAGGCATAACCGGGCTCGGAGAGGGGTACCTGGAGAAGTTCCCGAAGATCGGCTGCCTTATTCTCGCCGGGACGGTGGTATTCGTCGCCACAACGCCGGAGTTGGATAAAAGACTGCGCAAAAACAAAGTTCTTATCCGCGGAGAGTATAACACTTTCGCCGAAGAATTCGCGTGGGAGAAGGGGCTGGAGTTCCTCCACTGCGACATACATCTCGCGGACGACGATATAGGGGAGCATTACGAGCACGATATCATTACCCTGCGCTTCCACGCGAAAGGGAAACCGGATATCCACTACGACTGTTATACGCCGGGAAGCTCCGCCGGAAGCTTCGGCGGCGGCGAATACGCGAAAGAGATCCCCAAAGATTTCTACGTCGGCTGTACCCCGGAAAAGTTCGCGGACAATTTCCCCGAACGCCTGCGCGGGCAGTTGACCGCCAACGAAATGCTGCGCCGTTTTCTCGAAGCGGCGAACGGCAGGACCGAAAAGAAACAATGACGCGCGCCGTGCGGCGGATATTATCGACGGCGCGATGCGCCTAATGAAGACTGCAACTTCGTTGCCTGATGAAGCGACGTCGCCCACCGTTCCCAATCAGCTCCGAAGGAGCGTCTTCATTTCTTCATTAGCGCAGCATCTTCATTAGCCCTCGCAGAGGGCGACTTCATTGAAAAAGCACTTGCTTTCGCAAGTGCTTTTTCTGGCTGCGGAATAGGGATTCGTTCTCGCACGGCGTAAACCGTGCTCGGTCAGGGTCGGCTCTGACAGCCCCCCGGGCTGTCATTCACTACCGACCCGTTCGAATCCCTACATAAAAGTAAAAAAACTGCAGGCGGCAAAAGCCACCTGCGGTTTTTTGGCTGCGGAATAGGGATTCGTTCTCGCACGGCGTAAACCGTGCTCGGCCAGGGTCGGCTCTGACAGCCCCCCGGGCTGTCATTCACTACCGACCCGTTCGAATCCCTACATAAAAGTAAAAAAACTGCAGGCGGCAAAAGCCGCCTGCGGTTTTTTGGCTGCGGAATAGGGATTCGAACCCCAACAAACAGAGTCAGAGTCTGCCGTGCTGCCGTTACACAATTCCGCAATATTCAACTGCCGACGCGGGGCGTTCCCCCGCGGTGCTTGGTTATTTTAACACCGGAAAACGCAAATGTCAAGAGTTTTTTTCGTTTTTTCGCCGCGGGCGGCGGCAAAACCGGTTTTATTTGCGCGCAAAGGGCAAAAAACGCCGCGCGGCACTTGAAAAAGCACGCGCTCTGTGATAGAATGCTTTTGAAGACGTGCTCCGCCAAAACGGCATACGGAGGTTTATTATGAAATATTCCAGATTGCTCGACGGATTCTGGGAAGAGGGGTATCATTACTACCTCGAGATCCGCAAAAACCGGCTCTCCGTGCGGGATTACCGCCGCAGGATCGAGCTGGAAACGAAGATAGACTACGACGCGAGCGCCCTTGAAAACGGCGAACGCACCGTTATCTCGCTGGAAGACAACGTCCTTTCGCGCACCGCGGCGGGCGAACCCTTCACGATGATACGCGAGCTGGCGTACGACAACGGCGAGCTTAAGCTGCTTTACTACTACACCATTATGGGCGAAACGCTTTACACCCTGAAAAAAGTCGATCACGGCCCGTTCGACCACATTATCATCCGCGATAAGGAATTCGAAAAGAAGCTGCGCGGCGTGTGGGAGCAGTGGAGCCCGAACGGCCGCGGCGTGCCGGTAACCATTAAAAACGGCAAAATAACGCTGTTCGGCGAGGAGGAGCCGTTCCACGTGATAAGCTATAAGGGTTCGCCGGAAGACGTGTATATCGTCCCCGCGGACCTCACGCAGAGCGAGTTCCCGGGCTGCACCCGGTTCGAGGTGCTGCCGGATATGCTCACCTCGCGCTATATCGTCTGCGACGCGGATATGCCGCTTAACGTCTATGCCCGCGCCGATATGCTGGACAAAATAACGATCCCGGAAGAGGCGAAGCGCCCGATGCGCAACACGATGAGGATGTGCGTCGACAGACCGCCCGAAAAGCGGGAGGACTGAACTATGACGCTCGCACCGATATTCTCGGAAAACGCGGTCTTCGCCGAGGGGATGCCGATAAAGCTTTTCGGCGCCGGAAGCGGCAAGGTCCGCGCCGGGCTTTGCGGGATAAGCCGCGAAGCGGTCTTCGATGGCGGGGAATGGGAGCTTTGTCTGCCCCCGATGCCGGCGGGCGGGCCTTACGAGCTGTTTATCGACCTCAACGGCGAAAAGAAGGTCCTGCGCGGAGTTTGCATCGGCGTGGTCCTGCTGTTCGCGGGGCAGTCGAATATCGAATTCACACTGGAGTCCTCCAATACGCCGAAAAGCGAATACGTTTCCGATCCGCTGCTGCGGATGTTCTTCGCCGAGCGCGCGTGGGGCGCCGAAAACCCGTTTACCTCCGCGCAGGGATGGAACACGGCGCAAATCGAAACCGTTGGCAAATGGAGCGCGATAGCGTATTTGACCGGGAAATACCTGCGCGAAGCGACCGGGAAGGCGGTGGGAGTCATAAACTGCTCCATCGGCGCGTCGGTCATGCGCTCCTGGCTCCCGGCAAAGGAAGCCGCGATCTACGATATCCCGGCGGAAGACCTGCACCCGGACCATTTCTACGCCGAGTACGTCGATTTCAACAAGCCCGGCGAGATATACGAAAAAATGCTTCGCCCCGTCGCACCGTACCGGCTTTCCGGCGCGGTGTGGTATCAGGGCGAAAGCAACGCCCGCACGGGGGAAGCGCGCCTTTATCCCGCCGCGCTCAAAAAGTTCTTTTCGGTACTGCGCGCCGCGCAGGATAACGAAGATCTGGAGATCGCGCTGGTGCAGATCGCCGATTGCGACGCGCGCCTGGAATGGGACGGCGAGGGCTGGCTCGGCGTACAGCGCGCGCAGGCGGAGTTCGCCGCCGCGGACGGGCACTGCGCTCTGGTAAGGTCCGGCGACGTGTGCGAGCGCGACTGCATCCACCCGCCCACAAAGACGCTGCTTTCGCAAAGGATAGCGAAAGTTTTCGGACGATACGTCCGCTGAATCAAACCCGGCATAACGCCGGAAGCAATATGACTCGAAAAAGGAGAACCCGAAATGCCTAAAAAATACGTTGTACGCGAAGTAAAACCCTTTAAGAACATGAAAGACCTTATGGCGCAGGCGGTCGCAGAGTTCGGCGACACCGTCGCCTATAAATACCGCGAAGGCGAAGACGTGCGCGAAGTTACCTACGCCCGCTTTAACGACGAGACGAATTATATCGGCACCGCGCTTTATTCGATGGGACTGGCCGAAGGGCATATCGGCTGCGCGGGCGAGAACAGTTATTTCTGGATAACCGTGTGCCTTGCCGCGCTTAAAAGCAACGGCGTGTTCTGCACCATCGACAAGGACCTGCCGGACTGCGACCTTATAAACATTATTAACGACGGCGAGGACGACGTTATTTTCTGCGACGGAAAGCGCGAAGAGACCTTCCGCCGCATCCGCGAAAAAATCCCGAATGTAAAATATTTCGTCTGCTTCGACCGGGAGGAGGACGACGGCGAATTCCTTTCCTACAAGCTGCTTATGCAGAAGGGCAAAAAGTTTCTGGAGGACGGCGAGACGGGCTATACCTCCATGGAAAGCGATATAAACGACCTTAAACTGCTCATCTACACCTCCGGCACCACCGGGCTGGCGAAGGGAGTTATGCTTTCGGAGCAGAACATCTGCTCGCTGGTGTTCTACGGCCTGCGCACCTCGCAGATACGCCCCGTCGGGCTTTCGGTGCTGCCCTATCACCACGCCTACGAGCTTGTAGCGGGGCTGCTTGTCGCCATCCGCTACGGCGCGACCGTCTGCATAAACGACAGTCTTAAAAGAGTGCTTAAAAACCTGCAGTACTACAAGCCGGAATACATCTATCTCGTCCCCGCGTTCGTGGAGGTGTTCTACCGCAGCATATGGAACAAGATCGAGAGCAAGGGCAAGACCAAAGCGATAAAGGCGGCGATAAAATTAAGCAACGGCTTGCGTAAAATAGGCATCGACAAACGCCGTTCGCTGTTCGCCGAAATACACGAAGCGTTCGGCGGCAGACTCGAAAAGATCGTCTGCGGCGGCGCGCCGCTCCGCCCGGAGATCGGCGATTTCTTCGACGCGATAGGCATAATGCTCTGCAGCGGCTACGGAATAACCGAATGCTCGCCGCTGGTCGCGGTAAACCACGACGACAAGACGAACGACTGCCGTACCGTCGGCTATCCGCTCGAATGTCTCGACGTGAAGATAATCGACCCGAACGAAGAGGGCATAGGCGAGATCGCCTGCAAGGGCGAAACGGTCATGATGGGTTATTACAACAACCCGCAGGCCACCGCCGAGGTGTTCACCGAGGACGGATATTTCCTCACCGGCGACTACGGCAGGTTCAACGATATCGGTCAGCTTATGATCACCGGGCGCAAGAAGAACATAATCATACTCGGCAACGGCAAGAACATCTATCCCGAGGAGCTCGAATTCTATATCGGCAGCATACCCTACGTCACCGAATGCGTCGTTTACGGCGCGCGCGACGAGGCGGGTATGGAAGTCGCGCTGTGCGCGGAATGCACCATCGACGAGCAGACGCTTGCGAACACCGGGAGAGAAGAGCTTTGCGCCAGACTCAAATCGGATATCTTCAAGGCGTGCTCCGATCTGCCCTCCTATAAGCAGGTCACGCGCGCGGTCATCCGCACCACGCCGTTCGTAAAGACCACTTCGGCGAAGATACGCCGCGATAAGGACGGAAAACCGATGTAACAGAGCGCGCTTCGCGCGAATGAAAACCGCCTTCGGCAAATGAATTCCGTCGCTTCGCGCCGAATGAATTCCGACTGCGGCGAATGAACAAATAATGAAGAAAACGCCCGAAAGGGCGTTTTCAACCGGTATAATATAAATAAATCCGTACTTTTCGTTATTACCTATTCTCTTATTTTTCCCTTATTTGTCCGTTCCCGCGGACGACGTACTTATAAGTCGTCATCTCTTTAAGCCCCATCGGGCCGCGGGCGTGGAGCTTCTGCGTCGAAATGCCTATCTCGGCGCCGAATCCGAACTCGCCGCCGTCGGTGAAGCGGGTGGAGGCGTTGTGATACACCGCCGCGGAATCAACGTGCGAAAGGAAATACGCGGCGTTGGATTCGTCGCGCGTGATTATGCAATCGCTGTGATGCGTGCCGTGCTCGTTTATATGCGCGACCGCCTCGTAAACGTCGCCCACCACTTTTACGGAAAGTATATAGTCGTTGTATTCGGTATAAAAATCCTCTTCTGTCGCCGGTTTTATATCCGGCAGGACGGATAACGTCTCCGCGTCGCCGCGAAGCTCGACTTGCGGCATACGCCCGCGGATAAGCGGAAGCAGCTCTTTCGCCCTGTCGCGGCAGACCAGCAGCGATTCGGCGGCGTTGCACACCGAGGGGCGGGAGCATTTGGCGTTTTCCAACACGGCAAGCGCCGTTTCTTTATCGGCGGAGGAATCTATAAACACGTGGCAGTTCCCGGCGCCCGTCTCGATCACCGGCACGGTCGCGTTGTCCACCACGGCGCGGATAAGCGCTTTTCCCCCGCGAGGTATCAGCAGGTCGACAAGCCCTTTCATACGCATCAGCTCGTTCGCCGCGGCGCGCGTGGTATCCTCCACCGCGCAGACGCATTCGCCCGGAAGCCCCGCCGTTTCCAGCGCGCGCGAAATGATCTTTGCGATGGCGAGGTTGGAGTTTATCGCCTCGCTTCCGCCGCGCAGTACCACGGCGTTGCCGGATTTTATGCAGAGCGCAGCCGCGTCCGCGGTCACGTTCGGGCGGGCTTCGTAAATAATGGCGATCACGCCGAAGGGCACCGGCTTTTTTGTTATAACGAGCCCGTTCGGGCGGGTGAACTCCTCGCCTCCGGCAAGCGGGTCCGGCAGCAGGGAAACGTTTTCCGCACCCGCCGCCATCGCTTCGACGCGGGCTTCGTTAAGCGAAAGCCGGTCGATCATCGGCTCCGGGACGCCTTTTTCCCTTGCCCGGGCGATATCCTCCGCGTTCGCCGCCAGCACCGTTTTCATTCCGGCGCGGAGCGCTTCTCCCATGGCACGCAGCGCGCCGTTGCGCAGATCTTCGCTCGCGCAAGCCAGCGCGGGCGCCGCTTTGCGCGCTCTTTCGCACAGTTCGCGTACAGTCATTCGCTTTTTCCTTTCTCCGCGGCAAACAGCGTCCCGCGGAATTCGCCGTCGAACACGCCGTAAAGTATGCCCGGGTCGGCGCCGTTTAGTATTATCATGGGTATCCCGGCTTCCGCGGCGGTCTGCGCGCTTTCCAGCTTGGTCTTCATCCCTCCGGTGCCGCGCGCCGTCCCCGCGCCCTTGGCGCAGGCGATTATTCTTTCGTCTATTTTTTCCACGTATTCCAAAAGCGTCGCGCCGGGGTCGCTGCGCGGGTCGGCGCTGTAAAGCCCGTCCACGTCCGACATATTTATAAGCAGATCGGCGCGTACCAGCACCGCGACCGCGGCGGCGAGCGTGTCGTTGCTTCCGATGCGTATCTGCTCGTTGGAGACGGTGTCGTTTTCGTTCACTACCGGGATAACGCGCTGCTCCAGCAAAAGCTCTATGGTGCCGCCGGCGTTGGCGCGCAGCTCCGGTTCGTCCACCACGTTGCGCGTAAGAAGCACCTGCGCTATGGTGCAGCCGTAGTCGGCGAAACGACGGGCGTACATATCTATAAGCTGGCACTGCCCCACGGCCGCCGCCGCCTGCTTCTGCCGGGGCGTAAGCGTCTCCCGCGGGAAGCCCACGCGCGCCAGCCCGCAGCTCACCGCGCCGGAGCTCACGAGTATTATTTCCCTGCCGCCGTTGTGAAGGTCGGCAAGGCAGGAAACGAGCTTGTCGATCTTGCGTATGTTTATGAATCCCGAGCTGTGAGTCAAAGTCGAGGTCCCGACCTTGACCACTATCCTTTTGAATCTGCTGCCGTCGATTTTCATTTGTTTTCCTCCCGAAAGAGTATTCTGCCGGACGTCCGGAAGAAAAAGCCGCTTTCCCGAACGCGCGCTTCGTCCCCGTTTTTAATCCTTTACCCTATTACTATATCACAACAATAACGTTATTTCAACCCCGCGGAGGCATAAAATGGCTTGCAAAAACCGCAAAAACACCGAAAAACCGCTTATTCTCGCCTCGTCTTCGCCCAGAAGGCGCGAGATACTCGCTTCGGCGGGATATAAATTCAGCGTCGTCCCCTCCGGCGCGGAGGAGCTGACCGAAGCCGCAAACCCGGGCGCGCTTGTGCGCGGCAACGCGCTTATAAAAGCGCGGGAGGTCGCCTCCCGCCCGGAATGCGCCGGGCAAAAGGTGCTCGGCGCCGACACCGTGGTGGTGCTTGACGGCGAGGTGCTCGGCAAACCGCGCGACGCCGCGGAGGCGAAAAGAATGCTGCGCGCGCTTTCCGGCAGGGAGCATTTCGTGCTGACCGGATACGCGGTCATATATCCGGGCGGCGAAGAAAAAAGCGGAGTCTGCTCCACGCGGGTGCGCTTCCGCGAGCTCGGCGGGGAAGAGATAGATTCCTACGTCGCCACCGGAGAACCGCTGGACAAAGCCGGGGCGTACGGGATCCAGGAGCGCGGCGCGGGGCTGGTGGAATCGGTCGACGGCGATATCGACAACGTTATCGGCCTGCCGATAGGCGAAATAAAAAAGTATCTGTAAAACGAAATAAAAAATACTCCGGAGAACGAGCGCCCGGAGTATTTTTTTGCTTCTTTATCCCGTTTCCTTTAAGCTCGCCGTAAATTCGTCTATCGAGCCCCGAAAGTGCGCTTCCATCGATTCCCAACAGGAGGCAAGCTCGGTCATACGGCTGCCCGGCAGGTTGGTATAGAAGCCGAGCATCCCGTTCCCCGATTCGCTGCCGAAATTGAATATCCCCGCGAGGTCGTAAACGCGGTTGCGGAACAGCAGGTCCGGCATTTCGCCGGAGCACGCCGCCGAAAACAGCGTGCACAGTCACAGCATCAGCGCGAGTATTACCGAAAAAGCGGTTCTGTTCATAATGCGGCTCTTCTTTTTACCAATCTGTTTCGTCGGTACTATGCGTTTTCTTTAGGCACTATCACCTTTATCGCGGCGGGGACGATCTCTATCGTCGGGTCGCGCATCGGCACTATCTCGCCGTCGACGTTCATATCAATCATCCCCTCGGCGCAGATCCGCATACTTCTGCACTGCCGGTAGGTAACGACGTCCTGCATTTCTTCTATATGCCGCCCGGCGCGGAACTTGCCCACCAGCCGCAGGAATCTTATCTTCGGGACCGTGTCTATCGCCACGCAGTCCAGCAGGCCGTCGGAAAGGTCGGAATAGGGCGACGCCTTGAACCCGCCGCCGTAATACCTGCCGTTCGCGGCGATGGCGAACAGCAGCGGCTTTTTGCCGTCGATTATCTCTTCGCCGTCCACCAGCACGCGCAGGCGGTTTTTGGTCTTGGAAACAAGGCATTGCGCCAGCGACATATTATAAGCCGTACTGCCGCTGACCAGCGGCCATTTTTTGAACTTTTCCTGCCCCTTGCACACCGCCGCGTCGAACCCCGCCGAAACTATGTTCAGACTGATGCGCTCGGTCCCGTCTTCGCTTTTTACACGAAGCAGGTCGATAGGCACCTCTTCGCCGCGCGTAAGCTCGCGCAGGTTGCAGAACCTGTCCGCCGGAACGTCGAAGCTCTTTGCGAAATCGTTGCCCGAACCGATCGGCACCACGCCTATCGCGCAGTCCGCGCAGCCGGATTCCCACACTCCGTTCGCCGTCTCGCACAGCGTCCCGTCGCCTCCGCAGGCGTAAACGCGCACGGTTTCGCCGGAATGGGCGCGCAGATATTCGCGCGTTTTCACCGTCGCGTCGCCGGGCGATTCGGTAACAAGCACGTCGTAAGGGTCGGTCAGCAGCAGACTTTCCACCGTGCTTTTTATCGACGCGGAGCGGTCCTTCCTGCCCGCCGCGGGGTTTACGATAAACAAGTGGCGCATATGATTCACCTCGTGGATAAATGGATTATCGGATATATTTCGGGCGCTTCAACGCGTAATAACAGTCGGCGATGCGCCCCTGTCGCACGCCTGCGGTATTTCCGCCGCGAGCGAGGCGAGCGCGGAAGCGCGCGCGGAAGAAGCGAATTCCTCCCGCACGTTCGCGGGCGCGTCGGCGGGCTTGGTGACCACCGTCAAACGCCCGGTCTTTCTTAAAGAAGCAAGCAGCGCGCGGCCCTTTGCGTTCGCGGCGAGCAGAGTGGTAAAGGGCGGGTCCTTTTTCACCTCCGCGGCGGTATATCCGAGCACAGCGGCTATCGCCGCGCGGCGCACGCGGGCAAGAGTGTATTTTTTGTCGACGCAGAGCGCGCAAAGCTCTTCGAAGCCGCCGGAATGCTTCGCCTCGCGCAGGAATTTCGCCGCGAGGTCGGAAGTCATACCGTAGATTCCCGAAAGCGGCTCCCTGCCGCGCAGAGTGCGGAAGAATGCGACAAAATGCGCGTCCAGCCGCGAAATTTCGCGCTTGCCGCCGTGTGCGAACGCCTCCGCAAACACCTTTGCGCTGTTTTCGGGCAGGAGGGCGAGCATTTTTTCGGTATCGCCGAGCGCGCGTATCTCGCCGGAGGATCCAAAACCCGCGTTCCGCGCCACCGCGAACGGCTCCATACCGGAGCCGCGCAGGTTTTTAAGGTATTCGACCGCGAGTATGTTGTTTGGCTCGCGCAGGGCGTCCACCGCCTCTTCGCCCAGCCGGGCGCGCACGGCTTTTTCCAGCGCGGCGGGGAACGACACGTTCTTTCCGCCGGAGGCACGTTTTATTTCCGAAGCAAAGCCGTCCCCGGAGACGAGCGCGGCGATACCGCGCAGAACGTCCGGCTCCGCGCGGACTCCGAAAGCGAGTGCGGAAGCCCCGGCGCGCGCGGCGAGCGACACCCCCGCCCGTGCGAAATCCGCCGCGGAGGCGCAGCACCACGGCGCGGGAAGTTCCAGCACAAGGTCCGCCCCGCATTCCAGCGCGGCGCGGGCGCGGGTGTATTTGTCCGCGACGGCGATATCCCCGCGCTGAACGAGGTCGCCGCTCATAACGCATACGGAGGCGCCGAAGCGTTCTTTTATTTTATTTAATTGGAACAGGTGCCCGCGGTGGAACGGATTGTATTCGCAGATCACCGCGCAGAAACGCGTTTCGTCCATTTACAAAAATCCCTTGCAATTCACGCTTAACGGTAGTATAATGTAAAAAACACAAAATGTCAATAAGGAGAAGTATATGTTTATACTCGTTGTCAACGCCGGAAGCTCGTCTCTTAAATACCAGTTGTTCGATATGGACACGCGCGAGGTAGTCGCAAAAGGTCTTTGCGAGCGCATCGGTATCGACGGAAAGCTCACCCACACCACCGTGGGCAAGGAAAAGGTGCAGAAGGATATCCCGATGCCCACGCACGCGCAGGCGGTATCCGCGCTGGTCGAATCGCTTACAGACAAGGAGATCGGCTGCATAGAGGATATGTCCGCAATTTCCGCCGTCGGTCACCGCATAGTCCACGGCGGCCCTTGGCTTATAAAAAGCGTGCTTGTCGACGATAAAGTCCTTGCCGACCTCGAAAAATGCCGCGACCTCGCGCCGCTGCACACCGGTCCGCATCTGCTCGGCATCCGCGGCTGTATGGAGGTAATGCCCTCCACTCCGCAGGTGCTCGTTATAGACACCGCATTCCACCAGACGATGCCGCCGGAGGCGTACACCTACGCCATCCCCTACGAGCTCGCGCAGAAATACGCCATCCGCCGCTACGGCGCGCACGGCACCTCGCACCGCTACGTTTCGGGCAAGGCGATAGAATATCTGGGCGACCCGAACGCCAAAATAGTTACCTGCCACCTCGGCAACGGCTCCTCCATTTCCGCCGTAAACGCCGGAAAATGCGTGGACACCTCCATGGGACTTACCCCGCTGGAGGGCGTTATAATGGGTTCGCGCTGCGGCTCTATCGACCCTGCCATCGTACCGCTGCTTATGCTGCGCGAGGGCATCCCCGCCGACAAAATGGGCGCGTGGCTTAACAAGCAGTGCGGGTTCCTGGGGCTTTCGGGCGTTTCCTCCGACCTGCGCGACGTCCGCGCCGCCGCTGCGCAGGGCAACGGGCGCGCCAAGCTCGCCATCGACCTGCTCGCCTACCAGATAAAGAAATACATCGGCGCCTACGCCGCCGCGATGAACGGGCTGGACTGCGTGGTGTTCACCGCCGGGATCGGCGAAAACGACAGCGAGATGCGCGCGCTCGCGCTTAAAGATATGGAATACTTCGGCATAAAGCTGGACGAGGAGAAGAACCGCGTCCGCGGCTGCTTCGAAATACACGCCGACGATTCGAAGGTGAACATACTCGTCATCCCCACGAACGAGGAACTCGTTATCGCCTCCGACACGATGGATATCGTTTCGGGGAAGGAGATCTGATATGCCGGAAAACGGCGGCGCGCCGCAGGAGCGCGGCGAACTCGACCGTGCCGAAAAGAGGCGCGGACACCGCCAGCGTCAGCGCATGAAAGTATTAAAAAGCGGCGCTTTCGTGCTTACCGATCGCGAACTGCTCGAAATGCTGCTGTATTACGTTATGCCGCGAGTCGACACCGTGCAGACGGCAAAAGAGCTCCTTGCGAAATTCGGCTCCGTAAAGGGAATACTCGACGCCGGAGGCGAGGAGATACGCTCCGTCCGCGGACTTAAAGAGAACGCGGAGGTGTTCTTTATGCTGCTGCGCCAGGTGTCGTTAAGGGATACCGGCGCGAAGGGCGTGGGCGATTTCCGCAAGCCGGAAACGGCGGCGGAATACCTGTTCCGCGCCTATTCGGACATCCGGCAGGAGACGGTCTGCGCCATCTCGCTCGACGAAGACGGCGCAATGCTGGACAGCGGTTTCATCTTCCGCGGCGACGTCAACTCCGCGCGGTTCTCGCTGCGGACGGTCACGGAAGGCGTGCTTCGCAACCGCGGCAGGGGCGTTATAATCGCGCACAACCACCCAAGCGGCTGCGTTATCCCCTCCGGCGACGATATAAACACCACCGAGCGCATCGCCACCCACCTCGCGGCGAACGATATAACGCTTGTCGAGCATTATATCATCGGCTTCGGCGAATGCTGCGGTATAATAAGCGGAAAGGTCTATAAAGCCCGCGCCGACGCGCGAACGAATAATGAATGAATAAGGAAGCGAAAAAATGGTAGGATTCAGGTACAAACAGGCGCAGAGCGTTGCGGAAACCGACGTTCGCGCGTTCGACGGTCTGCTGAAAAAGGCGGACGAATACATTAAAAACGGCAGCGGCAGGGGCAGCGATTTCCTCGGCTGGCGCGATATCGGCATACGCCCCGGCGACGCGGAGCACGAGCGTATAAAAGCCGCCGCGGCGCGCATCCGCGCGAACAGCGACGTGCTGCTGGTCGTCGGCATCGGCGGCTCGTATCTCGGCGCCCGCGCCGTTATAGAATACCTCAAAACGCCTTATCACAATCAGCTTAAAAACGGCGATCCGGAGGTTTATTTCATCGGTAATTCCTTCTCCGGGCGGGAGTTCAACGCCGTTATGTCGCTTTGCGAGGGCAAGCGCGTAAGCGTTAACGTCATAAGCAAATCCGGCACCACCACCGAAAGCGCGGTGGCGTTCCGGCTGGTAAAGAAATATATGGAGGAGCGCTACGGCAGGGAAGAGGCGGCAAAACGCATCTTCGCCACCACCGACGCGCGCCGCGGCGCGCTTAAATCGCTCGCGGACAAAGAGGGGTACGAATGCTTCGTGGTCCCGGACGACGTCGGCGGCAGGTTTTCGATGCTCACCGCCGTCGGTCTGCTTCCCGCGGAGGCCGCGGGGGTGGATACCGGCGCTCTGCTTGCGGGCGCTGTCGCGGAGCGTGAAAGTCTGTTTGCCGCGGGGCTCGACAACCCCGCCTATACCTATGCGGTACTGCGCCACGTTATGCTCTCCCGCGGGAAAAAGTGCGAAGTGCTTGTGAGCTACGACCCGGATTTCCGCTTTATGGGCGAATGGTACAAGCAGCTCTTCGGCGAAAGCGAGGGCAAGGAGCACAAAGGGCTGTTCCCCGCCTCCGTCACCTATTCGAGCGACCTGCACTCCCTGGGGCAGTTCGTTCAGGAGGGCTCGCCGATACTCTTCGAGACGATAGCGCTGCCCCGCGGCTCCGAAAAGGATTCGCCGCGCGTCCCGTTCGATAAAGAAAACGGCGACGGGCTCAACTTCCTCGCGGGGAAGACTTTCGACGAGATAAACGAGCGCGCGATGTTGGGAACGCTGCTCGCGCACCGCGACGGCGGCACCGAAAGTCTTATTGTCGACTTCGGCGGCAGGGACGCGCGCAGTCTGGGCGAGCTGATCTATTTCTTCTTCATCGCCTGCGCCGCCTCGGGCTATATGCTGGAGGTGAACCCCTTCGACCAGCCGGGCGTGGAGGCGTATAAGAAGAATATGTTCGCGCTGCTCGGAAAGCCCGGGTACGAGGAGGGAAAAGCCGCGCTGGAGGAAAAAATAAAATTAATTTGAGCGCGCGGTGTTGATTTTTCCGAAAATATCAAGTATTATATAAATACAGACAGCGTAAGCGCGCTGCCCGCCGGTCCGGCTTCGGCGCGGCGCGCAAAATCCCGCAGCCGGAAGAAAGAGAGTAAATAAAATGCAACTTATCGTAGGGCTCAAAGGCACCGGAAAAACAAAAGCTCTTATCGACGAGGTGAACAGGGCGTCGAGGGAATCCGACGGCGTCGTTATCTGCGTGGAATACGGCAGAAAGCTCACCTTCGATATCAAATATCACGCGCGGCTCGTCGACGCGAAGGAATACGGCATAAACGACGCGCAGAAGCTCTATGGCTTCCTTTGCGGCATGCTCGCCTGCAATTACGATATAACCGACCTGTTCATCGACAGCGCGCTTAAGATCTGCGGCGGCGATATTAAAGCTTTCGAGGAATTTCTCGCCGCGGCGGACCGCATCACCGCCGACCACAACATAAACTGCGTTATCACCGCTTCGGTCGAGGCGGAGTCGCTTTCGGAGCAGGCGCGCGCGTTCGTCCGCGGTATATAATATGGATAACGAAACGAAAAAAGCCGCCCTGCGGCGCTGCGCTTTCTATGCTCTTATCGCGTTTTCGGTGATAAGCTTTCTGTGGGTGTGCTTCATCGCGCTCGGCACGAACGACAACAACAGCGTTACCATTTCGCTGTTCGCAAAACGGCTGGTGCTCGCCGACCTTGCGATAGCCGCGTTTTCCGCGGTGTTCGGTTTGAGCTTCCTGCTGTTCGGTTCCAAAAAGCTCTCTCCGCAGGCAAAGCGCGGGCTTCACATCGTTATAAACTACGTCGCGGCGATGCTCTGCGTTTTCGCGCTGTTTTCCAACGTGCGCGACGCAAAGCTGAACGCCTGGGCGGTGTTCTTCGTGCTCGCTTCGGCGGTGTACTTCGCCGTCTACGGCGTCGCGGCGCTGGTCGTAACGCTGGTTAAAAAGAAGAACGGTTAAGTTTATGTATTTCCTTGCACGTGCGAGGCAACAATAAAAACATACGAAAAACGGACTGCTGTTGTTTTGCAGTCCGTTTAATCGTTTCCGGGCGGTTTTCATATACTATTTTTCGCAGAAGAACTCTATTTCCTCACCCGCGGGGCCGCGACAGAAGGCTATGCGCGCCGGATACGGCGGGCGCGAGGGTATCATAACGTCGCGCGGGCCGTCGAAAACCTCGTATCCCGCGGCTTTCACGGCTTCGCAAAGCGCGTCGGTATCGCGCACGTCAAAGGCGAGATGGCGGATACTGCCCTGCGGCAGATCGCTTTCCGCGTTCGCAAAAAGCTCCACGCGCCCGTGAACGGTGCCCAGCATGCAGGCGCTGCTCACTCCTTCGCCCCATTCGCGCAGTACTTCAAGCCCAAGTACGTCGCGGTAAAAGGCGAGGGCTTTTTTATATTCCTCCGTGCCGCAAAGCTTTATTGCGGCGTGGTGCAGCCCTTTTATGTTGCCCACGGATCATTCCTCCGCTTCCGCGGCGACTGTCAGGCAGAGCTTTATCATATCGTTGAACCCGGTCTGCCGTTCCTCCACGGAAAGCTTTTCTTCGGAATAAAGATGGTCGCTCACCGTGCAGACGCAAAGCGCCTTCGCGTGCGCCTTCGCGGCGATCATATAAAGCGCGGCGGCTTCCATTTCCACGGCGAGCACGCCCATTTCGCGCATCGAATCGTTTGCGGAACGCGGCGAATAGAACACGTCGGTGGAATAAATGTTGCCTACTTTTACGTTCAGCGAAAGCTTTTCCGCCGTTTCCACGGCAAGGCGCAGCAGCGAAAAATCCGCTATCGGCGCGAACTGCCCGGTTATACCGTACTGCCAGGCGAAGTTGCTGTCCGTGCAGGTCCCCTGCGCTATAACTATGTCGCGCAGCTTCACGTCGTCGCAAAGCCCTCCGGCGCTCCCGGCGCGGATAACGTTCTTCACGCCGTAGAAATTATAAAGCTCGTGGACGTAGATGCCCAGCGAGGGCATTCCCATCCCGTGTCCCATAACGGAGATCCGCTTTCCGGCGTAATACCCGGTGAATCCGTACATCCCGCGGACCTCGTTGAACATCACGGCGTTTTCCAAAAAGTTCTTCGCGATATACTCCACGCGGCGCGGATCGCCGCACATGACTACGGTCTTTGCGATATCCCCGGCGTTCGCCGAGTTGTGAGGTGTAGACATTTTTCAGTCCTCCGTTCCGAACAGATCAGTGTTTCCACGCGGAAAGGTATTCTTTCTGCGATTCGGTAAGCTCGTCGATGGAGCAGCCCCACGCCGCGAGCTGGCGGCGGGCGACGGCTTCGTCGATCTCACGCGGGACGTGGTAAAGCTTTTCGGTCAGCTTGCCTTTGTTCATCACCAGATACCGCGCCGAAAGCGCCTGTATCGCAAAGGACATATCCATAATCTCGGCGGGGTGTCCGTCTCCGGCGCAGATGTTCACCAGTCTGCCCTCCGCGATAACGTATACCCACCTGCCGTTGGGCAGCTTGTATCCGGTTATGTTGCTGCGCGCCTCGCGCGTTTCCACCGCGTATTCGCGCAGGGCTTTCATATCCACCTCCACGTCGAAATGCCCGGCGTTGGTAAGGATCGCGCCGTCTTTAAGCAGCGGGAAGTGCTTTGTGGTGATTATCTCGCAGTCTCCGGTAACGGTGCAGAAGAAATCGCCCAGCGGAGCCGCCTGCTCCATAGGCATAACCGCGAACCCATCCATAACGGCTTCCATCGCGCGGATGGGGTCCACTTCGGTAACGATGACCGAGGCGCCCAGCCCTTTGGCGCGCATCGCGACTCCCTTGCCGCACCAGCCGTAGCCGGCGACGACCACTTTTTTCCCGGCGACTATAAGGTTCGTCGTGCGGTTTATTCCGTCCCACACCGATTGCCCGGTGCCGTAGCGGTTGTCGAAAAGGTGCTTGCAGTCGGCGTCGTTCACCAGCATCATCGGGAACTCCAGCACGCCCTCGCGCGCCATCGCGTGCAGGCGGATTATCCCCGTGGTGGTCTCCTCGCAGCCGCCTATCACGTTCGGCAGCAGCTCGCGGTATTTGGTGTGAATAAGGTTCACCAGGTCGCCGCCGTCGTCGATGATTATGTTCGGTCTGCCCTCGGCGATGACCTGCGAGGTGTGGCGCTCGTATTCCTCGCCGGTGCAGCCGTGGTAGGCATAGACGTTCAGCCCGCCGTGCGCCAGCGCCGCCGCCACGTCGTCCTGCGTGGAAAGCGGGTTGCTCCCGGTAATATACATCTCCGCGCCGCCCGCCGCGAGCACGCGGCAAAGGTAGGCGGTTTTGGCTTCCAGATGCACCGAAAGCGAAACGCGCAGCCCTTCAAAGGGCTTGGTGCGCAGAAATTCTTCCTCTATCCCGCGCAGCAGCGCCATATTGTTCTTTACCCAGCGTATCTTGGTCTCGCCGCTTTCCCAAAGCGAAATATCTCTGATATCGTATGCCATTTCAAATAACCTCCGCTATTTTTCTTATATTGTAATAAAGCTCTTCGGTGTCGATGGTGGTAAACTCTTTGTGCAGATAAACCGGGCGGCCGTCGATTATCACGGTGTCGGTCTCGCTGCCGTCGCAGGAATATACGACCGCGGCGTAAAGGTCGCGCAGGGGCATCATCTGCGGCACGTCGGTGTCCAGCAGCACCAAATCGGCTTTCCAGCCGGGCTCCAGCCTGCCGAGCTTGTCTATGCACAGCGCCTTCGCTCCGTTCACGGTCGCCATTTCAAACGCCTTGCGGGCGGGGATCACCGTCGGGTCGCCGTTCGTGCCCTTGTGCAGCAGCGCGGTGTAGTTCATTTCGGAAAACATATTAAGCGAATTGTTCGAAGCCGCCGAATCGGTGCCGATGCAGACGTTCACGCCCGCCTTGTCGAGCTGATATACCGGTGCTATCCCGTTGCCCAGCTTAAGGTTGCTCTTCGGGTTCGTAACAACGCTCACGCCGTGTTCGGCAAGCAGAAGAATGTCGGTCTCGGTAAGCTGTACGCAATGCGCCGCCAGCGTTTTGTTTTTGAAAAAGCCCATTTTCACCAGATATTCCACCGGAGTGCAGCCGTGGTCGCGCAGACAGTCGTTCATCTCCGCAACGCTTTCCGAAAGATGTATGTGCACCGGAAGCGCAAGCTCTTCGGCAATATCGGCAAGCCTCGTAAGATACTCCTGCGAGCAGGTGTATATAGCGTGCGGTGCGATCATGAAATAAACGTTCCTGCAGCCCTTGAACTCGTTGATCTCGCCAAGCATTTCATTTATCCGGCGCTCGCCGCCGTCGGGGCCGGTAACCGCGCGGTTCACAACGGCGCGCATGCCTATATCCTGCGCCGCTCTGGCGGCGGCGCCCGGGAACAGGTGCATATCGTTGAACGTGCAGCAGCCGCGGCGTATCATTTCAACGCAGCTTAAAAGCGAGCCCCAGTACGCCTGACCGACGTCCATTTTGTCCTCGCGGGGCATAACGCCTTCGAAAAGCCACTGCATAAACGGCAGATCGTCCGCCGCGCCCCTAAGGACCGACATATACATATGCGTATGCGCATTCACCAGCGCGGGCATACAAAGCCGACCGCCGCCTTCTACCGTATCGTCCGGCGCGAATCCCTCCGGCGCCCTGCCTATCGCGGTGATGATCCCGTTGGTAACGGCAACGTCGCAAAGCGTTTTTCCGTCGCCGTTTATCGGCAGAACGTTTTTAACAAGCAGTTTCATACAATGCTTCTCCGTTTCATATGCTTACTTACGGACATTATACCATATATTACCCGCGAAAATCAAGTGCAATCCTGCTTCCCGCAGGGGGTTTTCGACAATATTTTACATACTTCTTTTTGGGCTTGACTTTTATGCGAAAATTTGATATTATACATATAATAAGATTCGCGCCCGAACGCGCGATAAAAAACGAAAGGAAAAAAACATGAAAAAGCTGATTTCTTTAATGATCATCGCTGCGATGCTCGTTACTGCGGCTCTCACGCTTTCCGTTTCCGCGGAAGAAAGCGAACTCATCTTCGACCTCCGTCCTCAGGAGGATAACGGCGAAGACGTCCAGAAAGTCTCCGGCTGCGAACTCGAATACGAGGACGACGGGACGGTTATCGTTACCCTGACCGCGGCGACCGCCACCATAGACCTCACGTTCGTAAGCGGCGGCACCATACTCTACGGCGAAGAGATAAACCTCGGCGAAACCGCCGCCGTTGTCTGCGTGGACTACGCCTCCGCCGACGGAGTCACCTTCGACCAGACGGTTCAGGCGCACTACACCCGCAAGGATAAAGAAGCCGCCGGCACCGTCGCGGACCTCTGGCTCACCTCCATGGAAAGCGCGGACTACGCCAAGTATCAGAAGATAAGCTACAAGGGCTCGGTCGGCGAAGGCGTCGTCGGCTGGGACTGGGGCACCTACGTAAGCTCCTCCGATTCCAAGCTGTTCGATAACAAATGCCACCGCTTCACCTCGATCTCCTACATACTCCACGGCGAAGTCGGCAAAAAGATGTATATCTACAAGTTCGGCGTGTACAACGGCTCCGAAGTAGAGCTCGGCACCAGACGTCCGGAACCGACTCCGGAACCCGTTGTCGAATCCTCCGAGGAAACGATCGTCGAATCCTCCGAAGAACCCATTGAACCCGTGGAAGGCGATGGCTTCAACTTCCTTACCGCCGCAAAGAGCGCGAAGGTCAATTCCTCCATCACCGGCGGCGACATAAGCGTGTTCCTCCCCGGCTTCAATATGGAAAACAGTAATACCAAGTGGTCTATCAACGTACATCTTAAAAAAGTCGAAAACGGCGTTTACGAAGTAGTTGAAGCCGCAGCCGAACCCACCGGGGCCGGCAACTGGGCCGGCACCCTTGCCGAAGACGAAGTCCTGCTTGCCGTTCACTCCGACGGATCGGACAACAACGTCGAAGGCAAAGCCGCCGCACTCGCACTTAAAGCGGGCGACAGGGTGGAACTTGTGTTTGACGAGACCGCAGGCACCGTAACGCGCGCGTTCGCGGGGATCTCCGGCGAAGACATCCCGGTCGAATCCTCCGAAGAGCCGGTCGAATCCTCCGAGGAACCCGTTGAATCCAAAGAAGAATCCAAGGAAGAATCCAAACCCGCCGAATCCGCCGCGGAATCCAAGGCCGAAGAATCCAAGCCCGAAGAGAAGAAGGGCGGACTCGGCACCGGAGCCATCATCGGCATCGTCGTTGCCGCGGTTGCTGTGATCGGCGGCGCCGCAGCTTTCATCATCAAAAAGAAAAAAGCGTAAACCGGCATAAAACCGTATAAACCGCTGCAAAAAGAGAGGGCTTCAAAGGCCCTCTCTTTTTGCTTTGCCCGGAGTTGTTATTTTTCGTAAACCCTGTACGTCTTCCCGTTGGGCAGCACCGCCTTGCGGAACCTGCTTTCGTCCTCCGGAAGTATAAAGCCGGGTTCGCATTTTTTGCGGATGTGATATTTGAAATCGCCGTTAAGCGCCCTTGCAACGTCGCCGCACACGGCCGCCGCGGTGGGCATCCTGCCGGCACCGCTGCCGTAAAACACGGTGTCGCCGACAATGCTGCCGGTAACGCAGACCGCGTTCTGCGCGTCGTGCACCGCGTGGAACAGACTGTGCCAGCCCACCAGGAAGGGAGCCACTGTCATATGAGCGTGGTCGGGGCCGCTGCGCTCCGCCACCGCGAAAAGCTTTATCAGGCAGCCCGCCTGCTCGGCAAGCTGAATGTCCTCCAGAGTAACGTCCTCTATGCCCTCTATAACGGGGATGTCGGTATAGCTTATATACCTGCCGAAGGCGATCCCCGCTAGTATCGCCAGCTTGCGCGCCGTGTCCAGCCCCGCAAGGTCGGCTTTCGGGTCGCGCTCCGCATAGCCCAGCCGGCGCGCCACGTCCAGCGCCTCCGCCAGGGTAATGCCTTCGCTCCGCATATGCGTGAGTATATAGTTCGTGGTGCCGTTGAGTATCCCCGCCACGCGCGTTACCGTGTCGGCGTAAAAGCAGCTCCGCATCGGCTCCACCACCGGGATGCCGCCGCCGACGCTCGCTTCGTAAAGATAGCAGACGCCGTTTTCCATGGCGACGCGCTCCAGCTCTTCGCCGTGAGCGTCGACCACCGCTTTGTTGGAGGTTATAACGTGCTTTCCGGCTTTGAGCGCGGCGAGACAGAACCCGTACGCCGGGTCCACGCCGCCCATCGTTTCCACCACCGCTTCCACCGAACCGTCGGCAAGTATGCGGTCGTAATCGGAAGTCACTCTGTCGGCAAGCGGATGCCCGGGGAAGCTGCGCAGGTCGAGTATGTATTTGATGTTCACTTCGGACAGGGGCGGGTTTATGCAGGGCTTCAGCGCCTCGTAAATGCCGCCGCCCACAACGCCGAACCCAAGCACGGCTATATTGCGCATTTCGGTACTCTCCGTATAATGATCACTTGTATTTTCTGTATTCTATCATATATTTTCGCGTTTTTCAAGTGCGAAGGCGATAAATTCCGTCCGATTATCTGCTTCAACGCTTGATTTTTGACGAAAACGGGAGTATAATACAAAATTGTATCGGTATATTATTTTGTATTCTTTGTATTTGCCGCGCTTGCGGACGGTGCTTTTTATGAAAACGGTTTTTGTGGATAAAATACCGTCTACGGTCATAGGTTATTTCGCATCCGAGGGGCTCGAACCCGATAAAGCCCTTGTTTCGCTGCGCTTTGATATGTGCCTGTCGGGCGCGTTCGGCGACTGCTTCGTTATGCTGTTTCCCGACGGGTTCGCCGTCGCGGAGGGGTATCTCACCTTTTCCTCCGCCGGCAAACGCCCGGACGGTCTGCCCCGCCGCGCGGAGGATTTTCACGTTACCGGGTTCGAAAAGTTCCGGCTTGCCGACGTGGGCGAGCCGAAGGCGGAGCAGCTTATTTCCACCGGGCGCGTTTCGGCGGAGATAGGCGGCGCGGACAGGGTGCTGTTTAATTATTCCTCCGCCTGCAAGCACGGCGCCGCGGTGTTCTGCCGCGCCGTTTCGGAGCTTAAAAAGAACGGCGAACTTAAAGAATCGGATTTTGCCGACGAGAATTACGAAAAGCACGTCTGCCCCAAGTGCGGCAGGCGTTACCCGGACGAGGAGCTTAAGGTCTGCCCCAACTGCATGGACAAGGCGAAGCTCGTGAAACGGCTGGCGAAGCAGTTCGTGAAATATAAAAAATACATAATCATTATGTTCGTCGCGTTCACGCTGACGGCGGCGCTCGGGATGGTCACCCCCTATATCGCCAACGAGATACTTTACGACGACGTACTTACCAATCCCGCCTCCGTCGCCGCGGACGTGGGGCGTATAGTGCTGCTTATGGTCGCCGTGCGCGTCGGCGCGCTTGCGGTCAACCTCGTTACCGGCGCGGCAAGCGCCACGGTGGCGGCGAAGGTGACCTACGACGTTAAGAAAACGATTTTCAACACGATAAGCGACCTTTCGCTCGGGTTCTTCACCAACCGGCAGACCGGCGGGCTTATGACTCAGGTCAACAGCGACAGCTTAACGCTTTACTGGTTCTTCTGCGATGGGTTCCCCTATCTCGTGCTCAACGTGATACAGCTCGCCGTGGTCGTGGCCGTTATGTTCACGCAGAATCTGGTGCTGGCGCTTTATACGTTCATTACCATCCCGCTGTTCTTCCTCGCGTTCAAATATCTGTTCCGCATTTTCGATAAGCTATACGCCAAGCGCTATTCGCGCCGCCGTTCCTTCAATTCGCTTATTTCCGACGTATTGAACGGTATGCGCGTGGTAAAATCCTTCTCCCGCGAGGACGAGGAGATGCGCCGCTTCGGCGCGAAGAGCAAAGAAGCCGCCGACGCGGGCTTCGATCTGGAAAACCATATCGCGCGGGTGTATCCGCTGCTGTATTACGTGCTGCGGATCGGCTCCTACGTCGTGTGGGCGTTCGGCGGTCTGCAGGTGATGAACGCGGCGGGCGGTATGACCTACGGGCGTTTGATGGCGTTCATCGCCTACTTCGCGCTTATCTACGGGCCGATAGAACAGCTTGCCGACGTTACGAACTGGTGGAGCGATTCGCTGAACGCGTTCCAGCGCCTGTTCGAAATAACCGACGCGCAGCCCGAAGTGCGCGAGGCGGAGGAGCCGATCATCCCCGAAGAACCGCGCGGCGCGGTGGAATTCAGAAACGTTTCGTTCTCCTACGTCGAAAACCGCAAGGTCATAGACGGCGTGAGCTTTTCGGTCCCGGCGGGCACGATGCTGGGCATAGTGGGCAAGACCGGCGCCGGAAAAAGCACGCTCGCGAACCTGCTCACGCGGCTTTACGACGTTAAGGAGGGCGAGGTGCTTATAGACGGCGTGAACATTAAAAAACTGCCGTTCGCATATCTTCGCGAAAGCGTCGCGATAGTCTCGCAGGAGACCTATCTGTTCCGCGGGAGCATTCTGGAAAACATACGCTACGCCCGCCCGGAAGCCACGCGCGAGGAGGTTATAGAGGCGGCGAAGACCGCTTCCGCGCACGATTTTATTATTAAAATGCCGGACGGCTACGACACGCGCATCGGAATGGGATTAAAAGAGCTTTCCGGCGGCGAAAAACAGCGTGTTTCGATCGCGAGGGCGATCCTGCGCGACCCGCGCATACTCATTTTGGACGAAGCCACCGCCGCGATGGACACGCAGACCGAGCGCGGCATCCAGCGCGCGCTGGAAAAGCTCACGCGGGACCGCACCACCGTCGTTATCGCCCACCGCCTTTCCACCCTGCGCAACGCGGACCGGCTGATCGCGCTGGAGGACGGCAAAGTCGCCGAAAGCGGCACGGCGGAAGAACTTTTGAAGCAAAAGGGCGTTTACTACAAGCTGTATAAGCTTCAGGCGGAAGCGTTAAAGACCGTCGGGATCGAATAACGCTTCGTTTCCCGCTGCGGCGGCAGCCGTGCACTGCACAGTTTTGAGGTATTCTATGGAAAACTATCTTGATTTGGCTAAAATCACATATCTTGACCCGGCGGATTCGCGGTTTTACGTTACTCCCGGCGGGTTCCCGGGGCTGGAGGCGGTCCTGCCGGAGTTCGGCGACGATCTGGAGCAGGATTCCGAACCGCCGATGAAAAAACAGGACGTCGGCAGGGTGTGGTTCCACCGCTGTTTCCCGTTCGAAACGCCGGATGAATATATATCCGTGCTCGACCGCGACGGGCGCGAATACGCGATGATACGCGACGTGAACGAATTCCCGGAGGAAGCGCAAAAAATAATACGCGGCGAGCTCGAACGCAAGTATTTCTGCCCGGTTATAAAGTCCGTTTCGTCGTTAAAGGAAAAGCTCGGCTATTCCTACTGGAAGGTCGAGACCGACCGCGGACCGATGGAATTTTCCTGCAGCGACACCTACCGCAGCATAGCGCGCGTCGGCGGCGGGATGCTTATTATAACCGACGTGGACGGCAACCGCTACCGCATCGACGATTACGCGCTTCTGGACCGCAGAAGCTATAAGAGGATAGAACTTTACCTGTAATTATTACCGAAATGAGAAAAGAGCATTTTACCGCCGCGCCCGCTTTCGCCCCGCCCGAATCGGCGGCAAGGGCCGACTGCGGCGACGAAAAACCGTATATACTGCGCTACGACCTCGGCTTCGGCAAAGTCGGCGGCATAGGCGTCTGCGCCCTTTTCGGCGGCGCTTTGAACGTCTATCTCGGCGGCGAGAGGGTGAAGGTTTGGGAGCTTGCGGCACTTGGCGAAATCAAGTTCGTGCAGAACTGGGGCTGCGTTTCGCTTGAATCGTCGGACGAAAACGGCGATATCGAGCTTTGCCGCGCAAGTATGGAGCACGCCGCGGAATTCCGCGCCGCTTCCCGCAAATTCGAAGCCGCGCGGCAGGGGAAGGACATCCCGGACCCGGAGATACCGCGCTGCCCGAAATGCGGCAGACCTTACCGCCGCGGGATGACGAGCTGCCTTGAATGCACCGACAAAAAGCGGCTGTTCGCCCGCCTGCTGCCATACGTGAAGCCGGAAGCCGGCAGACTGCTCGTTTCCGGGATCGTTCTGCTGTTGATCTCCGCGCTCGCCATAGCAGGTCCGCTTATAAACCGCGAAATGATCGACGGCTATTTAAGAAGCGCCGCCCCCGGCGCGAAAAGCGGATATATCCTGCTCGTGCTCGCGCTGGCGGGCATAGGGCTTGTAAGCGCTCTGCTCACGCTGGTGCGGCGGCTCACCGTGGCGCGTTCCTCGCGGAATATAATAGTAAACCTGCGCGGCGATATTTTCCGCAAGATACAGGACCTTTCGCTTACCGGGCTCAATCGCCGCAGCGCGGGCGAGCTTATACAGCGCGTTTCCGGCGATACGAACGAATTAAGCGAATTCATAACGATGTTCGCTTCCGAGGTGATGCAGAACCTGTTTATATTCGCTGTCGTGGCGGTAACGCTGTTCGTGCTGAACTGGAAGCTCACGGTCGCGGTCCTGCTTCCCGTGCCGCTTCTGCTTATAATGTTCCGCAAGATAACCCATCGCACGCATCGCCGCTATCACCGCCAGTGGAACCTGGAGGAGGAAGCCGGCACGCTTATGCACGACGTGTTCTCCGGCATCCGCGTGGTGAAGACCTACGGCACCGAAAAGCGGGAGGAAAAGCGTTTTGACGAAGCGGCGCTCCGCATTGCGAAAACGAGCATGCGCAACGAGGTGTTCTGGAATCTGGTAATGCCGTTCGCCAACTTCATGCTGGGCGTGGGCGAGTTCGCGGTGCTGTTCTTTCTCGGCTGCGAGCTGGTGGGCGATCCCTCGTTCATCACCTCCGGCGGAAACGCCACTCTCGGCGGGATGCAGGCGTTCCTTTCCTACGTCGCGCTCATCTACGGCCCCATCCGCTGGATGTCCTTCCTGCCGCGGCGTATCTCCCGCGCGATGATCTCGGTTTCCAAAGTGGTGGAGCTGCTTGACGAAAAGAGCGAGATGCGGCAGGGGACCGTGTTCCCGGAACGCATAAACGGCGATATAGAGTTCCGCGGCGTTTCGTTCGGCTATGCCGACGGCGAAACCGTGCTTAAAAATATCGACTTAAAGATCAACAGCGGCGAAATGGCGGGGCTCGTGGGGCGAAGCGGAGTCGGCAAAACCACCACGGCGAACCTTATTATGCGGCTTTACGACGTTTCGGAGGGCGCGATCACCGTCGACGGGCGCGACCTGCGCGATATCGACGAGCACTGCTACCGTTCGCAGGTCGGCGTGGTACTGCAGGAGACTTTTTTGTTCAACGGCACCATCTACGGCAACATCGCCTACGCCAAGCCCGGCGCCACGCGCGACGAGGTCATACGCGCCGCGATGCTCGCCAACGCGCACGGCTTTATTATGAAACAGCCGGACGGCTACAACACCTACGTCGGCGATAAGGGCAGTACCCTTTCCGGCGGGGAACGGCAGCGCATCGCCATCGCCCGCGCCATACTGCGCAATCCGCGCATACTCATTCTGGACGAGGCGACGAGCTCGCTGGATACCGAGACCGAAAAGCAGATACAGCAGGCGGTCGCAAAGCTTTCGGGCGGGAGGACGACCATCGCTATCGCCCACCGGCTCTCCACCCTGCGCAACGCTAACAAGCTGGTGGTGTTCGAAAAGGGCAGGATAGAGGAAGTCGGCACGCACGAAGAGCTTATGCGGCAAAAGGGCAGGTATTACCGGCTCGTTATGGCGCAGCGGCAGGTGAACAAGATAAAGAAATAACGAAAAGTGAAAAGTGAAAAGTTAAGGAAGCTTGCTGCGCAAGCAGACTTATAAATATTTTCCGTTTTCGCTCGCGAAAACGTACCTCAACCGTTCACTCTTCACTGTTCACTCTTTACTCTTCACTCATTTATTTTCAACCTGATTAATGAATTATTACACATATAAGGAGTTTCCCATGAAAAACACCGAAAAGACAATGGAAAAAATCGTGGCGCTCTGCAAATCGCGCGGATTCATATACGCGGGGAGCGAGATCTACGGCGGACTTGCGAACACCTGGGACTTCGGTCCCCTGGGCGCGGAGCTTAAAAACAACGTAAAGCGCGCCTGGTGGAAAAAGTTCGTGCAGGAGAACCCCTATAACGTGGGGCTCGATTCAGCCATCCTTATGAACCCGCAGACCTGGGTCGCCTCCGGGCACCTCGGCGGCTTTTCCGATCCGCTTATGGACTGCCGCGAATGCAAGGAGCGCTTCCGCGCGGATAAGATTATCGAGGACTGGGCGAAGGAAAACGGCGTTGAACTCGAAAAGCCCATCGACGCGTTCTCGCAGCAGGAAATGAAGCAGTTTATCGACGATAACAACGTTCCCTGCCCTTCGTGCGGGAAGCATAATTTTACAGATATAAGGCAGTTCAACCTTATGTTCAAGACCTTCCAGGGCGTTACCGAGGACGCGAAGAACACCGTTTACCTCCGCCCGGAAACGGCGCAGGGCATTTTTGTAAACTTCGCCAACGTTCAGCGCACCACCCGCAAAAAACTGCCGTTCGGCATTGGGCAGATCGGCAAATCCTTCCGCAACGAGATCACCCCGGGCAACTTTATTTTCCGCGTGCGCGAATTCGAGCAGATGGAGCTTGAATTCTTCTGCCAGCCCGGCACCGATCTGGAATGGTTCGCCTACTGGCGCTCCTTCTGCCGCGACTGGCTGCTCGGCCTGGGCATAAAGGAAGAAAACCTGCGTCTGCGCGACCACGATCCGAAGGAGCTGGCGTTCTATTCCAAAGGCACCACCGATTTCGAGTTTATGTTCCCGTTCGGTTGGGGCGAGCTGTGGGGAGTCGCGGACAGGACCGATTACGACCTCACTCAGCACATCAAAGTCTCCGGTCAGGATCTTACCTACTTCGACCAGGAGAAGAACGAGCGTTATATACCCTACGTCATCGAACCGTCTTTGGGCGTCGAAAGATCGGTGCTCGCCTTCCTTGTGGACGCCTACGACGAAGAAGATCTCGGCAAGGACGGCAAGGAGGATATCCGCGTGGTGCTTCGCCTGCATCCCTTCCTCGCGCCGTTCAAGGCGGCGGTGCTGCCGCTTTCCAAAAAGCTTGCCGAACCGGCGCAGAAGCTTTATTCCGAGCTCGCCGCCGAATTCCCGGTGGATTACGACGAATCGGGCAGCATAGGCAAGCGTTACAGACGCGAAGACGAGATCGGCACGCCGTTCTGCATAACCGTGGATTTCCAGACGGTGGGCGACGAAGAGAATCCCGCCGACAACTGCGTTACCATACGCGAACGCGACAGCATGGAGCAGGTGCGCGTTCCGATAGCCGAAGTCAAGCGGTATATCCTCGACAGGATAAAGTTCTGATTTGCGGAAGATCCGCCCGGCAAAATAAAAAAACCAACCGGAGGTACCGAATTGGATAAGAACAGCAACGTACTTGAAAAAATAAACGCCAAGCTCGCGCGGTGTTCCAAAGGGCACCGCAAGATCGGCGAATATCTGCTCGGCAACTACGCCGCGGCTTCCTATATGACCGCCGCGAAGCTGTCCGAGACGGTGGGCGTTTCGGAATCGACCATAGTCCGCTATGCGACGGAGCTCGGCTTCGACGGCTATCCGGAGCTGCAGTCGGCGCTGAAATACGCCGCGCGCAGCCAGCTCACCTCGGTGCAGCGTATGGAGATATCCAAAAACCGCATAGGCGACGAAACCATCGCGAAAAGCTTCAACGCGGATATCGAAAGTCTTAAAAAAACGCTCGCCGCGACCGATACGAAGGCGTTCGGCGATTTCGTCACCGCGCTCACCGGAGCCGACAGGATATATATCGTCGGCGCGCGCAGCTCCGCGAGTCTGGCGATGTTCCTTAATTTCTATCTTTCCATACTTTTCGATAACGTTTCCATAATCCACACCGTAATAGGCAGCGAGGCGTACGATCAGCTCTTCAAGGTTAAGAAGGGCGACGTGGTGCTCGGGATCTCGTTCCCGAGATATTCCAAGCTCACGGTGGACGTGCTCGCCTTCGCCAAAAAGCAGGGCGCCCGGGTGCTCGGCATCACCGACAGCGTGCACAGTCCTATCGCCGGGACGGCGGATATAACGCTTTACGCCGATAACGAAAGCGACGCGTTCTTCGATTCGCTCGTTTCGCCGCTGGCGCTAATAAACGCGCTGATCCTGGAAATAGGGCGGCGCGATCCGGCGCGTATCAGCACGCGGTTCGGCATTCTGGAGCGCATCTGGGCGGAAAACGAAGTTTATGACAAACGCGTTTGACGTTATAATCGTCGGCGGCGGCGCGGCGGGGCTTTTCGCGGCGGTACAATGCGCGCGCGGAGGCAGAAACACCGCGCTGTTCGAGCGCAACTCCGAATGCGGCAAAAAGCTGGATATAACCGGGAAAGGGCGCTGTAATCTTACAAACGACTGCCCGCGTGAGGAATTCCTTGCCAACGTGCCTACAAACCCCCGCTTTCTTACGGGGGCGATATCGCGGTTTTCCCCCGCGGACACGGTGGAATTCTTTGAATCGCTCGGCGTGCCGACCAAGGTGGAGCGCGGAAAACGCGTCTTCCCGCAAAGCGACCGCGCGCACGACGTTACGAAAGCGCTTGCGGACGAATGCCGCCGGCTCGGCGTGCGGTTCATACACGGCTTTGTAACAAGCGTCCGCGCCGAAAACGGGGAAGTAAAAGGCGTGGTCTGCGGCGGGGCGTTCTATTCCGCGCAAACGGTCATTCTCTGCACCGGAGGGGCTTCCTACCCGCGCACGGGTTCGGACGGCAACGGCTACAAGCTCGCCGCGGCGCTCGGGCACACGGTAACGGATATCCGCCCGTCGCTCGTGCCGCTCGTCTCCGGCGACAAGCTCTGCCGCGACTGTATGGGGCTTTCGTTAAAGAACGTCGGCGTTTCGCTGTTCTCGCGGGAGGGGAAGAAGCTGTTTTCGGAGCAGGGGGAAATGCTGTTTACCCACTTCGGCGTAAGCGGTCCCTGCGTGCTTTCGGCTTCGGCTTACACCGGCGGGCGGTTCCCCTGCGCGCTGAAGATCGACCTTAAACCCGCGCTGGACGAAAAAACGCTGGACAAACGCGTCCTGCGCGATTTTGCGGAGCGCAGCAACCGCGAACTTAAAAACGCGCTGGACGGTCTGCTTCCGCAAAAGCTCATCGCGCCGTTCGTCGCCCGCAGCGGGATCGACCCGCGCACCCCGGTGAACTCGGTCACAAGGGAACAGCGCGCAAAGCTCGTTTCGCTTTTCAAATCGCTGGAGATAAATATTTCCGGCGCGCGCCCCATAGCGGAGGCGATAATCACCTCCGGCGGAGTCAGCGTCAAAGAGATCGACGCGAAGACCATGGAATCGAAGCTTGTAAAAGGGCTTCGCTTCGCGGGGGAGATAATCGACGTGGACGCCTACACCGGCGGGTTCAACCTGCAGATCGCCTTTTCGACTGCTTACGCCGCTTCCCGGCAAACATAAACGAAAACGCCCTTTGCGGGCGTTTTTCGCGTTTTACGCGTTTTATTTTCTGTCAAGCGCCCTGTCGGCGTATCCGGCTTCGCGAAGGAGCGCCGCCGCAAGCGTTTCATCCCCGAATTTTGCGCCCGCGAATATCTCTTTCACCTGCGAAAGCCCCGCTTCGGAACCGGCGGCGGCTTTTATTTTCGCCGCGCATTCGGAAAGCGCTTTTTCGTCCGGATAAAGGAATCCAAGCGCCTCGCAGCGCGAAACCAGCATATCGCAAACGGCGCGCGCCGTCTCGTTTCCGCTTCCCGAAGGGACCGCGGGCGCGCGGAACGCCTTTTTGACCGTTTCGTAATATCCGCAGACGGAAATATAGCGCAGGGTGAAATTCGAACTGCCCTCGTAACCCATTTCGAACGGCATATAAAGCTGTTCCGCCATCGAACGCCGCGTCGCCTTAACGTAGCTGCCCACGCCCAGCACCACCGCGGCGTGTTCCTCCGTTTCGGCGAACCCCGCGGCATAGCGGCTCTGGTATTCCGTGGTATCGCCGTAGATCATCGGATATATCGCGTCGGCGATCCCTTCCTCCGCCCATATCTCCGGCTCCTGCATAACGTACACCCTGCGGTCGTTCGCGTCCGCGAAGCAGGTAAAGCTTAAATTTATATCCGGCCTTACCGCCCGCAACTCTTCGCCGTAGGCGCGCGCCGTATCGGTTATGACTTCGCGGCGGGCGGCGCACCATTCCTCCCAAAGCGGGCCGCCGGGCTTTAAGGTTTTCGGGTCGGCGCCGTAAACCGAGGCGAACTTTTGAGAAGCGGGGCTGTCGTAGCCGAAATCCTCGTAATTGTGCGCCTGATAATATAACGGCAGGGGATAGCGGATGTAATCGAACTGTATCCCGTAGATATCCGGGTATTTCTCCGCGATCTCCTTCGCCTCCGCGAGCTTCAACGCGCGCACCTCCGGCCAGGAGGGATCGAGCGCCGTAACGCCGTAGGCGTCGACGGTGTTCCCGCGGTTGGTCTTCATTATTTTGTCGGCGTAGAGATTTATGTAATGGTCCGCCGGATATTCTCTTCCGGCGGTCACGGCGGCAAGCGAACTCATCATCACGATAAGCCGCAGCCCCTCCGCTTTGCACGCCTTTTGGAACGATCCTATAACGTCGAACCCGTTGAGCGCCGGATGCGGCGTAAGCCCCGGCACCCCGGACCGGTAGACCGTGTATCCGCTTGCGGCGTCGTCGATTATTATCGTGTTCAGGTTAAGGTCTTTCGCGTATTTCACCGCGCGTTCGACCGAAGCGTCGTCGTAATAATGCAAATAAGGCCTGCCCTCGGCGTCGTCCTCGCCCACCGTTACCCACGCGGCGCGGTCCCCGAAGGGGACGCTCGGTATAAGCTCGGTCTCGCATTCCTCCAGCAGCGGAAGCGCCCGTGTCACACTTTCGTAAAGCGCGTCCCCGGCGGCGGGCTTTTCCCCGCCCGGCAGAAGTATGCTTTGCAGGGCGTCGAGGCACCCTTTCGCTTTTTCGAAATCCACGTAATAAAGCTTTTCCGCCGCGAGCGCGTAGGCGGCTTTCGCGTCTTCCAGCCGCTTCACGCATTTGTCGTAAACGCTCTGCGAATTGTTTATAAAGCATATCCCGCGCGGGCCGTTCTGCGCCGCTATGTCGCCCAGATCCACGCGGCGGGCGAATATTTCGGTGTATTTGCCTGAGCCGGATACTATGAATCCGCCCTCCGGGACCGGGTTCCCGCCCGAGCAATAGGGGTATACCGCCTCCACGCGCCCGTCTTTGTTAACGGCGATCTCGGTTATCCAGCTTCCCCCGGGCGTTTTTTTGTTATTATCCCAAGTATAAGTCACCACCGCCGAATTCTCCGGGCGGGAGACCGGGTTTTTGTCGTTGAGCCCGTATTTTTCCGCGGTGAATATATTGCGCCCGCGCACCAGCTCCGCCTTGTCGCCGACGTTGAGTTTAAGCAAAAGCTTTTCCGTCGCGGAGCCCTGCCCGGCGGCTATAACGAACCCGCCCTCCGGGATCTCCGTCCTGCCCGCCTTTTCGCTTCCCGCGGGGTTCACCGCGACCACGCTGCCGTCCGCGCCGACCGCGACCTCGGTGCCGTAGGCGTTGCCGAAGGTGGTGGAGGCGTACCACCCCTCGTCGTAAAGAAAGCCCGCGTCGTCGTCGATGCGCACGATATTGCGGTAGCCGATCCCTATCGCCGTGCCGCCGGAGACCGCGCAGCAGGGCGGAAGGTAGGGGTGGCTGTCGAACGAACAGCGCGCCGTCTCGCCAAGTTCCGGCCCGCTTTCCGGGAAAACGCCCGCAAAGCGCATTACGAACCCGTTTTCGGGTATTATCGCGGGCTCCCCGCGCGTGATCTCGCACACCATTCCGGCGCAGACCGCGCAATCGACGTATTCGCCTTCGCCCTCCGGCGCGCAGACGCCCCATTCGCGGCTGAAGTAATAAACGCCTTCGCCCGCGGGCGGTTCGTTCACGCCCGAAAGCGCGTAGCTTTTGCCGTGGAGCGAGACTCCGCGTTTTTCCTCCCATTTCTGCGTTCCGGACGTTTCCGAAACCTCCGGTCCTTCGGGATCCTCCGCCGCGGACGAAGCCGCGCCGTCTCCTCCGCCGCAGGCGCAGAACAGCGGAGCCGTTATTGCCGCCGCGCAAAACAGCGCGGCGAATAAACTTTTATGCCTTTTCGACAAACAAAAACACCTCTTTATGCGGTTTTGCACGGTCATTCTACCATAAACCGCGCGATTTGCAAAGAGTTTTTTAAAAATGTTCTTTATTTTTCGCGGGAACTGTGCTAAAATCATATCATCATAAAGAAATCGTAATAAAGAAAGAGTGATGATCGTGGCAAAAATACAGTGGAAGGGCGGGACTCTGCTTTCGCCGCTGCCCGCGGTACTCGTTACCTGCGGAGAGGGGGAAAACGCCAACGTCCTTACCGTCGCCTGGACGGGTATCCTTTCGTCCGACCCGCCGCGGATGTATATTTCGGTGCGGAAGGAGCGCCATTCGCACGGCATAATTGCGAACACGCGCGAATTCTGCGTGAACCTTACAACGCAGAAGCTTGCGCGCGCCGCCGACCTGTGCGGCGTGAAAAGCGGGCGAGACTGCGATAAGTTCGCGCTGGCGGGGATAACGAAAGCGGATTCGTTCGCCGTTAAGTGTCCGTCCGTCGCCGAAAGCCCTTTAACGCTCGAATGCAGGGTTTTAGACGTGATCGAAAGCGGCAGCCACGATATTTTTACGGCGGATATAGTCGCCGTCTCCTGCGAGGAATCGCTTATCGACGCCAACGGGCGCCTTATGCTTGAAAAGGCGGGGCTTATCGCCTATGCGCACGGCGAATACTTCACGCTGGGCGAACGGCTGGGCGGCTTCGGCTTTTCGGTGCGGAAGAAGGCGAAAAAGTGAACGGCGCGACGGTGCTGCACGTCGGCGACTTCAAAGAAAAGTTCTACCGCGACGCCGAAGCGGAATATATCCGCCGCATACGCGCGTTCTGCGATTACGAAACCGTCCCCCTGCGCGAGGAATGCACCCACGGCGAAAATTCCGAAAAGCTTATTATCCGCGCGCTGGAAAAAGAGGCGGAGCAGATACGCGCCCATATCCCGCCGCGGGCTTTCACGGTCGCGCTGTGCGTCGAAGGGACGCAGTACGATTCCGAGGAGTTCGCCCGCCTGCTTTACGAATGCGAACGCCCGGTGTGCTTCATCATCGGCTCCAGCTTCGGGCTCGATCCCGCGCTTAAAAAACAATGCGACCTGCGGCTTTCTTTTTCCCGCATGACGTTCCCGCATATGCTCGCCCGCGTTATCCTCGCGGAGCAGGTCTACCGCGCCTGCATGATAAATTCGGGCAGAAGATACCATAAATGATTTATTTAATACACGGAGGAGAACACAATGTCCTGTACCACGGTTTTAGTAGGAAGAAACGCTTCCAACGACGGCTCGACTATGATCGCCCGCACCGACGACGGCCATTACGACGTTAAAAAGCTTACGGTGGTCGAACCGGAAAAACAGCCGAAGGTCTATAAGACCGTCATCTCGCATTTAACGGTGGAGCTGCCGGAAACGCCGATGCGCTACACCGCCTGCCCCAGCGTGGATACTTCAAAAGGCGTCTGGGCGGCGACGGGGATAAACGCCGCCGGAGTCGGTATGACCGCCACCGAGACCATAACCTCCAACCCGCGCGTGCTTGCCGCCGATCCGCTTGTTTGTTACAAAAAGGCAAAGTCAAAGCGCGAAAAGGATATTCCCGGCGGCATAGGCGAAGAGGATATGGTGGTGCTGGTGCTGCCTTATATCCGCTCCGCGCGCGAAGGCGTACTGCGGCTGGCTTCTCTGCTGGAAAAATACGGCACCTACGAATCGAACGGGATCGCCTTCAACGACGAGCGCGAGGTGTGGTGGATGGAGACGATAGGCGGGCACCGCTGGATGGCGCGCCGCGTGCCGGACGACGCTTGCGTTATCGCGCCGAACCGCTTCGGTATGGACGGATTCGACCTTTCGGACGCGTTCGGCGAAAAGAAAAACTGCCTCTGCTCCGCCGACCTGCGGGAATTTATCGCGGAGAATTTCCTGGACCTTAATCAGAACGGGCGCTTCGACCCGCGCGATATATTCGGCTCGCACAGCGATAACGACCGCATCTACAACAACCCGCGCGCCTGGTTCATGGGCAGGTATCTGACTCCCTATTCGCATAAATGGGAGGGCGAAAACGCGGAATTCACCCCCGAAAGCGACAATATCCCCTGGTGCCTCGTCCCGGACAGGAAGGTCGCCGCGGAGGACGTTAAATATATGCTCTCCGGGCATTATCAGGGCACCCCCTACAACCCCTATACCGGGCAGGACACCGGAAAGCGCGGGATGTACCGTTCCATCGGCATAAACCGCACGGGCGTGACCTCGATCTGCCAGATAAGGCCCTACGCGCCGGAGGGGATAAAGGGAGTGGAGTGGATCTGCTTCGGCTCCACCACGTTCAGCGCGATGCTCCCGGTATATCCGAACGTCAGCGCGATGCCGAAGTTTTTAAGCGCCGTCACGGAAGACGTTTCCACGGAGGATTTCTATTGGAGCAGCCGGCTTATCGACGCGCTCGCCGACGCGAACTACCCCACCTGCGCCCAGCCGATCGAGCGTTACCACGCCGCGGTGTTCACACAGGGCAGGCGAATAATACGCGAATACGACGAAAAGATCGCGAAGACCGGCGATATCTCGCTTGCCGCGAAGGCGAATTCCGAGCTTTGCGAAATGGCGCGCGAGCAGACGAAAGACGCTCTGAACAAGGTGCTTTACGACGCGAGCACCCATATGAAAAACGGATTCAACCGCGCGGACAACTGATTGTTGACAAACCTTGCCGCGCTGTGATATAATGCTTTACGGAAATCATTTGTATGAATCAAGGAGATAACGTGAAAAGAATCGTAACTTTGATCATCATCCTTGCGCTGTCGCTCACGCTGCTCGCCGCCTGCGGCAAAAACGGCGATACGAGCAAGCCGGAATCCGTCGCGCAGACTTCCTCGGAAGAAGTCTCCGTCGATCCTTCCACGCAGTGGAAAAACGAAAAGGGCGAATGGACGCCCAAACAGCCCGTTAAGGATATGGGCAACCGCACGTTCACCATCTGTGTGCGCGGCGCGGTGGCCGGCGGCACCTATCAGTCCGACGACTTCACCACCGACGGCACCCTTTACGGCGACATACTCAACACCGCCGTCGCCGAAAGGAACAATAAGGTCGAGGAGACCTACCACGTCACACTCGTGGTCGAAAAGCTCGACGACCATATGGTCCAGATCCGTCTCGACAACGAATCCCAGACCGGGCGCTTCGACGCCATAATGCCCACCCTTAAAGAGCTTGCCGTGCTCGCCGGGGAGGACGGTCTTTACGAGCTCACCTCCATTAACGGTTTCGACGTTCACGCCCCCTGGTACGACGAAAACGCCACCAACGCGTTCTCTATAAAGAACAAGGTGTATTTCACCACCGGCGACATCACCATACTTAACAAGGTCTGCGCCCCCTCCATACTGTTCAACAAGGAAATGATAACGGATTATCATCTCGATAGTCCGTATGATCTCGTTAAGGAAAAGAAGTGGACCTTTGATAAATTCGTTCAGATGGGCAAAGCCGTTTCCAATATTTCCGATCCCGACAACGTGTTCAAGAACAACTACGGTCTGCTCGCCGCCTACGCCGACCCGGCGGACTTCTTCGGCGCCGCGGGCGAAATGATCTGCGTCAAGGACGAGGACGACCTTCCCATACTTATGATCGGCAAGGAGCAGCGCTCCGTCACGGTCGCGCAGAAGCTTCTGGACACCTACGCCAACGGCTCCGACTGGATGGTAATCGCCAACGACAGAAGTCTGTTCATCAGTATGACCGACTCGCTGCGTATGTTCGGCGAAGGCCACGTTCTGTTCAGGGTATCGGGCTTCTCCGCCGCCACCAAGCTGCGCAAGAGCTCCGACATCGTCTTCGGCATACTTCCCATGCCGCTTTACGACAACGATCAGGACGATTACATCAGCTACTGCGGAAGCAGCAACGACGTCGCCGGGATCGCCATACCGAAGCTCGCTCCGGATCCCGAATTCTCGGCTTATATGATCGACGCCTACTCCGCCGGCGCGAAGAACCTTGTTACCAAGGCGTACGTCGACGTCAACCTTTACCAGCGCGACGCCTACGATTACGATTCCGAGGAGATGCTGGATATCATATTCAGCCACATCGTTTACGATATCGGCGAATGCTATAACTTCGGCGGCATCGGCGACGTTATAACCGGGCTCGCGAAGAACCGCAGCACCGATATAGTTTCGGCTCTTAAAGCAGTCGAAAGCAAGGCGGAAGCCGAGCTTCAGGAAGTCCGTTCCATTTACAACAAATAAATCCATTCAAGCCAACAAGAAAGCCCTTGCCATACAAGGGCTTTCGCGTTATAAGACACGAAAAGTAAAAGGAGAACCGCTATGCTTAACGAAAGATTTACGTTGAACGACGGATACGCCATACCGCGTATAGGACTGGGCACCTGGCAGACGCCGGCGGATATCGCCGCGCGCGTCGTGAGGGAAGCGATCGAAGTCGGCTACCGCCACGTCGACACCGCCGCCGCCTACCGCAACGAACAGGCGGTGGGGCAGGGCGTGCGCGATTCCGGCGTCAAGCGCGAAGAGATCTTCGTCACCTCCAAGATCCCCGCCGAGATAAAGGACGCTTCGGCGGCGCGCAGGCAGATCGAAGAATCGGTGCGCCTGCTCGGGCTGGGGTATATCGATCTTATGCTTATCCACTGCCCGGTCCCGTGGAGCGAATGGGGAAACAGACCTTCGGATTATTTTGCCGAAAACGCCGCGGTCTACCGCGAGCTGGAACGCGCGAGCGACGAAGGGCTCGTGCGCAGCATCGGCGTTTCGAACTTCCTCCCGCACGACCTGGAAAACATTATTCAGAACTGCGCCACCGTCCCGGCGGTGGACCAGATATCCTTCCATATCGGGCATACCCAGCCGGAAGTGCTGGCGGCGTGCGCGAAGCACGGCGTGGCGATAGAAAGCTATTCGCCCATAGCCACCGGGCACCTGCTTAAATACGGTCTCGTTTCCGAAATGGCGGAAAAATACGGCGTCACCCCGGCGCAGCTTTGCGTTCGGTTCGCGCTGCAGTGCGTTCCGATAACTCTGCCGAAGACGACTCACCGCGAATATATGGAATCCAACGCGAAGGTGGATTTCGTAATTTCCGAAGAGGATATGGAAACGCTTAAAAATATGCCGTACTGAGCAAAAAACAGCAAAGGAACGAAATAATGAAAAGAATACTGTCTTTTTTACTCGTAATAATTCTGGCATTCGCCTTTTTCGGCTGCGACAAGACGGAAAAAACGCCTTCCGCCGATCCCGCGGACGGAACCGGCTCCTATGATTCGGCGGAGGCAAGCACCGCGCGGCTTCCCGAAGTGGAGATAAACCCGCTTTTGTGGAAAGTCAGCGACGGCAAGGGCAATTATATTTATCTGTTCGGCACGATACACGCCGGCGACAAGCGCGTGAACGACGCGCTTGCGCTTGTCGAAAAGTATATTGCCGAATGCGAAGCGGTCGCCGCGGAATTCGATATCCTCACCTATCAGCAGGACGTTGCGCAGATGGCGAAGGATATGCAGGTCTACGTTCTTACAGACGGCACCAAGATAAAAGACCACGTTTCGCCGGAGCTTATCGACAAGGCGACGGAGATAATAAAGAAGACCGGCGCCTATTCCCCGGTCTACGAGCAGATGAACGCCGCATTCTGGGTACAGCTCCTTGACGAAGCCGTTTTAATGACCGAGACCGCGTTGAGCGCCGATTACGGCGTGGACATGAATATCCTTAAAAAATGCCGCGACGAAGGGAAAGAGGTGCTGGAGCTTGAAAGCGCCGCGTTCCAGTACGGACTGCTCTGCTCCCGCAGCGACAGGTTGTACGAATATTCGATAAAAACCATAGTCGAAAACATTCCCGAACTAAGGCGGGAGCTCGAGTCGGTTTATACCGCGTGGCTTAGCGGCGACGCCGAAATGCTTACGGATATGATGAGCAGCGAGGGGGTCGACGACGAGGAATTGCAGCGGGAAATAGCCGAATACAACGAGGATCTCGTTGACAACCGCAACAAAGGGATGTTCAATAAGGCGCGCGGATGGCTGGACGGAGGCAAAAAGGCGTTCGTCACCGCCGGCGCGGGGCATATGGTCGGCGAAGGCGGTCTCGCCGAGCTGTTTGAAAAGGCGGGATACACCGTCGAGAGGATAGATCTTAAAAAATAAAACGTAACCGGAGACGTCTATGAAAAACTATATACTCGCGCTCGACGAGGGCACCACGAGCGCCCGCGCCATACTTTTCGACAAGGATTCACACGCCGTCTGTACGGCTCAGCAGGAGTTCACGCAGATCTATCCGTTCCCGGGATGGGTGGAGCACGATCCGATGGAGATCTACGCCAACCAGTACGCCGCCGCGACGGAATGTATCGCCAAAAGCGGCATTTCGCCCGGCGAGATCGCCGGAATAGGGATCACCAACCAGCGCGAAACGACGGTGGTGTGGGAAAAGGCGACGGGGCGCCCCGTCTGCAACGCCATCGTGTGGCAGTGCCGCCGCACCGCGGATATCTGCGCCGAACTGGAGGCGCGCGGTCTGGGCGAATACGTAAAACGCACCACGGGCTTGCGCATCGACGCCTACTTCAGCGGCACGAAGATAAAATGGATACTCGATAAATACGATCCGAAGCGGGAGCGCGCCTCCAAAGGCGAGCTGCTGTTCGGCACCATAGATACCTGGCTGCTTTGGAAGCTCAGCGGCGGGCGGCTGCACGTTACCGACAGGACGAACGCCTCCCGCACGATGATATACGACATCGTAAAGGGCGACTGGGACGAAAAACTGCTTGCCGAGCTGGATATCCCGCGCGCCATGCTGCCTTCGGTAAAAAGCAGCAGCGAGGTCTACGGCGAAGTGGAGCTTATGGGCGCGAACGTTCCGGTCTGCGGCATCGCGGGGGACCAGCAGGCGGCGCTGTTCGGGCAGTGCTGTTTCGCTCCGGGCGACGCGAAGACCACCTACGGGACCGGGTGCTTCCTTCTGGAAAACACCGGCGGGACCCCGGTGTTCAGCGAACACGGGCTTGTTACCACCGTCGCCGCGACGGGCAAAGGGATGCCCGCGGAATACGCGCTGGAGGGCAGCGTTTTCGTCGGCGGCGCGGTAATACAGTGGCTGCGCGACGAGCTGCGGCTTATTTACGAATCGCGCGACAGCGAATATTTTGCGAACAAGATAAAAGACACCGGCGGAGTCTACGTCGTTCCGGCGTTCGCCGGGCTCGGCGCGCCCTATTGGGATATGGACGCCCGCGGCGCCATCGTGGGCATAACCCGCGGCACCGGGCGCGAGCAGATAATACGCGCCTCGCTGGAGTCGATCGCGTATCAAACCAACGACCTTATAAACGCGATGGAGCAGGACGGCAAGCGCCGCATCCCCTGCCTGCGCGTGGACGGGGGCGCTTCCGCAAACGATTTCCTTATGCAGTTCCAGGCCAACATTTCCGGCACTGCGGTGTTCCGCCCCGCCGTTCAGGAGGCGACCGCCGCCGGCGCGGCTTACCTTGCCGGGCTTGCCGTGGGGTTCTATTCCGACAGGACGGAATTGACTGCACTGAACTCGGAGGGCAAACGTTTCGAACCGTGGATGGCTGAAGAAGAACGCAAAGAACTGCTTGCGGGCTGGCACCGCGCGGTAGCCGCCGCAAGAGTAAAACAATAAACCGGAGGACAACTGAAATGGCTGTTAACGTAACTGAAAAAAAGGTGCTTTCATCCGACGGGATACATCAGCTCGCGGGAAAGGTTTATCTGCCGGATGGCGGGATCAAAGGGCTGTTCCACGTCGTGCACGGCATGACGGAGCATATCGGGCGCTACGACGGTTTTATGCGCGCGGTCGCGGAAGCCGGCTATGCGGTTTTCGGCTATGACCATCTCGGGCACGGACTAACGGCGGAAGCCGACGGCAGCTTCGGGTTCATCGCGCACAGGGACGGCTGGAAACGGCTGGTGGAGGACGTTTACGTGTTCGGCGCCGCCATGGCGGAAGAATACGGCAAAGACCTGCCGCGGATACTCATGGGGCACAGCATGGGCTCGTTCATAGTCCGGCTCGCCGCCGCGGAATACGCGGACAGGGGCATCTGCGAAAAACTCATCATAATGGGCACCGGCGGACCCAATCCCGCCGCGGGCGCCGGGCAGGCGGTGATCGGTCTGCTTAAACTCTTCAAGGGCGAAAAAGGCTATTCGGATTTCGTGGAAAAGCTCGCCTTCGGCACCTACAATTCGCATTTTGCCGATGAACACGACGAAAAAAGCTGGCTCACGAAGGACGTTTCGGTGCGCAAGGCCTACGTTGCGGATAAGTACTGCACCATCCGGTTCACGCTTTCCGCAATGGGCGACCTTATAAAAATGAACCGCACCTGCAACAAAAAGAGCTGGCCGAAAAAGCTCGATCCCGGCCTTAAAATACTTCTTGTTTCCGGCTCGGACGACCCGGTGGGCGATTACGGAAAGGGCGTGAGCAAGGTCTGCACCATGCTTATGTCCGCCAACGCCGACGCCCGCATGAAGATCTATTCCGACTGCCGCCACGAGATACTTAACGATACCTCCCGCGAGGAGGTCATAAAAGACATACTCGGTTTCGCGGGCCGATAAGCCGCCGGCGGCGTTCGTTTTCCGCCGTAATTCTTATGCTTTAAGAGGTAGCTATGCTTGACAACGTCGAAAGATTCGATATGAAAAAACCGCCGATGCGAATGCATCTGCGGCCGCTTATGTGGGTGCTCTGCGCCCCGATGCGCATCCTGCACCGCAACAAGCTCAAAAAGATAAATATGGAGGGCGTGAAGCCGCCGTATCTGCTGTTGTGCAACCACAACGCGTTTATGGATTTCGCCGTGGCGATGAAGGGCATCTTTCCGCACAGGGCGAATTTCGTGGTGGCTATCGACGGCTATATAAAGCGCGAATGGCTGCTGCGGCTTATCGGCTGTATCTGCAAACGCAAGTTCACCAACGACAACACGCTTATATGGCATCTGCGCGCGGTGGTGAAGCGCGGCGATATAGCGATACTCTATCCCGAGGCGCGCTATTCGCTTTGCGGCACGCAGGCGGTGCTCCCGCGGGATTTCGGCAAGCTGGCGAAGTTTCTTAAAGTCCCGGTGGTAACGCTCGTCTGCCACGGACACCACGTGAATTCGCCGTTCTTCAACCTGCCGGACCATCACGTTAAAGGCACCGAGGCGGAGATGACCTGCATACTCACCGCCGAGGACGTGAAGAACAAATCCTATCAGGAGATCGGCGAGATCATAGAAAGATCGCTCGTCTACGACGATTACGCCTGGCAGAAGGAAAAGGGGATAAAAATCACCTACAAGGACCGCGCGAAGGGGCTTCACAAGGTGCTTTACCAGTGCCCGCACTGCGGCGCGGAATACAAAATGCGATCCGGCGGGACGGTGCTCGAATGTACCGCCTGCGGCAAAAAATGGGAAATGACGGAATCAAGCGAGCTGCGCGCCGTCGAGGGCGAAACCGAGTTTTCGCATATCCCGGACTGGTACGAATGGGAGCGCGCGAACGTCCGGCGCGAGGTGGAGGCGGGCGCCTACCGCTTCTGCGGCAAGGCGCGCGTCGACGCGCTTCCCAACGCGCGCGGGTATATCGACCTCGGCGAGGCGGTCCTTACCCACGACCTCACGGGATTCACCGTTAAGGGCAGTTACAAAGGCGAGGATTACGAAGTCCATCTCCCCGCGGAGAACCAGTATTCGGTGCATATAGAATACGAATATTTGGGCAAATTCGGCGATTGCGTGGACCTCAACACCGTAAACGACACGCTCTACGTCTATCCCGCCGGGGAGGAATTCTCGGTCACCAAAATGTCGCTTGCGACGGAGGAAACTTATAAGTTCCTGAATAAGCTCGGATAAAAGGAGAATGGCTTTGGAAACGCAGTTTTCGCGCACGGAGCTGCTGCTCGGCGCCGGTTCGACGGAAATACTGAATAAAGCCGCGGTGGCGGTGTTCGGGCTCGGCGGCGTGGGCGGATACGTCGTCGAAGCGCTTGCCCGCGCGGGCGTGGGGCGGCTGGATCTGGTGGATAACGACGTTATTTCGGAATCCAATCTGAACCGCCAGATATTCGCGCTGCACAGCACGCTCGGGATGAAAAAGACCGAGGCGGCCGCCGCCCGCGTGCGGGATATAAACCCCGCTTGCGACGTGCGCGTTTACAACACGTTCTATCTGCCGGAAACGCGCTCGCTTTTCGATTTTTCGCGGTATGCCTGCGTCGTCGACGCGGTGGATACCGTGACCGCGAAGCTGGATATAATCTGCGCCTGCAAGGAGGCGGGAGTCCCCGTTATCTCCGCGATGGGCGCGGGGAACAAGCTGGACGCAAGCGCTTTCGAGGCCGCGGATATCTTTTCCACTTCCGTCTGTCCGCTGGCGAAGGTCATGCGGGCGGAGCTTAAAAAACGCGGCGTCGGTTCGTTAAAGGTCGTCTACTCGCGCGAAGCGCCGGTTTCGCCGCTTCCGTCCGCCGTATCGCCGCCCGCTTCGCGCCGTTCCGTGCCGGGCAGCGTGCCGTTCGTGCCGCCCGTCGCGGGGATGATAATCGCGGGGGAAGTGGTGAAAGAGCTGCTGCGCGGCAAATGAATAACCGAAAACGTATGATTGAACTTCGCTTTCGCCCGGGAACCGCGTTTCCGGGCGGTTTTTTCGTTCCGGAGCAAAACGCGCAAATTTTTCTTCCTTCAAGGCGTTTTGTGCCGCCGAAAGTGGTTGACAGTTTTAAGTGTATATGTTATAATAACAAAGATGTAAAATCGGGAGTAGAATAAATGCACGGCAGAGGTTCCGAAATGCGCCCGGAGCGCGGCGCGGAAAACAGAATAAACTGCGCGAAAGAGCTTGAAGAAGGCGTTTTCATCGGCAGGAACGCGGTGACGGAGCTTTTGAAAAGCGGCAGGAGCGTGGACAGGGTATATATGCAAGCCAACGTCTCCGAAGGGCCGCTTACCGCGATCTTCGCGCTGGCGCAGAGCAGGGGCGTGCCCGTTATCACCGCGGACGGCAGAAAGCTTGCCGAGCTCGCGGCGGGCGGAGCGCATCAGGGAGTCGTTGCCTTCGCGGCGGAGACCGACTATCTCACCGTCGCGCAGTTGCTCGCGCTTTGCGCCGAAAAGGGCGAAAAGCCGTTCTTCATAATCTGCGATTCGGTAAACGACCCGCACAATCTCGGCGCGCTTATCCGAAGCGCCAACTGCGCCGGGGCGAACGGGGTGATAATCCCCAAGCGCCGCAGCGTCGGAGTGAACGGCACCGTCGCCAAGGCAAGCGCCGGAGCCGTGTTTTCCACCCCCGTCGCGCGGGTGCCGAACCTTGCGGCGGCGTGCCGGACGTTAAAGGAAAACGGCGTGTGGATATGGGCGGTCGAAGCGGGCGGAAAACCGTATTACGAGCAGGATTTCGATTGCGCCTGCGCGCTTATACTCGGCAGCGAGGGCGAAGGCGTTTCCGAACTGCTTAAAAAAGAAAGCGATTTCATAGCCGGGATCCCGATGTACGGCAATATAAACTCGCTGAACGTATCTGTCGCGGGGGCGGTAGTTATGTTCGAGGCGGCAAGACAAAGAAAAGCAAAAGAGGGGTGATCCGATGCCACGCAGCGGCGGCGAGAAGCCGAAACTGAACATTATGGAACTGCTCCGCGAGGCGGAGGAAAAGAACCGCGCGGATATGAATTTCGATCCCACGGCGGAAAAACCGAAGGAGACCGCCGGAAAACCCGAGGAGCAGAAGGGAAAGAAACAGCCGAAAAAGCACACCCGCGTCACCAAGCGCATCAACGCCGAGACCGCGGAGATAATAGATAAATACAGCACCTACGACGGCGAAAAGCCGCTGAGCGACACGCAGAAGCTCCGCGAAAAGCTCGCCGCGCAGAACGAGGGCGAAGCGCTGCTCGGATATCTGGGCGACGAAAATCAGCAGGGCACCAGCGAGCGCGTCGAAAAGCTTTACGAAATGATAAACGACGCGAAGACGCGCACGCTTTCCGAACGCAAAAAGAAGCCGCCGCACGGTATCGCCGGAAGCGGCAGGTTCGTGGATGAATCCGCCGTCGCGGCGCAGCCGGAATACACGCAGGAGCAGATGTTCCCGCTGGGCGACACTTTAAGCATCGGCAGCTCCGGCGGTGAAAACAAAAGCGCCGAATACGACGCGGAATACGCCAAGCTTACCGAAAAGGTCACCGGCGGCGAAATAGAGTTCGAAGGCGATAACGAAAGCGAAGGGCAGATCAAGTTCATCGACGACGAAAGCCCCGAAATAATGGGCGGCGAACAGCTTGACGACACGGATAAAAAGCTGCGCTACGCTTTCGATATGATGAAGGACGAGGACGGCAGTCTGGAGGAGATCGCGCGCGAGAGCGAAAAGAAGCGCCGCGACGAAAAAAAGGCGCGCGGCGAAAAGACGGTGCGCTATACCGACAGGAGCCAGAACGCCGTCGTGGCGGCCTATTACCGCAAAAAGGTGCGCCGCGCGTTCATCCGCATGATACTCGTCGCGCTGTTCACGCTGGGCATACTGTTCCTCGAGATCGCGACAAAAGACAGCTCCATACACTTCGATTACGCGCGCCAGGGAAGATACGGCATTCTTTACGTGCTGTTCGACCTGCAGCTTCTGTTCTTCATCGCGCTTACCATGCTGGAAGCGATGCGGAACGGTATAAAGGGCATTTTCACGCTTCGCCTGAATACCGACAGTCTGCTCGTCGTTTCCATATTCTTCTCGGCGGCTTATTCGGCGGTCATTTTGTTCACCGACCCGCAGGCGGCGGACCTTAAGCTTTACAACCTGCCGGCGGCGTTCGCGGCGCTGTGCTCCGCGGCGGTGACCTACCTTTCCGCGCGCAAGGACCTGCGCTGTTTCAAGGTGGTCGCCTCAAAACGCCCCAAATACGCGGCGTGCGAGCTTACGGGCGGCACTCGCGAGGCGGACGAGTTCTATAAATACCTGTTCGACGATTCGGATATCTACACCGTCAAAAGGGCGCGCTTTGTGGAAAACTTCGTGGAGCGCACGGAAAAGCGCCCGAAGTTCGAGGACGTGTTCAACTTCCTCATCCCCGTGATCTTCTTCGCGGGGGCGGCGCTGTTCGGGGTGATGATGCTCACCGGGCGCGAGCTCGTGGAATCCTACGCGGCGTTTTCGGTGCTTATCGCGGCGTCGGTGCCCGCCACGGCGTTCTTTATGATCAACCTCCCGCTTATCTCCGCCAACCGCATCGGCGCCAAGCACCAGTCGGCGTTCATCGGCAACGCCGTAGCGGAGGAATACGCCACCGCCTCGGTGCTTTCGTTCGCCGATACGGAGGTCTACCCGGCAAGTCTTGTAAAAATAACCGATATAAACATGTACGGCGATTTCCGCATCGACGCGGTGATAACCGACCTCGCGAAGCTGTTCGATTTCGTCGGCGGCCCGCTTTCCAAGGTGCTTTCCGCCACGCTCAGCGGCAAAGTCGAAAAGCCCGGTTCCATACGGCTTATCGAAAGCGCGGCGGACGGTCTCTGCATCGCGATGGACGGCAGGAACTACTTCCTCGGCAAGCGCAGCTATATGCGGCGCTACCGCTTCGAAGCCCCGCTTGACGAAGGCGACGAGGCGTATGAAAACGGCGTCGGTTCGGTAATGTACGTCACCGTGAACGAAAAGCTCGCGGCGAAGCTTTACATAAAATACACCATAAACCCGCTGTTCGATTCGCTGCTCAAGGATATGTATAAAGCCGGGCTCTGCCTGGGCGTAAAAACGCTGGATCCGAACATTAACAACGAGCTTATAAACCGCGCGATAAAATACCGCAAATGCCCGGTGTCGGTGCTTCGCGGCGGTTCGCCGGACGAAGTCATGGCGGAGGTGCCGAAGGCGGACAGCGGCATAGTCTGCAATTCCACCCTGCACTATTTCCTTAAAATGTTCGCGCTGTGCGACAAGACGCGCCATATAACCAAAAGCAACGTCATAATAAGCACGGTAAGCGTGTTCCTTTCGTTCGGCGCGGTGGCGTTCCTGGCGCTCACCGGCGACATAGGCGCGATCAGCTCGCTGCACGCGGTGGCGTTCCAGTTGTTCTGGCTGCTTCCGGTGTGGCTCATATCCTTCCTGCTTATATAAAAAAAGCAAAAATGCGAAAAAATATGCGTTTTTGAGCAAAAATCCGAAATTTTGCACTTGATTATTCGAAATATATAATATATAATGATTTTATTGATAAAACATATACTTGGAGGATCATTCCTATGGCAAAATTCGCATCATCCCAGATAAGAAATATCTGCCTTATGGGGCACAGCGGCGACGGCAAGACCTCGCTTCTGGAATCCATGCTCTATCTTGCAAAAGCGACAGACCGGCTCGGCAAAGTCACCGACGGCAACACCGCCAGCGACTTCGACCCGGAAGAGATAAAGAGGGGATATTCCATCTACACCTCGCTTTCCAACATCGAATGGAACGGCAAAAAGCTTAATATACTCGACGCTCCGGGTATGTTCGATTTCGCCGGGGAAGCGAAAGAAGCGGTCGCGGTGGCTGCCAGCGCCGTTATAGTCGTCGACGCGAAGACTGGCTGCAAGGTCGGCACCGAGCACGCCTGGGATTATGCCGAAGGCAAGCCCAAGATATTTTTCGTGAACAAGATCGACGAAGAGAATTCCGATTACGAACGCGTCTACAGCGGCCTGCGCGATACCTTCGGTTCAACCGTCTGCCCGCTGCTCATCCCCTTCAACGAAGGCACCCCGAACGTCGGCTTCTACGATCTTATCACCGACGAAGCGTTCACCTGCGATAAAAACGGCAACCGCGTCGCGGCGGAGCTTCCCGCTTCTTACAACGACAAGATCGCCGGATACAAAGCCGCGCTCGACGAATCGCTCGCCATGACGAGCGAAGAGCTTATGGAAAAGCTCCTTATTCTTGAAGAGCCGCTTACCCACGAGGAAAAGCACGAAGCGCTCAACGCCGGCCTTATAAGCGGCATAATCGCGCCTGTGTTCTGCGGCTCCGCCAGCACTTTCGCCGGCCTCCGCTTCTTCCTCGACACCGCCGCCGCCGCGTTCGTCGATCCGCTCGACGCGATGAAGGACGCCGACGAAAAGGGCGATCCCGCGCTGTTCGTGTTCAAGACGCTTTCCGATAACTTCGGCAAGAAGGTGTTCTTCAAGGTCATGAACGGCACCCTTAAGAAGGATACCGTAATGAACAACCTCGTGACCGGCCAGCAGGAAAAGATCGCGCGAATCTGCACCTGCGTCGGCAAGAAGGAGATCGAAGTCGACGAACTCGCCACCGGCGATATCGGCTACACCGTTAAGCTCGTGAACACCAATATAAACGACACGCTCGCCACCGGCGCGAGAAAAGAGCCGTACCCCGCCATCGAGTTCCCGAAGCCCTACTACACCATGGCGATAAAGCTGCTCTCGAAGAACGACGAGGACAAGATATCCTCCGGCATCGCGAAGCTGCTTGACGAGGACCCGACGCTCCGTTACGAGAACAACCCCGAAACCAAGCAGATGACCGTTTCCGGTCTCGGCGACATACATCTGGACGTTATGTGCTCCAAGCTGAAGAGTCGCTACGGCACTTCGATAGAGCTTGTCGAACCGAAGATCGCCTACCGCGAGACCATAAAGAAGCCGATAGCCGTCGAAGGCAAGCACAAAAAGCAGTCCGGCGGTTCCGGCCAGTACGGCCACGTTAAGATCACGTTCTCGCCCGGCGAAGCCGAAGGGCTCACCTTCACGCAGAGCGTCGTCGGCGGCAACGTGCCGAAGAACTACTATCCCGCGGTCGAAAAGGGCTTGCAGGAAGCGATGCAGAAGGGCGTGCTCGCCGGGTTCCCGGTCGTGAATCTCGCCGCCGACCTGTTCGACGGTTCCTATCACCCCGTCGACTCGAACGAAATTTCGTTCAAGCTCGCCGCCAAGCTCGCGTATAAAGAGGGGCTTCCCAAGGCGAACCCCGTTATACTCGAACCCGTCGGCTATCTCAAATGCACCATCCCCACCTCCTATTCCGGCGATATAATGGGCGACGTTTCCAAGCGCCGCGGCAGGATAATGGGTATGAGCGAGAGCAGCCGCAAGGGATATCAGGTGATCGAAGCGGAGGTCCCCTCCGCGGAAATGACTTCCTACGCCATCCAGCTCCGCGCTATGACTCAGGGCCGCGGCAGCTACACCTTCGATTTCGTGCGCTACGAGGAAGCTCCCTCCGAAGTCGCTCAGAAGGTGATCGCCGAAGCCAAGAAGGAAGCGGAAGAAGAATAAGCGTTCCGAAGCCCATAGTTATTTCCGGGGGCACGCAGCGTCCCCCGAAGGAAGCGAGGCAATACAGAATGAAGAAAAGATACAGCCATTCCGGCAGACTTGCAGCCGTGCTCGCGGTGCTGCTGTTGGTGTGCGCGGCGCTCGCCGCCTGCTCCAACGTAAGCGGTATAACCGAGCTCGACCCGGAACAGTTCAATCTGGGAATTTCGTCGCAGGTGATCGAGGAATCCTCGCAGGACGTCCCCACGCCCGCGGGCCATACCGCGGCGCCCACTGTCGAACAGATGGTGAACGTCACGCCAAACACCGTGGCGGTGTTCGGCCACTGCGAACCCGATTCGGTCATACGGGTAAAGAGCAGCAGCAAGTCTTCGGAAACCGAATCGTTCGGCGACTACTTCGTTATCTGCGCCGAGATCGGCAACAACCGCACTCTGCTGGAGATAACCGCGCAGGCGGAGGGCAAGGAAGAGAGTCTGCCGCGTGAATTCGTCGCGGAGTACAACGCCACCGCCGACAAGAGACTCGACGGCAACAGCGTTTCCGTCGGCTCCGGTTCGCGTCTTTATTTCGATAAATACGCCGACTCCGCCGAGGGCAAGAATCTCTATACCGCTTCCGAGCTCGTGAAGATCAAAGAATACATCACCAACACCATAACCGCGTATGTGTTCGACCGTGCGAAGGGACAGCCGGCGGAGCTTATAATCTGCCTCATCCCCAGCGCCACCACCGTTTATAATGAGATCTTCCCGGAGGAAGGCCTGGAATACGCCAACACCACGATCTACGACCAGATACTCGGCGCGGTGAAGGGCACCCGCGCAACGCTCGTTGATATGCGCGAGGAATTCCTTGCCGTGCGCGACGAGGAGGAAACGAAGGAATACGGCGGGCTCTACCGCATTACCGACAGCGCGCTTTCCGATTACGGCGCCTACCTCACCTACAAGGCGATAATGGATAAGATCGCCGTGAGGTTCCCGGAGGCGCTCCCGCGCGATATAAGCGAATTCAAGATCGAAAAGGTGGAAGACGCCAAAGGCGGGAACCTTGTCGGCTACCGCGGATTCGACGCCGGCCTGTTCACCGAGGATATCGTGAAGTTCACCCCGAAGTTCACGCTGCAGCTCGGCACCAACAGCGCGGGCGCTTCCAGCATAATCGCGCTGCGCAAGTACGTCGATAAGGACGCCAAGGATTTCAACTACTTCACCAAAAACGATTCGCGCGATAACATAAACGGAATTGCCGAGCGCTGGACCATCGATACCGCCCGTTCCGATAAAATGACTTTGCCCGCGGCGCTTATCTACAGGGACTACGCTTCCTATTCGTTCAGCGACATACTTGCCGAGCGTTTCGAAAAATGCCTGCTCGCCCGCGGCGGAGACTTCGCGATCAACATCTCCAACGTAAAGCAGTATCTGCGCGAAGGTCAGAACGTCAGCGATTACATCATACTCATCCTTTCGGAGGAAAGCTTCGAATCGGCGTTCTCGCTGGCGCTCACCGAATAAGAATAAAAGCAAAAATGCCCACCGGATTTTTCGATGGGCATTTTGTTATTTCAAGATCCAACCGGATTTTTGAACAAGGAGGGTATTATGAAAAAAGCCGTTGCTGTCGCGCTGCTTATCTTTATGCTCGTGCCGCTTGCCGCCTGCTCGAAAACGCTTTCCGGCAGCGTAACGGTAAAAGAATGGCTGGACAAAAAGGGCGAAGGGACCGATTTCACCTTAACGGTCAAGGTGGTCGAGCTGGTGAACCCCTATTACGCCCGCGTGGAGGACGCCACCGGCAGCGTTTTGCTGTTCGGGCTTTGGGAAAACGGCGAACCGAAGGCGTTCGAAGAAAAGGGAGTCGCAGTCGGCGACACGATCGTTATCAAAAACCCGGTCTATAACGTTTACGAGGGCAACGTGGAAATGAAGGAAGCCGCCCTTGCGGAGAAAAAATGATCTTCGCCGCGAAAAGCCAAGCGTTATAACGGGCGGTCCGCCGCGCATACGGAAAAAACAAGCCGGGAGCACCCGGCTTGTTTTATTTTTGCATATTTACGGCTTTGCCGCCGCGTATCGCGCCGAGACGCGCCGCTGCTGTCTCCGGCGGTCAGCGTTTTCCTTCCGTCCCGGGGATCACGTAGGTTTTCAGGCAGTGGCGCTTTATCATCGCGTATTCGGCGGCGTCGAGCTTTTTGTTGCCGTTTATGTCGGCGCGGGCGAACTGATCGTTGTTAAGCGTGTAGGTGCGCAGATAAGCGCGCTTGCACATCGCGTAGTCGGAAGCGTCTATCCTGCCGTTGCCGTTCACGTCGCCCGGCATAAAATCGGGCTTGTCGGCTTCCGAACGGTAGGTGAAGGTATATACCTCGCCGTCCTTCAGCACGGTCTTTATATCCTCGTCGGCGGTGTAATAACCCTCCAGCTCCGGCGTGGCGACAGTGTAGTGCGCGCCTTTTTTGCCCTTTATCTCGCGCGTGAACAGCACTTTGTTCTCGGTGTCGACGCATTTGACCGTGGAAACCGCCCTGTCCGTGCCGTCGTACACCGCGAACAGATAATCGGAAATGCATTCCGCGTAGCGGGTGTGGCCGTAGACCGACTGGTGTATGCCGTCGCCGGCGTTGAGGAACTTTTTCATATCCTCGAAATCGCATTCGTAATTTATATCCACCAGGCCGCAGTCGTATTTGTGCGCCACCTCGCGCATCACGTTGCAGAAATCGACCAAAAAGCCATAGGCGTAGTCGAGCCCGTAGGAGCCGGGAACGTAATATCCGCTGGCGGTGCAGGGCGGGTTCGGGGTAACGAACACCACGTCCTTGCCCGCCTCGGTAAGCGTTTTCGCGAAATATTCCAGATTGGCGCGGTAGGTCTCCAAAGAAACGTTCGGGCGCTTGCCGCTTATCACGCACGCCTGGTCGTTCATACCGAAGCAGATGGTAACTATATCCGGGTCCTTGTCCAGAACGTCGGCTTTGAAGCGGTTCATACCGTTGTTCGTCGAATCGCCGCCGACGCCCGCGTTTATCACCTCGGTTCCGAGATAGCCGTAAAGCATATCCACGTATCCGGCGCGCGCCGTTAAACTGTCGCCGAACGCGACTATCTTCTTGTGCCGCAGCGAGGAATTCTTCGCCTGCTCGCTCAGACACACTACCGTGTAGGCGTTAAGCAGACTGTATCCGTTTTGCGACCTCGCCACAACGCGCAGCGTGTATCTGCCGCCCGTGGCGAATTTGCCGCCGCCGACGGTAAAGCTCGTCTGCGCGGTTTCCTCGGGAGCGATCACCAGCGCGCCGTCGGGGTTGTTAGCCGCGTTGTTAAGCGAAACGACGTATTTTTCCGCGCCGGGGACCGCGTCCCAGCTTAAAGCAACGCCGCTTTCCGAAACGTACACCACGCCGTCCTCCGCTTCCTTCACCGCGGGCTGCGCCAGAAGCTCCGCCGCGGCGGGTTTATAGGGAACGGCGGTCTCCTCCGGCTCGTTCACCACTATGCGCGGCGAATCGCCGAAGGTCCCGGCGGCAAGGTCCATATCGTACACCCAGCATTTCGCGCCTATGTTAAGGTTGTTTATCGCGGAGGTGTTCGCGCCGCAGTCCATAAGCGCGAATCCGTTCGACGGTATCACCGCCTGCTTGCTCGCGCCGGTGTTGGCGTATCTGTCCACGCTTTGGACCACATAGCATTCCTGCGACGGATCGTATTCGAATATCGCGCCGGTCCACCATTCGAAGCTCGCTATGCCGCCGTTGTTGGCGTTGCTTCCGTAGTTCGGGGTGAAGATTATGGATTCGTTGACGGCGTATTTTATTTTGTCGATCTGCGTGGGGGTAATGCTGAATCCGATAAGATGCTCCTCGTCCGGATCGTAGGGGGTAAGCCCTTCCACCGGCTCGCCGAGCTGAATGAACGATTCCGAAACGTATTCCGGGTCGTACCATTCCTTGCCGTTGTTCTTCAAAACGCCGTTGCCGAGGTCGGTGTTGTAAAGATACGCTTTGTCGCCCACTTTAATGTTCGCCGCGGTAATGTATTCGCAGGAATCCTTCGTGGGGGCGTTCACGTAGTTCGGCCTGCCCTCGTACTGAGTCTGCCCCTGCGCGACCAATGCGGGGTAGTTGTTCCCGGTGCATACCGCGTAGGCAAACCCCTTTTCGGGTATCTGCACGTTCCCTTTGGGGCTGTTGTTGCTGTTCGCCAGCACCGAAACGACCTTAAAGCACCTTTCGCTGTCGTCCCAGTCGAACACAAGCAGCTTATACCACGCGAAAGTGCTTCCGGAGGCGGAAACGGTGGCATATTTGCCGCCCGATTCGATTATCCCCGCGCCTTCAAGCGTGCCGGGGGTGTTTATGTGCGTGATCGACAAACGCTTGTCGCTCGCACCGTACGCGAACGCCGAAAAAGGCGCCAGCGCCGCCGCGAAAGCGAGAACGAGTATTGCCGCGATCACGCGAACGGATCTTTTCATATCGTAATGCTCCCTTCATTTATATATACTTCGGTATTCCGAAAGGCGTAAAACGGTTTTTCCTTTCGTATATCCATTCTACCACGCGCGCGGCGATTTTTCAAGTGGGGAGCGCGCCAAATTATTCGCGATTTATAAAAAATAAAAGTTGCAATCACGCGCGTTTTGTAGTATAATAACTCTATTAAAGACTTGTAAAAACAATAGGGGACCCTTTTTATGAACCACGCGACAGAATACCTTGAAACAAGACAAAAACTATTCGACAAATACTTCGGCTTCCTTAACGCCGCGCAGCGCAGCGCCGTATACTGCACCGAAGGCCCGCTGCTGGTGCTTGCCGGGGCGGGAAGCGGAAAGACCACGGTTATTGTGAACCGCATCGCGAACCTCGTGCTGTTCGGCAGGGCGGCAAGCGACAAACGCGTTCCGGACTGCGCCGTGGAGCTGCTGCCCGCCATGCGCGAAGCGCTTGCGCACGGCGATTCGAATCAAGTCCGCGAAGTGCTGCGCCGCTGCGCCGTCGAACCGGTGTTCCCCTATAAAATACTCTGCATAACCTTTACCAACAAGGCGGCGAACGAATTCCGCGAACGGCTCTACGCCACGCTCGGGGAGGGCGCGCGCGACATCTGGGCGGGCACCTTCCATTCGGTCTGCGTGCGCCTGCTGCGCAGATATATCGACAGGATCGGCTATAAAAACGACTTCACCATTTATGACACGGACGATTCGAAGCGCCTTATCTCGCGCATATTAAAGGATATGAATATCGCGGAAAGCATTCTTTCGCCGCGGCACGCGCTGGCGCTTATCTCCCACGCGAAGGAGAACGACCGCACGCCGGAGGACGAATCGCGCGATACCTTGCGCGACCTGCACCGCAGCCGCTACTGCGAAGTTTACGCCCGCTATCAGAAACAGCTTCGCGCCGCGAACGCGCTTGATTTCGACGATATAATAATGCTTACCGGGCGCCTTTTCGACGAACAGCCGGAGGTGCTGGAGCGCTGCCGTTCGATGTTCGAATACATACTCGTGGACGAATATCAGGACACCAACCGTTCGCAAAGCCGGCTCGTCGGGCTGCTTGCGGGCAGTAAACGCAACGTCTGCGTCGTCGGCGACGACGACCAGTCGATCTATTCCTTCCGCGGCGCGGTGATAGACAATATACTTGATTTCGACAAGGAATACCCCGGCGCGAAGGTCATACGCCTGGAGCAGAACTACCGTTCCGTCGGCAATATTCTCAAAGCGGCGAACGGGATAATCGCCAACAACGCGGACCGCCGCGGAAAGAACCTCTGGACCGAGGCACCGGACGGCGAGAGGGTGCATATAAAGCGTTTTCTTTCGCAGGCGGAAGAAGCGGCGTTCATCTGCGACGAGGTGGCTTCCGCTGTCGCCTCCGGCGCGAAATATTCCGATTTCGCGGTGCTATACCGCGTGAACGCGCTTTCGAACTCGCTTGAAACCGCGCTGGCGCGCAGACGCATACCCTATAAGATCTACGGCGGCCTGCGGTTTTACGAAAGGCGCGAGATAAAAGACGTGCTCGCCTATCTTTCGGTCATCGCAAACCCGGCGGATTCGGTCCGCCTGCGCCGCATAATAAACGTTCCGCGCCGTTCCATCGGCGATACGACTATCGAAAAGATCGTTTCGCTCGCGGAGGAAAAGGGAGCCACGCTGTTCGAAATAATCGAAAACGCTTCGGGATACGAAGGGCTGCAGCGCGTCGCGCCGAAGCTGGAACGCTTCGCCGGGCTTATCAACGGCCTGCGCGACTATTCTTCCGCCCACACGCTTTCGGAGACGGTGCGGCGGACCATCGAAGCCAGCGGATATATCGAAATGCTCGCCGAGGAGGACGACAACAGCGAGGACCGCGAACAGAACGTTATGGAGCTTATCTCCTCCGCGCAGACCTACGAGGAGACCGCGGAGGACAGATCGCTGCCCGCGTTCCTGAACGAGCTTTCGCTTGTGAGCGATATCGACAGCTACGACAGCGCCGACGACGCCATAGTCCTTATGACGGTCCACGCCGCGAAGGGGCTGGAGTTCGGCACCGTGTTCGTGCCCGGATTCGAGGAAGGGCTTTTCCCGAGCGCGCAGTCGTTCGCGGAAGGCGACAAAGGGCTGGAGGAGGAGCGCCGGCTGGCTTACGTCTGCGTGACGCGCGCCAAAAAGCGGCTTTACCTGCTCCACACCGGAACGCGTCTGCTCTACGGCAGGACCGAGACCAGGCAGGTATCGCGCTTTGCGGGCGAGATGCCGCCCGAATGCTGCGACCATTCCGCGCGTGATGGGGCGGCGGCGCGTACCGCGGCGCCTTCGGCGCACGTTTCGCGGCACAGCGAAAGCAGGCAGGCGTTTCTGGATAACATACGCCGCGCCGAAACCAAGCCGGACTCCGCGGCGCTCATACCCGCCGGAAGGCGCGTTTCGCACCCGATATTCGGGCAGGGCACGGTGCTGAGCGCATCGCCGATGGGCGGCGACGTGCTTTACGAGATAGAGTTCGACAACGGAAACAAAAAACGCCTTATGGGCAACTTCGCAAAGCTGAAAAAGCTGGATTAAAAGGGGTTTGTCATGGCAGAAATAAGACCTTTCCGCGCGCTGCGCTACACCGCGCTCGCCGGGGATATTTCGCAGTGCGTCTGCCCTCCCTACGATATCATTTCGCCGGAGGAACGCGCGGCGCTTATCGAAAAAAACGAATATAATCTTGTCCGTCTGGAGCTTCCGCGGGGCGAAAACAGATATGCCGAAGCGGGCGCGACTTTGCGCGAATGGCTTAAAAAGGGCGTGCTTGCGCGCGACGAAAAGCCCGGGCTCTACATATACCGCGAGCTTTTTGAGGTCGCCGGGAGGCAATACGTTCTCACGGGGCTTGTGGGGCTGGCGAAGCTTTACGACTTTTCCGAAAAGGTCATACTCCCGCATGAGGAAACGCTTAAAAAGGCGAAGGCGGACCGCTTTGAGCTGATGTGCGCCACCGGATGCAATTTCTCGTCGGTCTATTCGCTTTACCGCGACGAAAGCGGAGTTATCGCGCAGGTCGTCGCAAAAAAGACCGCCGAACCGCCGCTGTGCGATTTTACCGACGGCGAAAACGTCACGCACCGCCTTTGGAAGCTCGAAAGCGGGGAGGAGCTTGACGCGGTGTGCGGAACGCTCGCCGGAAAACAGCTTTTCATCGCGGACGGACACCACCGCTACGAAACGGCGCTGAACTACCGCGAGCATCTTAAAAAGTCCGGGCTCCCGGTCGGTTCGGCGGACAGCGTGCTTATGACTATGGTCGATATGGACGACAAAGGGCTTGTCGTGTTCCCGACGCACCGCCTGGTGGTGGATATGCCCGTCGACGAAGCAAAGGTCGCCGCCTGCTGCGAAAAGGATTTCACGCTCGAAAAGCGCGGGCTGGAAACCCTGGAAGCCGACCTTGCCGCCGGAGCGGACGGCCACGTTTTCGCGATGTATACCGGCGGGGAAAGCTACACGCTGCTTAAACTAAAAAAAGAGCGCGAAGGCGAGATAATCGACGGCCGCTCCGCCGCGTATTCCGATTTGGACGTGAGCGTGCTGCATTCGTATATACTCGAACGCGCGCTCGGGATAGATAAAGAGAATATGGCGAATCAGAAGAATCTGCGCTATACGCGCTCTGCGGCGGAAGCGCTGGATTCGGTACGAAAAGGGGGTGCTGCGGCGGCGTTTGTTATAAACGCCACGAAGGTAGCGCAGATAAAGGCGGTCGCCCTCGCGGGTGATAAAATGCCGCAGAAGAGCACGTATTTTTACCCCAAGCTCATAACCGGGCTTGTAATGAATATGCATAACTGACAGGAGAATAAGAATATGGCAAGACAACTCGAAAAAAAATACGACCCCGCGGATTTTGAATCGCGTCTTTACGCCGAATGGGAATCGAAAGGGTATTTCAAGCCGTCCGGAAACAAAAACGCGCCCGCGTTTTCCATTGTTATGCCGCCCCCCAACATAACCGGACAGCTTCATATGGGGCACGCGCTGGACAACACCATGCAGGATATCCTTACCCGCTATAAAAGGATGTGCGGGTACGATACTCTGTGGCTCCCCGGCACCGACCACGCCTCCATCGCTACCGAGGCGAAGATAGTGGAGGCGATGCGCAAAGAGGGCGTTTCCAAAGAGGATATCGGGCGCGAGGGATTTCTGAAGCGCGCCTGGGACTGGAACGACAAATACGGCAACCGCATCTGCGAACAGCTTCGCAAAATGGGCTCCTCCTGCGATTGGGACCGCAAGCGCTTCACGATGGACGAGGGCTGCTCCGAGGCGGTGAAGGACGTTTTCGTTAAGCTCTACGAAAAAGGGCTTATCTACCGCGGCACCCGCATAATCAACTGGTGCCCGCACTGCCGCACCTCCATTTCCGACGCCGAGGTGGAATACAAGGATATGGACGGCTCGTTCTGGCATATCCGCTATCCCGTTAAGGACAGCGACGAATGGGTATACCTCGCCACCACCCGCCCGGAAACGCTGCTGGGCGATACCGCCGTCGCGGTGCACCCGGACGACGAAAGATACAAACACCTCGTCGGCAAAACCGTTATCCTGCCGCTTGTCGGGCGCGAGATACCAGTTGTCGCGGACGAATACGTCGAAATGGACTTCGGCACCGGCGTGGTGAAGATCACTCCCGCGCACGACCCGAACGACTTCGAGGTCGGCACGCGCCACGGGCTCCCGCTTGAAAATATGCTTACCGACGACGCGCGCATTACCGAAAATTACCCGAAATACGCCGGAATGGACAGATACGAGGCCCGCAAAGCGATAGTAAAAGACCTGGAGGAGGGCGGCTATCTGGTGAAGATCGAGCCGCTTAAACACAACGTCGGCACCTGCTACCGCTGCGGCACCACCATAGAACCGCGCGCCTCGCTGCAGTGGTTCGTAAGTATGAAGCCGCTTGCCGCCCCCGCTATCGAGGCGGTAAAGAACGGCGACGTGCGCTTCGTGCCGGACAGATTTTCCAAAAACTACCTGCACTGGATGGAAAACATCCGCGACTGGTGCATCTCGCGCCAGCTCTGGTGGGGGCACCGCATCCCGGCGTTCTACTGCGACGACTGCGGCGAACTGACTGTCACCAAGGAAGATTCCGCCGTCTGCCCGAAGTGCGGCAAACCGATGCGCCGCGATCCCGACACGCTCGACACCTGGTTCTCCTCCGCGCTCTGGCCGTTTTCGACAATGGGCTGGCCGGATACCGACGCGCCGGACTTCAAACGCTATTACCCGACTACCACTCTCGTGACCGGATACGATATAATCACCTTCTGGGTATCCAGAATGATCTTCTCCGGCCTGGAGCACACCGGGAAGAAGCCGTTTTCCGACGTTCTCATACACGGGCTCATCCGCGATTCCCAGGGCAGGAAGATGTCGAAATCGCTTGGCAACGGCATCGATCCGCTGGAGGTCATTTCCAAATACGGCGCCGACGCGCTGCGGTTCACGCTCGCCACCGGGAACTCGCCCGGAAACGATATGCGTTTTTCCGATGAACGGATCGAATCCTCGCGCAATTTCGCAAACAAGATATGGAACGCCGCGCGGTTCGTTATGATGAACCTCGACCGCGAATGCGACACCGACAATATCGTTGCCGAAACGCTCGCCGAGGAAGACAAATGGGTGCTTTCGCTTTATAACAAGCTTATAAAGGAAGTGCGCGAGAATCTGGACAAATACGAGCTCGGCATCGCGGTGTCCAAGCTTTACGACTTCATCTGGGACGTCTTCTGCGACTGGTATATCGAGCTTGTGAAGCCCCGGCTCGCCGAAAAGGGCAGCGAAACGAATATCGCCGCCCAGGCGACGCTGATCTACGTGCTTTCCAACACGTTGAAGCTTCTGCATCCGTTTATGCCGTTCATAACCGAGGAGATATGGCTCACGCTGCCGCACAAGGGCGAAAGCATTATGATCTCGGAATACCCGCGGTACGACGAAAAGCTGGATTTCCCGCAGGCGGTCGCGTCCGTGAACGCGCTTATCGAATCCATAAGGGCGATCCGCAACCGCCGCGCGGAAATGAACGTTCCGCCCTCCCGCAAGGCGCACGTTATAATCGTTTCCCCGCGCGGGCGCGAGCTGTTCGGCGGCAAGGAAGCGTATTTCGTCCGGCTCGCCTCCGCGGCGGGAGTCACCGTCGCCGACAAATGCGACCCGGAAGGGACGGTGCGGATAGTTACCGGAGACTGCGAGATATTCATTCCGCTTGCGGATATGGTCGATCTCGAAGCCGAGCGCGCAAGACTCTCAAAAGAGCTTGAAGCCGCGGAAAACGAGGTAAAACGAGCCGAAGGCAAGCTTGCCAACGAGGAGTTCACCCGAAAAGCGCCCGAAAAGGTCGTGAACAACGAACGCGAAAAACTGGAAAAATACAAGGCGCTGGCGGAAAAGCTGCGCGCCTCGCTGCTATCCTTAAAATAACAAAAGCCATCCGGCGCGGTCTTCGCGCCGGATGTCGTTTTTTGTTAGAAGAGTATAATAAAAGGAGGAATCGTATTGCCCGATCTGTATACGCGCATGGGAATAGGATCGCCCGCGGCGATAACCGTTATATCGCTCGCGACGATGCTGTTCTGCGGATTTTTAATAACGCGCGTCACGCGGGTGTTAAAACTGCCGAACGTAACGGCATATCTTATAGCGGGGATATTGCTCGGACCGGACTGTCTGGCGGTGATACCGCAGAGCTTCATCCGCGATACCGGCTTTCTCGCGGATATCGCGCTGGCGTTCATCGCGTTTTCCACGGGCGAGTTTTTCCGCGTTAAAGTATTGCGCGAAAGCGGCTTCCGTATCGTCGCGGCGGCGTTCGCCGAATCGCTTGCAGCGGGCGCGCTGGTGTTCGCGTCGGCGTATTTCCTGCTCGGGCTCGGGCTCACCTTCTCGCTCGTGCTCGCCGCCATCGGCTGTACCACGTCTTCGGCTTCCACAATGGTCACGATCAGGCAGACGGGGGCAAAGGGCGGGTTCGTAAACGCGATGCTTCAGGCGGACGCTTTGGACAGCATCATAGGTCTGCTGGCGTACGGCGTGGCGGTCTCCGTCGCCGCGTCGGAGGCGGGCGGCGAAATAAACGCCGCAAGCGTGTTCCTGCCGCTTGCGGCAAACGTAGGCGTGCTGCTTTTGGGCGGGGCGTTCGGCTTTGCGCTCAAATGGCTCATGCCGCGCCGCCGTTCCGCCGACAACCGGCTGATCATCACGCTTTCGGTGCTTTTTTTGTTCTGCGGCGTCTGCACGCTGCTGGATATTTCGCCTCTGCTCGGATGTATGTCGATGGGCACGGTGTATATAAATGCGACGGGCGACGAAAAGCTGTTCAGGCAGATAAACTACTTTTCGCCCCCCGTCCTGCTGCTGTTCTTCGTTCGCTCGGGGCTCAACTTCGATCTGGGGCGGCTGTCTGGCGCGGCGGGCGTATACGGCGGGACGCCGATCCCGATTATAGCCGCGGTTTATTTCGCCGCGCGTATCGCGGGGAAGTACGGCGGCGCGTTCCTGGGCTGCGCGGCGGCGGGATACCCCAAAACCACGCGTGTTTGGCTGGGGCTTTCGCTGGTGCCTCAGGCGGGAGTCGCCATCGGGCTGGCGGCGCTCGGCGCGCGTACCCTGGGCGGCGAGACCGGCGCGGCGCTCGAAACGGTGATACTCGCGGCGGGCTTGCTTTACGAGCTCATCGGCCCCGCGTGCGCCAAGCTCGCGCTGTATAAAACCGGCTCTTACGGCGGTGCGCCGGAAACGCCCGTCACGGCGGAGGAAGCCGCGTCCGGCGGCGGAAACAAGACCGCATCGGAACCGCTTGCCGAGCGCGTAAAAAGAATACAGGAAACGCTTCCCCCGCCGGAAAAAGCGGTTTCGGAGGAGGAGCAGGCGTTCGACGAGGCGGCGGAGGAGTATTTTTATTCCTTTCCGCCCCCTCGCGACAGAAGGATCAACCGCAGGAGGTGACCGAAATGTTATTCAACGATCCTTTGGCGGAGCTGCTGGGCAGATGGTCAAGCGAGCCGGGACTGCCCTGCGTGCTGTTCCGCGTCGCGCTCTCGCTCGCCCTTTCGGCGGTGATCGGGTGGGAGCGTTCCAGCAAACGCCACGCCGCCGGACTGCGCACCTTTATGCTGGTGACTCCGGCTTCAGCGACCGCGATGCTGCTGGACCTTACGATCGGCGGGAGCGCAGGGGCGCCCTGCTTTTTCATCAGCGCCGCGACCGTGGTCGCCGTCGCGCTCATAAGCACGAATTCCATTCTATACAGCTCGCGCAGCCGTATCAAAGGGCTTACCACCGCTTTCGCGGTGTGGAGCTGCACTCTGCTCGGCTTCCTTGCCGGGGCGGGGCTTTATTCCTTTGCGCTGGCGCTGTTCGCGGCGATGCTGTGCAGTCTGTATTTCTTCCCGTCCATCGAAACGTATCTTAAAAACCGTTCCAACCGCTTCGAGGTGCATCTGGAATTGAAAGAAGCGGCTTATCTGCAAAGCTTTGTCGCCACCATACGCGAGCTCGGGATGAAGATCGATGATATCGAGCTGAACCAGGCGTATATGCGCTCCGGTCTCAGCGTCTATTCCGTGGCGATATCCGTCGGCTCCGAGGAGTTCAAAAAATATAAAACGCACAAGGAGATCATCGAGGCGCTCTCCTCGCTGGAGTATATTTATCATATAGAAGAAATGAATTGAAGCGCGTAAAACTCTCTGCCGGAACAAAGGGAAAATATACAACAAAAAGGGCTCGCCGCGGCGAACCCTTTTGCTTCGGTATTCTGTTTCGGTGGGATATTATTTTATTTACCCTCTGCGCCGGGGATGACGTAGGTGCCGAGGTAGTGGCGCTTGATCATCGCGTAATCCTGCGCGTCAACCTTGTTGTTTTTGTTTATATCGCCGCGCATCGTTTCATCCTCGCTTAACTGATAGGTGCCGAGGTAGGAGCGTTTCGCCATTGCGTAGTCGCGCGCGTCTATCTTTTCGTTGCCGTTCACGTCGCCGGGAACGTAAACGTATTCCTGCTTTTCAAGTACGATATAGCAGCCGTTGCCTTTCACGACGGTAAAATCAGCCGTGCGGCCTTCTATGCTTGCGCTGTCGGTCCAGATGCCGGCGGGGAATTCGGAATCCTTCCTGCCGATAAAGGAGAAGGTGACCGAGAATTTGCCGTCGCCGTCTATAAGCGAC
>JAEEGL013225167.1_pt1 | contig 66263 bp, 64 predicted proteins | sample 9134231 | NCBI WGS metagenome assembly JAEEGL01 (sample SAMN16246548, study PRJNA631951) | gut metagenome | biome: gut microbiome; feature: rumen; material: fiber-attached | host: Bos | place: Iran: Karaj | collected 2018-10
AGTTAACCCTGATGAAGTAGTTGCTATGGGTGCTGCTATTCAAGGTGGTGTACTTACTGGAGATGTAAATGATATCGTATTACTTGATGTTACTCCATTATCACTTGGACTTGAAACTTTAGGTGGTGTATGTACAGTATTAATTCCAAGAAATACTACTATTCCAACAAGTAAGTCACAAGTATTTAGTACAGCTGCAGATAATCAACCTGCTGTAGATATTCATATCTTACAAGGTGAAAGACAAATGGCAGCCGATAATAAAACTTTAGGTAATTTCCAATTAACAGGAATTCCTGCTGCTCCTCGTGGAGTACCACAAATTGAAGTAACATTTGATATCGATGCAAACGGTATCGTTAATGTTAAAGCTAAAGATTTAGGAACTAATAAAGAACAAGCTATTACTATTACTTCAAATACTACTTTAAGCGATGAAGAAATAGATAAGATGGTTAAAGAAGCTGAAGCTAATCGTGCGGAAGATGAAAAACGTAAAGAAAAAGCTGATGCTGTTAATGAAGCAGAACAACTAATTTATATGACTGAAAAATCAATCAAAGAATTAGGTGATAAAGTTAGTGAAGAAGATAAAACTAAAGCTGAAGAATTAATTAAAGATTTAAAAGAAGCTCTAGAAAAAGATGATGTTGAAGACATTAAAAAGAAAACAGAAGCTTTACAAGAAAAAGCTATGGAATTTGGTGCTAAAGTATATGAAGAAGCTCAAAAAGCAAATGCTGCTAATAATACTGAAGCAAAAGAAGAAACTAAAAAAGATGACGATGATGTAATCGACGCAAAATTTGAAGAATAATAAGTAAAGGGTTCTTAAAAGAACCCTTTATTATAATGAGGAGTAATATGGAAAAATATAAGACAAGAAATGAAGTACCTGATAAGTATAAATGGGATTTAACTCCGTTATATAAAGATATAGATGCATGGAATAAAGATTATGAAGCTTTAAAAGAAGAAATAAATGTTCTTGGTAAATATCAAAATCATTTACTTGATAATGCTAATACTTTATATGAATTTATTAGTACTTATTATGCAATTGATCGTAAATTAGAAAAAGTATATTATTATGCTCATTTAAATTATGATGCAGAAACTACAAATAGTCAGTACCAAGAATTATCTGGTAAAGTAGATTTATTATTTAGAGATATTGGTGTAATAACTGCTTTTGTAGAACCTGAATTATTAAAGAGTGATTATAGTAAAATAGAAGAATTCTATAAAGAAAATCCAAGTTTAAAAGAATATCATAGATATTTTGAAGAAATATATCGTTATAAAGAACATATTTTATCTTTAAAAGAAGAAACATTATTATCTAAACTTAGTGATAGTTTAGGAGCTCCTAGTGAGATATATGAAAAACTTACTGACTCAGATTTAACTTTTGGTAATATTATAGATGAAGAAGGTAAAGAAGTTGAATTAACAGATAGTAACTATAGTATCTATATAAGAAGTAAAGACCGTAATGTTCGTAGGGCTGCTTTTAAAGAAATGTATAAAGCATATAAAGGTATTCTTAATACTTTAGCGTCTACTTATTATAATAACGCTAAGGTAGAAGCTGTATCTGCAGAGTTAAGAAACTATCCTTCAGCTTTAGAAGCAAGTTTATATGCAGATAAAGTCTCAAAAGATATTTATAATAATTTAATTGATACAGTAAGTAAAAACCTAGATTCTTTATTTGAATATTATAATTTAAAGAAAGATGTATTAGGTTTAGATGAAATGCATTTATATGATGTATATGCTGATATGGATACATCTAAAACTAAAGAATATGCTTTTGAAGAAGCTAGAGATATTGTCTTAGAAGCAATTAAACCTTTAGGAGACAAATATGTAAATGATGCTAAAAAGGCCTTTACTGAAGGCTGGATTGATGTATGTGCTACAAAAGGTAAAAGAGGAGGAGCATACTCTTCAGGAGGATATGATACATATCCATATATGTTATTAAACTTTGAAGGTAATTTAAATGATGTATCAACAATTATTCATGAATTAGGTCATTCAATGCATTCATACTATTCAAAGAATAATAATACTTACCAAGAATATAATTATAGTATCTTTGTAGCGGAAGTTGCTTCAATTACTAATGAATTATTATTATATAAATATTTATTAGATAATAGTGAAGATAAAGCTACTAAGTTACATATTCTAAATGGTTTAATGGATTTATTTAAGGGAACTTTATATCGTCAAACTATGTTTGCGGAATTTGAAAGAGATACGCATGAATTAGTTGAAAAAGATGAAATATTAACTCCAGATTTATTATGTGAAAATTATTATAAATTAAACCAAAAATACTTTGGTAAAGATGTAGTTGTTGATGAAGAAATTAAATATGAATGGGAAAGAATTCCACATTTCTACTATAATTTCTATGTATATAAGTATGCTACTAGTTTATGCGCTGCTACATATATCGCAACTAATATATATAATGGTAATAAAGACATTAGGGATAAATATTTAAAATTCTTAAGTTTAGGAGGATCAATGGATCCAATAGATGAATTAAAAGTAGCGGGTGTTGATATGACTGATCCAAAAGTTATTGAAAGCGCTATTGGGATGTTTAGTGATACCATTAAAGAATACAAAAAGGTGATGTAACATGGAAAAAAGAGATTATTATGAGGTATTAGGTGTTAGTAAAACAGCTACGCAAGATGAGATAAAGAGTGCTTTCCGTAAACTTGCAAAGAAATACCACCCAGATATTAATAAAGATAAAGATGCTCCAGAAAAATTTAAAGAGTGTCAAGAAGCATATGCTGTATTATCTGATGAAACTAAGAGAAAACAATATGATCAATTTGGTCATGCTGCATTTGATAATAATGGAGCAGGATTTAATCCGGGAGGATTTGATTTCTCTAACTTTGATTTTGGTGATATTTTTGATGACATCTTTGGTGGTGGTTTCGGTTTTGGTGGACGCAGTAATACACGTGCGCGTAAAGGTAGAGACTTACTTAAGAGAATATCAATTACTTTTGATGAAGCTGTTAATGGTTGTTTAAAAGAAGTAGAACTTGATATATATGAAGATTGTCATAAATGCCACGGACAAGGTGGTAGTGGAAGTAAGACTTGTCCAACATGTCATGGTAAAGGACAAGTAACCCAAGAACAAAGAACAATGTTTGGTTCATTTATGAGTAAATCAACATGTTCTACTTGTGGCGGAAAAGGAACTATCTTTGAAAACACTTGTAATGAATGTAAGGGAACAGGTAAAATTAAAAAACACGTTGTTAAGAAAGTTCGAGTTCCCGCTGGTATAAACACTGGTAACCAATTATGTATTGAAGGTGCTGGTGAGATGGGCGTTAATGGTGGTCCTAACGGAGATATCTATTTAGAATTCTCAGTTAAAGATCATCCAATATACCATCGTCAAGGTAATGATATATACCTAGAACTTCCTATTAGTGTAACAGACGCTATTTTAGGATGTAAAAAAGAAGTTCCAACTATTTATGGAACAGTTAAATTAACTATCCCAGCGGGTAGTGAAACAGGAGATAAACATCGTCTAAAAGGTAAAGGTGTTCAAGGAGTTAATAGTTTATTAAAGGGAGATATGTATGTTGTATTAGATGTAGTTATCCCAAGTAAACTATCTAAAGAACAAAAGAAACTAATTGAAGCTTTATCTAAAACCGATTTAGAAGACGATAGTAGATTTAAATTAATAAAGAAATATGTTGATTAAAACATATTTCTTTTAGTATAATTAAGATGGTGATAGTATGAAAAAAGGTTTTACTTTAGTTGAATTATTAGCTGTTATCACAGTACTAGCTATTATCACAGTAATTGCAGTTCCAACAGTAAGTCGTTCAATTGAAAATTCAAAACAAAAATCTCACGATATTCAAATTAAGAAGATGAAAGAAATGTTTCAAAGTTATTTGTCTCAAGTGGATGAAGAAGAGTTAAAGGAAATTTATGTGAAATATAATGGTATAGATATGTACTGTACTAGATCCGATGGTAGTATGTATGAAGCAGGAGCTAAGTATTTACTTTTTGATCCTAGTTTTCTTGTTGAAAAAGGATATCTTGAGAATTCTAAGATAATTGATCCCTTAACCGGTGAAGAATTTACTGGTAAATTTGCAGTTTCTCGTAATTGTTGCCCTCATAAATATATAATAACTTATGTTGATTATTGTAGAGAGATTGCAGACTAATGCGATTAAGAAAAATTAAAGGTGCAACAGATAGAATAAACTTATCAAATTATATAGTAAAAGATTATAAAGAATATAAAGGTCAATTTAAAACGTTATTTAATAACGACAATCCTATTCATGTAGAAATAGGGATGGGAAAAGGTAATTTCATTATTGGTAAAGCTTTAGCAAACCCAGATATCAATTTTATAGGAATCGAAAAGTTTGATAGTGTTTTAGTACGCGCAGTAGAAAAAGTAGATGAACTTAATCTACCTAACTTAAAACTTATCATGATGGATGCTAAAGAATTAAATGAGGTATTTGATAAAGAGATAGATACTTTATATCTAAACTTCTCAGATCCATGGCCTAAGAAAAGACATGCTTTAAGAAGATTAACAAGTATAACATTCTTAAAAGAATATGATAATATCTTTAAAAATAAAAAGACTATTATTCAAAAAACAGATAATCGTAAATTATTTGAGTATTCTTTAATGTCATTTGTTGATTATGGATATAAGATAGAAGAAATATCTTTAGATTTATACAAAGATGAAATTGCGGATAATATCCCAACGGAATACGAAATCAAATATCGTGATAAAGGTCCGATATATATGGTCAAAGTATCATTGTAAATTGACATGTCAAATGTAATAAAAACTATTGAAAAATAGTTTTTTTTGATATAATGAAATCGTAGAAGGTGTAATATGAAAAAGCTTATTTTAGTATTACTTTCCACATTACTTCTAACAGGTTGTACTGTAGTTAGAATTGATACGGAAAAAATAGATAATATTATTAATGTTGTTCTTTCTAAAAATAATAAATTATATAATCATACAGGTAAAGGTTATAAGTATTATTTACCTCAAGGAACAATTAATATAGATACAAGTGAATACAATGAAAAATTATATGCAAGAGGTAATTATTATTATTTATATGTTGATATTAATAGTTTCTATTATAAAACGGAATTTGAATATGAAGAAAATAAAGATGCTTATTATTCAAGATATCTAGATATTAATGGTAAAAAGGGATATCTAGAAATAAATGAAATAGATGGTTTATATTTAATTGAATTTACTTATAATTATGCAAAGATAGAAGCATTAGTTGAGGAAGCAAGTATTAATTCCGTAATACTTGATGCAACCTATATACTATCAACAATGAAATATAATACTGATGTTATTAAGATAGTTTTAAATGAAGACTATTTTACTAATAAAGATGTAGTATATGATATATTCACTCCTAAAAAACAAAGTAGTGATGCTCTAGGATATAATGAAGAGGAGGCAAAATAATGGCTTTTAAAGATAAATTAAACAAAATAGGTAAATGGTTTGTTGAATATGAAGATGAAGAAGTAGAAAATGATACAATTAATAGTAATTGTACACATGTAACTATTCCAACTCCTGAAGTTAAAAAAGAAGAAACTCATGAGTATGAACCAAATCCTAAATATGATGAAGATTTTGATCGTTCTAAATTATTTGAGGAACCTGTTAAAACTAAGGAAGAACCTAAAAAAGAAACTAACTTAGTAGAAGAATATATGACAGATATAATGCCAAAAGAAGAGAAACCTCGTATTCGTGATTTCTTTGGTGATGATGAAGTAGAAGAAGTAAAAGAAACACCAAAACCAAAATTATATAATGAATATAAATATACTAGAGAAGAAACTGTTCTTAAACCAACAAGTTATGGTTTATATAAGGAGGAAAAGAAAATCTTCCAACCAACACCAATTATTTCTCCAGTATATGGAGTATTAGATAAGAATTATCAGAAAGAAGATATACGTGATAAAAATAAGAAAGGTAAGCCTGTTATCTATAGTCAATTTGATAAAATAGATGTTGACGATATTAGAAAAAAAGCTTATGGGACTTTAGAAGATGAATTAAATGATTCGATGGAAGAAGTTCGTAATGATGCGATTATCTTTAATAATGATATTGATTCAAGATTAGAAGATGATATAGAAATATCAGATTATGAGGAACAACCTATTGATATTTTTAAAGAACTTGCTAAGAAAGATGCTTTAGATGATTTACTTGATAATTATAATATCAAAGATGATGATAAATTAGATGAAATAGATGAAGAATACGAAGAACCAACTGAAGAGGAAATTGAAGATACATATGAAGATTCTTACGAAGATAATGATGGTTTAGAAGATGATGATCTATTTGGTTTAATTGATTCAATGTATAATAAGGAGGAAGAATAATGGAGACATTAAATGAAATATTTCCAATTATATTATATGGTTTATTAATTGTACTTGTTATTACACTAATTGTTTTAGCAATTAAATTAATTGGTACACTACGTAAGGTAGATGAAGTAGTAGATGATGTTAATGGCAAAGTAAAAAGTCTAAACGGAGTATTTAATGTTATTGATACTGCAACAGATGCGATATCTGGTGTTAGTGATAAAATTGTTTCAATTATCTCGGGTGCTATCGGTGCCTTAGTGAAAAAGAAAACAAAGAAAAAGGAGGAAGAAGAAGATGAGTAAGAAAAAGAAAGGCGGATTTTTTAAATTTTTAGCTGGTATTGGTATTGGTGCTGCAGCAGGAGTTTTATTTGCTCCTAAAAAAGGATCTGAATCAAGAAAAGAATTAAAAGCTAAATTAGATGAAATGGTTGCTAACTTAAAAGAAGTAGATGTAGATGAAGTTAAAGAAAAAATTGAAGCTAAAGTATATGAAATCGAAGAAGCTTTAAAAGATTTAGATAAAGAAAAAGCAGTAGAACTTGCTAAAAAGAAAGGTGAAGAAATCAAAGATATGGCAATGGAACTTGCTGATTATGCTATTGATAAAGGAACACCTATATTAAAAGAAGCTGCTAAAGCTGCTAAAGAAAAAACAATTGTAGTTGTAAAAGAAATATTAAAAAATTTAGAAGAAAAATAATTTTTTCTTCTTTTTTTTGCGCTTTAAAAAAATATTTCCCATTGAAATAATATGGCTCTTATAGTATAATTAGAATGAGGTGTAAGGTATGAAATTTATTAAAAATCATAAAGTTGAATTTGCTTTATTAATGGTTGTAGTAACCCTTATTTTAGTATTCGGAATTGTATTCTGTGTAATGTGGTTTTCTGGATCAAATAATGAATATGGCAATAGATTAGAAGGTATTGATAAAGTAAAATTATCTGATGGTTATATTAAGGACATAGATGAAGAACTTAAAAAAGAAGAATTTGTAAAAAGTGTTAAACATACTTTAGAAGGTCGCTTAGTAAGTTTTATTGTTACTGTTGAAGATGATACTGATGTTACTAAAGCTGAAGCTTTAGGTGAAAAAATAATTGCTAATTTTGAGGAAAAAGAATTAGCATATTATGATATCCAATTATATTTAAAAGATTCTAAAAATGATGAAGAGTCTAAATATCCTGTAATCGGATATAAACATAAGACAGAAGAAAATTTTGTATGGTAGGTGGATTATGAGACGTAGAAGAAGATTATTAGTATTCTTTATTATTCTTCTTGTAGTTTTAGCAGTAGGAACTGTTTTATATATATTTACGAAAGAAGATAAAGAATCAACATTAAATTTATTTGAAAAGCAATGGATTGAAAATAACAAAAATAAAATGATTGATTTTGGTATTGTTAATAATATTGCTGTACTAAACTCATCAACAGATAGTTTAGTATTTGATTATATTAATAAACTTGAAAAATCAACAGGCTTAGAATTTAATAAAGTTTCATACGATTACGAGGATGAAATCAAAGAGGATTATGGATTTAAAGTAGGTCGTAAGAAAAATAAAAATGATATCACTGTATATGTTGATAACTATGTATTAGTAAGTAAAACTAATAAAAAATATAATAGTGTTCAAGAAATACCTGTTAAACAAGTTTTAGTTAAGAGTGATTTACTTGAAGAAGCAAATAAATATTTAGATAATGAAAACTTTACTTTCCGTGCAACAGAAAGAAGTTATTTAGAAGAAATTGAAAATTATTCATTTAGTGATACTGCTGATTATTACATCTTAATGCCTAAGTTATTATTCTTAAGTTATTATGAAAGTTATAAAGATGTATATATTAATTACAACATTTCTGAGTTAAAAGATTATTACACTATTAGTTTAGGTAAAACTAAAAAATTAAATGATATTTTAACTAAATATTATAAGAAATGGGAAAAAGAAAACTATACTGAATTATTTGGTACAGCTTATACTGATGCTTACTACAACTATAGTGGTGCTACAGAACAAGCTAAAGTAAAATTTAGAAGTAAGAGATATGTTTATGGATTTGTTGATAATTCACCATTTGATATTGAAGCAAATAACAAATTATATGGTATTAGTAGTACAATCTTAAAAGATTTTGCTCATTTAACTAAAGTTGAAATTAAATATAAAAAATATTCTAGTATCAGTAAATTACAAAAAGCATTTAGTAAGAATGAAATTGATTTTATGATTAATCGTTATGGTAAATACGATTATAAGACTGATACTTATAATACTGTTTCTGTATTTGATGAGGAAATAGTATTAGCGTCTAAATTAAATAATAGTGTTGTTATTAATTCTTTAAATTCTTTAAGTGATACTGAAGTAGGAGTATTAAAATCTACGAAGATTGCGGAAGAATTAAAGAAAAAAGCTAAATTAAAAGAATATGATACTTTAAAAGAACTAATGCGTTCTAAAGGAATAATTGCTATTGATAAAGCAACTTATGATTTCTATAAAGATAAATATTTTAAAGATTATAAGATTGATTATACTTACAATTTAAAAAGTGATTATACATATTTAGTAAGAGATATAAAAGATAATAAAGTATTTGAAGAATTCTTTAATTTCTATTTAACATTTATTAATGATCGTACAATTTATGTTGATGGATATAATGATGCATTATTATCAATTAACGAAAATAATTTTGTTAAATATTTAATTATTGCTGGTTGTGAATTAGTTGCTTTACTTGTAGTGTTCTTTATAGGTGGAAGATTTGCTCCTCATAAAAAACATGAAAAACGTCGCAAATTAAATATTAAGAAAGAAGATAAGTTAAGATATATCGATATGTTAACATCTCTAAAAAATCGTAATTATTTAAATGATAATATTGAAAAATGGGATGAATCAGAAGTTTATCCACAATCAATAATTATTATTGATTTAAATAATATTGCTTACATAAATGATAATTATGGACATCAAGAAGGAGATAACGTCATTAAAGAAGCTGCGGGAAAACTTATAACTCTTCAAATACCAAATAGTGATATTATAAGAACTAATGGTAATGAATTCTTATTATATCTAGTTGGTTATGATGAAAAACAAGTAGTAGCTTATACTAAGAAATTAATGAAAGAATTAAAAGAAATATCACACGGTTTTGGTGCTGCTATTGGATACAGTATGATAACTGATGGTATTAAGACTATTGATGATGCAGTTAATGAGGCAACTCTTGATATGCGTCAAAATAAAGAAGAAACTAATTAATGAAAAAGTTATTCGAACGTTTTAAAAGATATACAAAGAGAGTATTTAAGATTATAGCTCGTCCAGAGATGGCTATATTACCGGGAGAAATATCATTCTTCGTTGTACTTTCCTTTATCCCAATGCTTACTTTAGTTGGTTTAATCGCATCAAGATTTTCTATATCATTAACTAACTTTATAAGTACGCTTTCGATAAGTTTACCTAGTACAATAACAAATGTTATTGTTCCGGTATTAAGCTCTCCTGGAAGTATATCAATATATTCAATTATCTTCGGTTTCTATTTAGCGAGTAATGGTACACATTCAATTATTATCGCATCTAATACAATGTTTAAAATAGATAATGCCGATTGGTTAAAAAGAAGAATAAAAGCTTTAATGATGTTAGTTATCTTAGTACTATTATTCTTGTTCTTGATTTTAGTACTAGGATTTGGTAATACCTTATTTACTTTATTTATTGATTTATTAAAGATTAAATTACCAGTATTTGTTTATTATATCTTAAGTGTTGTAAAAACACTTGTCAGTTTACTTGTTATTTATATTCTTGTTAAAATAATTCTTAAGTTTGCACCTGACGCTGATATTCCAAGTCGTAGAATGACAAGAGGAGCTTTATTTATAACTTTATCTTGGTATGTAGCTACATGGGTATATTCATTATACGTAAATAATTTTGCTAACTATAACGTGTTCTATAGTAGCCTTGCTAATATCGTTGTTTTAATGACATGGATTTATATATTATCATTTACTCTTGTTATTGGAATTGCGGTAAATAGTGAAAATTATATTTATGAGATGAAAGTTGAACAAGAAATAAGAGAAAAAGAACAAGAAGAGTTAGAAAAAACAATTAAATTAAGATTAGAAGAAAACAAAGTGGAACTTGAAAAAGAAGACTAATTTGTCTTCTTTTTTTATATTTTTATGCTATAATTATAATAGGTGATAGTATGAACAAAACAAAGATAATTGCAACAGTAGGTGTTAATAGTAGTGATAAAGAAACTATTAAAGAAATGATTAATGCCGGGGCTGATGTTCTTCGTATTAATTTAGAGCATACTAATGAAAAAAATTGTGTCGAAATAGTAAATAAGATTAATGCAATAAATGAAGAAATTGGTACGAATGTTGCCATTATGTTAGATACAAAGGGATCAATGGTTCGTACTGGTAAATTCTTAGGTGGCGAAGCAGAATTAGTAACGGGTACTAAGATAAGAATTTATATGGAAAAAATTGTTGGGGATTCTACTAAATTTTCTGTAACATACCCATCATTAATCGAAGAAATAAGTTATGATGCTATTATAAAAATAAATCAAGGACATATTGAACTTCGCGTAGAAGATAAAGGTAAAGAAGATGGTATCCCATATCTATTATGTGAAGTATTAATTGGTGGAGTTGTAACTGATGATACTTGTCTTAATTTTCCAGAGACTAGATTAGAATTACCATTCTTAACAGCGGAAGATCGTAAGAGTATTGATTTAGCAAATAAGTTAAATGTTGATTTCCTAGCTTTATCATTTGTTGGTACGCATGATGATGTTCTTGAAATAAATGATTTATTAATTGATATGGGTAATAATCATATCGGAATAATCGCTAAAATTGAAAACGAAAGAGCATTTGAAGATATAGATGAAATAATTAAAGTAGCTGATGGCGTAATGATTGCAAGAGGTGACTTAGGAAGTGAACTTCCAATGGAAAGAGTTCCTGGTATGCAAAAAGCAATTATTACTAAAGCTCATCTTGCTGGTAAAGTAAGTATTGTAGCTACAGAATTAATGGCTAGTATGGGTGAAGAATTAACTCCTACAAGAGCGGAAGTATCAGATGTAGCTAATGCTGTATTAGATGGAGCTGACGCTGTTATGTTAGCTGCGGAAACTACAATTGGTAAATATCCAACAGAAACAGTAGCAACTATGGATAAGATAATTGCAACAGCAGAACTAGATGTTGATTACTTTAATATGATGGATAGAGCTATGCGTACAGAATCAAAAGATACAACGGGAGTTCTAGCCCATAGTGTTGCTTACAATTCTAACTTATTAGATTGTAAAGCAATATTTGCACCAACTATGTCTGGTTATACAGCAAGAAAAATAAGTCGTTTTAGACCAAGATGTCCTATTATTGCGGTAAGCCCTGATGTAAATACCGTAAGAAGCTTGGCATTAAATTTTGGTGTATATCCAGTATTAATAGATGAACTTAAAACATTAGAAAAAATAATAGATGTATCTAAAAAAATGGTTAAAGATGTAATTGATATTAACCAAGGAGATAAAATTATTATTACCGGAGGTTATCCATTTAAAGAAGTTAGACATACTAACTTTATGAAAATAGAAGAAATATAAAAGAAATCTAAGAGGAGGGGTATTATGTATAATTTAGGTGATCACTTTAAAATAGATAAAGAAGCTATTTTAGCTAATCCTGAATGTGTATATCAAGGTAGTAAGTATCGTATAACAGTACTTACTGAACGTTTAGTTCGTCTTGAATACAGTGAACAAGGTATATTTGAAGATCGTCCTAGTCAATTAGTTTTAAATCGTAATTTTCCTTCTCCTAAGTTTATGGTAAAAGAAGATGGAAAATACATTGAAATTAAGACATCTTATTTTACTTTATATTATACAAAGAATAAACCTTTCGCTGGTCCAACAATAGACCGTGGAAAGAATTTAAGAATTGAAGTTAATGGTACTGAAAGATCTTGGCATTATATGCATCCAGAAGTTAGAAACTATGGAGCTCCTTATAAGACATTAGGTGAAAAAGATAAAGTTAAAGGTCTATATTCTATTGAAGGATTTGCTAGTATAAATGATTCTTATACTAAGTTATTTGAAGAATCGGGAGAATTAGTAGATCGTACTATTAAAGAAACAGATTTATATGTATTCGTTTATATTAAAGACTTTGATAAAGCTTTACAAGATTACTTTAAACTAACAGGTAATCCAAGTTTAATACCTAGATTTGCTTTAGGTAACTGGTGGAATAAAAATGAATACTATAATGATTTACAGTTAAAAGATTTAATTACAAAATTTACAAGTAATGAAATACCACTTTCAGTATTACTTCTAGATAAAGATTGGCATAAAAGAGTAGATGAAGGTAAGAAACATTTACAAACAGGTTTCACTTTTAATGAAGAATTATTTGCTAATCCGGGAGTAATGGTTAATTACTTACATTCTAAAGGTATTAGAGTAGGATTAACTCTTGATCCTAGTGAAGGTATATATCCTATTGAAAATAATTTTGAAGAAATGAAAAAATACTTAGAAGTTAATGATAAAGGAATTATTCCATTTAACATTTTATCTTCAAAATTCATTGATGTATATTTAAAATTAATTATTCATAATCTAGATAACTTTGGTATTGATTTCTATAAAGTAGATAGTGAAGATTTAAAGAAAAAAGAAGAAATGTTTGCTTTAAGACATTATCAATTTAATGATATGAAAAGAAATTATCAACATCGTCCAATGATGTTAGCGTATAATTCGAATATCGCCCCACATAGATATACAGCTTTATACTCAGGTAAAACAATTGTATCTTGGGACACATTAAAAGAAATCCCAATATTTAATAGTGAAGCGGCAAATAATGGAGTATCTTATTGGTGCCATGATATTGGTGGTTATTATAAAGGAACTGAAGATCCTGAATTATTTATTCGTTTTGTAGAATTAGGTGTATTCTCTAGTATTATGAAACTAGGGGCAGATCAAGGTAAGTATTATAAAAGAGAGCCTTGGAAATGGAATATTAATACTAATTCAATAGTAACTAAATATATGCGCTTAAGACATAAATTAATCCCATATTTATATTCCGAAGCTTATAAATATACGGAAGAGGGAATGCCTATTATAAGACCTTTATATTATAACTTCCCTGAGATGTATGATGATGATGCTTTCCGTAATGAATATTATTTTGGTGGCGAAATGTTTGTTGCTCCAATCATTCATAAGAAAGATCCGGTAATGAACCGTGTTATTCATAAATTCTATATTCCGGAAGGAACATGGTATGATACAACTACTGGAAAGAAATTCCCGGGAGGAAGAAGCTATATATCTTTCTTTAGGGATGAAGATTACCCAGTTTTTGCAAGAGCGGGAGCTATTATTCCATTAACAAATATAGATCGTTTAATGAATATTAATGATACAAATCCACCTAAAGATTTGGAAGTAGATATTTATCCTGGAAGATCAAATACATATCGATTATATGAAGATGATGGGGTAAGTAGTTTATATAAGAAAGGTTACTATTTACTTTCAACTATTGATTATAATTATTTACCAAATAATTATACAGTTATCTTTAGAGCGATTGAAGGTAAAAGTGGAATTGTTCCTGAAAAACGTAATTATAAAATTAGATTTAAAAATACTAAGAAAGCAGATGATGTAGTAGCGTACTTTAATAATACACCAGTACCTCATGAAGCTTACTTAGATGGAACAGACTTTATAGTTGAAGTTAAAGAGGTTAATACAATCGGTCAGTTAACTATTAACTGTAAGGGTAAAGATATTGAAATAGATGCTGTTAGAGTTATTAATGAAGATATTGAAAATATCTTAACAGATCTAGAAATTGAAACTGAATTGAAAGAAGATATTGATAGTATCTTATTTAGTGATTTACCAATTAATAAACGTAAGATAGCGTTAACTAAACTTCGTAAGAAGAAACTTGATTCTAAGTATATACGTTTATTTAAAAACTTATTAAATTATATTGATCAAGTATAGGAGGATATATGAAAAAAGGTTTTACATTAATTGAATTACTTGCGGTAATATTAATATTAGGAATTATAGCTTTAATTGCTATACCTGTTGTTAATAATATTATTGAAGAGTCTCGTACTGGGGCTGTAAGTAGAAGTGCTGAGAATTATATTAAAGCAGTAGAACAACAAGTTGTAACAAGTAGAATGAAAGATACTGGTATTGAAGATGGGGAATACACAGTAGCGGAATTAAATGTTCTTGGAGTTAAAGTAAAAGGAACTACTCCAGATAGTGGAACTGTTACTATTGCGGATGCAAGTGTAACTCAAGCATCTCTTTTATATAATGATTATCGTTATGTATTTATTAATAATCAAGCTAATGTTGTAAAAGTAAATCGCGAAAATAATGGTAGAGATTAAGATTAGAAGATTTAGGAAACTAAGTCTTTTTTTCTTGTATTTTTTGGTTTTTTGGTATATAATCTAACTATATTGTGAAAGACGAAGAAGAAAAGTAGTAGTAAATAGATACTATGTAGAGAGAATATGGTTGGTGAAAATATTCTAGTTATATTTATGAACTTGTTTTGGAGTTGGTATCCGGTAACGCGTTATAGTTTCAAGAGCATAAGTATTATGAAGTAAGGTGGTACCGCGATAATTCGTCCTTACATATAATGCTTTTTTTTTGGAGGATTTATGAAAGAAGTTTATGTAGGAATAATTATTTGTTTTATTATTTATTTAAGTTATTTATTATTTGTTGTAATATCAAAAAGACATTTAAATAAATATATTAAAAAGTCTAGAGAAGTAAATATTGTTAAGAAAAGATATGACCTTAATATGGATAAACTAAGTCCTAAGTTTGTAGCGAATATCTTTGGTTTAGGTAATGGTATTGTAATAGGAATAACTTATATAATTGTAATGGGATTAATGCATAATTTTATAATAAGACTAGTAAGTGCGTTATTTATATTTGTAATTTTAATGTTAATTGAATATATGTTAATAGGAAAAATACTTAAGAGAAAAGAGGCAAAATAATGGAATATAATTTTAGAGAAATAGAAAAGAAATGGCAAGATTTTTGGTTTGATAATAATATTTTTAAAACTGATACAAGTGATTTTAGTAAACCTAAGTTTTACGCTCTTGATATGTTTCCATATCCATCAGGTGTAGGACTACATGCAGGACATCCTGAAGGATATACAGCTACTGATGTAGTATCAAGAATGAAACGTATGCAAGGATTTAACGTATTACATCCAATGGGATTTGATTCGTTTGGTTTACCTGCTGAACAATATGCTATTAATACAGGAAACCATCCAGCAGGATTTACAGAGAAGAATATTGAAACATTTAGAAATCAATTAAAAATGTGTGGTTTTTCATATGATTGGGATAGAGAATTCTCAACTAGTGATCCAAGTTACTATAAATGGACACAATGGATTTTTAAAAAATTATATGAAGATGGTTATGCTAAATGTATTGATATGCCAGTAAACTGGTGTGAAGAATTAGGTACAGTTTTAGCTAATGATGAAGTTATTGATGGTAAGAGTGAACGTGGAGGATTCCCAGTAATCCGTAAAAATATGAAACAATGGGTTATTGATATCCCAGCTTTTGCTGAGAAACTTCTTGATGGTTTAAATGATTTAGACTGGCCAGAATCAACTAAGGAAATCCAAAGAAATTGGATTGGTAAATCTACCGGAGTAGAAGTAGAATTTGAAATTAAAGATGGAGGTAAATTCTCTATCTATACAACTTGTATTGAAACTATTTATGGTATTACATTTATGGTTTTAGCTCCAGAAAATAAAGTTGTTGATGAACTTAAAGATCGTATTAAAAACTGGGATGAAGTAGTTAAATATCGTGCTGAAGTTGCGAAGATGTCTGATATGGATAGAACTGAACTTAATAAAGGTAAATCAGGTTTAAGACTAGAAGGAATTAAAGCTATTAATCCAGTTAACGGTCGTGAAGTAGAAGTATTCTTAGGAGACTTCGTACTTGCTTCTTATGGAACTGGTGCTGTTATGGCAGTTCCAAGTCATGACGAGAGAGACTTTGAATATGCAACTGAACATAAAATAGATATGATTCAAGTAATTGATGGTGCTGATGTATCTGAACATGCTTTTGAAAAACAAGATTATTTAGGTAAAGGATGCAGATTAATTAATAGTGAAGAATTTACGGGTTTAACAGTAGAGGAAGCTAAAAAAGCAATTACTGAAAAACTTGTTAAGATGGGTGTTGCGAAAGAAAAAACTAATTATCGTTTGAGAGAATGGATTTTTGCAAGACAAAGATATTGGGGAGAACCAATTCCAATTATTCATTTAGAAGATGGTAGAGATATAGTTTTAAGTGATAGTGAACTTCCATTAGTACTTCCAGAACTTGAAGACTATAAAGGAAAGAATGGTAAAGCACCTCTAGAAAACGCAACTGATTGGGTTAATGTTAATATTGATGGTGTTAATGGTAAAAGAGAAACTTCAACAATGCCAGGTAGTGCTGGATCAAGTTGGTATTTCTTAAGATATATTGATCCACATAATGATAAAGCTTTTGCTGATCAAGAATTATTAAAACACTGGATGCCAGTTGATTTATATGTAGGTGGACCAGAACATGCAGTAGGACACTTATTATATTCAAGAATGTGGAATAATTACTTATATGATAAAGGATTATCTCCAGTTGCTGAACCATTTAAAAAATTAGTTCACCAAGGAATGATCCTAGGATCTAATGGTATTAAAATGGGTAAACGTTTCCCAGAATTTGTAGTTAATCCAGTAGATATTATTAAGGAATATGGCGCAGATACACTTCGTCTATATGAAATGTTTATGGGACCTCTAGAAGCTGATAAACCATGGAATAATGAAGCTGTTGTTGGTTCTAAGAAATTCCTAGATCGTATTTGGCGTATGTATACTGAAGGAACAATTACTATTACTGATTCAGATAATTTAGATAAAATATATAATCAAACAGTTAAGAAAGTAACTGAAGATTATGAATCACTTAATATTAATACAGGTATTTCACAAATGATGATTTTTGTTAATGCAGTTTATAAAGAAGGTAATATTTCTAAAGAACATGCTGAAGGATTTATTAAAATCTTAAATCCATTATGTCCACATATTACAGAAGAATTATGGCATGAAGTATTTAAGAAAGATACTACTTTAACATATGAAGCATGGCCTACATATGATGAAAGTAAAATGGTTGAAGATACATATACTATGATTGTTCAAGTAAATGGAAAAGTAAGAGGTAAGATTGAAGTAGGAACAAGTACAACAGATGAAGAAATGAAAACTCTTGCTAAAGAAATTGATAATGTTAAAAACTTTATTGAAGGACATGAAATTGTTAAAGAAATAGTAGTACCTAAAAAACTTGTTAATATTGTAGTAAAAGGATAGTCATGCTATCCTTTTTTTGTTATAATAAACAATTAAGAAAAGAGGAATATCGTGATTGCAATAAGTAGTAGAGAAAAAGAAATGTATGGTTGTCCTTACTGTGGATGTGAAATAGCTTTAACTAAAGGAAGTTATGGATGTGGAACACTTCCTGTTGTATGTATTGAATGTGAAAAAGATTTTGTTATTTTAGCGGATGGATTAACAAAATCAAACATAGGTTTTGGAACAGGCAAAGTTGATGCAAACGGAAAAACTATTTATGAGTATCCAGAACTAAGTGCTCATCCTCGTAAAGGAATTCCAAGCCATAAATATGTTGAAAAAGATGTTAAACCTGAATATGGGGATTACTGTTCACCAAGAGGTGTAGGTTATGATTTAGCTTGTTTTGTTAAAACTAAAATAGCAGGCGAAAGAATAACAACAATGATGGAAGAATATAAAGATAGAGGAATATCATGTCGACTTGATTATCGCCCTAATGAACCAAAATGGATTCAAGTAAAATTTTCAGCTAGAGAAGAAGCAAGAGAATACTTCTTAGATGGTAAATTAAGAGAAAATAATTCTATAATAACAAAAGAATTAGTTGAAGAAGTAGTTACTATGCCTATTAACTATACAAATAAAAATAAGTACTGTCGTGGATTTAATTTTGCAAGTTGGTATGATTTAAAATATGCTTTAGAAGATTATAATAATGTAAAAGAAAATAAACCTTTTAGTATGAATGATATTATTAGAAGAGATCCAATGGATTTCTATCAAAGACTAGGTTTATACTTTACAATTGATATCTTTAAAAATAAAGATGAATATAGTAATTGTAAATTATTAAGTTCATATTTAAGTGGTACTAATGATGAATATAGTTATTCAAGTAGTAAAGATATTAATAGTCAATTAAAGAATTTAATCGATTTATATAATGAAGAATTTAATACCCAAATTAAATATGAGGAAAAATGTCGTTTCAATATTTACCGTAATTTTGATCATACTGATTATCGTTCAATCTTTAGTGATGTTGAATTTATTAAGTCTGCATTACGTAAACTTGATTATAGTGAAATAGAAAAACTATTAAGTGTATATCACTCTGATAATGAAGAAGAACTTAATAGAATTATAGAAGATGTAGATGTTAATAAGGTATACCCATTATTTACTTTATTTGGTCTTTTATCAAAGTTAACTAAACGTGATGCGATAAATGCTGATAGTGTTATGACTAATCAATTTAATGCTAGACAAGATTTAGAATTATTAGCTCATGTTGCCAATGTTCAAATTGAAAATAATCTATATCAAGAAGTGTTTGATATGATTAAAGATAAATTAGAAAAATATCGTAAACCTGAAGAAAAAGCAAAACAAAATATAATTAAGTAAAAGGATAGAATAACTATCCTTTTTTTGTTATAATATATATGGGAAACTAGGAGGGTAATTATGCATGATGTAGTTATAATAGGTGCAGGTCCAGCCGGATTATTTGCAGCTTACGAACTTAAAAAGAATAATAAGGGTATTGATGTAGCTATTATTGAAAGAGGCTCACTAGCGGATAAAAGAGTTTGTCCAATGTCAAAGACAGGATGTGAATGTAAAAACTGTAAGCCTTGTGCTATACTATCAGGCTTTGGTGGTGCAGGAACATTTTCGGATGGTAAATTAAATTTTATACCTAAATTAGGTAAATCAGATTTATTTAAGTATATGTCTAAGACAGAAGCTTATAAGTTAATTGATGATACTGAAGCAATCTTTAATGAATTTAAAATGGATGCTAAAGTATATCCAACTAATATGGATGAAGCTTTAGAAATAAAAAAAGATATTGCTAAGACAGGCGCAGAATTATTAATTATTAAGCAAAAACATTTAGGTAGTGATCACTTACCTACATATATTCAAGATATGACTAATTACTTAGTTAGTTTAGGAGTAACTATGTATCCTAACTGTGATGTTTTAGATATTACTAAAAATAAAAATAACTATGATGTTATCTATAAAAAAGGATCTAAAGAAAATAAAATTAGTGCTAAATATATAATCGCCGCTCCAGGAAGAACTGGTGCTAAATGGGTTCAACAAATCGCCGAAGAATTTAATATCCCATATAATAGCCAAAGTATTGAAATAGGGGTTCGTGTTGAATGTCGTAAAGAAATTCTTGAAGATATTACTAACGTAATATATGATCCAACTATCTTTATTAAGACAGATACATACTCTGATGAGATAAGAACTTTCTGTACAAATCCAGGTGGTTTTGTAGCTAAAGAAAACTATGAAGGATATATCTGCGTTAATGGACATGCTTTGAAAGATATTAAGAGTAATAATTCAAATTTTGCTTTTATTTCAAAAGTTAATTTAACACATCCAACAACTAATACTAGAGATTACGGTGAATCAATTGCTCATATCGCAAGTGTCTTAGGATCTGGTAAACCTATTGTACAAACTTTAAAAGATTTAAGACAAGGTAGAAGAAGTGAGTGGCATCGTATTGATAAAGGTTTTGTAGAACCAACTTTAAAAGATTGCGTAGCAGGAGATTTAGCTTTAGTTTTACCACATCGTATAATTACAAACATCTTAGAAGGACTTGCTAAACTAGATAAAATTATTCCGGGAGTTAATAATGATGAAACATTATTATATGGACCAGAAATAAAATTCTTTAGTAATGAAATTGAAACAGATAAAGAATTTAAACTTGCTAACGAAAATATTTATTTTGTTGGTGATGGTGCTGGTAAAGCAGGTAACATTGTTACTGCTGCCGCAACAGGTTTAGTATCCGCAAGGAGTATTTTAAAAAAATATGAAAACTAATTACAATTTATATGAATATGAAGATAGACTTCATAAGGAAGGCTATGAGTTTATAGCCGGTTGTGATGAAGCAGGTCGCGGTCCACTATATGGTCCTGTCGTAGCGGCTTGTTGTGTCTTACCTAAAGATTTTAAATTAGAAGGCTTAACTGATTCTAAACAGTTAACAGAGAAGAAACGTGAAAAGTATATAGACTATATAAAAGAGCACGCGATTAGTTATGGGATTGGAATCGTTGATGCTAAAGAAATAGATGAAATTAATATTTACAATGCTTCAAGAAAAGCAATGCTACTTGCCTTAGAAGAAGTAAGAAAGAATATTAAAGTAGATTATTTATTAACTGATGCTATGCCAGTAGATATTGATATACCAAGTTTACCAATTATAAAAGGGGACGCTAAAAGTATAACAATCGCTGCTGCTAGTGTAATAGCGAAAGTAACACGTGATAGAATGATGCTTGAAGTAGATGAAAAATATCCAATGTATGGTTTTAAAAAACATAAAGGATATCCTACAAAAGCGCATCTAGAAGCAATACAAAAATATGGAATAGTCGAAGGATATCGTAAAACTTACGGTCCTGTAAAAAAGATATTGGAGGGAAATAATGAATAATAATTTTAGTAAAAATACTTTTATGATGGGTAATTCAACAGCCAAAATAGTTGAACCCGAAAATAAAAGAGTTGAATTAAATAATCCAGATGGTGGGGTATTTAGTACTGATGAAATTAGAAATAATATGCAACAAATGAATGCTCATGCTCCAAGAATAGAAAAACCTCAAACACCTGTAAATAATATGCAACCAAATCCAGGAATGGTTAATCAATCAACTCCTCAAGTACAACAACCTCAACCTCATGTTGATCCTCAAATAGATATGCGTATGCGTATGGCTAGTATGCGTAATGTAGGTTTAAAATAATGCAAATAAATACACTTGTATTAGGTGAATTAGAAACAAATACTTATTTTCTTGAAATAGATAATGAATTATTAATCGTTGATCCAGCTAGTGATTTTGATATTATAAGACACCATATAGGTAATAAAAAATTACTTGGTGTTTTACTTACGCATCATCACTTTGATCATATTGGAGCTCTAGAAGAAACACTAAATTATTATGATGTTCCTTTATATGATTTTAATAATTTTCATGATGAAGTTAGTATTGGTAAATTTAAGTTTAAAATGTTAAAAACTTTAGGACATACTATGGATTCTGTAACGTTCTATTTTGAAGAAGATAAAGCTATGTTTGTAGGGGATTTTATTTTTCGAGGAAGTATAGGTCGTACTGATTTAGGAGGAGATCCTAAATTAATGGAAGAAAGTATTAAGTTTATTAAAAATTATAGTGGTGTTACTTTATATCCAGGACATGGTGAAGAAACAGAACTAGATTTTGAAAAACAAAATAATATTTATTTTCAGTAATATGTTATAATTAAATAGGTGATAATATGAAAAAGAAAAATAAAGTGGGTTTAGTAGTAGGAATTATATTAATTATATGTGCACTTATCTTTTTAGGAGTAATAATTGTCTTTAATATGAATGCTAAAAAAGATGAAGAAAATGTTAAAGAAGATATTAAAAAGATAGTTGCGGATATAAAGAAAAGCTGTAATAAAGAATATAAAAGATACATAATTAAAAATGGTAAGAGTGATACTGTTAGTGATGTATATAGTGTTAAAAATGCTATTTTTGAAACAGATACAGAATGTAATGTAACTTATTTCTATACTCATGAATTAATTACTAATTTTATTAAAAAAGAAGTTAAGATGGAAAGTAGTTCGGATACTTTTACTAGTTTAAAAGATAATGGTGAAGTTATCTACTATAATCCAGTTACTAATAAAACTTGTAGTAAAGATAGTGATGGCTGTCTAAAATGGTATGTATTTAATGATAAAGATGATGCTTTAACTAGTACTCTTATCTTAGATCATAATATTAAAGATACAGCTAAATATGAAGTAGCTGAATCTTTACTAAAAGATTTAACTAAAGATTATGTAGTAGAAGCGAGATTACTTAATTTAGATGATCTTAAAACTCTTTTAGGAAAGACTGTTAAGAAAGAAGATATTTTCTTTGATAGTAAATTAGCTAAACCTCTTAAGAGCTGTTATAAAGGAGATACATCTAATTGTAAGTATGGATGGCTATATGATAATACTGCTTTAAACTGTAAAGATTACGGATGTTTAAATAATACAGGTAAAGATATAAATGGTTACTGGTTAAGTGATACAGATGGTGATAAAGCATACCGTGTATATAAAGATGGTCGTGTTACATTAACTAGTGCTATTGAAGGTTCAACAGGTATTAGACCAGTTATTGAAGTAGCAAAAAGTATAAGTAAATAATAAAGAAACTATATAGTTTCTTTATTTTTTTTGATATAATATGTTAAGGTGATTTGTATGAAACAATCTAATATCAGAAATTTTTCGATAATTGCACATATTGATCATGGAAAAAGTACAATCGCAGATCGTATACTAGAAGTAACTAACGCTATAACAGAAAGAGAAAAACAAGATCAGTTACTAGATAATATGGATCTTGAAAGAGAAAGAGGTATTACAATTAAGTTAAATACAGTACAACTTCACTATAATTATAAAGGTGAAGATTATACATTACACTTAATTGATACTCCCGGACATGTCGATTTTACTTATGAAGTATCAAGAAGTTTAGCTGCTTGCGAGGGAGCTATTTTAGTAGTAGATGCTGCTCAAGGAATAGAAGCTCAAACTTTAGCTAATTTATATTTAGCTCTTGATCATAATTTAACAATAATTCCAGTAATTAATAAAATAGATTTACCTAATGCCGATATTGAAAAAGTTTTAAATGAACTTGAAAGTATTGGTTTTGACCGTGAGGAAGTTATTTTAACTAGTGCAAAAAATGGTATCGGTATTAAAGAATTAGTAGAAGCTATTATTGATAGAGTACCAGCTCCAACAGGAGATCCTAATAAAAAACTAGAAGCATTAATCTTCGATAGTTATTATGACCCATATCGTGGAATAGTAGCTTTAGTACGTATTGTAAATGGAAAAATTAAAGTAGGGGATGAATTCATGATGATGGCAACCGGTGCCCATTATGATTGTGTTGATCTTGCTATTCATAATCCTCATGAAGTACTAAAAAAAGAATTAACTACGGGTGAAGTTGGTGTAATAATCGCCAATATTAAAAATATTGAAGATGTTAAAGTAGGTGACACAATCACTAACTTTAATAATCCAACTGATAAACCATTACCAGGATATAAACCTATGAAACCGATGGTATTCTGTGGATTATATCCTCTAGAATCTAGTAAGTTCCCAGAACTTCGAGAAGCTTTAGAAAAATTAAAACTTAATGATGCTGCTTTAGAGTTTACACCAGAAACAAGTCAGGCTTTAGGTTTTGGCTTTAGATGTGGATTCTTAGGTCTTCTTCATATGGAAATAATTGAAGAACGTATCGAAAGAGAATTTGGTATTGATATTATCGCTACAAGTCCTTCCGTTGTTTATAATGTTTATTTAACAGATAACACTATGGAAGTAGTAGATAGTCCAGCTAAATTACCAGACCGTCAAAGAATAGCGTATATTGAAGAACCATATATTCGTACAAATATTTTTGTGCCTAGTACTTATATCGGTCCTATTATGGAACTATGTCAAAATAAAAGAGGTAATTATGTATCAATGGAATATTTAGACGAGACAAGAGTAAATATTCATTATGAAATACCATTATCGGAAATTGTATATGATTTCTTTGATAAATTAAAAAGTTCAACTAAAGGATATGCTTCTTTTGATTACGAAGTAATAGGTTATAAGAAAAGTGATTTAGTAAAAATGGATATTTTATTAAATGGGGAAGCAGTTGATGCCTTAAGTACAATTGTGCATAAAGATTTTGCTTATCATCGTGGAAAAGCGATTGTTGAAAACTTAAGAAAGTTAATTCCAAGACAACAATTTGAAGTACCAGTTCAAGCTTCTATTGGATCAAAAGTAATTGCGCGTGAAACAATCAAAGCTGTAAGAAAAGATGTTCTTGCTAAATGTTATGGTGGCGATGTTTCTAGAAAAAGAAAATTACTTGAAAAACAAAAAGAAGGAAAGAAGAGAATGAAAACTGTAGGTAGTGTAGAAATACCTCAAGAAGCATTCTTATCAGTTCTTTCAATGAATGAGGAGGATTAAGATGGATATTAATGAAAAAAGAGAAGCTGTTGCTAATTATATTATTGATAATAAAGCAACAATAAGTAAAACAGCGGATGCTTTTAATATGTCTCCTTCTTCTATAAAAAAGATTGTAAATGTTTATTTACCAACTATGAATGTAGATTTATATAATAAAGTAAAAGCTATCCAAGCTGAAATTTCTGCTATGAGTGTTAGTGCTGGTGGAAAAATCAGTAAAAGACCTAAAACTATTTCTAAGGAAGCAGCTTTAGAAATAGCGAAAGTGATGCTTGATAGAGATTATACTTTTGAAGAAGCAAGTGAGTATTTTAAAATACCAAGTTCAACTTTATATGAGACAATTAAAAATATTGACGATGAAAATATTAAAATAGAACTAGATAATATGTTTAGAGAACATAAGAAAAATGCTCCATATAATCAAATAAATGTAAGATAAAAGTATTCTTTTATCTTTTTATTTGTTTATATTTAAGGTATAATTATATTAGGTGATAATGATGGAACAGATTAAGTGGGAAGATTTATATATTAAAGACTTTGGTGGTTCCCAAATAACAAGCAGAGTAGAACTTACAAAAGCCCAAAGAAAGATGAAAACATTTTATGATGAATTCTTACTTCCTTTATATAAACCTATTAAGAATACTAATTTTAAATTTTCTGTTAGTAATGATAAATTAACATGTCGTATTATGTATAAAGATTTAATGAAATATTATCATTTTAATTCAATAAGAGAATTTTTATATGAAGTAGCGAATGTTAAAGAAGGTTTTACTAAAGAAAAAGCTGATAAACTAGTTGAAGTAATGATAAGAAAAAAAGGAGTATAAATGGAAGCTGTTTATATCCATATTCCTTTTTGTAAGAGTATTTGTTCATACTGTGATTTTTCTAAAATGTTCTATAATAAAGAATTTGCTAATAATTATTTAGCTGCTTTAGAAAAAGAAATAAATACTAATTATCAAAACGAAAAAATAAAAACATTATATATTGGTGGAGGTACACCAAATAGTTTAAGTGATGTTGAATTAGAAAGATTATTTAAGATTCTTAAGATAATTAACTTACAAGATAATTATGAATATACAATTGAATGTAATATTGAACTATTAACGGAAAACCAAATAAATTTATTTAATAAGTATGGTATTAATCGAGTTAGTATTGGTATTCAAACATTTAATGAAAAATATCTTAAATTTTTAAATCGTAATCATACAAAAGAAGAAGTATTTAATAAGATTAAACTTCTTAAAAAAAAGGGAATAGATAATATTAATATCGATTTAATATATGGTATTCCCGGTCAAACAAAAGAGGAATTATTAGAAGATATTAATTTATTTAAAAGTTTAGATATTCCTCATATTTCAACATATTCTCTTATTATTGAACCTCATACAGTTTTATATAATAAGCATATTAAGAATATTGATGAAGATTTAGACCGTGAAATGTATGATTTAATAATTAAGAATCTAGATAATTATAAACATTATGAAACAAGTAATTTTGCTAAAACTGGCTTTGAATCAAAACATAATCTAACGTATTGGAATAACGCTAATTATTATGGTTTTGGCTTAGGAGCGAGTGGTTATATTAATAATATAAGATATGATAATACAAGAAATATTGATGCATATATAAAAGGTGATTATTTAAAAGAACAAGAAGAATTAGATTTTAATACAACAGTGGAAAATGAATTCATCTTAGGATTTAGAAAAATTGATGGTATTAGTATTGATACATTCTATAATAAATATCATATTAATATGCTTGATATAGATATTGTAAAAAAACTGCTAGAGGAAGGTAAATTAGTTAATATTGATAACAAAGTAAGAATTAGTGATGATTATTTATATATCGCTAATGAAATATTAATTGATTTTTTAGGTGTTAATTATGAAAAGTACAGTATTTGATAAAGAAATAGAATATATAAGAAATCCTCGTTATAAAGAGAGTGTACGTATATATTTAGATTTACTACCTGATTATTTTTATGAAATACCTGCTTCTTCAACAGGTAAATATCATCCTAGCTTTGCTTTAGGTGATGGTGGCTTAGTAAGACATACTAAAGTCGCTGTTAAAATAGCTAATGAATTAGTAAATAGTAAAGTAATAGGTGATGTATTTACTGCTGATGAAAAAGATTTAATAATCTTTAGTTTACTTCTTCATGATGGATTAAAAGAAGGGGTAGTTAAAGAAAAATATACAAGATTTGATCATCCTCTTTTAATAGCTAATTTTATTAAAGAAAATAAAGATAAAACAACATTAAAAGATGAGGAAGTTGAAATGTTAAGTAGTATAGTAGCAGCTCATATGGGGGAATATAATACAAATCCATATAGTGATGTTGTCTTACCTCTACCAAAGAATAAGTTTGAAAAGATGGTTCATATGTGTGATTTATTAGCAAGTCGTAAATTTTTAGATGTTAAATTCGATGAAAATAATAATATTATTGAATAATAGGAGGACATATGCGCGGAAAAATAATAGTTATTGAAGGAACAGATTGTTCCGGTAAAGAAACACAAACAAAAGCTTTAGTAAAATACTTAGAAGCAAAAGGAAGAAAAGTAAAAAGATACTCTTTTCCAATGTATGATACACCTACGGGTAAAATAGTAGGGGGACCATTTTTAGGAAAACCAGCTATTTGTGAAGGATACTTTCCAGAGAAAGCTCCTAATGTAGATCCTTTAGTATCTAGTTTATATTATCTAGCAGATAGAGTATATAATATGCCTAAGATTCTAAAAGATTTAGAAGATGGTTATGACGTTATTTTAGATAGATATTCATATTCTAATATGGCTCATCAGGGTGGAAAGATTAGTGATAGAGAAGAAAGATTTAAAAAGTATGAATTACTAGCTGAATTAGAATTTGGTTTATGTAATTTACCAGTACCAGATATTCGTATTTTTCTTCATATGCCATTTGAAGCAGCTACAATCTTAAAAGAAGGTAGAACTTCAGAAGCTGCTGATCAAAATGAGGCTGATGAAAATCATTTAAGAAATGCTGAAAGAGCATTTATTGAAGTAGCGAATAAGTATGATTTCAAAGTATTTGAAGGTGTTAAAGAAGGTACTAGTGTTATAACTAGAGAGTCTATTAAACCAATTGAAGTGATCGCTCAAGAAATAGAATTATTTGTTGATGAAACTCTTGATAATAAGGTAAAATCCTTTTAAAATAAAGAAAAATATGATAAAATTATAAAGCGAGGTGGAAATATGGAACTTTATGTACCAGATATGTATAAAAAGAATATTTATGCAATAGATTATAATAAACTTAAAAATAATGGTATTAAATGTATTTTATTTGATTTAGATAATACGTTAGTTCCATATAATGAAAAAGTTCCTTCGAAGAAGGTTATTGAATTATTTAAAAAATTAAAAACTTTAGGTTTTAATGTAATTATATTTTCTAATAGTGGTAAACGTCGTTTACGTAAATTTAAAGAAATATTAGAAGTAGAATGCTACTATCATTGTCGTAAACCAAGTACTAAGAAAATGTATGAAGTATTAAATAAATATTCATATAATCAATCAGAAGTTGTTATTATTGGTGACCAAATAATGACTGATGTAGTAGGAGGAAATACAGTAGGTATCACAACTATTCTTACTAATCCAATGAGTAAGAAAGAATTAATATTTACTAAATTTAACCGTTTAAGAGAAAGAAAAGTAATAAAGAAGTTGAGTAAAGCTGATTTATTCTATAAAGGTAAATATTATGGCTAAAAAGTGTGTTGGTTGTGGTGCGATACTTCAAAGTACGGATAGTACTAAAGAAGGTTATATAACTAAAGAAGATAGTGTAATGTGTGAAAGATGTTTCCGTATTAAAAATTACGGAGACTATAAAAGTATTGTTAAAGATAATAATGCTTTTATTAATATTTTAAAAAATATTGATCGTAAAGACTTAGTTATTCTTGTTATGGATATATTTAATTTACCTAGTTCTTTAGATTTAATAAAAGAGAATATTAATAATGATATTTTAGTTGTTTTAACAAAAAGAGATATATTACCAAAAGTTTTATATGAAGAAAGACTTTTAGAGTATGTTAAAAATTATAATATTAATTATATAGATAGTGTTATTGTAAGTAGTGTTAATAATTATAATTTTGATTTATTAATGGAAAAAATAGACAGATATCGTAAAACTAATAAAGTCTATATTGTAGGATATACTAATGCCGGTAAATCTACTTTAGTAAATAAAATTATTAAGAATTATTCTGATATGCTACCTAGTATAGTAACTAGTATGCTTCCTAATACTACTTTAGATAGTATTGAAATTGCTTTTAAAGATATAACATTTATCGATACTCCCGGTCTTCTTAATGAATCTTCAATTGAGTATTATGTTGATATAAATACTTTAAAGAAAATTAATCCAAAGAAAACAATAAAACCAATTACATATCAAGTTAAATCAAAACAATGTATATGTATTGAAGATTTATTTAAGATTAATCTTTCTAATAACAACATAACAATCTTTATTTCTAATGCTTTAAAATTAGATAGATATTATAAAGATAAAGAAATAAAGGATTTAGAAGAAAAGAAGATTGAAGTAAGAAAAGGGGAAGATCTTGTTATCCCAGGACTTGGATTTATTAAGTTTACTAAAAATGAACTAGTAAAAGTAAGTGTTATTAAAGGGGTACAAGTTTATACAAGAAAATCATTAATTTAAGTATTAAATAAAATTATTTAATACTTTTTTTTTATCTAAAATATTGATATAATATTATATAGAATAGGAGAATAGTTATGTTAGGGAATATAGTTGGAATTAATGATAGTGAGATACTATTAAAATTAAATATAGATTTAAATAATTATGCTAATCTTATATCTATGCATGTTATTATGGAAGATAAAGAAAGACAATGTATAGGTGAAATTACTAATATTGTAAATGGCGTAGCGTCAATTAGCTTATTAGGTGAATTATCAAAAGAAGGTAAATTTATCTATGGTGTTATCAATAATCCAAGTTTTGGAGCTAGCGTTAAACTAATTAGTAAAGAAAAAATCCCACTAATTATTGGTGTTGATAATTATAAAGTAAATGAGCATTTATATTTAGGTGATAGTGCCTTATATGAAGGTGTTAAAGTTGGAGTAAGTATTAATGATTTCTTTAGTAATCATTTTGCAATATTTGGTTCAACTGGTAGTGGTAAATCTTGTAGTGTTTCAAGATTATTCCAAAACTTATTTGAAAAACAAGAAGCTATCGCATACCGCGCTAGTATCTTTATCTTTGATGCTTACGGTGAATATCATCAAGCTTTTAGTAAGTTAAATGAAAAGAACCCTAATATTAATTTTAAGAGTTATACAACTAATTTAACTTTCCCAGATACAGAGATAATTAAATTACCTCCATGGCTTTTATCCGTAGATGATTATGCTTTATTATTAGGTGCAGAATATGCTAATCAAATTCCTATTATTGAAAAAGCATTAAAACTTGTAACTATCTTTGGTAGAGAAGAAGAAACAGTCTTAAAGGCAAAGAACGATGTTATCGCAAGAGCTATTCTTGATATTTTGACAAGTGGTAAACCTGCTAGTCAAATAAGAGACCAAATAACTTCTGTTTTAGCTGAGTTCCATACTAAAGAATTAAATCTAGATACTCCTATATACCAACCTGGATATACTAGACCATTAAAACAATGTTTATTTATAGATGCTTCAGGAAAAATAAGAGATATGGAAATGATAATTAATTTCTTTGAATCATTCTTATCTGAAACTACAGAACTTAATTTACCTGATGGATCATTTATGTATTCACTTCAAGATTTAGCTGCTGCTTTTGATTTTGCTTTAATTAGTGAAGGTGTCTTAAATAGTGATAAAATGTATGATTTAGCAAACGTTTTAAAAGTTAGACTTCATACATTAGTAAGTGGTGATTATGCTAAATACTTTGATGTACAAGAGTATGTTAGTTCAACTGAATTTATTAAACGATTATTAGTCGCAACTAACGGTCGTAAAGCCCAAATCATTAACTTTAATATAAACTTTGTTGATGATAGATTTGCTAAAAGTTTAGTTAAAATTTATTCAAAATTATTATATGATTATTCAAAGAACTTAGATCATCGTGGAACACTTCCAATTAATATAGTTCTTGAAGAAGCACATAGATATGTACAAAATGATAATGATGTTGATTTATTAGGTTACAATATCTTTGAACGTATTACAAAGGAAGGACGTAAATATGGTGTCATGTTAGGTCTTATAAGTCAAAGACCTTCTGAATTATCTGAAACTACATTATCACAGTGTAGTAACTTCTTAATCTTTAAAATGCTTCATCCATTAGATGTTGAATATATAAGAAAGATAGTTCCTAACGTTACAAATGATATTGTAAAAAGATTAAAGATATTACAACCAGGTACTTGTGTTGCTTTCGGTAGTGCATTTAAAGTTCCTGTTGTTGTAAGATTTGCAATGCCAGATCCTGCTCCAAGTAGTGAATCTTGTGATGTAAGTAAGATATGGTTTGTAAGTGTACCACAACCAAGCCCTTCAGTAGGACCTATGCCTGCTAATGCCAATTTGAAAGAAACGGCGTAAAGTGGTATAATCTTAACTTGTGTGAGGTGATAAAATGAACTCATTTAAAAGTAAATTAACAAAAACATTTAGTAAAGTAAAAACTGCAGTAGCAACATATGTAAGAACAAATATTATGTTCCTTACATATGTAGCAGTATGTTTATTTAATTCAACTTTGCTTAGATATTTTACAACTGAATCATTTTGGAATATAAAACCATTTTTAGCCGATGCTGCTGTATTAATATTAATTGGTTCTTTAGCTTATTTTATTAAGCCTAAGAAACGTATAACTTATTATCTAATATGGACTATAATATTTACGGCAATATGTTTAATTAATGGTGTTTATTACCATAATTATGTTTCATTTGCGTCATTTTCGTTACTTGCCTCAGTAGGACAAGCAACAAAAGTTGCTAATGCAATAACTAAAATATTTGAAATAAAAGATTTATTATATCTACTTCCATTTATCGTATTTATTGTTGTTCATAATCATTTAAAAAGAAAAAAATATTATGAATTTGTAACAGGAATAGATGTAGGTAAAAAAACAGCAGCCCATACAGGTATTGTTGGACTTGCTATTTTAGCAATCTTTATTTCAATGTTAACAGGTACTGATTTAAGTAGACTTAAGAAACAATGGAATAGAGAATATGTTGTAATGCAATTTGGTATTTATATTTATCAATTTAATGATTTAGTAGCGTCTTTAAAACCACAAATAAGTCCATTATTTGGTTTAGATAGTGCTTATAAAGATTTTAGAGAATATTATAATGAGAATACTAATAAACAAGAAACTAATAAATATACAAATATTTATAAAGATAAGAATGTCTTAATGATTCATGCGGAAAGTATTCAAGGATGGCTAATTGATTATAAGATTAATGGGGTAGAAGTAACTCCTAACTTAAATAAAATAGCACATCAAGGTTTATACTTTAGTAATTTCTATGCTCAAGAATCTGTTGGTACTAGTAGTGATAGTGAATTTACTTCCTTAACAAGTCTTTTACCAGCATCAAGTGGTACAGTATTCGTTAGTTATTGGGATAGAACTTATCCTTATACAACTCAAAAATTATTAAAACAAAAAGGATATTATACATTCAGTATGCATGGTAATAATTGTACTATGTGGAATAGAAGTACAATGTATCCAAGTTTAGGATATGATAAATTCTATTGTTATACTGATGCATATAGTATAGATGATACAATTGGTATTGGTTTATCAGATAAATCATTCTTTAAACAATCAGTTGATATCTTAAAAAATATTAGTGCTAAAAATCAAAAATATTATGGAACAGCTATAATGCTTACTAACCATACTCCATGGACTGATATAAAAGATCATAGTACTTTTGATGTTACTATGCCTTATAAAGATCCAGTAACTGGGGAAAATAAAATAGCTCCTTACTTAGAAGGAACTACAATGGGTGATTATATTAAATCGGCTAACTATGCTGACCAAGCATTAGGTGAATTCATGGACGCTTTAGATAAAGCAGGTTTACTTGAAAATACTGTTATTGGTATTTATGGTGATCATGATGCTAAGATAAAGAAGAGTGAATATAATCGTTTATATAATTATGATCCAGTAACAGATAGTATTAAGGATGAAACTGATCCAGATTATAAATTAGTTGATTACTATTATTATGAAATCAATAGAAAAGTACCATTTATATTATGGACTAAAAATAATCGTATTAATAAAGAAGTAACTGAAGTAATGGGTATGTATGATGTTCAACCAACATTAGGTAATATGCTTGGTTTCTATAATCCATATGCTTTAGGACATGATATCTTTAGTGTTGATGAGAATGTTGTTATTTTCCCGAGTGGAAACTGGGTAACAAATAAGATGTATTACAATGCTCAAAAGGGTGAGGGATTTGCAATTGATAGTAATCCTGTAAGTGTTGATTATATTGAAAAATATACTGCTAAAGCTGAAAAGGTAGTCTCAATCGCTGATAAGATAATTGTATATGACTTATTTAAGAAAACAAACGAATCGACATTAAAAAATAAATAAAAAAATCTTGCGTAATAGATTATATTTTGGTATAATCAAATTGCGCAAGTAAATGGGTCTATAGCCAAGTGGCTAAGGCGTGGGACTGCAACTCCCTGATCGTTGGTTCAAATCCGACTAGGCCCTCCAAACGCAGGTGTAGTACAATGGTTCGTATGCGGCCTTGCCAAGGCTGAGATGGGAGTTCGATTCTCCTCACTTGCTCCATTTGAAATAAACGTCGATTTAATCGACGTTTTTATTATTTATTAAACAAAAGGACGACTATTATTTATGAGTCGTCCTTTTAAGTAAAAATAATTATTTTAAACTTTTTTGCATAGGTTCTTCTAATAAATCTGTCCAATGTCCACTAGGCATAAATGCTGATGTATCTTGTCCTTCTTCTTGCGCTTGTTGGAATGCATCCCATTGTTCATCAGTAAGAACATCTTTAAAATGATTAGAATAGAATTTAAACCATGCATTGTAAGATGGTGTTCTAGTAATATGTTTATCAATTTCAGGTTCAGGTATTTCTACACCGAATTTTGTTGTTTGATATACCATATATTCTAAAGCATATTGCTCTTCAGTTAAGTCAATTTTAGGTATTCTTCCATGTGCCATATCATGTTTACATCTCCAAATATGACCACCCAAAGCATCAATTGCAAAGTATAAATCAACTTCACTTAAATTATTGATTGCTTCTACATCAGAAATACATCCTGGATCTATACCATAAATTCTTGCATTCTTAATTCTATCTTCTTTTTCTTGTTCACTTTCTAAATAATCAGAAACATTTTTTCCGTTATATAATTTTAAGTTAAGAATTTTTGATCCATCAGAAAAAGCTCTACCATTAACTATTTCTTTAATTCTATCTTGTGGTGCAACTATATCCCATTCTAATGTAGGTTTAGCATCCTTTTCTTCATTTCCTGAATTTTGTAAATCATAAGCACAAATAGGATTTTCGTTACCCATAACTTCGGTTAAAGTTGGTAATAATTCATCTAGAATTGCTTTCCCATCAGCTGATGTAGAAATTAGTAAATATTCTCCGGCTTTAAAAGTTATATGAAATCTTTTAGAATCAAAAGAACCAGACACACCACCCATTAAAGAAGAAAGAAAATCAGCTTCAAATCTTTCACCATATTTTTTTTCTAATAATTCTTCTAATTGTAAAGAATTATTAACTGTCGTTTTTCCCATTCTCAAAACCTCCCTAAGTAATTAACTATTATAAATCAAAAATTATTTATTTACAATAAATTGATATAAATTTCGCCACATATTGTTATTCTGGCAATTGGTGATGAATATAATGTGATATAATGAAGATATAAATAAGGAGAATACTATGAAAAGAAAATTAATTGTTTTAGTAGTTGGAATCACATTATTAGGAATCACAGGATGTTCTAATAACAAAGATATTCTAGAAGGAAAGTGGATTGCCAAGACTGAAAATCAAAAAATATATCAAATTAACAAAGACGGAGATACTACTGGCGGAAAAGAAGATTATATTCTTGAATGTGACGGTAAAGGAGCATATACAATAACTTTAGAAAATAAAAAAACTAAAAATGGAACTTATAGCATTAATAACAATATAATAACTTTTAAAGATGACAGTGATTTACTAATTGCAGAATGCAAACTAGATAATAGCGAAATTACTTGTGATAATGAACTATCTACTTATGCTTTAAAATACGTAAAATATTCTGAATAAAAAGAATGGTGATTGACCATTCTTTTTTTTGTAAAAAAAAGATAGGATATAATCCTATCTAAATAAATTTACGCACTTTTCATCATTAATTTTTTATTGTATTCGTTTATTTCTTCTTTTGATTCTATATCATAGATTTCACCACATATTGTCATTTTTACAATAGGAGATGAACTAAAACTATGATTTTTTGTATATTCGATCTTCATTAAAAAATGATTAATATTTCGACATCCAGCTATTATATTTTCTCTTAATGCAGCTTTATTTTCTTTTTTATATTGGTTAATATATGCAAGCACATTAGACATATAGTCTAGTGTGTTAAGAAAATTAATTACTTCTCTATTACTTATATATTTTTGTAATTCTCTTATAAGACCAAGTAGATCTGCATTAAAATATAGTTTTTCCATTTTTTCTCTTCCAACTACGTTTTCAAGTGTTTCAGCTACGTATTTTTCTAATGTGTAATCTGGTAAAATTTTTCTATCACTAAAGTATCTTTCAGTTAATAGTTGTGTATATCCTTCGTTTAAACCCATACCAATATCTAAGTCTACGCCAAGATGAAATTTTGAGTATTTTGTAATTCTGTATCCATTGCATTCTGTAAGTGTTGTTTTATCGTATCTTCCGGATGAAAGATGTAGTAATTCATGCCATAAAGAATTACTTTCATTTATAACACGTATTTTATTATCAATACAGCTGTAGTAAGAATAACTGGCGTGTTTAGATGCCTGTTTAATTGAAACATTTTCAATATTGGCATACATATTTTTTAAACATTCTTCTGGTAATACATATTTCATTCTCTCGATAAACGATCTTATATTTTCTAAGTATACTTTATTTATTCTTTTATTATTTATATTATTACTAATATACATAATAGCCCCCCTTAAGCAGTTTATACTATATCATATTTAAAAAAAATGTCAAAACGAGCATTTTTTATTGAGCTATTTTTATAATTTGGAAATAAGTGATTTATGTCTTGACTTATAATATTATAATGAGATATTATATTAATATTGGTGGTGATATTATGCAAAATATTCACTTAAATTCAGACGATTTTACTAACAGGGGAAACTGCGCTTTTTAGCGCGGTTTTCTTTTTTTTATATTCTACTTGAGGAGGAATCATCATGAAAAAAGATTTTATAGTAATGCGTCATAGTTATGATGATCATAGTTATATTGATGGAAAAAATGACACAAGTTTAACAGAAAAAGGAATAGAAATAGCGAAGACTGCGGCAATTAAAGTAGCCGAAGAAATTGAAGATAAGAATGTTATTATACGTCATTCTGTTAAAAAGAGGGCTTTAGAAACAGCGGAGATACTTTGCGATTATTTATTAAAGAAAGGTTTTAACTGTGAGTGTGTTAATGAACCGGGATTAACAGAGTTATATCAAGGTAAATTTGATTTTTCAAAATTAACTCATGAAGAAAGAGTATTATTTCTTCAAAGTTGTTGGGATGACTTCGAAGATTGCCGTATGAATGGTGATTATAGACATAATTTTGGTCAAAATAAAGATCGTAGTATTATTCTAACTCCAGGAGCTAATCATATTGATTGGTCACTTAAAATTGCTGATGGTTTATTAAGTATAATATCAGATATGGAAAAAGACTATCAGTCTATTGCGATAGCGCATCGTGGTGCAATCTACATGATTGAACAATTAATAAGATATGCGAATGGATTAATTCCTCTTGAAGAAATCGAAAAGTATCATACAAGATGGATGAGTTACTGCCAAGACTATAAAGTAGAAATAAATGATTTAGATAATGCTAAAAAGTTAATAAAAGAATATAAAAGTATTAGAGGTGTAAAATGAAAATATTAATTAATCAGCCAAGATCTTCATACTTTGTTGGGGGAGCTGAGATGATATCTTTTGATCATGCAGCAAACTTTTTAAAACTGGGACTTGAAGTATCATTTTTTACAATTAGTCCTAAAAGCATTGGTTTAACTTATTCAAAACAATTTAAAGATTTTAAGAAAAAATATAAAGATAAAATCAATATTATTGAATTAAAACAATCAGAGGAAATAAAAGAAATATATGATATTACACCGGGAGAAGATAGACGTCGTTGGAATGTAGAATCTATTTATTATAATCAAGTGTTTTATGATTATTTAAATACTCATAAAGATGTGTACGATATAGTATTTTCTTACTATAATTTGGATGCTGTATTTATACCTCGAAAGAATGTAAAAAATAATGTTTTATATTTATGTGGTATTCCAAGAGAACAAAATGATTTCCAAGGAAGTTTCTTGTATCCATATGATAGTATTTTAGCAATTTCAGAGCAAGTAAAAGAATCTTGGAAGAAATATGCGAAGAATGGTATAAAGATAGTTTCAACAGGAGTTAACTGTGATAGATTTATTCCGGGCATTAATAAATCTAAGAAGATTAAATTATTATATGTAGGAAGAATTATTGAACGTAAGAATGTTGATATGATAATTGATGCTTATAATAGATTGAAAGATAAATATGATTTAGAACTTACTATTGTAGGTGATGGTCCTGAGTTAGATAATCTAAAAGCTAAATCAGATGAAGTCATATTTACAGGTGTTGTCGCAAGTCCTGAAGAATATTACAAAAAAGCAGATATTTTTGTAACACCTTCTAAATATGGAGAGGGTTTACAAGGAACTATTTTAGAAGCAATGAGTAGTGGACTTACAGTAGTTGCGACTAATACTGACATAAATAAAGAACTATTAGCTTTAGGAAGAGGTTTCTTAGTAGAACCAGAAATAGAATCTGTAGTTAAAGGAATCGAAGCTGCGATTAATGCTGATCGTGAAAAGATAGAAAAATTAAATAGAGATTATGTTTTAGAAAAATATAATTGGATAGAAAAATGTAAAGATATATTAAGGAGTATAAAATGAATTTAGTATTTTTAAGACATGGAGAAGCAACAGATAATGTTAAAGAACTAATATCAGATAAAGAAATATATTGGTCAACTTTAACGGAAGATGGTATTAATACAGTAAAAGAATCAGTAAAAGGTTTACCTAATACTGTTGATAAGATATATGTATCACCACTTCCAAGAACGATTGAAACAGCGCGTTTTGTAAGTGAATTATTTCCGCATACAGAAGTTATAATTGAAAACCGTATTCGTGAAATATATCATGGTAAATATACTCATCAAAAAAATAACGAAGATCTTGATAATACCCGTATTAAGCAAATAGGTGGGGATTACTTCGTTAGATTAGGTGACTATGGTGAAAATAATTTTGATATTGAAGGAAGATTAACTTCTTTCTTAAAAGATGTTCATGATAGTAATTTAAAAGATAATACTGTCGTGATAGTATCACACGGTTCAATCACTTCTTATATGAAAAGGATTTTAAAAATAAAAACAGCCCATATTCAAACTGGTAAAATGGAAATATTTAATGATGTTGATTTTAAACCATTATATGCTCATATAAGAAAATTAAATAAAATTAAAAAAGAAGAAGTAAATAGAAGAGTAGAGTTAGTTAACTCTTTAGAAGTAAATCCTTTATTAAAAAAGAACTTGCTTACACTAGCAAAAAAAGAATTTAATAATATGGAATTTAGTAAAGAGATATTTGATAAAGAGATTGAAGGATTAAAAACTTCTAATTTAAAACAAATAACTGATTCTAAATTTAAAGGTGATCTTATTCTAGTATGTTTTTATAGTGACTTTAGTAATTTTGCTAAATACTGGATGGATCATTATATAAGTATTGGTATTAAGAATTTTGTTCTTGTAAATAATAATAGTAAAGATAATTCAAAAGAAATACTAGAAAGTTATCAAGATAAAGTTAATATATCTTTCTGGGAAATTAATGAAAAATATAATTGCTACAACATGTGTGGTTGGAAGCAACAAATCTTTGAACACTATGGTGTAGATAAAATATATTTAACAGTTGATTCAGACGAATTATTTATTTATAAAGATTATAAAAATATTAAACTAGAAGAATATATTAAAAAGAATAAGCTAACTAGTTTAAAAGCATTAATGTTAGATGTTTATACAAATAAAAATCTATATGAAGGTAATATTGAAGATTTTAAATATGTTGATAAAGGTACATATAAAACTAGTAAATGTATTTATGGTACTAGATTATTTGGAGGACCTAGATCAAGAGTATTTAAGATTAATCCAAGTCTTCAAAAGATGCCTTTAATGAAGTATACAGGTAAAGAATATTTTGCTAATGATCATTTTTATTATCCATTTAGTTTAAATGAAAAAGCAAAATTATCTGCTTATTTACTTCACTATAAATTTTTACCTGGAGATTTAGATAAATATAGTGAATATGCTAGGGATGGACGTCACTGGAATAATTCAAGAGAGTATAAGATTTATAGTAATACAGATAATAAAATATCATTCTATGATAAGGAGATTTCTATTTTAGTAGACGATATAGATTTTGATTTTTAAAGAGGTGATATAAATGAAATATTTTATATTAAATAAAAATAAAGAATTTAAACAAATAATGAAATATTTAATAGAGAAAGAAGGTCTTCCTAAGATTCAAAGAAGATTAGATATATTCTCTAATTATGATAATTCACGTATTGAAATATTAAATAATGAAGTAACTTATCGTAAGGATGACCGTCTTCGTAAAATATATATTCATAATAAAAATTTAAAATATTTTTTTAAGATGTTTGATAATGAAAAAGGGTATTGTATTAGTGATATCGCAATTTTAAATTTTAAAAATTGCTCAGTCATGTTTAATACATATCACGGAACTATTATTTCAATGGATGATATAGGTTTATGTGAAGAGATAGAAGAAGGATTTAATATTCCACATTACGATCGAATATCTGATCATCCGATGATTAAAAAACCAAAACCTGAAAGATTATTTGATGGCGCAGGTAACTTAAATTCAAAGATTAAAGATTATGCTCATAAAACAGGACTTGATATTAGGTCTTTAAGTTCCTCTTTAAAAGTAAGAGTTTCTAATGTTGGTAATGATTATTCATATTTGGAGAAATACTATAAGGATATATCAGGACATGATTTATTATCCACAAATCCTAATTATAAAAAGAAATATAAAATAGCTAATATAAGTATTATTATTCCTGTATATAATCAGGATGTTACATATACATTACTTGCTATTCAAGGTCAAAATATTTCGAAAGAAGAGAAAAAGAAAATCCAAGTAATTATAATTGATGACGGATCAAAGAATAATGTAATAGAGGAAGTAAATAGTGTTAGAGATTTATTAGACTATGAATTACAAATAATATCATTAGGTCAAAATATGGGATTATCTAATGCAAGAAATGTAGGTTTTGCGGTAGCTAAATATGAACATATATTATTCTTAGATTCAGATATTTTAATAAGTCGTAATTACATATATGATATTAGTGTAAGATTACAATTAATACCTAATGCATTATTTATATGTATGCGTAAAAATATCACAAGAGATTCGGAATTACTTGATAAGAAAGTATTATTGTCTGGTGTTCAAGAATGTTTTGATTTTGATGATAGTAGAGTAATTACTAAAGGAAAAGATTATCATATTGGCTGCGATAAAGTTTATATTGATGAAGAAATATCAATTCTAGATGACACAAATTATTTTAAGGAACTAGGATATGGTTCGCAAATCGGAATATATAATATTGCAACTGTTGTCACAGGACATAATATTGCGCTTAATAGATCATTAATTAAATCAAATCAACCTTTCTCTAATAAGTTTAAAGGTTGGGGTATGGAAGACGCATATTTTGCTTCTAAGTTAGTAGCGGATGGATGCTTTGTAATCCCTGTCTTATCATCTTGTGTATATCATATAGATCATCCACCACGTAGTGGAAGTAATGAAAAGAAAATAGAAGAAGCAATGAGAAATCACGAAATATATAATGAATTATTAAATCAAGTATGGAAATAAGGTGAAAGTATGCAAGTAGCAAACAACGAAAATGAATTACTAAATATAAAAGATAATTTAGTTTTAGGTAGTTTACCTAAAATGAATAATTCAAAAATTATATTTTATGGAGAAAATAATATTTTATACTGCGAAGATTCAGTAACTCTTAGTGATAGTGTGCTTGAATTTGGCGCTAGTAATTCAATTGTTTTCCTTCGTAGTAGTAGTCATAAATATCGTCTACTTGCGACTGTATTTAATAATTCAACTATTTATATTGATAAAGATAATTACTTTAATGAACCTTTAGATATAATTGTATCTGAAGAAACTAATTTAGTAATTGGAAGAGATTCTATGTTTTCTAAAGGTGTTAGCATAATGACTACTGATCATCATCCAATATATGATGTAAATACTTTAGAAAGAATTAATCATGCTAAAAGTATTTATATAGGTGATCATGTTTGGATAGGGCAAGATTCAACAATCTTAAAAGGAACAAAAATAGATTCTGGAAGTATCATTGGTGCTTCTAGTGTAGTAGCAGGTTCATCTATTCCAAATAATACTATTTATGCTGGTAATCCTGCTAAGCTAATTAAGGAAGATGCTTTCTGGAATGGAGCTTCTACTCATAAATGGATAAGGGGAGTAGAAAATAGCTCTAGTTATGAAGGTAATCCAGAAGATTATAAATTTAATTTAGATGATAGTGAAAGATTAGATTATGCTGATATTGAAGGATATTTAAATAGATGTAATAGTAAAGAAAAATATGAATTCTTACAAATCTTATCCAAGAATAGTAGGAAGAATAGATTCGTTCATTTTGCTAAAGAAAAAAATAAAGTAAAGAAATTTAATGAATAAAAAAAGAATAGTTATTAACTATTCTTTTTTATAAACTCATATACTGCTTTTGATACTTTATCATGACCTTCAATATCCATATGTAAACCATCTACAAGAGTAACATTATCTACAATAATACTTTGGTTACTTTTATTATTTTTAAAGTAAGTAATTAACTCTTGACGTTTGTCTTCAGATTCTTGAGGAAATGATCTTTCCACATTAAAATTTACCGGAAGTAAATAATAAATATTAGGGAATTTATTATTAAAATATTTATCTGGAAGATATTCATATATCTCTTTAACTTTATCTTCATACCATAATAAGTTATTAATAATATCTTCGGCAGAATTTAAAAACTTTTTATTTAAGTCATTTGTTCCTAAAGCGATTATTAATGTATCAATAGGAGCATTACTTTTAAAGATGGCTTCAAAAGAATCTTTGCCATTTTTATATGGTTCTATTTCATCTTTATTACCAGCTTGTCTACCAGGTAATCCTTCTTGTAAAACTTTATAGTCACTACCTAAAAGATTATTTAATTTATTAGCCCATAAATATTCGTCAGCAAGTCTTTTCTTAGTAATTAAATTATCTCCCCAAGTATTTGAATCACCATATATTAATATTTTTTTCATATTACCACCACCAATATTATATCAAAAAAAGAACAATGTGTTCTTTTAATAAATAGTTTTATTCATTTTATTATATTCATCAAATAATTCTAGACATTCATCACGGTCAATGCATTCTAGGAAATTTCCAAGTTTTTCACGACCTCCAAAAATCTTATTAAATTTTTCATCTCTAAAACCAATTATTTCATTGTCTTTAACAGTACATCCATAATAAACTTTATCAATATTTGCCCACATACATGCGCATAAACACATATGACAAGGTTCTCCTGTTGTATAAAGTTCACAACCTGTTAAATCATAAGTATTTAAATTTTTACAAGCGTCTCTAATAGCGGATACTTCTCCATGGCAGGTAGGATCATTTTTAAGAAGAACTTTGTTATGACCAATTCCTACAATTTCTCCGTTTTTTACAATAACTGTTCCAAAAGGACCACCATGTCCTTTTTTTATTCCATCCCTAGCTTCTTCAATAGCAATCTTCATAAATCTATTCATAGTATCACCATAAAAATTATATCATATTTATGTTAGTTATGGTAATTATAAGTTATTTTTATGATATAATTAACTTAGGGTGGTAATATGAAAGAAAATAAATTTGTTTTAAACACGATTGTAATAGTAGCAGCTTTTATTTTAATTCAATTATTTGGTTATAAGATAGCTTTATTATTACTTAATAGTCCAGACGAAGGAAATGGTTACAAGACTTTATTTAATATTAAAGATGAAATAAAGATTGAATCAAAGAATGCTAGTAATCCTAAAACATATTTAGATATGGAATATGAGGAATTAGAAGGATTTACTTATGGTGAAAGCCAATCTACTAAATTAAATAATTCTTATTATTTATATAAGGATGATACGCAAACTGTTTTAGCAGGTTATAAAGTAGGTAGTGGCTATAACTATTATGATGATATTATTAAATCTAGTATTAATGATAAAGAAACTAATGTAAAATTACTTGAGAAAGTAAATGTATATAATAACTTTGAAGTAATTAAATATTTACAAAAACATTATAAAGATAAAGTATCTATCTTCTCGAATACAAATGATGTTAAATTACATAATTTAATGAATACATATGCTAATAAGAAAATAGAAGAAGGGGAAATAAGATACTTAAAAGGAGATTTAGAAGGATTTATTATTATTAATAAAACTAATACTATTTTCCAAGTAAATATTAAGAATAATGATAAGTATTATTATTTTGATTTCTTTAATAGTACAGATAATGAATACTTTACTTTAGATAAAGTAATATCTATTATTAGCACAATTAAATTTAAATAAAAAGAATTAACGAATGTTAATTCTTTTTATTTTGTAAAATACTTGTTGTGTAGTTAATAAATAGTACTAAAGAAATTAAATCTAAGCGATCAATTAAATTAAGTAATTCTTTTTTGGAAAAACGTTTATTAAGTTTATTATCTAAATCTGTTTTCTTTTTTAAGATTGTTTCTTTACTAAAGTCTTTAATAAGTTTTCTTTTCTTAATTAATTTATTTAAAGCATAGATTACAATTTCTAAATTAATATTATTTTTAATAAATTCTTTTTCTAATTTTAATGTGTTTTTTCTTGTTGCTTGATACATCTCTTCATCTAATTCATCAATTATTTCTTTGATATAAGATAATAATTGATTACTAAAATTAAATTTAAGTAATTCTTTAGAGATAGCATCTAACTTTTTTATTTCGACATTATAGATATATCTTAATTGTAATTCAGTATCAATAGGCATGTTAAAAATTAAGTTTCTTCAAAATACTTTCTAGATCTTCTTTATAGCTTCCATCAACATTAAAATATAGTAATTTATTATCTACTCTTTTTACATACATGTATTTATTTTTAGTTAATTTATAATAGATAGAATATTTATCTTTAGAGATGTCTTCATTATCAATAACTTCTGACTCATCTAATTCAAATGATTGTTTATTAAAACCAAATGAGTTTTTAGCACTATTAACATCATTAAAGACAAGAAATTCTATTTGATAATTATTATTGTAAGCAACATTAGCTTCCTTAACTATTTCTTCACTAAATTGTTCTTTAACATCTTGGATTTTAAAACCATTTTTTTCTGTTATTTTAATAAAACTATGCATATCTAGTTCTTTATTACTTTTTCTACTTAATATAAAAAATACACATCCTATGATAATAAATAAGATAACTAATTCAATTATTAATATCTTCTTTTTCATAAAACCACCAATATTAATTATACATTAATTTATTTATTTTTTGAAGATAATTTGCTATAATTATTTTAGGTGATGATATGAAAAAGGGATTTACATTAATTGAATTACTAGCAACTATTATAGTACTTGGTATTTTAGTTTTAATTACAGTACCGGTAGCAAATAATATAACAAGAAGAAGTGCACGTAAAACTATTACAACTACAGCTAAAGAAACATTAAAGGCAGCGGAAACTTATTTTATTGAGAATGGTAAGAAAGAGGGTAAGTGCGCTACTATATCTGATCTTGATATGGATATTAAAGATAAATCTCTTAGTGGACAAGTATGTGTCAATGAAAATACTTTAGTATTAAGTATGGAAAACAATATGTTTATTGTCAATGGAACATTAGATCATTTAGAAATAGAGGATAAATAATCCTCTTTTTATTTACTCAGAACAAGTGTTCGTGTATAATTAAGATGGTGGTAGTATGGAAAGAATTATATTTCATATAGATGTTAATAATGCGTTTGTTTCCTGGACAGCAGTCGATTTATTAAAACAAGGATCAAAAATCGATATAAGAAATACGTATGCTGTTGTTGGAGGAGACGAAAAAACAAGAAACGGGATAGTTCTTGCGAAAAGTCCTCTCGCTAAAAAAGTAGATATTGTAACAGGAGAAACCATTTATAATGCTAAACGTAAATATAAAAATTTAACTGTCTATCCACCAAATTTTAGACTTTATCAAGAAATGTCATATAGTTTATTTAATTTACTAGCGAAATATACGCCAGATATAGAAGTGGCCTCTATTGATGAGTGTTACTTAGATTATGGTAAAGTTAAAAAATTATATGGTAATGAACTAGAATTCGCTTATAAAATAAAAGATGAAATTCAAAACACTTTAGGATTTACTGTTAATATTGGAATAGCGAATAATAAACTGTGTGCTAAGATGGCATCGGATTTTACGAAACCAAACCGAGTTCATACTTTATATGATAATGAAGTTAAAGAGAAAATGTGGCCTCTTAAAGTAGGAGATTTATTTGGGGTAGGAAGAAGTACACTTCCTAAGTTAGAAGCAATTGGTATCCATACAATAGAAGATTTAGCTAATTATGACTTAACTAAACTAACAAGATATTTTAAGAATCAAGCCAAGCATTTAATTGATATCGCAAATGGTATTGATAATAGTGAAGTAAAATCTATTCCTGATGAGGTAAAAGGTATTGGCCATGAATTTACTTTAGAAGAAGATACGACAGATATTAATGTTCTTTTTAAAGAATTATTTCTTCTTTCAGAAATGGTAGGAAAAAGACTTCGTAAAGAAAATAAATATGCTCAAGTAATATGTGTATCTTTAAAAGATAATTTCTTTAGAAGATATTCTCATCAAAGAAAACTAGTTAACGCTACTAATATAACTAGTGAAATATATGAACATTCTAAAAGTATTTTAAAAGAGTTTTATAATGGAGAAAGTATTCGCTTAATAGGCTTAAGATTAGATGATTTACATGAGGAAAATATCTATCAAACTAGTTTATTTGAAGATTTAACAAAGAAAGATAAAGAGTCTAGTATAGATAAAGTTATTGATGAGATCAATCAAAAAATGGGAAGAAATACTGTTACTAAGGCAAGCCTAGCTAATAAAAAAATTAATCGTAAAGAATAAGGTGTCTAGTTATAGGAAATAGACACCTTTTTTGATATAATATATAATGGAGTGATAATATGAATACAGATATAATTAAACAGATTAGTAAAGAATTAGAAGTAAGTGAAAAACACGTTGAAGCCGTATTAAAAATGCTTGAAGAAGGAGCAACTATTCCTTTTATAGCTCGTTATCGTAAAGAAGCAACAGGGGCTATGGATGAAGATAAAATACGTAGTGTTAATGAAGTATATTTATATCAAGTAAATTTACTAAAAAGAAAAGAAGATGTTATTAGATTAATTGATGAAAAAGGTTTAATGACTGATGAGTTAAAAGAAAAAATTATGTCTTCTACTAAATTAGTTGAAGTAGAAGATTTATATAGACCTTATAAGGAAAAGAAAAAGACTAAAGCAACTGAAGCTATTAAAAATGGTTTAGAACCTTTAGCTAAAATGATTATGTCTTTCCCAGTTAATGGTGATCTTAATAGTTTAGCAAGTAAGTTTATTAATGAGAATGTTAAAACTAAGGAAGATGCTATCACTGGGGCTGGTTACATTATTGCGGAATATATCTCAGATAATGCATATTTCCGTAAATGGATAAGAAATTATATTTATAAGAATGGTGTCTTGGAGACTAAAGTTAAGAAAGATAATCCTGATACTAAGAAAGTATATGAGATGTATTATAACTATAATGAAAAAGTTAGTTATATAAAACCTCATCGTATCTTAGCAATTAATCGTGCGGAAGATGAAAAAGTACTTACAGTAAATATTAATATTAATAATGAAGAAATATTTAATTATTTAGAATCAAAGATTATTAAAAATGATAAAAGCTTTGTTGTTGATATTGTAAAAGATAGTATTAAGGATAGTTATAAACGTCTTATTTTTCCATCTATCGAAAGAGAAATAAGAAGTGATTTAACAGATAAGGCTAATGTAGCGGCAATTAGTAATTTTGCTTCTAACTTAGAAAGTTTATTACTAACACCACCTATGAAAGAAAAGATAGTTTTAGCTTTTGATCCAGGATACACAAATGGTTGTAAATTAGCTGTTATTGATAAAACAGGTAAATATTTAACTAGCTGTGTTATTCATCCTTTTGCAAGTAGTAATAGTGCTTTAGAAGCATCTAAAACTACTTTAAAAAAATTAATAAATGATTATCAAGTTGATATTATTGCGATAGGTAATGGTACAGCTTCAAGAGAATCAGAAAGCTTGATAGCTAATTTAATTAAAGAAATTGACCGTAAGGTAGAATATATAATTGTTAGCGAGGCGGGAGCTTCTATCTATAGTACAGAAAAAGTAGCTCAAGAAGAATTTCCAAATCTAACACCTAATGAAAGAAGTGCCGTAAGTATTGGAAGAAGACTTCAAGATCCTTTAGCGGAACTTGTTAAGATTCCACCGGAAGGAATAGGAGTTGGTTTATATCAACATGATGTTCCTGAAAAGGAATTAAAAGAAAGTTTAGACTTTGTTGTATCAAAAGCAGTTAATAGTGTTGGTGTTAATATTAATACCGCATCATCATCACTACTTAAATATGTTTCTGGTATTACAAAGAAAAATATTGAAAAGATTATTGAATATCGTAATAAATATGGTAGATTTAATAGTCGTAAAGAAATTAAAAAATTATTAAGTGACAAAGTATATGAACAAGCTATTGGATTCCTAAGAGTAGTGGATGGAGATAGTATTTTAGATGCTACCGGTATTCATCCCGAAAGTTATGATATAACTTTAAATCTACTTGATAAACTAAATTTAAGTATTAAGGATATAGGTACTCCTAAAATTATTGAAGTTTTAGATAAACTTGATATTAATAAATATGCTAAAGAATTAAATACAGATATTTATACTTTAGAAGATATTGTTAAGAGTTTAAAGAGTCCTAATAGAGATCCTCGTGATGATATGCCTAAACCATTACTTAAGAGTGATGTTTTACATATTGAAGATTTAAAACTTGGAATGATGCTTCAAGGAACTGTAAGAAATGTTGTAGATTTTGGAGCATTTATAGATATTGGTCTTCATAATGATGGTTTAGTTCATATATCTAAAATAACAGACAAATATATTAAACATCCTAGTGAAGTATTAAGTGTAGGAGATATCGTTGACTGCTATGTAATTGACATTAATATTGAAAAAGAGAAAGTTTCCTTATCACTATTGAAAGGAGAATAGTATGTTACAAATAAAAAACATTACTAAAATTTATGAAACAACAGGTTTTAAACAAAAAGCTTTAAATAACATCAGTGTAAGTTTTCGTGAAAATGAGTTTGTTTCAATCTTAGGTCCATCAGGATCTGGTAAAACAACATTATTAAATATTATTGGTGGTCTTGATAACTATACAAGTGGTGATTTAATAATTAATGGTGTTTCAACCAAAGATTATAAGGATAAAGATTGGGATAGTTATCGTAATCATCGTATTGGATTTGTATTCCAAAATTATAATCTTATTATGCATCAAACAGTTTTACAAAATGTTGAACTTGCTTTAACTTTAGCGGGTACTAGCAAAAAAGTAAGACATGCTAAAGCAATTGAAGTTTTAGAAAGTGTAGGATTAATTGATCATATAAATAAAAAACCTAATGAGTTATCGGGTGGACAGATGCAAAGAGTTGCGATTGCTCGTGCGTTAATAAATGATCCTGATATCTTACTTGCTGATGAACCAACAGGTGCTCTAGATACTGAAACAAGTAAACAAATAATGGATTTACTAAAAGATATAGCGAAAGACAAATTAGTTATTATGGTAACGCATAATCCTGATTTAGCTAATATCTATTCAACAAGAATAGTTAAAGTACTAGATGGTAAAGTAATTGATGACTCTAATCCATATAATGAAGAAGATGAACAAAATAACTATAAAACTAAAAAAACTAGTATGAGTTTTAAAACAGCTCTAGGTCTTTCTTTAAATAATTTACTTACGAAGAAGGGTCGTACTATTTTAACTGCTTTTGCGGGTTCAATAGGTATTATAGGTATTGCGCTTATTATGAGTTTATCAAATGGTATTCAAGAGTATATTAATCGTACGGAAAAAGAAACTCTTGCTAATTATCCACTTCAAATTCAAAAACAATCATTAGATATGTCAACTTTAATAAGTACAATTATTAGTAAGAATGAAAAAAGAACTTATAAAGATAATAAGATTCATTCGGTAAATGTAATGGGTGATGTCTTAAGTACAATGACTCGTGAAGTTAAAACTAATGATTTACAAAAATTTAAGGAATATATTGAAAGTAATAAAACAAATATAAAAGACTATACAACAGATATTAAATATGGTTATGATGTAACTTTAAATTTATATAAGCCAGGAAACGATGTTGTTAGAGTAAATCCAACTACTGTCTTTGATGCTGTAGGAATGGGTACTAGTAATGTATCTAGTGCTTATTCAGGATATATGTCTAATTATGATGTATTCTCAGAACTTATTGATAATGAAGAATTACTAAAACAAAAATATAAATTAGTAAGTGGTAAATGGCCTACTAAATATAACGAAATAGTTGTTATGGTAAATGAAAATAATGAAATGGCTGACTATACACTATATAGTTTAGGTATCTTAGATCAAAAAGAATTAGAAGATAAATTTAATCGTATGGTTAATGGTGAAAAAATTGATTTTGAAGAAACAAGTTATACTTATGATGATATTATAGGTTTAACATATAAGTTAGTTTTACCTACAGATTTATACAAAAAAGAAGGTAATATTTGGGTTGATTATTCAAACAATGAAGATTATTTAAAGAGTGTTATTAATAATAGTGAAGATATTAAAATAGTAGGTATTATTAAACCGGGTGAAGAATCAGTAGCTGGTAGTACAAGTGGTAATGGTACTGTAGGATACTTACATTCTTTAACCGAACATATGATAAATAAAATAAATGAAACTACTATTGCCAAAGAACAATTAAGTAATCCAGATATTAATATTTTTACAGGTATGGAATTTAGTAAAAATGAAATAGATTATACTAAATTAACTCCTAGTGAAATAGCTTATTTTAGTAGTTTAAGTCCTAATGAATTAGCTAGTTTAATGAATAGTTTAAAAGCAACTTATAAAGACAATTTAAAAACTTTAGGAATAGCGGATTTAGATAATCCAGATAGTATTAGTATTTATCCAAAAGATTTTGATAGTAAAGAAGAAATAGCAAATATTATTCAAAAATATAATAAAGGCTTAAATGATGAGGAACAAATTACTTATACGGATATTGTTGGTATTATGATGAAAAGTGTATCAAGTATTGTTAATGTTATAAGTAGTGTTTTAATAGCTTTTGTTTCAATTAGTTTAGTTGTATCTAGTATTATGATTGCAATCATTACTTATATATCAGTAATTGAAAGAACTAAAGAGATTGGTATCTTACGTGCAATAGGAGCTAGTAAGAAAGATATATCAAGAGTATTTAATGCTGAAACTTTAATTGAAGGATTTGCTTCCGGTATATTTGGTATTATGGTTACTTTGCTTTTAAATTTACCAATTAATTTAATTATTAAAGCTAAACTTAATATAAGTAATATTAGTATCTTACCAATTAATGGAGCTATTATTCTTATATTAATAAGTATAGTTTTAACAGTAATCGCAGGTTTAATACCAGCACGTATGGCAAGTAAAAAAGATCCTGTAATAGCATTAAGAACAGAGTAAAATCTGTTCTTTTTTGAATTTTTCAAATTATAAAGAATATGCTATAATATATATACCTTTGGAGGTGTTATTATGAAAATGAAAGATATCGAAAATTTTTATTATAATGATAAAAAAGAATATATATTAAGTAATCGTAAGGGATTTGAAAATTTCCTTATCGCTCATTACTCAGAAACAACAAATATTGAAGAAATGCAAGAACTAGTTGATAAGTTAATCGCTTGGTATAAAATTAAAATGCCAGATCGTAAGAGAAATGAATTAGATATGCGTTATAAGAATATCCCAGATATTGGAGATATAATGACTTATGAACAACTAGAATATCGTTATAAAACAATTGAACAATTTGTTATGGAATGTCCATATAAAGAACATGTTTATGGTAGTAGAATAAATGAAACTGAAATAAAATCAAAAAACGGAAGTATTTATGTAAATATTAACGGTAGTGTAAGCTATAAGACTTTAAAAAATTATGGTTTAGATTTTATGAGTGTTGAAGAATTCTATAATGAATTTGCTGATAAGATGGATTTAAGTAATTTAAGGGCTTTCTTAGATAAACATATGTTAGATTTGATCTTAAGAAATCATATTATTGATGCTGTAAGAAAAGGATTATACTATTCAGCTGGAGCTAATGTTGAATTAGGAGAAAAGAGAATGAAAACATTCCTTAACGATGTAAATAGTAGATATCAAAATATTGATTTAGCTAATAGAATGTATGATGCTAAAAAATATGCTTCTATGAGTATTGAACCAGAAGAGAAAAAAAGTTTCTTAAAGACTTTATTTACAAAATAATATAGCGTTAAGCTATATTTTTTTGTATAATTATAATGGTAGGTGATGATATGGATAATGAAATATTAGATTTTAAAAATGATATTAAAAACTATGTTCAAGAATTATTCACTCTTATTTTAGAAGATTATCGTAATTATCTACCAACAAGTAAAATAGAATTTATTGAAAATTATGATTTTAACAATAATATTATTATTGATAAGGGAGGTAAATATACTAAAGCTCCCGCAAGGATAGAGAATAATGTTCTTTCTTTATCACCAACTATCTTCTATGATAATTTTGTTAAGAATTATATTGATAATGATTTAAAGATGGTTGATATTGATCTAGTAGAAGAAAAATTTAAGAATCTTCCTTATGAATTATTTAATGTTAATGATTTAAAAACTCTAATTAAAACTAAGAATTTATCTTGTTTTGATGTATGTAAGGGTCTTGTTATTCATGAATTATTTCATTATTTAATCACAGTTAAATCATCTTCTCAAGAATATAAAATAATTTATAATGGTAAAGAATATAAATGTAAGGGTGTTATTGGGGAATATTTAGAAGAAGGATTAGTAGAATTATATGCAAGAATGTTTGCTTTAAAACATAATTTATTTATGTTTCCTAATATTAATTATCAAGATAATATAAAATTTGTTTTAAAATTAAGTCAAGAAATAGGTAGTAATATGGATAAGTTAGTTTTTAATAGTGATTATCTAGGACTACTAAATTATGTTCATAAGAATGGTTTAAAAGAAGAATATTCATCTTTAGAAAATGCCTGGTTAGAAAAAAGAATGATATCGCGTTTTAGGAAGATGAATGAAATTAAAGAAGAAGAAATCGAAGAATTAATGATGGAGGAAATATGAAACCAGTAATCGGAATAATTGCAAGATCAGGAGCTTTTAGTGATACAAATAAGTTTTTTGTTAATCAAAAGATAGTAAGAGCAGTTGCAAATAATGGGGCAATTCCTGTACTTTTACTTCCTACTGATGGAATGGATTATGAAATGGATATTCCTTCTAAATTACCAAGACTAACCGAAGAAAATATTAATGACTTAAGAAGTATGGTTGATAAGTGTGATGGTATTATTATTCCGGGGGGAAGTAAATGGTATCAATTTGATTATGAAATCACTAAATATGCTTTAGAAAAAGATATTCCTATATTAGGAATATGTGCAGGTATGCAGTTACTTGCATCAATTTTTACAAATAAATCTCTTCCTGATATAAGTGTTTTAAATGAAGAACATCTAAAACCAGAACTTGATTATGTACATGAGGTTAATATTAGGGAAGATTCTAAGTTATATGCAATCTTAAAGAAAGATAAGATAAGAGTTAATAGTCTTCATCGAAGTTGCATAACAACTATTGACTCTAAGTACATAACAGGAACTACTAATAACTATATAGAAAGTATTGAAGATAAAACAAAGAAATTTGTTTTAGGATTGCAGTGGCATCCTGAAGGTATGCTTACTTATGATGAAGATGCGAAACTTATCTTTAAAGCATTTATTGAAGCTACAAAAAAAGACTAATTATTATTAGTCTTTTTTATTTCTTTTATAAAATCAAAATTAATTACATCCGGCATATCAACACCATTTTCACGAATATAGCGATTATGTTCTTCAATTTTCTCGTAACACCATTTAGTTAAGCTTTCTCTTTCTTTAAATTGTGGTAAATTCTCTAAAGCATCAATTACTAAATGATATCTATCAATCTTGTTTTGAACACGCATATCAAATGGGGTAGTTATTGTACCTTCTTCTTGATATCCATGAATATGAATATTCTTATTAATACGTTCATAAGTTAATTGTCTTATTAAACTTGGATATCCGTGGAAAGCAAAGATAACTGGTTTTGATACAGTAAATAATTCATTAAATTCATCATCAGTAAGTCCGTGAGGATGAATAGTGTCTGGTTCTAATTTCATTAAGTCAACTACATTAACAACACGTATTTTAATACCTTCAATATTGTTACGTAAAATACTAGTAGCCGCAAGTACTTCTAAAGTAGGAGTATCTCCGGCACAAGCTAAAATAATATCTGGATTACCATCATCATTAGATGCAAAGTTAAATACACCAATACCTTTCGTACAATGATGATCTGCTTCTTCAATACTTAGCCATTGTTTAGATGGATGTTTCGAAGCTACAATTACATTAATATAATTCTTACTTTTAATACAGTGATTAAAACAAGATAATAAAGTATTTGTATCAAAAGGAAGATATATTCTTGTTATATCTGCTTTTTTAGTAACAAGATGATTTAAGAATCCAGGATCTTGATGGGTAAATCCATTATGATCTTGTTGCCATACATGACTGGATAATACATAGTTTAAACTTGCTATTTCTTTACGCCATGGAAGTTCACTAGTAACTTTTAACCATTTAGCATGTTGACTAGCCATTGAATCGATAATACGAATAAATGCTTCATAGCAGTGGAAGAATCCATGTCTTCCTGTTAATAGATATCCTTCAAGCCATCCTTCACATAAATGTTCCGATAACATTGAATCAATGATACGTCCACTAGGATTTAAATATTCATCAGTATTTAATATTTTTCCTTCCCATTGTCTATTAGTTGCTTCAAAAGCATAATTAAGTCTATTAGATAGTGCTTCGTCAGGTCCAAATACACGGAAATTAGTAGGGTTCTTTTTAATAATATCACGAACAAATTCGCCTAATACCATCATATCTTGACTTGTTGTAACACCACGATCTACTTTAATACCATAGTCTTTATAGTTAGGTACATCTAACTCTTTTAATAATAAACCTCCGTTAGCGTGAGGATTTAATCCCATTGGATGTTTAGGCTTTAAATAATCAAGTTCATGAGTTAAATGGCCGTTTTCATCAAATAATTCTTCAGGCTTATAACTCTTCAACCATTTTTTAAGTAATACTAAATTTTCTGGATGATCTTTATCTACTTGTAATGGTATTTGATGAGCTCTAAAAGAATTTTCAATCATTTTACCATCTACAAATTTAGGACCAGTCCATCCTTTAGGTGTTTTTAAGATAATCATAGGCCATATAGGTCTAAATGTTTTATTAGTACGAGCTAATCTTTGAATACTCTTAATTTTTTCAATACATTTATCTAAGGCACTAGCCATTTTTTCATGCATTGTTAAAGTATCAGATCCTTCAACAATAATAGGTTCATACCCATATCCATTAAATAAACTAATAAGTTCATTAGTACTCATACGCGCTAAAATAGTAGGGTTCGCTATTTTATATCCATTTAAATGAAGGATAGGTAAGACTGCTCCATCAGTTTTAGGATTAATAAATTTATTAGAATGCCAACTAGTTGCTAGAGGACCAGTTTCTGCTTCTCCATCTCCAACAGTACAAGCAACGATTAAATCTTTGTTATCTAAGACTGCTCCAAAAGCATGAGCTAAGCTATATCCTAATTCGCCACCTTCATTAATAGAACCTGGAGTTTCTGGAGCTACGTGACTAGAAATACCACCAGGGAAGGAGAATTGTTTAAATAATTTTTTTAAACCTTCGGTGTCTTCGGTAATCTCAGGATATATTTTAGTATAACTACCTTCCATATAAGTTTGAGCTACCATTGCGTTTCCTCCATGTCCGGGACCGGAAACATATATCATATTAAGATTATATTTATTAATAACTCTATTTAAATGTGTATATATAAAGTTTTGTCCTGGAACAGTACCCCAGTGACCAACTAATTTCTTTTTAATTTGATCTAAAGTTAATTCTTCTTTTAATAATGGATTATCAAGCAAGTATAATTGACATGCTGCTAAATAGTTACTTGCACGAAACCATTTATCTATATCATATAATGTTTTTTTATCTAATGTTTTCATTTTTTACAACTCCCTCTAGTATAATATTATTATAACATATTATAGTTAAATATGTTATAATTAAATAGGTGATTTTATGAAGACTACATTAATATTTGACTGCTACGGCGTAATCTCAACAAGTGTAGCGGAAGTATGGGGAAGAAAGTATTTCTCTGAAGATCAATTTAAGATAATAACAAGTGAAATTGTATCTAAAGGTGATATTGGTGAATATACAGATTTAGAAGTATATGATAATCTTTCTTTACTAACAGGTGTTCCTAGTGAAGAAATTAGACATGAATGGGAAAGCCTTGCGCATCTACGTGAAGATTTACTAGAAGAGATAAAAAGACTAAAAAAGAAATACCATATAGTTCTTTTATCTAATGCTTCAAGAGGCTTTTTAGAAAAAAGTGTCTTAAATAGAATGAATGTGGATGATTATTTTGATGAAATAATCGTATCTAGTGACATTTGTTTAATTAAACCTAATGTTGATATTTATACATATGCTTTAGATAAAATAAATAAAACTGCTTTAGAATGTGTATTTATTGATGATAATCCTAAGAATATTGAGGGGGCTAAAAAAGCGCATATTGATGGGATTGTCTTTAAGAATACAGAGGATTTTAAAAATGATTTAGAAAAACTAGTTAATAAGAACTAGTTTTTTATTTGACAAATATTTATTAATATATATAATATATGCAAAGAAGTGATAGTATGAGAAATATTGAAGAAAAACTATTTCATTCATGTCGAGATGTTTGCTTTAGAATATTTAACCAAGAAGATATTTTAAGGTATATTCTAAGTAGTAATATGATTTATAATCGTCATGATTTAGAAGATAAGTATACAGGTTTATTTAAACGTGTAGGAACTCAAAAGGATAATGAAGTTTGTCTTTCTTTACATAAGAATAATCCTTATTATATTCCTGATTGTCGTATGGAAGAAAGTTCGTTTGATTCATTTGTCTTATACTATGTATCTTTAGTACTAGATCCTAGTATTCTTAAAAGAGGTAATTTTGAAATAGAAGGAATGCCTCATGAAGTAAGAGTTAAAGAATCAATAAATATAAAAGATTTTCTCGAAGGAGTAAGCCTACCTATAACAATAGTAGAAGAATTAGATAAAGTTAAAAATATCTTAAATAAAGATGATATTAATCTTTTGAAATTTTATAGAGATAGGATTAAGTTCTTAAGAAAAGATATTGACGAGTATAGGTATGCGGAAAGTATTCGCTATAATAGAATTTTAAATGTTTTAAAAGAAGTACATAAAGATGTTCCGGTAGTAGAACCTATTACGGGTAAAGAAATACCAAGACTATTTGAAGAAGAATTTGAAGAAGCTAGGGATTTAAAAGATAAAGTTTATAAAATAATATCTAAAAAAATGTAAATAGAAAATGTACTAGGGTACATTTTTTATATTTGTGATTATTTTGTGAAAATTTGTGGTAAAATGAATATGTGAGTTTTAAATTTTAGTTGAGGAGGAAGAATATGTTTTTTGCTAAATTTAATAAATCATGTTTAATAACTTATTTAGGAGTAATGTTTGGTGTCCTTGCAATGTATTTTGCATTTACAAAGATGGCATTTTCTGATATTGAATATGTAAGATTTTCTCTTGCTTGTTTAGTAGTAGCAGGAGTATGTGATATGTTTGATGGAAAATTTGCAAGAGCCTGTAAAAGAACTGAAGAGGAAAAAGAATTTGGTATTCAATTAGATTCACTAGCTGATACATTCTGTTTCTTAGCTGTTCCTGTAGTATTTATGATGTCATTAGGAATGTTAGCTTGGTGGGATGTTTTAGCATATGTATTATTAGTACTATGTGGTGTATCGCGTTTAGGATACTTTAATATTAAAGCTGACTTAGATAAGGCTGTTAAAACATATAAAGGTTTACCAGTAACATCAACAGCAATTATTTATCCATTACTAGGATTATTACATACAGTAGTATCTCCTTGTGTATTTAATTTAATATATTTAGGAACTACGTTCTTAGTAGCATTCTTAATGGTTGTTAATATTAAAATTCCTAAATTAACAGGTGTTTGGTATAAGATTATTCCAGTTTTAGCTGCTATTTTAGTAGGATTATTATTAATATTCTAGGAGGCATTTATGAAAATGAAGAAATTTTTTAAGATATTTTTTCGTGTATTACATATATTATTCATAATAGCTTTAATAACAGCTTTAGTTGTATCAATTTATATTAAAATAGATTTTGCTCATGAAACATTAGATGAATTTATTTTCTATTTACGTAATGGAGTAAAAGATGCAGATAGTTCTTATATAACTGATGCTCTTAAAAAATGTTGGTTACCTATAGTGTTATTATCTATTTTGGTAATAGGTTTCTTCTATAATTTACTTATTACAAGAGAAATAGGACTTGTAAGTAACAAACCAATTCCAAAGAAAAAATTAGAAAAAGTAAGTAAAGAAAAAATAGTAAAAAGAGGAAGAGAAAGCTTCCGTGTAAGACAAATCTATCCTTTTGGATTTATAAATAGACATCGTATTATTTTTACAGTTTTATTAACAGGAGTTCTTGTAACTGTATCTTTATATAATGTCAGAGTATTTGGTTATATTGAAAATCGTATGACAAAATCCGATTTCATTGAAAATAACTATGTAGTTTCTAAAGAACGTAATACTATTTTCCCAGAGAAAAAGAGAAATTTAATTATTCTTGCGGTAGAATCACTTGAAACAACATTCTTTACAAAAGAACAAGGTGGAGCTTGGAGTTATGAAGTAATGCCTGAGCTATATAACATTCTTGAACAAAAAGATACTATTTTCTTCTCATCAAATGATAAGATGGGTGGAATACTTGATGCGTATGGATCTACATGGACAACAGCATCTTTAGTTGCTAATACGACAGGTCTACCATTTAAAGTTCCTATTAACGGAAATGATTATCATTCAGATAATTTTATGAATGGAGCTTATGCTTTAGGGGATATATTAAAAGACCAAGGATACTATACTGAACTTATCAGTGCGGCTACTACTAGTTTTGGTGGCTTAAAAGAATACTTCACAAAACATGGTAAGTATACAATTATTGATAAAGATTCATTAGAAGAATTTGGTTATAAATATACTAAAGATGATTATAATCCTTGGGGATTTAATGATAATTTATTATTTAAAATTGCTAAAGATAGACTTACAAAAGTAAGTAAAGAAGGTAAACCATTTAATGAAACTATCGTAACTATCGATACACATCAAAGAAATGGTTATATCGGTAATTATTCTGTAAATATGTTTGATACACAATATGAAAACGTATATGCGACTACATCAAAATTAATTGGTGAATTTATATCTTGGGTTAAAAAACAAGATTTCTACAAAGATACAACTATTGTTATCTTTGGTGACCATTTATCTATGCAAGCAGATTACTTCAAAAATTATGATCGTAATTTAAGAAATAGATATAATGCAATTATTAATTCTGTTGTTAAAACAACTAATACAAAGAATAGAAAAGTAACTGCATTTGATATGTATCCAACAATGCTAGCAAGTATTGGTGTTAAATTTGCTGATGATAGATTAGGTTTAGGTGTAAACTTATTTAGTGATAAGAAAACTCTAGCGGAAGAATATGGCTTAGATGAAATGAATAAAGAACTTGAAAAGAATTCAGAATTTTATAATAAGAAAATTCTTGGTAGTGACTATCAAAAGATGGTGGAAGAATAATGAAGTTCTATAATTTAAAAACTAAAGAAATGTATGAAGAGAAAGATAATGTTATGTTATCTTTCCTTTATCATAATTTGATAGGTCGAGTTATTCTAAAAATTTTAACTACTAAGACAGTAGCGAATATCGCTCGTTTATATGAAAATTCATTCTTATCGAAGGGTAAGATAAATAGTTTTATTAAAAAGAATAATATTGATATGACTGAGTATGAAGAAACAAGTTATAAATCTTTTAATGATTTCTTTATGCGTCGTATTAAAAAAGATAAACGTAAATTAGAAAAAGGACTTATAAGTCCTTGTGATGCTAAATTATCAGTATATAGAATAGATGATAACTTAAAAATGGAAATAAAAAATTCTATCTATACTGTCGAAGAATTAATTAAAGGCGATGCTTCTAAGTTTAAAGGAGGATATGCTTTTATATATCGTTTAGCAGTAGATGATTATCATCACTATATTTATCCGTTTACCGGTGAAGTAGTTGATTCTAAAACTATTAGAGGGGTTCTACATACTGTACAACCTATAGCTCTAAAAAAATATAAAGTTTTTAGCGAAAATACACGTGTTGTTACGAATGTAAAAACTAAAGAGTATGGAGAAGTAGCAATCATCGAAGTAGGGGCTATGATAATAGGTAAGATAGTTAATGAAGATGTAACTAAATTTAAAAGAGGTGACGAAAAAGGTCACTTTGAATTTGGGGGATCAACTATAATTTATTTATTTAAGAATAATGTAAAAGTAAATAAAAAAATAATTGAAAATAGTTTAAATGATATAGAAACAATTGTAAAAATGGGAAACAGTTTGGAATAGAGGGATAGCATGAAAAAGAAGAAAATGGTATTATCATGTATATTTTTTATATTACTAATAGCTTTAACACTATATGTAATATTTTCAAATTATGATATAAATACAATTTATAGTAATATGCTTCTTGTTAAACCAATTTATTTAGTTGGATGTTTATTACTAGTATGTTTATATTTTATTTTTCAAGGTATCTACATGAAGTATATCTTACATGCTTTAGATGTTGAAACAACTTTAAAAAAATGTACATTTTATTCAGTAATTGAATTCTTCTTTAGTGCCATCACACCTTCGTCTACTGGAGGTCAACCTGTTCAAATGTATTATATGAGTAAAGATAAAATACCAATGCGTAAATCTTTAATCGTATTAATATTAAATACTATTATATTTAAATTATATTTAATAGTAGGAGGAGTATTAATATTAATATTCCGCCCAGATTACATATTTGAAAGTCGCTTATTAATTCAAATATTCTTCTATTTAGGAATATTAATTGATGCTTTAGTAATTTTAGGATGCTACATGCTAATGTATCATAAGAAAATTATCAAACAAGCAGCGACTATCTTCTATAAATTAAAAAAATTAATTTTAAAGAAAGATTATGATTCTAATAGATTAGATGAATTATTAAGTAAGTATGTTAATGAAGCTAAGTTTATTAATTCTCATGTTAAAGAAATAGTAATCTCAGTTATCTTAACATTTATTCAAAGAACATTAATGTTCTCAATATTATATATGCTATATCGTAGTTTTGGATTTAAAGAATATACATATTTAGAAATATTACTTCTTCAAATATTTGTTCAAATATCAATTGAAGGTTTAATTCTTCCTGGAGGAGTAGGAGCGAGTGAATATGTATCTACACATATGTATAATGTTATTTTTGGATCATTAAGTATCTCAGGAATGATCTTAACTCGTACATTATCATTCTATATCCCATTACTTGTTATAATGTTTATAATAGGTATAGTAACAAAAATAAAGTATATGAAAGATTAAAAAAGAAGCAATAATTGCTTCTTTTTTTGTACAAATTTATAAGTTTCGCAAATAAAAAGGAAATCGAGAAAAAATCCAGTATGTTATATATGAAGGAGGTGAATAATGGAAGCAGAAAACATAACCGGTGAATTAAATGAAGATCTATTTGTTCAAGAACTAAGATACAAGAAATTTAAAAATATAAGATATAGTTTACAATTATTTTTAAAAGACTTATATGGTGACATTGATGAATATGATTTAGTTATGTGTTGGAAGAATGATATGAAACAGAAATATGACATTCTAATAAAAATAGGTGACATAACAAAAAGAATAAGTATCAAAAAAGGAAGCAAGAATTCTGTTCATTCTGAGCCAATTAGTGAGTTTACTCATTTTTTAATTGAAAATGGTTTACCTAAAGAACAAGTTATAGAATTTTTAAAATATCATTATGCTGATGGAACAACAAATGGTACAGGAGAAACTCGTATTTCTTGTGAAGAATATAAAAAGAGCCATAAGGATGAAATGGATAAGATAAATTATTTTTTCAATACTGACGATTTATTAAAGAAAGCAGTAGACAGATTTATAGTCTATGGAAGAAATCCTAAATATCCAATTGATGCTATATTATATGGAATACCAAATGACTTCATATGGATAAAAAGAGAATCCATATATAAAGTGGTACTTGATAAAAAGAATTCAAATGTAGATTCTATTCATTTTGGCCCGCTGGTGTATCAAACAATGGATAAAAATCTTAACTATAATGAGAAATATGAATCAAAAAGATTTATATGCCAAATAAAATGGTTTAGCTTATTCGATGACATCATAGAGATAACTGACAAATCTATGTATGACTTAATAAGTGCCTAATGCGGGAAGTTGATGGTAATAATATTAATTAACAAAAAAGAAATAGTTAGTACTATTTCTTTTTTTGAACTCCAGCCTGATAATAATAACTGATAACGTGGATTCACCAGCACACGCCCAGATGAGCATAAAAAAACTAGTCGTTAGACTAGTTATGCTCATATGGAGCGGGTGATGGGAATCGGACCCACGTTATCAGCTTGGAAGGCTGGAGTTCTACCATTGAACTACACCCGCATTTGGTAGGCACTTTTAATTATACTATAAATAGAATATATGTCAACACTTTTTTTGCATTTTTTATAATTTGCTTAAATCAACGTTTTGTGCTAATATATATGGCGATAGAGGGGATAATATGGATAAAGATTTAAAAAGAGAAATAATCTTAGAAAATTATCAGAATCCTAAAAATAAAGGACTAGTCGATGACAAAAGTTATCATGAAATAAATATGGACAGTGAATCATGTATTGATAATATTACTGTTCAATTAAAAATAGAAGATGGTAAAATTGTAGATGCTCATTTTGATGGTGAGGCATGTGCAATATGTACAAGTTCTGCTTCAATAATGTTAGAAACATTAATTGGCAAAGATATTAAAGAAGTAGAAAAAATAATTGAGTCATTTGAAAATATGATTGATGAAAAAGATTATGATAGTGAAATATTAGAGCTTGCTTTAGTATATGATGATATATCAAAACAAGCTAATAGAAAAAAGTGTGCATTACTTCCATGGTGGGGAGTAAAGAAGTTATTATCTAAGGGGGATTTATGAAAATATACGAAGCACGTTTAGGAAAATTCAAAAGTATAGATAAAGATGGTTATTCAGCTCATTTTATTTACGATAATGAATTTAAAACAATTCATGCCATTAAAGTAGGAAATCGTATGATTGATATTGATAATTATATGAGATACGAAATAATAGAAAGAGACGAAAAAAATCGTTTAACTGGTGATGTTAATGATTATTGTACAGATACTTTCTATGTAATGGGATATAATGAAGTAGTACCAACTTTTAAAATGTTTATAAATGCTGCAAAGGCAAATACTAAACTAAAACCTTTTGAAAAAACTTTAAAAAGATAGAAATTTTCTATCTTTTTTTGTATAATATTATGTGGTGATATTTATGGGCTTAACAAAAGATAAATTAGATCAAAATAAGATAATAGAAATATCTAAAATTAAGAAAGAACCAAAATGGATGCTTGATTTTAGATTAAAAGCTTTAGATAAATTTAAAGAACTTTCTAATCCTATTTTTGGACCAGAACTTAAGATAGATTTTAATATAATTAATTATTACAAAAAGGTAACCGATAAGATAGCCCATAATTGGAATGATGTTGATACTGATATAAAAAATACATTTGATAAAATTGGTTTACCAGATGCTGAAAGAAAATATTTGGATGGAATACATGCTCAATATGAATCAGAAGCTGTATACCATAATATGATTAAAGAACTAGAAGAAAAGAATGTAATTTTCTGTGATACAGATACAGCATTAAAAAAGTATCCAAAATTATTTAAAGAATATTTTAATAATTTAGTTAAATATAATGAAAATAAATATACAGCTTTAAATGGTGCTGTATGGAGTGGTGGAACATTTATTTATGTACCTAAAAATACTAAACTAGATCGTCCACTGCAAAGCTATTTTAGAATAAATAGTAAAAATATGGGACAATTTGAAAGAACAATTATCATTGTTGATGAAGGATCAGAACTACATTATATGGAAGGATGTACTGCTCCTACATATTCAAGTGATTCATTACATGCAGCCGTTGTTGAAATATATGTTAAAAAGAATGCAAAATGTCGTTATACAACTATTCAAAACTGGAGTAGTGATGTTTATAACTTAGTAACTAAAAGAGCCATTGTAGAAGAAAATGGTCTTATGGAATGGATAGATGGAAATATTGGAAGTAAAGCTAATATGAAATATCCAAGTTGTATATTAGTAGGACCTCACGCTAAAGGAAATACCATTTCTATAGCTGTAGCAAGTAAAGGACAATTCCAAGATACAGGAGCAAGAATGATTCATTTAGCACCATATACAGAAAGTAGTATTATTAGTAAAAGTATAGCTGCAAATGGTGGTACTGCCAATTATCGTGGAACAGTTCATATAACTCCAAAAGCAGTTAATTCCCATTCTTATGTAAAATGTGATACAATAATTGTAGATGATAAGTCTAAAAGTGACACTATTCCAAAAAACAAAGTGGATAATAGCACATCTTTACTTAACCACGAAGCTACAGTTTCAAAGATTAGTAAAGAAAAATTATTCTACATTATGAGTAGAGGCGTTTCTGAAGAAAGAGCTAAAGAACTTATTATAATGGGATTTATCGATAAGTTCCGTGAAGAACTTCCTATGGAATACGCTGTAGAATTAAATGCTCTACTTAAAAATTATTTTTAGAAGGTGAAAAGCTATGAAAAAGAAATTAATAATAATTGGAAGCATTGTTTTGACTATTTTAATAATTGGAGTTGTTATTTTTGTATTATTAAATAGTGAAAAACAAACTAAAGATCAAATTTTTAAGGATGCAACAAAAGAGTATTATGAAAAGCATATGTCAGGTATTAAGAATATTGATGAGGTAGAAATAACTTTAGGTATGTTAAAGAAGGATAAAGAGTTAGATATAAGTAAAATTGCTAAATGTGATGCTAATAAATCTTCAGTTATTTATACTGTTAAGCCTGAATTAAAAATAAAAAAATTTAATTTAATTTGTAAATAACAAAACTTATATAACTGTGTTAGCTAATAACACAGTTATTTTCTTTATCTAATACAAAAACTATTTCAATATATGAAAATATCTAACAAATCCCTATAATTTGCTATTTGAAGTTAATTTTAGAATTAAGTATAGTACTTCTCGGAAAGGAGAAATGATATGCTTAATCAGATAGTTTTAGTAGGAAGAATAGCTAAAGGACCTGAGATTAAAGAAACTGATAATGGTAAAAAAGTGGCAAGTGTTTTACTTGCTGTACCAAGAAGTTTTAAAAATCAAGACGGTGAATATGATACTGATTTCTTACCTTGTACTCTATGGGATGGCGTAGCAACTAACGTAAGTGAATATTGTAAAACTGGTGACCTAGTTGGTATTAAAGGAAGAGTTCAGTCAAATATCTATGAAGTCGATGAAAAGAAACGTTATGATGTAGAAGTAATTGCAGAAAAAGTTACTTTTTTATCTAGTAAACCTAAAGATGAAAACCCTAATAATGAAGAAGCCCCTA
>JAEEGL016599128.1_pt1 | contig 66239 bp, 42 predicted proteins | sample 9134231 | NCBI WGS metagenome assembly JAEEGL01 (sample SAMN16246548, study PRJNA631951) | gut metagenome | biome: gut microbiome; feature: rumen; material: fiber-attached | host: Bos | place: Iran: Karaj | collected 2018-10
CTTCGGGTTCAAGCAGAAGGGGCTGAGACGTACGCACTTCGACGGATTCAACGTTCCGACAGCATTCGAGATGGAAGACTACTCCGTCATGCCTCCAGCAGAAGACTTCAGACGAACCCTGTACTGGGAGCCGAACCTGAAAACCGACAACAGAGGAAGGGCTACGGTAGAGTTCTACAACAACTCATCGTGTACATCCATGTTCATCTCTGCTGAAGGAATGACGGAAGACGGAAAATTTATCATAAACGAATAACATCATGATGACAAAAGCAGTAAAATGGTTGCTGATTGCTAACATTGCAGCATTTATTATCTCAGCATTATTCGAGCTTGCTCTTGGAATACATATAAATGCATTGCTAGGCTTGCCATATGTAGGTAGTCCTGGATTCTTACCATTTCAGATTGTCACTCACATGTTTATGCATGGAGATCTTTGGCACATTTTCTTTAATATGTTTGCCTTATGGATGTTCGGACGTATCATGGAGCAGACTTGGGGATGGAAAAAATTTCTCATCTACTACTTTGTATGCGGATTGGGGGCAGCGATTATTCAGGAAATAGGCCAAGCTATCGGCTTAATCAGTCCGTATGACTATATTATTGGTGCCAGTGGTGCCGTAATGGGAATTATGCTGGCTTTCGGAATGATTTATCCGAACGAAAAACTATTTATTATACCTATTCCTTTCCCATTGAAAGCAAAATACCTGATAATTGGCTATGCTATTTATGAGATTATTCTAGGATTTTTACAACTCGACAAAGTAGCCCATTTTGCCCATCTGGGTGGTATGCTCTTTGGATTTCTACTTATCTTATATTGGCGTTGGAAGTCCAAAAAAGGCTCAAGTCGTGCATCACACACGAAATGGAGAACGACATCAACGCACCCAAACATGACTGTCTCCTATAACAAAAATGAGCGTAGTCGCGACTATGAGTACAATGCCCAGAAAAAGGAGCAGAACGATGAAATAGATCGTATCTTAGATAAGATACGTAGAGATGGGTATGCTTCCCTAAGTGAAGAAGAGAAACGCAAACTATTTGAGGCATCAAATAAATAAAAAGCCAATCCAACGACTTATCACCTTAGAGGAATGAAGCTATTCAAAAAGATTCTTATATGGATTTTGGCCATACTGAATACACTCTTTGTGCTTGCAATGATTTTGTGTGCCTACTCCGTATATTTGCGGCCTGCAGATTTTCCTAATTGGTCTTATCTGGGTATGACATTCCCTTTCTTCATCATCGCAACACTTATCTTCCTATTGATTTGGCCTTTTGTGAAATGGAAATGCTGTGCTATCAGCATCCTCGGAATCATCGTCTGTTGGAACAGCATCCGCAACTATTGCCCCATTAACCTTTTTCAAGATGTACCTAGCGGCAAATCGTTTGGTATTCTGTCTTATAATGTATTTATGTTTCATGGCTATCACGAAGGTAAGACCGATATCGTTGATTACATCCTCAACTCAAAAGCAGATGTTGTTTGCCTACAAGAAGCTAGTGGAGTCAAAGAAGAGAAACTATATTCACTTCTGAACAAAGTCTATCCATACATTGAAACAGGAGAATCGTCAGGATATGAATGCGCATTCCTATCAAAATTCCCTATACTATCAACCGAGAGCATAGACTTTGGTTCCACCTCTGCTCGATGCACAGTCTATGAAATCTTAGTTTACGATGACACTGTGAAAGTATACAATTGTCACTTAGAGTCATATAAGTTAAATGATGACGATAAACATCGCTATAAACAGATTATTAAGCAATCAGTTTCTTTAAACAAGAAAGATCAGGCAGAAGATTCCCTTGATATCAAAGAAAGTTTCTGGTGGTTAGAAGAGAAACTGGCTAAGGCAAATGCTACTCGTTCGCTCCAAGCCGACAAACTAAATACACTGATTAGAGAAGAGAGTAATCAACATATTATTGTATGTGGTGATTTCAATGACTCCCCGATTTCCTATGTACATAAAACACTAACAAAACAGTTAAAGGACGCCTACACAGAATCTGGAAATGGACCAGGTTGGTCATATAATCAAAATGGCATGTATTTCAGAATCGATCACATCTTAATAAGCGAGAGTTTCAATTCATATAATGCAAAAGTGGATAAATACGGCAAAGAAAGTGACCATTACCCCATTTTTTGTACACTTGAGATGCGATAAGTCTAAATTTTTTGTTAACTTTGCACCCTTGTAATGCGTTCATTTAGAAAACTCCTTTCTTTAAAGGGGAAATTCTACTATGAAAAGGCGAATAATAAACATTAAATAATAAATAAAAAACTATTCATCATCAACAATGCAAAACAAAGGATTTGTTAAGTTTGTAGCCATTGCGCTAACACTTATCTGCATCTTCTATTTGTCTTTCTCCGTAGTTACTAACTACGTAGAGAATAAGGCATCAAAGATGGAAGAGAAGGAAGCAGAACTTTATTTGGATTCACTCAGCATGAATCCATTCTACTTGGGAACCTACAACCTAAAGCAATGTCGTGAAACTGCCATCGGATTGGGTCTTGACCTGAAAGGTGGTATGAACGTCATCCTTGAAGTATCTGTTCCTGAAGTAGTAAAGGCTTTAGCCGACCACAAGACTGATTCTGCATTTGTTCAGTCGGTAAATGAAGCTCAAAAGCAAGAAGTCGAAAGTCAAAGCGATTTTATCTCACTGTTTGTCAAAGCCTTTAAGAAGAATGCGCCAGACGCTAAGCTGGCACAGATCTTTGCAACTCAGAAGTTGAAAGGTAAGGTCAATGCCAACAGCAGTGACGATGAGGTTGAAAAGGTGCTCCGTGAAGAGGTTAACACCGCTATCGACAACTCATTCCTTGTACTCCGTACCCGTATCGACCGATTCGGAGTTGTTCAGCCAAACATTCAGAGAGTTGAAGGCCAGTCAGGCCGTATCATGGTCGAGCTACCAGGTATCAAGGAGCCAGAACGTGTAAGAAAGCTCCTTCAAGGTAGTGCAAACCTTGAATTCTGGGAGACATACGACACTCAGGTCATCCTCCCCTATCTTAATCAGTTGAATACTGCACTTCGTAACGGACAAGTTACTGAAGAGACAACTGATTCTACTGCTACAGAGGAAGTTGCAGAAACCACTCCTGCTGCAGAAGAAACTGATTCTACAGCCAAGGAAAGTAAAGAAAACATTCTGAATCAGGTAGCTACTGCTGAGCCAAAAGCTCCAACAAAAGCTACCGATGCAAAAGAACTAGAGAAAGCAAAAGCAGAGAACCCTCTGTTTGCTATCTTCCAACCTTATCAGGGCGACAATGGTTGTGCCGTTGGTTATGCTCTGGCATCTGATACTGCAGAAATCAACGCTTTGGTAAGCGGTGAAATTGCAAAGCAGATTTTCCCTGGTGACCTTTCACTTAAGTGGGGTGTTAAATCCATGGATAAAGCTGGTAGGATCTATACATTGTATGCTATCCGTATGACGGGTCAGAATGGACGTGCTCCACTTGAAGGTGAAGTAGTAACTGAAGCCAAAGACGAGTTCGATCAGTTCGGCAGACCTTGTGTTTCAATGAAGATGAACGCAGAAGGTGCTCGTAAATGGGCTGCACTCACAGAAGCCAACAAAAATCACTGTGTAGCAGTTGTCCTCGACAATTTGGTTTACAGTGCTCCTAACGTAGACGAAGCAATTACAGGCGGTAGCACCCAGATTAGAGGTAGTTTCACTACAAACGAAACCAAGGACCTTGCCAACGTGCTTCAGTCTGGTAAAATGCCTGCTCCGACACAGATTGTACAGGAAGACATCGTTGGTCCATCATTGGGTCAAGAGTCTATCAACGCTGGTTTCATTTCGTTCATTATCGCATTCGTCGTTTTGATGGTTTACATGTGCATGATGTATGGTTTCCGTCCTGGTATGGTTGCCAACTGTGCCCTGTTGCTCAACTTCTTCTTCACACTCGGTATCCTCACCTCTCTGCAGGCAGCATTGACAATGTCAGGTATTGCCGGTATGGTGCTGACACTCGGTATGGCAGTCGATGCTAACGTGCTTATCTATGAGCGTACCAAGGAAGAATTGAAGAGTGGCAAAAACATTAAGAATGCAGTTGCAGCAGGTTACAGCAATGCCTTCTCAGCTATCTTCGACTCTAACCTCACATCAATCATCACAGGTATCATCCTCTTCTACTTCGGTACAGGACCTATCAAAGGTTTCGCAACAACCCTTATGATTGGTATCGTTTGCTCATTCTTCACAGCAGTTTGGTTGACTCGTATTTGCTATGAGCACTTCCTGAACCGCGACAAATGGACAGACCTTACATTCACTACAGGTATTTCAAAGAACATGATGCAGGGTACAAAATTCAACTTCATGGGTTCATATAAGAAGTCATTCGTTGGATTCGGTATTTTCCTCCTTATATGTCTTGCATCGTTCTTCCTCCGCGGCTTGAGCCAGTCAATCGACTTCACGGGTGGACGTAACTATAAGGTAGAATTTGTAAATCCTGTAGCACCTGAAGATATTCGTGCTGCATTGTCAAATAAGTTCCAGGAACGTGCTGCTTCTGAAGAAGATGTTGATAAAGTAACAACTCAGGTCATTGCTCTCGGTACTGACGGCAAGATGGTACGTATCTCTACGAACTACCGTATCAATGAGAACGGACAAGAAGTAGATGCCGAAATCGAAAAGACTATTTACGAGACACTTGTAGCTGGTGGACAGATTGACGGCAAGACCGTAACACTCGACCACTTCATCAACCGTGATGAACGTTCAGGTGGTTCTATTATCAGTTCACAAAAGGTAGGACCTTCAATCGCTGAGGATATTACTTACGGCGCTATCTGGTCAGTCATCCTCGCCCTCATTGCCATCTTCATCTATATCTTGATACGATTCCGCAATGTGGCATTCTCTATTGGTTCAGTAGTTGCCTTAACACTCGATACTGTGCTCATTATTGGTGTTTACTCACTCTGTTGGGGCTGGATTGGTTTCTCTCTCGAAATCGACCAAACATTTATCGGTGCCATCCTGACAGCTATCGGTTACTCTATCAATGATAAGGTGGTCATCTTCGACCGTATCCGTGAAGAGTTGAAACTCTATCCAAAGCGTGACAAGCAGATTGTATTCAACCAGTCATTGAACGCAACCCTCGCTCGTACCATCAACACATCAGTAAGTACCCTCATCGTATTGCTCTGTATATTCATCTTCGGTGGTGACAGCATACGTAGCTTTGCATTCGCGATGATTCTCGGTGTATTGATCGGAACAACCTCTTCACTCTTCATCGCTGCTCCTACTGCATATCTCGTTCATGGACGCAAGATTCAGGAGGACGAAGTAAAAGAATAATGATTAATGAGAAGACCCTCCGCTGTGAGGGTCTTCTGCTTTTCTAATCGCGCTAAACGATAACATCCCAAAACAAACATAAACAAACACATTATGGAACAGAAAAACAAAGTAGCAATCATTGGATACGGCAACATCGGTCGTTATGCTTTAGAAGCTCTCGAAGCTGCACCCGATATGGAATGTGTTGGTATCGTTCGCCGTAACGTCACAGAGCCAACCATCAATGGATACAAGGTTGTCAACGACATCCGCCAGTTAGGACAAGTAGACGTGGCCATCCTTGCAACTCCGACACGTAAGGTTGAAGAATACGCAAAGCAATGCCTTGCTTTGGGCATCAATACCGTTGACAGCTTTGATATACATACAAAGATCGTGGACCTCCGTCGCAGCCTTGATGCAGAAGCCAAAGCTCATGGGGCAGTAAGTATTATCAGCGCTGGATGGGATCCAGGAAGTGACTCAATTGTACGTACACTAATGGAAAGCCTTGCCCCACGTGGTATCAGTTACACCAACTTTGGTCCTGGTCGGTCTATGGGCCACTCTGTTGCTGTACGTGCTATTCCTGGCGTACGCGATGCTCTCTCCATGACAATACCTGTCGGCACGGGCATCCATCGCCGTATGGTTTATGTTGAGCTTGAGGACGGAGCAGACTTCAAGACCGTAGAGGCAGCAATTAAAGCAGACGCTTACTTCGTAAATGATGAGACCCATGTGATGCAAGTACCATGTGTAGACGAACTCAACGATGTAGGACATGGCGTAAACCTCGTACGCAAAGGAGTATCAGGCAAGACCCACAACCAGCTCTTTGAGTTCAATATGAAGATTAACAATCCTGCACTTACCGCACAGGTTTTAGTCAACATGTGTCGTGCTGCACTCAAGCAACAGCCAGGAGCTTATACGATGATAGAAATACCAGTCATCGATATGCTCCCAGGAAACAAAGAAGACATCATTCGTCACTTAGTATAGCATTTGCTTGTATGCTTTTTAAGCATAACAAACGAAAAAATAAAAAAAACGGCAAAATTTCTCCAAAATATTTTGCCGTTTTAATTTTATGCACTATCTTTGCGATGTATTATCAACTATAGAAATTAAAAATCAAATTATAAATGCTTATGAAAAAATTATTACTCTCAATTGTTGCGCTTGTAGCAGCAAGTGCAATTCAGGCACAGAATGTTAATATGTATATTCTGGTTGAGAACACTACAGATGCTAAGAACATTCCTGTAACCCTCTACGTTGATAACGATGTTGAGATTACTGGTCTTCAGGCTACATTTGCCATTCCAGAATCCCTTACAAAGGACAACTATCTGTATGATGAGGACGAGGAATTATGGTTCCTCATGTCTAATCGTGCGACAAAGAACCACCAAAGAAACTCAAAGAACCTGTTTAAGGCTAGCAAGCCAAACGACCTATCCATTAGTATCGTTTCAGATAATGGCAGCAAAATAAAGGAGACTTCTGGTGCTATAGGTACATTCTGGTTTGATGGCAGTACACTTGCTGATGGCACTTATACTGTTAAGATGTATGATGCTTGTGTATTCCCTGATGCAAACTCACGTATCGATGCTGCAGGTCAGCACACTCCTGATCAGAGTGCAGACTATAAGCCATTCGAGTTCGAATGTACATTCACCGTTGCTAATGGTACTATCTCTAGCGGCATTAACAACATCTCAATCTCAAGCAAAGTAGGTGGTATTTACAATATCGCTGGTCAGCAGATGAATGGCCTACAAAAGGGCATTAACATCGTTGGTGGTCAGAAAATTCTCGTAAAGTAATGTTTCAACTAACCACCCCTTAAATACAAGGGAGTAGGATGAATAAATAATAGATGCCCAGGCAGTAATGTCTGGGCATTATTAATGGTTCTTTCTGTACGAGCAAGGTGCCATTAATCTCGAATAACCAAGGGTTATTGAGTATTAAGGGTGGGTTATTAGTCCATAGGCATTCGTTCGTAGAACTGGTGCATTCTTTTTTGACTGTACTCCAACACTTTTTCGAGTGCAGCGTAACATTATTTTGAGTGCAGTCTGGCAAACATTGGCTTGTTAAGCAAAACAAAGTGCCCAGGCATTACTGCCCGAGCACCTTATTACAATTGGGACAAAAGGCTTGATTTGTCCCCTATGCATGTGAATGGTTACTTAACGTAAACCTTCTTGCCATCAACGATGTTGAGACCCTTCTGGAGGCCGTTCATCTGCTGACCAGCTACGTTGAAGATAGCCTTTACAGGAGCCTTCTTTTCAACAGAAGAAACTGCTGTGGCAGGATTGTCACCAAGGAAAATCAAGTGGAAGTTATCGCAACCGCAATAGTCATCAGTATCTGCAGTTGGTTTATTATATCCAAATGTCAAAGCTTCACCTTCTCCAATAGAAACGTTGAGCTCAACAGCATATTCTCCTAAACTAAATACGTATGAACCAGAATTAGAGTTGTTGAGTACATACTTGGTTTCTCCACCTACAACGAAGTCTGAATAGTTACCAGCACCCTTTTCCGCAATAGCACCTTCAAGGATATTCTTTGCCTGCGCTTGAACATCATTAGCAAAAATATATGCCGGAGTTTCAAGCTCATCACCTGTATTATACTTCTCAATGTTTGAAGCATTACTACCCTTACGAGCAAATGCCTGAGCTTTCAAAGTATACCAACCTGCAGGAAGACCTTTGATGGTTTTTTCCAACTTAATGGTTCCCTGATACTTTGTCATACCACAGTTGCCGTTTTCAACTTTGTAACTTGGGTTGTTACCACCATCCATAGAAACCTTCCAACCATCAGCATTATTGCTTGCATCAAAACCAGCATTAGGGAAAAGCGTAGGTAAAAGATCATCGCCTACTTTAGGACCTGCACCATCATTCATTGCAGCGAGAGCATCCTGAGTTGCCTTAATCTCTGCAGCTTCTCGTGCGGCAATAATACCAGCAGCAATTGCCTGATAACTTGCCTCGTCCATAAACTGCCAGTATGAATTTGTAGTAGGCTCAGCAACCATTGTTAAAGCAGTTCCTTCGGCATTTATTGCTAAATAATGACCTTGCTCTGCACCATCATAATTAATCTGAGCCTCACGATCATAGATGCAACGGATGACCCATCCTTCTTCTCTATCTTCTGCTGCCCATTTATGATAACCAGAACCAGTGCAAGTAAAACCATCAGAGAGGAGTCTGAAGAAATTACCAGAAGATTCGTTTTGCTCGAAACGAACATAAGTGTAAACATGTCCGGGATCGCTGAACACATGTGCATCACTATGGAATCCGTCGGCTTCGGTTCCTTCGTTTTTAAGCTTGAAAGCAACTCCTAGCTCATCAATAGTAGCAGAAGCAGTAATGAACTTACCAGTACTTTTGTTGTAAAGGTAGCCAACTGTGCCAGAGGCGGGGATATCTGCAGCAAACGTACTTCCTACAGCTGCAAACAACGCAAAGAGTAATAGAGTAATTTTTCTCATGATTGTAATGTTTAAAAAGTTAATAATAAAAGTTTATAAAAATAGTTATTGTCTTTGGATTCTGAGCCTAACAGATCTGAATTATTAGCACAAAAGTACAACAAATTATTCACACAACCAAACGAGTATCAAGAAAACTCACAAAAAAAACTGATTATGTCTGAATAAACAACAAAAATGGCGCATAGCTTTCGCCATGCGCCTATTGATTTCTCTCTTAAGTACTCCTTACTTAGGAGTTGGAGAGGGATGCTTATTTACTTCACATAAAGCTTCTTGCCATCAACGATGTTAAGACCCTTCTGGAGGCCGTTCATCTGCTGACCAGCTACGTTGAAGATAGTCTTCTGAGCTGCCTTCTCAGTTACACCAGCAATCTTAGTAGCTTCACCTACTTTCTCAAACTTAGCGTTCTTGAATGACAGCCAGCTGATGTTGTTGTCTGCTGCTACGTTGATTTGAATCTTCAATGTGCCATCAGTAACATCACCTAAAGCTACATACTCACCAATGTTGAACTGAGAAGTTCCAATCTGATTACCTTCTGTAACGTCAACAGCTTCGCCTTCGTTAGCCTGAAGTGTGATTCCTGTAGCTGCAGTTGCGTCAGTACCATTCTTTGCACGTACACGTACCCAAACAGAAACAGAATACTGTCCTTCTGGCAGGTCTTCCATTGTTGCAGTAAGCGTATTAGCGCCAAGTGAATTACCATCTGCTACCCAATACTCAAAGAATGGAACCTTGAAGTTTGTACCATCATTATCACCCTCTACAGACCAAGTGTTGATGTAGAGACTTGTATCGTAGTTGTTGCACTTATTGTCACCAACAGACCAAGCAGAGAGGAGAAGGTCATCATAATCCAATGCATTGTTATGCCATCCGTTCAAAGCATAAGGATTAACAACAGCTTCTGTTAATGTACCAGCGTTCCATGCTGCAGTGTAATCGTCAAAAATCTTCTTATATGCCTCATAAGCACTCTTAGTGTAGACATTTGTAGACTCCATCAAGTCGTTCATTGACATCAAAGCTTCGGCATTAGCAATAGACTTTGCTGCAGCCTCTTCTGCAGAGATAAGTGCTGCTGTTGCTGCATTGATTGACTCTACAGTAGCACCATCTTTCAGCACCTTATCTTCAGAATAGTTAGCAAGAGCATCGGTAATACCCTGCAATGCAGTTGGATCCATAGTTGCCTCTGTATCTACAGCTTTTGCTTTTGCTAAAGCTTCCTTATATACCTTAATAGCTGCTGTTTTTTCCACGTCGTCAATAGTTGCAGAAGCACCATAGTATGTTAACTGGAAATTATCCCAAATACACCAAAGAGCTGTGTTTTCAACCAATTTAGCACCCAGTGTAAGTGTTCCATCTGTTATTTCAAAAATGACAGGTTCAATTGTGTACAGACCCTTTGTAAATGAATTTGAGGCATCTGACATATTGTTCTCCGAACCAGTCTTCAATGGGAATGTACCAGTCTTGTCATTCGCATAGAATACTGGGAGATTATCATTGTCGGTACCATCCTGACGATAGAATCCTTGAGCTGTCAACGAGTAGAGACCATTAGGCATATCTTCAATAGTCTGTGTCAAAGTGAAAACAGCATGGTATGATTCTGCACAGTTGTTTTCATTGACTCCACCAGCTAAGTTTTTGTTAGATGCTTCAATTGTCCAACCAGAACCTCCTGCATTTCTTCCGAAGTTAGGATTGGTGATGAGCATTGTGGCACATAAAGGATTATCAGCTGTAGCAGCAGAGAGATATTTCAAAACATGGTCTCTTGAAACGAGAATCCAATATGCATAATTATTACCAGGATCAACACCAACAGTAGTAGTAGTTGTGCCTTGATCAGCAAACAGATACTTTTCACCTGTGCTCATCTTATATACATTGGTTTCACCTGCAACCGCCTCGAATGTCCAATTCTGGTTTGCATCACCATTGTCCACATAACCATTGAATCCAAGATGTTTGTTCGCATATGTAGGCGATGCTTGCAATTCATATTTACCATCAGTTGCTTTCAGTGTGAAAGGAATACCGCCTTCCTTAGATATTGAAGCACGTGTTCCCCAGTTATTTGCACCGACAACAAAGCCCTGTGCACCTACATTGTACAAATAGAAGGTTCCTTCGCTCACTTCACTTGGAACCCAAGACTGAGCAGAAGCCTGACCAACCAATACGGCAGCAATAGCTGTCAAAAAGAGTCGAAATTTTCTCATGTTTTGATTGTTTAAATAGTTAATAATAAAAATAATTTGTTTCTTCTTACCTAATCATCAATTTCTGAATAGTCAGATAATTCGTGTACAAAGTTAGTGTATTTTTGCCAAACATCCAAATAATTTACTCAAAAACAACCAAAACTTGTACTACACACCTTATTATATTATATAAAGATGTGTGAATGAAAAGAAATGAGGAAGAAAAGGAAAGAGGAAAGAGGGAAGAAGTAAAAGACAAGTAATAAAAGTCATAGAGTAAGTAAAAAGAAAAAGGCGCATGGCTTTCACCATGCGCCTATTACTATCTCTCTTAAGTACTCCCACTTAGGAGTTTGGAGAGAGGGTTGATTTACTTAACGTAAACCTTCTTGCCATCAACGATGTTAAGACCCTTCTGGAGGTTCTTCATCTGCTGACCTGCTACGCTGAAGATAGTCTTTGGAGCAGCTGGTTTAGCGTTAACTTCGTCGATTGCGGTTACTTCGTCAGCACCAACGATTGGAGTCATTGCATACATGTAGTTCACGTCCTTGAATGACAGCCAGCTGATGTTGTTGTCTTCCAATACGTTGAAAGCAACTTTGAGGACACCATCGTCAGCAACCTTTACTCCATTAACCATAACGAGAGTCCAACGGAACTGGTCACCATCACCACAAGTTCTACCGTTAGCGATATCTGTTGGCTCGCTTCCGTTTGCTGTGAATACGATACCCTTAGCTTCGTCACCACCATTGTTCTTGATACGTACACGTACAAGTGCTCTTACTGCATAAGTGCCAGGAACTAGACCATTAACTGTTCCTTCAATAACTGTTGCACCAAGAGAGTTATCATCACCTGTCCAGTACTCGAAGAATGGAACGTGCATGCCTGAACTGTTCTCCTTACCATCAGCCTCAACTGACCATGTGTTGATATAGAGAGCCTTATCAAACTCATTAGCCTGCTCACCGTTGATTGTCCAAGCAGAGAGGAGATAGTTGTCGTATTCATTTGCTGCATGCCAATTGTGAACCTTAGAAGGATTGTCAAGGTTACCTACAACCTCACCAGCTGCATTCTTAGCAATTGCATCTTCATAGAGTTTGTAGTATGCCTCGTAAGCATCCTGAGTATAGAAGTTAGTGCCATCGATGAGAGCCTTGATTTCAGCAAGTGTAGCTGCTTCTTCTGCCAACTGAGCCTTGTTTGCAAATGCCTGATAAGTTTCAGCAGAAACTGCAATCCAAGTGCTCATAGCAGCAGGATCTTCTGACATGTAAAGCCTAGTGTCACCACCTCCTACAGCTGAAAGAAGTCCAGGAACATTATTGTTCGCAATTGTGAATGAACCGTCAGCGTTTACTTTGAATGTCCACATGCCTGAACCAGCACGACCAGCACCGTCTACCCAAATTTCACCTGGAGCAGAGCAGTCGAGGTCGTTACCTGGACGACCAGCGCCTGTGTTGTTGATTGCGCAAAGCTTGTAAGTGTCACCATTAGCCTCGAAGTGCATGTCAAAGCCCTTGCTACCGATTGAAGCACGAGTCTCCCAGTTATTAGCACCAAGGAGGAAGCCCTTAGCCTCTACATTGTAGAAGTACTGAGCAGTAGCACCTGTGATGTCAAGATCAGCTGCTTCAGGAGCAATTGCAACTACTACGTTATAAAGAACGCTCTTGTTCTCAGACTTACCGCCAACAACGAATGCATACTGTGCAGTGTAGTTAACAACATCGGTCAAGTGTGCACCGCTATGATCTGGGTGGCAACCGATTTCATACAACTGACCTTCTGCACGAGTGAAGTCTGCCTTTACATAGAACTGTGAAGAAGCATCACCCCAACCAGCCCAGTCACCGTCAGCATTACGCCAACCGTCTGTTGAACCAACCTTGTATTCTGCATCGAGAGTGCCATCAGACTTAACAGCAAAAATCTTAACATTGTCGAATGAAGTTTCACCAAGAGCAGCAAGGATTGCGTCAACATTTGCACTTGTTCCATCGCCTGCACCATAAGATGCACCGATTGGCAATGTTACAACCTGCTTCAAAGTGCTAGCAACTGTCAATTCATCAACAGTAGTAGGAACAGTGTTGTCAATTTCCTTAGCCTTTACATTAAGAGAAATCTTCAAAGAAACAGACTTGCCTTCAGTCTCAGCTGCGCTGACAACCTTGAATTCAGCTGTGTACTTAATTGGTTCAGCTGTACGCATACAACCAACACCTACAAGATTCAGACCATCGAACTGAACATAGAACAGATTGTCTGCACTGTTCCATCCTGCCCAGTTGCCTTCAGCATTACGCCATCCGTCAGTTCCAGCAGAACCTCTTCCGTAAGTCTCGTCAAGAGTTCCGTCGCCCATAACAGCGTAAATCTTCAGACCGTCCTTCTCAACACCAAGAGCTTCAGCAATTGCATCCCAGTCAACTGTGATACCATGGTCAGCACCTGGTGCATAGTCCTTATTTACTTCGCACTCAGTCTCATAAGCGAACTCAAGAGCCTCGCTTGTACCCTCGATTGCAGCAGCGATCTTAGCAATTTCTGCCATCTCATCGATACCATTACCATCGATAACACCGTTCTCTAAGTCATCAACGATGTCAGCAATTCTCTCTTCGAACTCAGCAAGTTCGTCACCTGAGAGTAACTGTCTGTGCATTTCGATAGAAGACTGGATACCCTTGTAAGCAACTACGCTTGCAGCTGCATCGTCATAAGCCTCAGCGATTGCCAAAGCAGCAGGGAATGCCTTGCCAGTGTAACCTTCGCCATAAGTTGCAAGTGCAGTCTCAAGAGCTGTCTTAGCTGTTTTGCTCATTGGCTTGTCAAGAATCTGCTGAGCCTTCTTGATGAGCTTAGGAAGGTTAGCTGCAGCATTTGCCTCATTTTCAATTCTGTCCTGATAATCCTCTGGAGATACAAACTGCCAGTAAGACTCGTCTGCAGGCTCCTCAAGGAGAACCAACTTACCATCAGCACCAGGAGTCAGGTAATAACCCTGCTTTGCAAATGGATCGAGAGCACCACTTGACTGGGTTGAAGTGTAGATACAACGGATTACCAATCCACTACCTGTATCCTTAACAGCCCACTTGTGATAACCAGAGTTCTGGCATACAACGCCATCCTTGGTCATTCTCATGAAGTTGTTTGAACCATCAGCGAATTTGAAGCGTACATAAGTGTAACCAGCCTCTTCAATACTAGCGTCATCACTACCGAAGCTAGAACCACAATCCTTAAAGTCACTGATAACGAACTCAAGTCCTTCGTCGCCCATAACGGCTTCAGAAGTAACATACTGATCTGTTGCTGGGTTATAGAGATAACCTTTCTGGTTCAGTTCAGGAACTTGCACCTTAACGGCGTAAGCAATTCCTGCAACCACAACAGCAACAAGTGCTACGAGAATAAATTTAGCTTTTCTCATGTTTTGAAATTGTTTAAAGTTAATAAAAAATTTATTAGTTAATCTTATTCTTATTTTATTAATTTTTCTACTTTCCTTGTCTCATCTGTCCCTGCTTTGCAGGGTATATTGCTCGCGAATTGCATCACAAGCACTTTATTAGGCGACAAATATAGCACTTTTTCACATAACCACCAAAGGATTTCTTAAAAAAACGCAAAAAACTGTCTCTTTACACCTTATTTTATTAAAAAAAGAGATTATTAAACATAAAAATGGCGCACAGCTTTCACTATGCGCCATTATCATTTTTGCTCTTCTGCACTCCCAATTAAGGGGTGCGATGAGAGAGTTTGATTACTTCACATAAATCTTCTTACCATCAACGATGTTGAGACCCTTAACAGGAGCAGTCAACTGCTGACCAGCTACATTGTAAACAGTCTTAGCAGCAGCCTTTTCGCCAACTTCAGAGATTGCAGTAGAAATGATATCACCAGTCTTCGTGTACTTCACGTTCTGGAATGACAGCCAGCTGATGTTGTTGTCTCCAGCTACGCTGAACTTAACTGTCAAATTGCCATCCTCTACAACAGCTTCAACTACATACTCAGCAATGTTGAATTGGCCAACTGTTTCACCTTCAGTTACGTCAACAACATCGCCGTCATTTACTTGGAAAGTAATACCTGTTGCATCTGCTGCGTCTGTACCATTCTTAGCACGAGCACGTACCCATGCAGTTACTTCGTAAACGCCTGGTTCGAGGTCTTTCAGATTAGCAACAAGTTCTTTTGCTCCAAGTGAGTTGTCATCACCCGTCCAGTACTCGAAGAATGGAACCTTGAAGTTAGTACCATCATTTTCACCTTCTACAGACCAAGTGTTGATGTAAAGCTCTGTATCGTAGTTATTGCACTTATTGTCACCAACTGACCAAGCAGATAGGAGATAATCATCATAATCCAATGAATTGTTATGCCATCCGTTCAGTGCATAAGGATTCACAACAGCTTCTGCAAGAGTACCAGCCTCCCACTGACTGCTGTAAGTTTCGAACTTGCCCATGTAAGTTTCGTAAGCCTCAGCTGTAACAACATTGTTGTTCTCCATCAATTCGTACATTGCCATAAGAGCCTTTGAGCTATCAACTGCGCCCTTAGCGTTGTTATAGGCCTTATCAAGTGCTTCAACAGCAGCATTAATAGACTCAAATGTAGCCTCAGCAGTCAGAACCTTGCTTTCTGTATAGTCGTTAATAGCTTTGTCAAGAGCTACTAATACGCCTGCAGGCATAGTTTCTGGCAAGATTTCTCTTGCAGCTGCTATCAATGATTTGTATTCCTCTGTTGCTATTTCCTTCTTCAGATCTGCAGCTTTTACTTCTGTGCCAAGATAAGCCAATTCGAAGTTATCCCATACTGCCCAAATATCTGAACGGTCGCTCTTTGCTCCCACTCTCAATGTGCCATCTGTTACTTCTACAATAATTGTTTTAACTCTGTAGTTACCATTATTCATTGCTGTAGAAATCGCACCTTGACTACTTAACTGGTCGTTAACCGTCATCTCAACAAAGTCAGAGGTTTCTTCATTTGCATAGATAACAGGAGCACCCTTTCCGTCATAAGGCTTCTTCGCACGATCATCATGATATGTCACAGATGCCTGAGCATTCAAAGTATAAACACCATTAGGAATACCTGTCAAAGTCTGGTAAACATCGAATGAAGTCATATACTTTTCAGTATTCATGTTTTCATTCGCACCGTTTGAGTTTGCTCCGCCGCTCCAATCAGCAGTTGAATAGTTGCGGTTGAAACCTGGGTTCTTAATCAAGAAGGTAGCAGGAACAGGATTGTCAACTGTAGCACCAGTCATCTGAGCTACTGCTTCCTCCTTAGTAAGGATGTACCACTTAGCGGCATCTGCTACGTCACTTAAAGCTACAGCAGCAAATCCCTTTCTCAATTGTTCTGTTCCTTGTGCCAGATAACCTGGATTTGTGTTGTAAATAGTATATACACCGTTTCCTGTGTTACTAATTGTCCAACCACCTGCTGCACCAGCGTTATCAACATAAATGTTAGAACCTAAGTTCTTATCGTTTGCACTTACCAATATGTTCTGCAGAGCATAACCGCCTCCGGCAAGCTTAACCAACTTGTAGCCATCACCTCTGTCAGAGACTGTACCACGAGTACCCCAGTTGTTTTCACCACCAAAGAACTGTCCACTTTCATAGTTCTTGAGATAATATACCTTTGAACTTACGAGCGTCTGGTATGTTTCCTCGTCAACAAACTGCCAATATCCATAATCGCCCATCTCTTCTAATTTCTTGAAGCCCAGTTCATTACCGTCAGCAATCATATATGTGCCACTAAGTTCTTGAGCTTTCATCCAAGCAGGATTGTCAGGATTTGGATAAGCATGAGTCATGATGATACCCTTGTCTGTTACTTTTACGGAGAACTTTGAATAGCTTGTACCAGTACCAGACATTCCCGTTTCACCATTGAAGTTCAACTGGTTACCTTCAGAGAATTTATAGCGAATATTGACAAAGTCACCACTTGTACCTGCAGCTATGACTGTAACCTTATCACCTACAACTCCTAAATGAGCATCTTTAGTAATAAACTTACCTGAAGCTGGGTTGTAAAGATAACCTTCAACACCTTCGTCTGGGAATTGCTTTACTACTGGTTTCAATGCTTCGTAGTCAGCTTTTGACATATATTGCCAATAAGAAGCATCTGTAGGTGTCTCAAGAAGAGTCAACTTGCCTTCAGCAGTAGGAGTCAGATAATAGCCTTGCTGAGCAAATCCAACTTGTGATGTTGTATAGATACAACGGATAACAAGGCCCTTTTCTGTACCGATTGTAGCCCATTTATGGTAACCGCTATTGGTGCAAACAACGCCTTCATTGACAAATCTCATGAAGTTATTTGAGCCATCACTTTTCTTGAAACGAAGATAGTTGTAACCTGCCTCCTCGATATAATTGCCTTCGCTACCAAAGTGTGCGCCACAAGCCACCTTTTCAGAAATGGAAAATTCCATACCACTCTCACCTACAGTTGCATCTGCAGTAATAAATTGTTTGGTGGCCAGATTATACAAGTAACCAACATCATTTACGTTTGGCATTACATTAGCAGCCACAAGTGTTTTGTAAGTAGTTTCGTCAACTAACTGCCAAACAGGAGCCTCAGCTTCTGGGAAACAGAACAGAGTACCATCTGCCTTATAGCCTAAGCAGTAATCATATAAAAAACCTACATTAAAGTCTGTTCTGTTATAAGTACTCATGATACGGAATCCCTGACCGTCAACTGCCGCTACAGCAAATTTACCATAACCATATTTTCCAGATGCTGTAACAATACCATTCGTAGTTAAAGTGGTATTATTTGTGTTATCCATTCCCAAACCCAAGGCTTCGTCTGTTGTCTTAAAACGATAATAAGGGAGAGTACGGTTCGTTCCATCATGTGTACCATATTCACCCGATTGCTTGAGGGCCTTAAAAGGCATACCTGTAACACCAACCTTACCTTCGGCATTGATAAATTTCTTCCCTGCAGCATCATATAGGTAACCTATAGATTTGTCTACTGGTAGTTGAGCAAATGCGCCCATACCGACCAAAGCAAACACTGCTAAGAGTAAAAGTTTGATTTTTCTCATAATTGTTAAATGTTTAAATTGTTAATAAAAATTGATTGTATGTAAGTATCTAATTTCTTGTTGGTTGTTAATGGCGGTTCATCAGCACGTTTCCTCATTGCAGCGAGGAGTAGTCATCAAGTGTAACGATAGTTGATTATCAACGGGCAAATATAACGCTTTTTCACATAACCACCAAACGATTTCTTAAAAAAACGCAAAAAACATTCTTTTCACACCTTATTTTATTAAAAAATACTATTTTTCACTCCGAAATTCCTTTATTGTTTGACGAGGAAAAAACAATGAAAAAAAGGCTTGTTTTTGGGGAAAAATTTGAGGTTGTTCAAAGTACGAAAAATATGCGGCCCCTAAGGGAAAATTTTGCAGCCCCTAGGGGTAACAAAAATTCCCATTAAGGGGAACTATTTTAAACCCGAGGAGGGAACAAGTGTAAACCCGAGGAGGGAACAAATGAAACCTCTAGGAAAAACAATAGAAAATCCGAAAGGGGAAAAAGCGGAAAAACGAAGGTTTGAAGAAAAAAAGCGCACGACTTTCGCCGTGCGCTCCTATTCACTATTTAGTTATTCTCCGAAGTAGTCCTTATTTTACGTAAACCTTCTTACCGTTTACGATGTTGAGACCCTTCTGGAGAGCCTTGATCTGCTGACCAGCTACGTTAAAGATTGCCTGAGTTGCTGGCTGCTTCTCAACAGAAGAGATGCGAGTAGCGAGAGCATCAAACTCTTCTTCTGTCAAGAATTTCCATACACAATACTCATCCTTTTCAGTTGCAATGGTCAACGAACCATCTTCAACATTTGCTTTGATATAACCTGGGTGAGTACTTTCTCCATCAGTATTATAAGTATTATTAATATAATAGCTACCTTCTTCAGGACCAGCCTCCAAAGTCATGCGGCTGTATCCATCATTGATGAAGCCAATCGTGTAAGCACCTTCTTCACCATCCTTCACTCTCAATGAAGTCCAAACGTCATCAGTCTTACCTGTTGCAATACGAACTCTTGTAGCACTATAAGATTCTGTTCCCTTCTGCCATACAGTCAGAATATCAGTCTCTTTATTAATTTCAGCTTTACTTACAAGTGTTGCAGATGCGTTAACAATCAAACCGCTTTCTGGGTTATAAAGGAAACCTTGAGCACCAAACTCTGGGAATACAGCTGGTGTTGGTTCTGGGGTCTCTGCACCAAGGTCTTCCTTTGAGAAGTAAGCTGTAATTGTGATAGGACCTGCGCTACCATCAAACCAAGTAAATACAGTAAAGTCTTCGATAACATCTGCTGTTAACGCTACCTCAAACTTTGAGTCACCCATAGCTAACCACTCAGGTGCATTATCCATACCTGTTAAAACATCCCAGTGAGGATCATTGCCATTTCCGTATGCATGTCCATGGAATTGGCCAGCGTTAGCACCAGAGAATTCAACAACGATCTTCTTATAGCCATATCCACGGAATTCAGACACATCGAAAGGCTTTATTTGGAACATATTCTGAAGTGTACCTGTTGGAGTAAATGTAGCAGCATCAGCATTACCAGTTACTGCAACTTTTGCAGCATCACCTGTTAAGTCAATTGGATAAGTAGGACCTGCAATCTTCTTGTAAGTATCCTCATCAACAAACTGCCAATATGCACCTTCGTTCTCTGTATCCTTTGCAAATACCAACTCGCCTTCAACAACCTGAAGATATGCTCCTTGATATGCATCTAAGTTATCGTTAACCCAACCAGGAACATTACCATTAGTATTTGGATATGGATGAGTGATTAACCAACCCTTTTCGGTTTCTTTTACAATGAACTGAGCATAGCCTCCACCATTATAAAGAGGTTGTGACTGAAGGCTCAAATCGCCCTTGCTCGATGAAAATCTGATGTAGAAACCACCATCAAATCCACGATCTGGATAATCTGCAGCTGGATTAGCTGCTTTTTCTGCATCATTCTTGTACTTAACAGTGAATAACTCTCCCTCAGTTGCTGACAGTTGAGCATTCGTGTCAATAAACTTGCCTGCTGCAGGATTGTAGAAATAACCTTTTGTACCAGCGTCAGGTTGTGCAGCATATGCACTCAATCCTAACAAAGCAACAACTGTTGTGAGTAAAATTTTCTTCATAATCGTTTTGTTTTTTAAAGGTTTATAAAATTGTTGATTGAAAAAAGTTCTTGTGTTGTTTATCTAAGCATTTCGCTCAAAATTCAACTGCAAATATAAGGTTTTTTTACATAACTGCCAAACTTTTTAACAAAAATCTTCGTATGTTTTGGCAATTCGTAGTTTTATTTGTATTTTTGCAGCGATATTGTCAATCAACCCAATAAATGTATTATGATTCTTACTATTAAAATAAACTAATGAAATGGAAACAAAACGTTTAAAAATCCTAATGATAGGTGGGACAGGTACTATCAGTAGTGCCATCACTAGACAACTGTCCGAAAGTGGTCACGACCTGTGGCTACTGAATCGTGGCAGTCGCAAAAACGAAGTGCCACAAGGTGTGAAACAAATCATAGCCGATATTGACGAGACCACTGAAGTGCTGCGTCAGTTAGGTGACGAACACTTCGATGCAGTATGCGAATTTATTGGTTTCGTTCCTGCTCAAATTGAGAGGGATATACAGTTGTTTAGCGGACGTACTCGTCAGTATATATTCATCAGTTCGGCTTCTGCATACAACAAACCTGCCGCTAATCACATCATCACAGAAGGAACAACATTAGCCAATCCTCATTGGGAATACTCACGAAACAAAATTGCATGTGAGGAATTACTGATGAAGGAATATCGCAAGAATGGCTTCCCTGTAACCATTGTACGTCCAAGCCATACTTACTGTGAACGAGGTGTTCCCTTGAGTGTACACAGCCCCAAAGGGAGTTGGCAGGTACTGAAACGTATGATGGAAAACAAACCTGTGATTATTCAGGGTGATGGAAGTTCTCTTTGGACACTCACGTGGAACGAGGACTTTGCTCGCGGTTTCATCGGTCTAATAGGCAATCCCAAAGCCATTGGGGAAACATTCCAAATCATGAGCGACGAACAACTGACGTGGACACAAATATATCAATGTGTGGCTAACGCCTTAGATGTGGAGCTGAAACCATATTATGTTGCATCAGAATTCCTTGCGCAAGTAGCTCCAAAGGAATATGACTTCGAAGGTAACCTAATTGGTGACAAATCGGTAACTGTTATGTTCGACTGTACAAAACTAAAGCGAGCCGTACCGGGATTCAAGGCTACAACACGTTTCGATGAAGGGGTACGTCGTTGTGTTGCTTATTTGCAGGCTCATCCTGAGTTACAAACAGAAGATCCTAAGTTCGATGAATGGTGCGATAATGTGATTAATGCTCTCGAAAAAGCACAAAAAGAAGTAAAAAGCAAATCATGACGTAAAATCAAATCATGTATAAGTCACTATGCTCCATATTATTCATGTTGTTGGGAACCATTCATATTGCGGCCCAACCAGACGATGTGCTGATGAGAGAACAGATAGATGAATACTTGATTGAAGCACGACGAGGAGACCCTGAGGCACAATACAACCTTGGACTTTGTTATATTCATGGAAACGGAGTAGACATGAGTTATGAAGAGGCTGCTAAATGGCTTGAGAAAGCAGCCAAACAAGGTCACGCAGATGCACAATACAACTTAGGCGTCAGCTATCTAAAAGGACAAGGAGTGGATCAGGACTTTGCTGAAGCCGTCAAATGGTTCTCACTTGCAGCAAATAAGGGCAATGTTGATGCGATGTACAATCTTGCCACAAGCTACATGAATGGAGAGGGAACAGAACAGAATATTGAGCAAGCGATTGCATTATACGAACAAGCTTCCGCTAAGGGGCATGTGAAGGCGCAACGAGTATTGGGCGACTGCTACTTCTTTGGAATGGGGATTCCCAAAGATTTTGAGAAAGCGGTTGAATGGTATACACTTGCTGCCGAGAATGGAGATGCCGACACACAATACGAATTAGGATTCATGTATTTTACGGGAAATGGGGTCGAAAAACACGATGAAATGGCGGTTTTTTGGTTCCGGAAGGCTGCCGAACAAGGTAATGCTTTTGCCCAATACATGTTGGGTTGTTGTCTGGAAAAAGGACAAGGAACGACTCAAAATTTAGAGGAAGCAACTCTTTGGTATGAGAAAGCAGCAAAGCAAGGACATAGCGAAGCACAAGAAAAGATAAGGTCCACCTATCCCCCCTCCCTTAATGGAGGGGGAGAATAGTGCAATTAGCCCTAAAAAAACTTAATTCAAAGGCATAAGTGTAAGAAAAATGGAATGTTATGATTGACATTTCATTTTTTATTTGTATTTTTGCAGTTGAATTATAACTAATTAAGATGAATATGCGTATAACATACATGAAGGTTTTAGCATTTTGGGTGCTATCAGTTGTTTGTTGCGTTTCCGCTTCTGCACAACATTACATCCAAGAGAGTAAAACATCGCTTAGCTATGAAGAAGCGGTTCGACTGATGAATGACACCCACTATTTTGCAGCAAGTCAGTCGTTAAAGGACTATCTGTCGCAACCCTCTCTGCCCTCCGACAAGCGGATAGCAGCCGAAGAATTGTTGCTAATATGTGACTACTACCTCCAAAAACCTGGTACAGCAGAAAACATCTATGAATGGTTGGAACAAAACCCACAGGCACTTTATGCAAACCGTCTGGCATTGTTACGCGCCAACTTGTTGGTAAAAGACGATTCTTACACAGAAGCACTGAACATCTACAATTCACACATTGGAACCATGTACGACATGTATGAAGCCGAGCGTGAGGAAACGATGATTTGCTATGCTATCTCACAGATAAACAACGATAACATCGACGAGGCAGACATGCTTATCCAGTCGCTACAAAACTGCAAAACCCACCAGATGGATATGGTGTATTGTGACGGCTATATAAAATATGTAAGAGGAGACTACAAGGGAGCGTTGGAGGATTTCCAGATAGTACGCAACAACAGCGACTACGCCAAAAACATCCCAGTATATATGGCTGACTGCTATCTGCATACAGGTGAGCCAGGCAAATCGTTATCGCTGCTGAACAACCAATTGCCACTCTTCAGTAAACACCTGTCAGCAATTGATGCCAAATACACTGACGAGATTCATCGCATCAGAGGCGAAGCATACTATGACCAAAAGAACTATTCGAAAGCGGTGGAAGCACTGAGTCAGTATATCTACAACGTAGAGAACCCTCGTAGGACCGCTTTGTATAAATTAGGGCAAAGCTATTTCAATCTTCAAGAATACGCCAAAGCATCGAACGCACTCAGCCGCAGCGCAGGGACAGCCAACGATGAAATGGCGCAAAATGCGTGGTTGAATGCCGGAATCAGCTATGTTCACAGCCAAAACAAGAAACAGGCACAAATCGCTTTCCAGCAAGCTTCGGAGATGACAGTCGACAAAAAACTGCAAGAAGAGGCTCTCTACAACTATGCGCTGACCCTTCATGAAGGCAATACGATGGGATTCGGCGAATCGGTCAAGGTGTTCGAGAAGTTCCTGAACATGTTTCCCAATTCACAATATACCTCAAGCGTCAGCAAACACCTTGCTGAGGTATATTTCTCAACAAAGAACTACCCTGCTGCTTTGGAGTCGATCAACAAAATAAAGAATCCAAGTGCAGAGATTCTCCAAGCCAAGCAGAAAGTGCTCTACAACCTAGGAGTACAAGAATTCATCGCAGGCAACTACCGCAATTCCGACTCATACACCACTCAAGCTATCTCTCTGGGATCGAACGAAGCTTTTTACATAAAAGGAGAATCGGAATATCGCCAAGGGAAGTACAATCAGGCCATCAATAACCTGAAGCAGTATGTAAGCGTGACAGCTCGTAACCAAAGTAACTACGGACAAGCGCTTTACTCGTTGGGATATGCATATTTCAAACAGAAACAATACAATCAGGCAAATAACTACTTCAATAATTTCATTGGTACAACAACAGCCTCGAACAACAAAACGCTCAAGGCTGATGCACTCAATCGTTTGGCCGACTGCCTCTATACCGACCGCAAATACGATGATGCCTATGCAATTTACGAGCGAGCATTGGAGACAGACAAGCAAATGGGCGACTATTCGCTCTACCAACAAGCCTTTATCGAAGGCCTACGAGGCAACAATGAAAAGAAAGTGGAACTGCTCAACAGGATGGGAGGCGAATATGCCGACTCACAATATGGTGCCGATGCCCTCTATGAGCAAGGACGTGCTTATATCCAGACAGGAGCGAAGAATCAGGCTTTACAGACCTTCAACCAACTCATTACGAAGTATCCACATAGCCAGAAAGCACGTAGTGCAGGTAATGAAATCGGCTTGATTTACTTCGAATCCGGAATGAAAGACGAAGCCCTCGCTGCATATAATAAGGTGATAAGTGACTATCCAAATACAGCAGAAGCACAGACAGCACTCGCAAACCTGAAGGACATCTATACCGATATGGGTAGAGTGAACGAATATGCTGCATTAGCCCAGAAAGCAGGTAAAGGACTGAGTGGCGAGGAACTTGATCAGATGATTAATGATGCAGCCGTACGCTCGATGAACAATGGAGACTATGCAAAAGCCTATCAGTATTACAACCAATTAAGTCAACAAACCCAATCAAGCGAACGTTTGGCTGATGCTTTGGAAGGAAGTCTGCGTAGTGCCTTTTCGGCAAAAGACTATGAATCGACAGTCAACGTAGCGACACAGATTATCCGAAATGGTAAATCTTCACCTAACTTAGTAGCAGAAGCACTGCTATATCGTGCAGAGAGCTATCTGGCCTTAGGCAATTCACCTGACGGAATCAAGGATCTCCAGAACCTGAGCCAAGACACGAAAACCATCTATGGAGCACAGGCAAATGTACGTTTGGCACAATACGCATACGATACATTCCAGTATCAGGCAGCCGAAGAGATTCTGCAAAAATTCATCGACTCGGGTACAACCCATCAATATTGGTTAGCACGTGCATTTATCCTGCTCTCAGATGTCTATATGAAAACAGATCGTAAGGTTGAAGCACGCGAGTATCTACTTTCGCTGAAGAGCAACTACAACGAGAACGAGGAGATAAATCAAATGATTAAGGAAAGACTGAAATAAAAAATGAACAATTGAAGACAAGATAATATGAAAAAAACGATCATCATAGTATTGACCTCCATCGTATCGATTTCTGCATTCGCCCAGATGGACAATGTGGTGGAAGTGGAAAACAATTATCGACCAGTAGTGAAAGATGCCAATAAAATCAATTCACTACCAGAGATAGAACAAACTCCTGTGAATCATTACAATGTAAACTATACCACCACATCTGTTCCAACAACCAACTATGTGTTTGAACCCATGTGGGCAGCAAAAAACGAAAAATTGCTTCGTAGCGACAAAAAAGGGTTTGCAACTGCTGCATACGGTATAGATAACAATATGTTAGGACGTATTGCATACGGAATCGACCTATCCGAGAACGATGAACTGAACTTCGATTTCTCTACACGAGGTCACAACAGCGAAACTGATCATATCAGCGGTACAAACAAATGGATGAACCGCTTTTTCACCAGTCATTTCAAGGCGGGCTTTGAGCATCGTTTCGATGCGACTTCATCGCTACTGATTGATGCAAGTTATGGTACTGATGTATTTAACTATCAATCACCTATAGGCGGATTAGGATATACAGACAAACAACATAATGACTTAATGGATGTCAGCATAGAACTCACTCCTTATTCATTTGATAAGTTTGGATTAGGAGCAGATGCTGCAATTACGTTGTTCAACCAAAAATATGTTACTTCATTGGTCGATAAGGCAAAGGAGGTCGACATAAGCGGAACAATCACTCCATCATATCAATTTAATGACGAAACAAGTATCGATCTTGAGGCATTCTTCGATTATGCTGATTATCCAATGACAGGCTTTGGAAACGGCTTTATGTTTAATTTCACTCCACACCTCTATTGGAAAAACGATGTCGTTGATTTAAAAGCCGGAGTATATGTAGATAATGATTTGCATATAGCACCAGACGTAAATGCCACTTTCCACGTGAACCCAAGATTCGATCTCTATCTGCAAGCAGAAGGAGGCAGAGTGTTTAACGAGTTCAGGCACTTTGCCCAAATGACTCCATACTGGTGTCTGGACATTGCCGATGGTGACTTTAACGATCAATTCGATCAACTGAGAGCACAGGGAGGTATCCGAATGCGACCTATTGACGGTCTCTATGCCGATTTGAGTGCAGGATATGACATCTCAAAAGACAGAGCCGAAATAGCTGACTTCCTGATGGATCGTACCACAAATTGTACGTATGCACCTATCATGTTTGCTGACGGAAAGAATTTCTTTGTGAATGCTAATATCAAATACGACTATCGAAACCTATTCATGATAGACCTGAACGGCAGATATAATCATTGGTCAACAGATTACAAGCCGACGGGATATATAGGCATCAATACAACGAATTGGGACCAGATTCTTTGGAGACCACAACTGGAACTTGATTGCAGCATCAGGGTTCAACCTATTGAACGCCTGACAATTGGAGCAGATTTCCTATTTGAGTCGTTTCAGAATAAGACCAACCGCTACGAACGTCCAAACACACTGGACTTAGGAGCGACTATCAGTTATACATTCCCATTCAGACTTACCCTTTATGCCAAAGGTGACAACTTGCTGAACAAGAAGTACGACCAATATATGATGTACCGCTCACCAGGGATCAATTTCCTGGCAGGAGCAGCGATTACTTTCTAACAAATGTCCTATATCAACTATCTATATGACTCGAAAATTTGATTTTCTCATTATCGGTTCTGGAGTAGCAGGAATGAGTTATGCTCTAAAGGTGGCAAGAGCAAAAAAAGGAAAAATAGCCATTGTTTGCAAGACAACACTTGAAGAAGCAAATACAGCCAAAGCACAAGGCGGTATTGCGTCTGTGACAAATTTGTTAGTTGACAATTTTGAGAAGCATATTGAAGACACGATGATTGCTGGTGACTACATCAGCGATCGAGAAGCTGTTGAGCAAGTGGTCAGAAATGCTCCTGCCGGTATTCAAGAACTGGTAGAATGGGGCGTGAACTTTGACAAAAAGGAAGACGGAACATTCGACCTACATAAAGAAGGGGGACACTCTGAGTTCCGAATCCTCCATCATGCTGACGATACAGGAGCTGAAATACAGCGAGGACTGATGGCTGCTATCCGCAGTAACCCAGACATTGAAATTCTGGAGAACCATTTTGCTGTGGAAATCATCACACAACACCATCTTGGTATAAGGGTCACTCGACGTACTCCTGACATAGAATGCTACGGAGCTTACATATTAAATCCTGAGACAGGAAAGGTGGATACCTATTTGTCACGTGTCACTATTATGGCCACAGGAGGTACAGGAGCTATCTATGCAACCACTTCAAATCCGAATATCGCTACAGGAGATGGTATAGCTATGGTATATCGCGCAAAAGGAAAAGTGAAGGATATGGAGTTTGTACAATTCCACCCCACAGTATTATACAACCCAAAGGAGACACATCCTGCGTACCTCATTACCGAAGCGATGCGTGGTTATGGCGGTATTCTGCGATTGCCAAACGGAAAGGAGTTTATGCAGAAATACGATGAACGACTGAGTTTAGCTCCAAGAGATATTGTTGCTCGCGCCATCGATAAAGAAATGAAAGTACATGGTCTGGATCATGTTTGTCTGGATGTTACTCATAAAGACCCAGAGGAAACAAAACACCATTTCCCAAATATCTATGCAAAATGTCTGTCGATTGGAATTGATATTACAAAGGAATACATTCCTGTATGCCCAAGTGCTCATTATATGTGTGGTGGTATCAAAGTAGACCTCGACGGACAAACTAGTATTCGCAGATTATATGCTCTCGGAGAATGCTCTTGCACAGGACTACATGGAGGAAACCGTTTAGCAAGCAACTCGCTCATCGAAGCGGTTGTCTATGCCGACAAGGCAGCAAAACACTCTTTGGAAGTGATTGACAATTATGAATTTAATAATAAGGTGCCTCAATGGAATGATGAAGGTACGATGACGAACGAAGAAAAGGTGCTGATTGCTCAAGACGTTAAAGAAGTGGGACAAATCATGTCAACCTATGTCGGAATTGTCCGTAGCGACCTACGCCTGCATCGAGCATGGGAACGATTGGACTTGCTCTATGAAGAGACAGAACATCTGTTTAAACGAGTGAAGCCAACACGAGACATCTGTGAGTTACGCAACATGATTAACGTAGGATATCTCATCACTCGCCAAGCTCTTGAACGTAAAGAAAGTCGTGGATTACACTTTACTGTAGACTACGAGAAACATGCATTAGATAAAAAATAAAAGAACTAATTACACTATGAATTTTCCCATTAAGTATCCAGAAAACAACGGTGGCATGAACGATCGCATCAAGCGTCTTCATGAACAGAGTTTAAATACTCCAGCTACCCTGACTATTGAACGTGCTTTGATCGAAACGGCATTCTACAAAGAAAATGAAGGTAAAATGCCTATTGCTGTATTACGTGCACGTAACTTCTATGAAATTTGTAAAAAGAAAACCATCTACATTGGTGATGATGAACTGATTGTAGGTGAACGAGGTCCTGTTCCAAAAGCAGTTCCAACATTCCCAGAGTTGACTTGTCACAGTGTGGAGGACCTACATGTGCTCAATACACGTGAATTACAACCTTATTATATCAGCCAAGAAGATATTGACACCTATGCACGAGAGGTCATTCCTTACTGGAAAGGAAAGACTCAACGTGAACGAATCTTCAATCATGTAAGCAAGGAATGGGAAGAAGCCTACCATAATGGTGTCTTTACTGAATTTATGGAGCAACGGGCTGCTGGACATACAGCAATGGATGGTAAGATGTACCATCGTGGATTGTTGGATGTAAAGGCTATGATTGCCGATGAAATCGCAGCTTTGGATTATATTAACGACCCACAAGCAACTGATAAGGAACATGAATTGACAGCAATGTCTATCAGCTGTGATGCAGCTATATTATTTGCAGAACGTCATGCCGAATTAGCAGAACAGAAAGCTAAAGAATGCAGCAATCCACAACGCAAAGCAGAATTGCTTCAGATAGCTGAGGTGTGTCGCTGGGTCCCAGCTAATGCTCCTCGAAACTTTTGGGAGGCTATACAGATGTATTGGTTCGTGCACCTTGGAACAGTAACAGAACTGAATGGCTGGGACAGCATGAATCCAGGACATATCGACCAACACTTACGCCCATTCTATGAGAAAGGCATTGAGAACGGAACGCTGACACGCGATAAGGCAAAGGAATTACTGTCATGTCTTTGGATAAAATTCAATAACCAACCTGCACCTCCGAAAGTTGGAATCACTGCTTTGGAATCAGGAACGTATAACGACTTTACGAATATCAACATCGGTGGTATCGATAAAGAAGGTAACGATGCATCAAATGAGTTATCGTACATGATTTTGGAAATCCAGGAAGAACTTCACGAACTTCAACCAGGTTTATCCATTCATATAAGCAAAGTTACAAATGACGATTTCCTGCTAGCAGGTTGTAGAGTTATCCGTGAGGGGAATGGTTATCCTTCTGTATTCAATCCTGATGTTTATGTACAAGAGCTTGTTCGTCAAGGGAAATCGTTGGAAGATGCACGTGAAGGCGGTTGCTCTGGATGCATTGAAGTAGGTGCTTTTGGCAAAGAAGCCTATCTGCTTACGGGCTATCTGAACACCCCAAAGATATTGGAAATCACTCTCCATAATGGTGTAGATCCTAATTCTGGAAAGAAACTCGGATTGGAAACAGGCGACCCTCGAGATTTCAAATCATATGAGGAACTCTATGATGCATGGAAGAAGCAGATGGTGTACTTCGTCTACATGAAGTTAGCTGTCAATAACTATATAGAACGTATGTTCTCACTTTATGCACCAGCAACATTCCTCAGCCTTTTTATTGATGATTGTATCAAGAACGGCAAGGATTATTATAGTGGGGGCGCACGTTATAACACCCAGTATATACAATGTACGGGACTAGGTACTATCACTGACAGTCTATCAACCATCAAAAAACATGTGTTTGAAGATAAGCGCTATACAATGGATGAGTTGCTGAAGGCAGTAGACAAAAACTTCGAGGGGGAAGAGAAGATGCGACTATACATCCGCAACCACACTCCGTTCTTCGGAAATGATGACGATTATGCCGATGAAATCGCTGTAAAAGTCTATAATGACTTGGTCGGAGCAATTGAAGGACACCCAAACACACGTGGAGGAAAGACTTACCTGAATATGTTAAGTACAACATGCCATAACTATTTCGGATCGGTTTGTTGCGCTACTCCAAACGGTCGATTGGCTCATTTCGCAATCAGCGATGGAACGTCTCCATCTCATGGAGGCGATTCGAATGGTCCGACTTGTGTTATCAAATCATTAGGCAAACTTGACCACACTAAGAGTGGAGGAACCTTGTTGAACTTACGTTTTGTACCAAAATTACTACAACGTGACGATGATTTGAAGAAATTTGCGTCACTCATCCGAACTTATTTTGCTTATGGAGGTCATCATGTACAGTTCAATATCGTAGATACCCAGACACTATTAGATGCTCAAGCAAATCCAGACGACTATAAGGATTTGTTGGTACGTATGGCTGGCTATTCTGATTACTTTAACGATATGAACCTGCAACTCCAAAACGAAGTAATTGCTAGAACAGAAAACGACGAATTATAATGGCGTTGATATTCGACATAAAACGATACTCAGTAAATGATGGTCCTGGAATCAGGACCACCATCTTTCTGAAGGGGTGTCCTCTGAGGTGCGTGTGGTGTCATAATCCTGAAGGGTTAGAGACAAAACCTCAGCGGATGTACACTAAGTCGAAGTGCATAGGATGCAAAAGTTGTATTGAAGTTTGTGGACACGATGTCTTGACACTTACGCCAGATGGTATAAAAGCCGATGAAAGCAAATGTGTGCTGTGTCAGCAATGTGCTGATGTTTGCCCATCGCTGGCAATGAAGTTTGGTGGAAAAAATTGGAAGATGGATGAACTGATGGCCGTCATTGAAAAAGAACGTCAAGTAATGGAAGATAGCGGAGGTGGAGTAACAATTTGTGGCGGTGAACCATTGATGCATCATAAGTACACTCTTGAGATACTCGAAGAATTGAAAAAACACCGATTTCATCGGACTGTTGACACTACTTTATTTGCAAATTCAAATATCGTTAAAGAAATTGCAGCTAACTGTGAACTCTTTCTTGTTGATCTCAAGCTGATGGATTCAAAACAACATAGGTTCTATACAGGAGTTCCCAACGAAACCATACTTGACAACATCCGCATGATTGCAGAGATGGGATGTGATTTCTTTATTCGGATTCCATTGATTGACGGAGTGAATGCTGATGAGAAAAACATCGATGAATCCGCACGTTTTTTAGCTTCAATCCCTTGGAATCGCAAGATAGTGAATCTGTTACCATATCATGATATTGGAAAAGGTAAACATGAGAAACTAGGTACAACTTACAATCCTGATGCAATCTATATGGCTACACCATCCATAGAAATTCAGAACAGGTGTGTTGCCCAATTCGAGAAATATGGCATCAAAGCAACAATTGGTGGTTAAAAAGGTTAGAAGGAACAATATGTTATGAAAGAAAGAAACCATGCATTCGACTTTTTATGCGGAATTTGCATCATCCGGATGATTCTTTACCATATTACTGGTTTTTGTAATATGTCTGAAGATGAGGGGTGGATGATTATTATGCATTGGACCTTCTTTTTCATGTCATTCTTCTTCTTTAAGGCTGGATACTTTAACAAAACTGTAGATGGTAACTCATGGGAGTTTACTAAGAAGAAATTCAAGCAACTGATGATTCCTTATTTTGTATGGGGCTTTATTGGATGCATAATCTATTTTACTTTTGCTTGGTTTATTCTAGATCCGAGAAACGTAATGGTTAAAGACATAACCATCAAGCACCTTTGGGAAACAAGCGGTTTTTATGGAAATGGTCCCTGCTGGTTCCTATTTTCTTTTTTTGTGGCATATATAGCAATGCACTTGTTCAGCAAGTGCCCATCTATAGCTATACCTGTCACCCACAATCGAAGTTTCAGAATCAAGATACATTGGGTTGTTTTTATATTCCCGTTTATTAGCTATCTGCTTTACGAGCAAGGTAATCCATTGTGGCTTAATTTAAACAATGTTTTCTGGGGCATCTTCCTATTTTTCCTTGGACGAGTTTGGAGGGTTGCAATTGAACGACTACGTCCTCAAAAGATGATCATTCTGTCGAGTATGATGATTATCGTATTCATCGTACTCAACATTATCGATTCTAGCAAATATACAATGAGTTCAAACGAATGGGAGGGTAATTTCCCCATCTTAATTAGTAAACTCATTCTGTCTAGCTGCGGACTATCTGGCTTATTCCTATCATTTCCATTCCCTCGTATACCTATTATTAATTATATCGGCCAACATTCAATGGTGTTTTTTGTAGCTCATTATCCAATCATTACATTTTATAAAATGTTACGTTCAGCATGTGTCCATTCTCTCAAAGGGAAAATTGACGACCTCATCATCATGTCTATACTGACTTTTATCGTTTGTGCATGGTTGGTTCCTTACATTGAACAGATACCTTGGTTAAGTGGTAGATTTAATCAAAAGCAATCGAATTCCTTAACAAAATAGCGATTTATCACCCGATGTTACAAATCTGCAAAAAGAATTATCATTATAGCAACGTTTTTCTAAAGAAAAAAGGTTACTTTGCAAACTGAAATTAATACAAATCAATAATTATCATTTTTAACATGGAAACAAATCAAACGAATGTAAACAGCTCAAAGGGATTCTTCAAGCTGAATTGGATGCAACGCATCGGTTTCGGTTCTGGTGACTTGGCTCAGAACCTCATCTTCCAAACAGTGGCGACCTATTTAATGATATACCTTACAACGGTATTAAAGATAAATCTCGCCTTTGTCAGTGGATTGATTCTCACTGTTCGACTTGTCGACTGTTTTTGGAGTCCTATCGTGGGGCGTTATATTGACAACCGCAATCCTAAACTAGGCAAGTATCGTGCATACCTTCTTTATGGTGGTATTCCCCTAACAATCGCCGCTTGCCTATTGATGCTTCCTCAGGCAGCTTCATGGTCTATGCCGATGAAAATGATCTATGCTGCTGTCAGTTATACCGTGTTGAGCATGATTTATTCAGTCGTAAATATACCTTATGGCTCAATCATGGCTAGTATGACACGTGACAATAATGAAGTACTTATCCTTACTTCTACACGTATGGTATGTGCCAATATTGGCCAGATTGTGGTTCAGGCAGGTTTCCCAATTGGACTTGCCATGTGCGTTCATACTGCTATTGACTGGAATCAAGCAACATTTATGGCTATTGGCACCATCCCCGCTTTTATCATCCTACCATCTCTGCCAATATTAAAAAAATGGTTAGGCAAAAAAGGGTTATATTATACACTTCTCTCTATTGGCTTAGTAGGATTTGCCGCCTTGTTCGTTATTGGTAAGTTCTTTGATATTGAGAGTTGCACTACAATTATTCAGGTTGCAAAGGTGATGACAGGTGTGGGCCTGCTAGTTGGTTCGCTGATGTGGGCACTCGTTCCTGAGGTCATTACTGAAGCCGAATATCGTACTGGTAACAGACCCGCAGCTACAGTTAATGCATTGGCTGGTGTTGCTTTTAAGGCAGGATTCTCAATTGCAGGTTGGATTACACCTTTGGTAATGGGTATGATAGGTTTTAACTTCGTAAATGAAGAGTCAGCCTTGCCAACAGACCCAAGTGCTTGGTTCATGGTAACATGTGTATTTGCACTTGTAGGTTTTGTTCTCTTAATGTTCTGCTTTATGGGTAGCAAAGAAAATATCACTACTACACCAGACAAACCTGTCTCATTTGCAGAAATGTGGCAGGAGTTCAAGGTTAACAAATGCCTTCAGTTAGTTCTCGGTATCTTTGTTGTAGTGTTCTTGGCATCATTTATCAGTGCACCCGTTAATGCATATTATGTGAAGTTGGCCAATTATTCTGAAATAGCACAGAATGCCATTCTTATGTTCACAACCATTATCCCTGGCCTACTTCTCGTGGTTGTAGGCTACCTAGTATACAAGTATCCTCTTACAGATGAGAAACTTGATGAAATCAACCACGAGATTGAGGCTCGTTCTGCAAAAGAACATGCATAAATCCATTTAACCATCAATTCCTCTTGTTCCTAAGGGGCAAGAGGAATTTTATCACTCTCTCAAAATAATATAAAATGAAACAAAACCGTTTATTACTATTTCTACTTTTCTCATTTAGTGTAGTCTCAATCTACGCTCAAAACACTATGCGTGAGGCATTCAAGGATAAGTTCCTGATTGGAGCCGCTGTCAATATTCGGCAGGTGAAGAGTAAAGATCCAAAGATTCAGAAGGTCATTAAAGAGCAGTTTAGCGCTTTGGTGCCTGAAAACTGCATGAAACCTGAAGAAATACACCCCAAGCAGTATCTGTGGGACTTCAGCGATGCTGATGCTATTGTTAAATTGGCTCAAAAAAACAAGCAGGCCATCACAGGCCACTGTCTAGTTTGGCACTCCCAAGTTCCTTACTGGTTCTTCAAGGACGATATGGCTCAACCAGTCACCAAAGAAGAGTTGATCAATCGTATGCGCGACCATATCCATACCGTGGTAGGTAGATACAAGGGAAAAATCAAAGGATGGGATGTAGTGAATGAAGCCATCCTTGACAACGGACAGATGCGCAATACCCAGTTTTATAATACCATCGGACCAGAATACATTCGCCTTGCTTTCCAGTTTGCTCATGAAGCAGACCCTAATGCAGAGCTTTATTATAATGACTACAGCATGGATAACCCAGCAAAACGCCAAACAGTCGTTAATATCATTCGTGACTTGAAGGCTCATGGATGTAGAATTGATGGCGTAGGTATGCAATCTCATGTATCATTCTCTACTAACCTAGCAGAATATGAGAAGAGTATCGAGACCTTTGCAGCTGAGGGTGTTAAGGTGATGGTGACCGAACTTGATCTTAGTGTCCTTCCTTGGCCAAGTGGGAATTATGGCGCAGCCGTAGAAACAAACTTTGAATATCAGAAATCGATGAATCCATACACAGACGGTCTTCCTGCAGACAAGGCTAAGGAGCAGACCGATTTCTTTGTGAAACTATTCAAGATCTATTTAAAGCATGCCGATGTCATCGACCGTGTCACCTTCTGGGGACTTACAGATGGTGACAGTTGGAAGAACGGATGGCCTATGGCAGGTAGAACAGATTATCCCTTGGCTATCGATCGCAATTACAATCCCAAACCATTTGTGGAAGAAATCATTAAATTAGCTAAATAATCAAATCATTACAATTAAACATTAGAAACAATGAAACCTAAAAAACATTATCTTTTCCCTTCTGATTACATGGCCGATCCTGCGGCACACGTGTTTAATGGTAAAATCTACATCTACCCTTCTCATGACTGGGAGGCTGGTGCAGAAGAAGATGACGATGGTGGTCACTTCCAGATGAAAGACTATCATGCATTATTACTCGAGGATCCTGAGAACGGAGAGGCAACGGACCTTGGTGTCATCTTTGACGTAAAAGATGTTCCATGGGCAGAAAAGCAGCTATGGGATAGCGATGTCGTTGAAAAGAACGGCAAGTATTATTATGTATTCTCTGGAAAGGGCTACGATGGTGTATTCCGTCTTGGAGTTGCTGTAGCCGACAAACCCGAAGGTCCTTTCGTTCCAGAAGCTCAGCCTATACGCGGTTCTTTCAGTATTGACCCTTGTGTTTTCAAGGATGATGATGGTACCATATACACCTATTTTGGTGGACTTTGGGGCGGACAGCTCCAATGGTGGCAGCCATATGCTCCAGGTTTTGCACCTATCACTGGCAAGCACGGTGATGAAAATGGACTCACAGATATGGGGTCTGCTCCGACTCGTAAAGATGAACTCTTTGCACAGCCCGATGCTCCTGCTCTGCCAAGTTTCGTAGTGAAGATGAGTGATGATATGCTTCAGTTTGCAGAAGCACCACGTAGAGTTGTTGTTATTGACAAGGATGGTCAACCGCTGAAAGTCAGCGACCCACATCGTTTCTTTGAAGCAAGTTGGGTATTCAAGAAGAACGGAAAATACTATTTCACCTACTCTACAGGTGATAGTCATTTCCTATGCTATGCAATTGGTGACAATCCTTATGGCCCATTCACATATCAGGGTATCATCATGACTCCAGTTGTTGGATGGACAACCCACCATTGTATCCTAGAGTACAAAGGCAAGTGGTATCTCTTCCATCACGATTGTGTTCCATCTGATGGCAAGACATGGCTTCGTTCATTGAAGATTTGTGAACTGGAATTTGATGGAGATTTGATTAAGACTATCGATGGTATTGACTAATATGATAAAGTGTTATAAAAGGGTGGCAATCGCCACCCTCTTGGTTTTACAGGTAATTGGTGCACATGCCATCGATGGGTATGATTTATGGTTAAGAATGCCTTTGGTGACAGATGGAGCTAAAGTGACAATCGATAATCCTCAAATTCCTGAAACAGGCTATTTCGACCCGCAGTTTGCCCCTATTGTCATCTCACGTAGTGAGTTGAATACCTTTCTCCATAACACAGGTAGGGAGGTACATCTTGCCATCGATGCCAAAGCTCCTGCAAACGACGGTTTTACTATCAAATATGGAGCAAACCGTATTGACATCAAGTCAGCGTCAGCTATTGGTGTGCTTTATGGTGCTTACCATCTGCTTCGTCTTCAGCAGACAGGACACCTGCCTAAGAATGGGCAGACCATCAAGGAGATACCTATGTCCAAATACCGTCTCCTCAACCACTGGGATAACCTTAACGGTACCATCGAACGTGGTTTTGCCGGTCGTTCCATCTTTTGGAGCAGCAAAGGAGATATCGTTGATGAGAATAGTGCACGGATTCAATTGTATGCACGTGCCAATGCTTCAATCGGTATTAACGGTACCGTTCTCAACAATGTGAATGCCAGTCCTCAGATGTTGACCTCCGAACGTCTTGATCAGGTCAGGCGAATTGCCCGTATTCTTGCCCCTTATGGTATTAAGGTATATCTCTCTGTCAACTTTTCGTCACCCAGGGCATTGGGCGATGTATCGACAGCCGACCCTCTTGACCCAGATGTAATCCGTTGGTGGAAGAACAAGGTGAAGGAAATCTATGATGCTATCCCCAATTTCGGTGGATTCCTCGTCAAGGCCAATAGTGAGGGTGAGCCAGGGCCACAGGACTTTGGACGCACTCATGTCGATGGTGCCAACATGTTGGCTGATGCACTCAAGCCATATGGCGGAATTGTCATGTGGCGCGCTTTCGTTTACGCAGCAGATAGTCCTGATCGTGCAAACCAAGCTTACGATGAATTCATGCCTTTCGATGGAAAGTTCCGCGATAACGTTATTTTGCAAGTAAAGAATGGCCCTATTGATTTCCAACCACGCGAACCTGTACATCCTTTGTTCTACTCAATGAAACATACAAAAGTGATGCCGGAGTTTCAGATTACACAGGAATACCTCGGAGAGTCTGTACACTCTGTCTACTTAGCTCCAATGTGGAAAGAAGTAACTGATGAAATCGATATGAGTATCGGTGCTGCAGGTGTTTCAAATGTTGGCGATTCCAAAAACTGGTGTGGCAACGATTTGATACAAGCCAACTGGTACGCATACGGCCGTCTGGCATGGGACAAACGTCTTTCATCCAAACAAATAGCCGATGAATTCGTGCGTCAAACTTTCACAAAAGAAGCACAAGGTGTACAGACACTTACTGACTTGATGCTCGCCACCCACGAAGCATGCGTCAACTACATGATGCCGATGGGCATCCACCACATATTTGCAGGTGGACACCACTATGGACCAGAGCCTTGGTACGCTCCTCGTGGAGTGAGAGTCGATTGGACACCTCCTTATTACCATAAGGCTGATGCAAATGGTATGGGATTCGATCGTACGACAAAGGGGTCAAACAATGTATCCCAATACCCAAAGAAGTTGGCCAAATTGTTTAATAATGTGAATACATGCCCAGAGAAATATCTTCTGTGGTTCCATCATGTCGGGTGGACACAGAAACTGCCTTGTGGTGAAACCCTTTGGGATCGTCTTTGTCATAAATATGATGAAGGTGTACGTACGGCAGAAGGATTTGTTCGTACATGGGAGCTTCTCAAGCCTTATATCGATGAAGAACGTTATATGACATTGAAAGTAAAGTTCGATCGTCAGGCTAAAGATGCATGGTGGTGGAGAGATGCCTGCCTGCTCTATTTCCAAACGTTCTCAAAAATGCCGTTCCCCAAAGACTGCCCACCTGCTCGTCATGACTTGCAAACCCTAATGCAATATCATCTGAGAATGGACAACTATACAGCAGCGCCCATTGATCAACTCCCCGATTAACAGAAATACATGGATATACGAGAATACTTCCACATCAGCATTACACGTAGCGACGAACAAGATATTATCGAGTCAGTCAAGAAAGGAGTTGTATTTAAGGGATTTAATCTCTGGGTACTTGTTTTTGCCATCTTCGTCGCATCATTAGGACTCAATGTTAACAGTACAGCAGTCATTATAGGCGCTATGCTCATCAGTCCCCTTATGGGTCCAATTATCGGCATGGGACTTGCGGTCGGCATCTCCGATTTCGAAATGCTAAAACGATCGTTCAAACACTACGCATTGAGTGCAGGAGTATCCGTTATCACTGCGACCATCTATTTCCTACTATCGCCTATCAACGAAGCGCAATCAGAACTCTTAGCACGCACCAGCCCAAACATCTACGATGTACTTATCGCTTTCTTTGGTGGTATGGCTGGTGTTGTTGCTATCTGTGCCAAAGAGAAAGGTAACGTCATCCCAGGTGTAGCAATCGCCACAGCATTGATGCCACCTCTCTGCACCGCAGGTTTTGGACTGGCACAAGGCGAATGGATGTTCTTCCTTGGAGCTCTATATCTATTTTTCATCAACACCGTCTTCATCAGTCTTGCCACCTACCTAGGTATACGTTTCTTCTGTTTCCAACGTTATACATATGTGGATAAGAAACGAGGAAAACTTGTGAATCGATACATTATGGCCATCGTCATTCTAACCATCATCCCAGCCATCTTTACAACTATCAGTATTGTACGAGAATCGATGTTCATGAGTAGAGCCAATAGTTTTATTAACAACGAACTAAGTTTTTCTGGTACCCAAGTCATACAGCGCGATATATCATGGGGAGATAATGCCATCAAGGTCATTCTCATAGGGAAAAAAGTACATGAAGCAAACATCGATTCTGCTCGTTCCAACCTTAGATATTACCACCTAGGTGAGACCAATCTAACAGTTACTCAAGGATTTGATGCAGACTCACTAAACCTTCTTTCACTAGAGAATGCATCTATCGAAGCCCTCTACAAACAGGACGAACAAACTATTGAGGAGTTAAAGTTGCGTTTGTCTAAGTTGGAGCAAGAAACAGCTTCCTACCGGAAAATTAATAGTCTGTCAGAAGTTGTCACCAAAGAATTGAATACTCTATTCCCTAATATCATATCTGTGGCTATTGGTCAATCCATACGCAACTATTCAGACAATCAAACTGCTGATACCATTTGTCAAGTACATCTCAACACAAAAGGAAAGCTTGCTGCTAAAGATTACCAGCGAATTACTTCATGGCTCCAAACACGGTTAGAGACCCAACAACTCGAAGTCATTGAATAGTCCGTATTTCTTTCAAATGAGGTTATAATGCAAGAATTATCAACACTAATGATTCTTTTTGCTGTTTCATATATGGTGTTTCATTAAAATTTCGTATCTTTGCAAATTATAAGAAAACGGCTTATGAAGATAGGTTTTGATGCAAAAAGACTATATAATAATTTTACTGGCTTAGGGAATTACAGCCGAACAACAATCGACATACTAACGGAGTACGTCCCTCAAAACCAGTATTTATTGTATAGTCCCTCTTTAACAGAGAATCATGTTACGACACCTTATCTTCATCACAAATTGTGCAAAACTATTACACCTTCTGGTCTTTTAAAGGGAAGCCTTTGGCGTACACTGGGATTATCTGCCGCTGGTCATCACGATGAAATAGATCTTTTTCATGGGCTAAGTAATGAAATACCATTTGGCTTATCAAGTCACAATATTCCATCTGTTGTAACAATACATGATGTAGCATTTAAAACTTTTCCCGATATGTACCATTGGCATGATTGCATAATATATCATCAAAAATGGAATTATGCCTGTAAACATGCTAATCGCATTATTGCTATCAGTGAGAGTACAAAGAAAGACATAATACGCTTTTATAATGTACCTGAAGAAAAAATCAGTGTAGTCTATCAACCTGTCAATCAGACATATTACACGCCAAGTGAAAATATACAGGCCACAGATTCTACTCCTTATATGTTATATGTAGGTTCTGTTAACTCTCGCAAAAACCTACTTGGTATTGTTCGGGCTATGGAACAAGTCCCTAGTGATTTACAGATTCCATTAACTATCGTTGGTAACGGAGGAACCTACAAACACAAGGTGGAAGAATATATTGAAACGCATCAAATGACTCATCTGTTTAAATGGGTCTCTGCCATAGATAGTGCTCAATTGCAACAACTATATGCAAACGCTGCTTTGTTTCTTTATCCGTCATTTTACGAAGGATTTGGCTTGCCAGTCGTTGAGGCGCTCCTTTCTTGTTGCCCTGTTATTACGAGCAATATCAGCAGTCTGCCAGAAGCAGGCGGTCCTTCTACCCTTTATGTGAACCCTTATGACGTTGAAGATATTCGCAACAGTATTGTTAACGTGCTAACTGATACTACATTGCGAAACAAGATGACTCACGATGGATACCAATATGCAATGAATAAGTTTCACCCAGAAACATTAGCGCATCAGTTATCGGAAGTGTATAAAAAGACTATCAATGAATATAACAATTGATAGAAACATCTAAATGAATGTATATAAATGATAATATGGCAAAAAAAGTGTATTTAGGCATGATTGGTGATATCATGCATCCAGGACTAATTAACATCATCAATGAAGGTGCGAAATATGGTGACGTGATTATTGGTCTGTTTACAGACAAAGCAATTGCGAATCATAGGCGACTACCATACCTCACATGGGAACAGCGCAAAACTGTAATCGAACATATTATAGGAGTATCATCTGTCGTCCCTCAAGATGAGTGGAGTTATGTAGAAAACCTAAAGCGGTACAAACCGGATTATATTATTCATGGAGATGACTGGCAATACGGACCTGATAAATATATCCGCGACGAGGTATTCAAAACCATGGAGCGTCTCGGTGGTGAAGTAATTGAAATACCCTATACAAAAGGAATATCAGATTCTAGTTTGAAAGAAGAGATTGACGCTTTAGGAGTTACCCCACAGGCACGACTATCCTCACTTCGACGATTGATTTCTGCCAAACCTGTTGTTCGCATCCTAGAATCCCACAATGGTCTCACAGGTCTTATTGCAGAACATACCTCAGTTGAAGTCAATGGTCAACATCGTGAATTCGATGGTATGTGGGCTAGTTCTTTAACAGACTCTACATCTAAAGGAAAGCCCGACATCGAAGCAGTTGACCTCACTACCCGTCTACACGATTTAAATGACACATTGGAGGTAACAACTAAACCTTTTATCTTCGATGGCGATACTGGTGGAAAAATTGAGCATTTCGGTTTTACAGTACGAACATTGGAACGCTTGGGTATATCTGCTGTCATTATTGAAGATAAGGTAGGCTTAAAGCAGAATTCACTCTTTGGTACAGATGCTATTCAAACACAAGACACCATCGAAGGATTTTGTAATAAAATCAAAGCGGGCAAAGAATCTCAGATTACTAGAGACTTTATGATTATTTCTCGTTGTGAATCACTCATTGCAGGCAAATCCGTGGATGATGCCCTTGAACGTTGCCTCGCTTATGTGGCTGCAGGTGCTGATGGTGTGATGATTCATAGTAAGAACAAAAGTGGAGAAGACATTAAAGAGTTCTGCTTGCGTTTCCGCGAGAAGGACCCCCATACGCCTATTGTGGCAGTTCCTACCACCTATAATCAATTCACTGAAGAGGAATTAGCTACATGGGGTATAAACGTTGTCATCTATGCCAATCACATGCTACGTAGCGCCTATCCAGCAATGGTAAAGTGTGCCGAAACCATATTGGAAACCTCTCGCAGTCTTGAGGCATCTGATAAGTATTGTATGCCTATCAAACAAATATTGAACTTAATTCCAGGAACAAAGAAAAAATAACATGATTAGACCGTCATTCTTTTATGATACCCTAAAAAGCTATGGTATAGATTTCTATACAGGTGTCCCAGATTCCCTCTTGAAGAATCTTTGTGCTTATATTACCGATCATGCAGATGCTACCCATCATGTAATTGCAGCCAATGAGGGTGGTGCTATGGGTTTAGCGGCTGGTCATTTTTTAGCCACTAACCACATACCTGTTGTCTATATGCAAAACTCAGGACAAGGTAACACAATCAATCCACTTGCTTCTTTAACAGATCCTGATGTTTACCACATTCCCGTTCTACTCGTTATCGGTTGGCGAGGAAAGCCTGGTATTCACGATGAGCCCCAACATGTAAAACAGGGAAAAGTAACAACAGGGTTGCTCAATTTGATGGGTATTGATTATACAGTTCTCGCGAAGGAAGAAGAAAAGGCTGCCATACAGATTCAAAAAGCTGTGCAGTATATGCAAAACACCAATAATTGTTATGCTTTGGTGATTGAAAAAGACACATTCGATGCTTATACACTTCAAAATAGCATTAACAATTCCCTAACTCTTTCACGAGAGGAAGCAATCGAGACAGTCGTAGAAACATTGCAACCCACAGCAACTGTAGTTTCAACAACAGGCATGATTTCTCGTGAATTATTTGAGATTCGGGAAAAGAGATCCGAAGGTCACCAATGTGATTTTCTTACGGTAGGTTCTATGGGGCATGCTTCTCAGATCGCTTTAGGCATTGCTCTGGAAAAGCCAGATCGTCATATTTGGTGCTTTGATGGCGATGGTGCCAGTATCATGCACATGGGTAACATGGCAATTGTAGCACAAAAAGCACCTAAGAATTATATACATGTAATTTTTAATAATGGAGCACATGATTCTGTAGGAGGCCAACCAACAGTTGGTCTTTCCATTGATTTTCCTGCTATTGCAAAAGCAATAGGATACAAGGCTACTTTCTGCGTAAGTGATAAAGAGGAATTGAAAAAGGCTCTCTCGATTATCAATACATCCTCTTCGTCCCTAGAAGGACCTATTTTCTTAGAGGTTAGAGTTAAAAAGGGTAATAGAAAAGACTTAGGGCGCCCAACAACCACTCCAGAACAGAACAAAGAGGCCCTAATGTCTTTCTTGAAATAAATAGTCAACAATCATATTGAAAGCAATAGTATGAAAGTAAAGACGGCTGTAATTATGGCAGCAGGTATGGGAACACGTTTCGGTAATATGACCGAAAAGATGCCAAAAGGTTTTATCCCATTTAAAGGCAAACCAATGATAGTACGTAGCATTGAGACATTGATTTCATGTGGGATTGAACGAATCATTATTGGTACAGGCTATAAAAAAGAAGCATACGAAGAATTAGCCCAAAGATATACACAAATACAATGTGTATTTTCTCCCCTCTATGCTGAGACAAACAGCATGTACACACTCTACAATAACAGGGAGGCAATAGGTAACGATGACTTTCTGCTATTAGAGTCTGATTTAGTATTTGAAAAAAAGGCAATTCTTGAGCTGATTAATTGTCCCTTTTCGTCTGCAATGTTAATTACACCAGTAACTAAATTCCAAGACCAATATTATGTAGAGATGAACAATCGATGTGAACTTATCAATTGTTCAACAAACAAAGACAGCATTACACCATCAGGAGAACTTGTTGGTATTCACAAACTTAGTAATAGTTTCTATAAAACTTGCATTTCTGAATATGCAAAACAATTAATAGAGAAACCAAAGTTAGGTTACGAATATCAATTGCTCTACGTCTCACAGAACATTACTCCAATGCATGTTCTTCGATTAGACTCTCTACAATGGTATGAAATCGATGATATAAACGACCTGCGTTATGCAGAACAAAATGTGGAAATCGACTTATGAACTCACTCTTAGACAATGATCTCACAGCATGTAAAGAGATACTACTCCAGTCACTTCAACAGGAAAGCAACCCACTCCTCGGTCAGGTATTGGATTTAGTAAAAACTCGAACAGGTAAGATGATGCGCCCACAAATGGTGCTGCTGTCAGCAAAACTATTTGGCTCCGTTACTCCTGCAGTATATGCAGTAGCTGTAGCTTTTGAAGCGCTCCACACCGCCAGTTTGATACATGACGATGTTGTGGATGAGAGTGATGAACGTAGGGGTCAAGAGTCTGTCAATTATGCTCAGACCAATCGTGTGGCTATTCTTTCTGGGGATTATATCTTGGGTGAAGCACTCCGGCTAATTGCCTCTGTTAATGATCCTCGGATTGTACTACTCATGTCAAAAGCTTCAAAAGCATTAGCAGACGGAGAATTGCTGCAACTTCATACCATTCAGTCAGAAGACTTATCTGAGGCAACTTATATGCATGTTATCACCAACAAAACAGCTGTGCTCTTTGCTTCTTGTGCAGCATCTGGAGCCACCCTTGTTGGAGCAAACCAAGCTGATATTAATAATATCTATCGATTTGCAGAACAAGTAGGGTTGTGCTTCCAAATAAAAGACGACATTCTGGATTTTGTTGGTGGTGATATTGGGAAACCCCAAGGAAATGATCTCAAAGAAGGGAAAATTACGCTACCTTTACTCTATGCACTTCAAGGACACGAGCAAGAAATGAAACCACTTATTCGCTCTGTAAAGGAGGGCACAACAACTCCAGAGGACATCAGCTATCTTATCAATTTTACACAAGAGAATGGTGGAATTGACTATGCAGAATCTGTTATGAACAAAATTGCCAATCAAGCTCGACAACTTCTTGATAAATATCCCGAAAGCCCAGTGAAGGTTGCACTCAACGAATATGTCGACTATGTCATTGAACGGAAGAAATAGCTGTTTATCCCTCCTCCTTTTTACTCTCTCATTCTGTTGTTTTCGGCTTCATGCTCAAGAACCGATGGAATGGGATGATTTTATGCGTGACATCTATGAGGAATATATAGAAAGTGACGATGAATTGGGGGAAAATTCTTATGCTACCACACAAGAGGAAGATAATGCAACTGATGCTCTACTTGACGAATTATACACACTTCACCTATCACCTATCAATTTAAATGACCTAAGAATCGTAAAGGATTCAGAGGAACAAATGATAAACACAAAAGCACGTCTGCGACAATTACCTTTTCTTAGCGACCAACAAATCGAGGCAATTGTTTATTACGTCAATAATAACTATCCTATGCAATCATTGGGCGAATTGATGCTTATACGAGAACTCGATTACCAGACACGCTCCCGATTGCCTTTGTTCTGTTATGTTGGCGAACCTACCGTTCAAAATAAAGATAATATTCTGAAATTACTACGCTATGCAAATCATGAAGTTATCGCTCGTACAACTATTCCTTTTTACACCAAAGATGGTTTCTTGGACAAACCCCAAAACATAATTGAAGCTTCTCCGAATAAGATTTATCGAGGTGATAACAATTATCATTCGCTTCGTTACCAACTTCGTTCTAGACAGCAAAAGCGGTCAAACGGTATTACACAACAATTAATCGCAGGGTTTTCTATAGAAAAAGATGCTGGAGAAGATTATTTCGACTACTTGTCTGGCTATGTAATGATGAATGGTTTAGGGAAAATTCGTACATTAATTATAGGAGATTACAAACTAAACTATGGATTAGGTCTGATTGTAAATAACAGTTTTAATCTTGGAAAAAATACCATGGGAGTATTATCGAATGCTTCGATAGCTAGACATGGTATACGTCCACATGCATCTTCATCTGAATCCAATTACTTTCGAGGCATCGCTATCGATTATTCTCTTAGCAGATCTGCTCATCTTTCGGCATTTGTGTCATATCATGATATTGATGCCACCAAAGATCAAAATTCTGCTATTCCATCTATCACCTCTCTGAAGACTGATGGTTTACATCGGACTTTGCTTGAAAAAAGCAAGAAAGGTATTGTTCAAGAGTTATCTGGGGGATGTAATCTTAGTTTTTTTCTTCGTGGACTTCAGGTTGAATTGACAGGAATAGCCTCGCACTTCTCTATACCGCTTAAACCTAAGTACAATACGCCCGCTACAGAATACCGCAAATATAACTTACAAGGCGATAATTTTGGTTCAATCGGATTATTCTATCGATACATGACTAATCGATGGAATCTACAAGGAGAATATGCTGTAAGTTTTTCAAATGCGGAAGACAAAGCAATGAATATTGACCATCCCAATAATGGTTTTGCGTTTGTCAATAACCTACGTTTCCTTGTAGATAACCAGACATCTTTATCTGCTATCGTCAGGTATTATAATCCCAAATATGCTACTCTATATGGCAAATCCTTCGGAGAGAATTCTCGTCCGCAGAATGAGTTGGGTCTTTTAGTTGGGATTGCAACAGAACCTTGGACACATTTTCATCTTGAGGCTTATGTTGACGGTTTCATATTCCCCAAAAAACGCTATCATGCTGCAGCAGGCTCAAAGGGAGTAGATGGTTTATTGAAAATGACTTATTCTCCTAACCAAAAATCTTCATGGCAATTACGCTATCGAGTGAAATCCAAGGAACAAGACTGTAAAATTGAGCAAGACAAGACAGAACTGTATTTTAATACCCGTCAAGACTTGCGGCTTCAATGGAATTATAAGCTCAATAACTATCTAACTTTTCGCACTACAGGCGGATTTGTATATCGTTGGAATGCAGATAGCAACGATGAAATGGGCTATTTATTCAGTCAACATATACGACACGACCGAACATTGGCTCGCCAAAAAGGAAGACAGCGAATAGACGTGATGCTAGCCTATTTCCATACAGATTCATATGCTGCTAAGGTCTACACTACATCTCCTTCACTTCTTTACACATTCGGAACAAACTCCTTATATGGCCAAGGAATCAATGCTGTTGCCATGTTTTCGAGAAGTCTTTCGCGAAATCTCTTCGCTATTTGCAAGCTATCAGTTACAAAATACTTCGACCGAAACACAATTGGTACAGGATTGGACATGATAAACGCATCTCATAAAGAAGATATACAACTGCAATTAAGATGGAAAATATAAGGCATCTAGACCTTGAACTTTGAGACCTTCCGAACAATCACTTTTGGATTCCCATTAATGGAAATTTTTGCAGCCCCTAGGGGAAAAAGTTTTTTCCCTTAAGGGGAATTTCTGTTGCAGGTCGTGCAACGTACGTTGCAGGTCGTGCAACATAGGTTGCACGACCTGCAACAGAAAAAACCCCTAGAGGAAATAAAAAAACTTCCTTAATAGCGGCAAAAAAAAGCTAAGGATTAGCGGGAGAAATCATGTTTTAAAAGTCGGGATTTCAAGCGATAATTCTTATTTACCCCTGACTTTACACATGAAATAAGTGAAATATAAACGTGGGAGCAAACGCAACTGGTCGCCAACCTTATCAACCTCCCTAATAACACGAATATTATCCATGAGACCCTTGGAGCGATGAACATTGGAGACTCCTTTTACATCATAATCAGTAATCGTAACAGGAATATGGCGGAACGTCTTCCCTGCTTGGAACAATTGCTTGGACTGCTTGAAATCTGCAGACATCGGATGATTCAGGTCAAATGGATATTCGCGAAGACATTGAGTGCGGGTAAACACAGCTTGATGGCAATAATACATTTTATGGCTGTTGTGTGGCTCTTTCGCTACAATTAAGTTTCCCTTTTTAAGTATATCTCCATAAACGACATCAGCAGTTAATCCCTGTGTAATCACATCAGCTAGCACATGAGGGTTAGCAAATGTATCTGCAGCATTGAGAAAGATACAATAGTCTCCATGAACCATCGCTACCGCTTTATTCATTGCATCATAGATGCCTCGATCGGGAGCAGAAGTATAAAATAAAGGAATTGATGGCTTTAGAGTTGCAAGATACTCAGGAGTTCCGTCAGTAGAAGCACCATCCACCACAATACACTCCACATCTGGGTAAGTTTGTTCCCAGACACTCTGAAGCGTCCTCTTTAAAGAAGGTATCGCATTGTATGTGACCGTAATGACAGAAATGAGCATGTAGTAAGAAGAAGTTGCCTATTTGAAAACTCTGGTATCCTGATAGTCATGATATGAATGGTCAAAATCGACATAATCAAACCCATGAATACGACGATGGTTTTCAGGCGGTAGCTTCATATAATCGCCAAACAAACATTTCAAATATGTGTCAGGATGCTCCACACCCAACAATTCATGTCCCTCGAACATGATCGGGGTTGGTGTTCCCATTACCTCGCGTGGCATAGTGCTGCGATCACCACTATCATAGTCAGCAATCAGTGGAGCCGTTTCGTAATCGTAGGCTGTCTGTATGCGTTTTTGTAAACGCTGTAAAGTGATATTTTTAACTGTAGCTTGTAGCAATCGAGGCAACCATGAAGTATAACCATGACCACGTTTATATGGATCTCTGTTACGCAAATACACCCATGTCTTTACCATATGAACCAACCCGATACGTAGCTTACGACGCCATCGCTGAGCAGGAATCCCGTCTATGGGACAAACATCAATATATACACCACCTATTTGATTGAGCGACCATCGCTCAATGAGTGTTGTACTACCATCAATCACCTTCAGCAGAGCACAACTGCTGTTTTCGTCTAATTCAAAAGTCTGAAGTTCGAATGGTTTAGGCAACCATTCAGAACCATGCTCAATAAATCGCTGAAAATCTGGGCGAGGCATTGCTATATCGGCATCATCATCCCAAGGAATAAAGCCTCCATGACGCACAGCTCCTAACATAGTACCATCTGAGAGCCAATAGCGTATGCCATGCTCACGACAAACCTTATCCACAACTACCAGAATGTTCAAAATACGCTGGTGGATATCTTCTATTTTGTAATTGGCCATTGTTTTCTCTTATTTTTACTGCAAAGATACAACAAAATTTTGTTCTTTCAATTATTTTTTATAACTTTGTGGCATAAAAAGGTATTTATATGATTAGATTATCTAAATCTGTGGTTGGAAAGGCAGAATCAGATGCAGTCGCGCATGTGATTGAAGACATTGGCTACTTAGGAATGGGAGCCATTGTGGGTGAGTTTGAGCATCAGCTAGAGCAGTATATCGGTGGAAACAGTCGTGCCATCTGTGTCAACAGCGGAACAGCAGCATTACATCTATCTATTCAAGCAGTAACCAAACCTGGTGATGAAGTACTGGTACCTTCGTTCACATTTGTGGCAACCTATCAAGCCATCAGGGCTGCCGGATGTACACCTGTCAGTTGTGACATTCGCCCAGACACCTTGACGCTCGACCTTAAAGATGCAGAGCGCCGTATCACCCCTCGCACCACAGCCATGATGCCAGTATACTATGCCAGCAATTGCTGTATGGCCAAAGACTACCAAGCTTTTGCGAAAGAACATGGTCTACGATTAGTAGAAGATGCTGCCCATAGTTTTGGTTGTACTTGCCAAGGGCAGAAAATCGGCTCCTTTGGAGATGTGGTCTGTTTCTCATTCGATGGAATTAAGAACATCACAACAGGTGAAGGAGGAGCTATTTTCACAGCAGATGAAGAAATCATCCAAAAAGTCAGTGATGCCCGCTTGCTTGGCGTTCAAAAAGACTCTGAGAAACGTTATGCAGGAAAGCGCAGTTGGAATTTTGATGTTGTGGATCAAGGCTACCGTTATCATATGAGTAACATTTTTGCAGCTATCGGCCAAGTTCAGCTCTCTAGATTTGAAAAGGAGTTTGCTCCACGCCGTCGTTATATTGCTCAACGCTATTGTGAGTTGCTCAAAGATACTCCTTATGTCAAATTGACACCTATGGATTACAAGCACGAAATAGTGCCCCATATCTTTGCTTTACAAATTCTGGAAGGAAAACGTCCACAATTAGAGCAGTTGTTGAAAGACAACGACATTCAATATGGCATACAATATGCCCCAAATCATCATCTCACCCTCTTCCATGAGGATGTAGAACTGCCTGTTACCGATGAGGTTTACTCGCGCATCATTTCCATACCTATGCATCCAGAATTAAGCGAGGATGACATTCAACTGATTTGTAAACTAATTAACAGCCTATGAAAACAATCATCTTAGCTGGAGGTTTCGGCACTCGCCTATCAGAATACACAAAACAGATTCCCAAGCCTATGGTAGAGATTGGCGGAAAGCCAATCCTATGGCACATCATGAACCACTACGCCCACTATGGTTACAAGGATTTTATTGTAGCTTTAGGCTATAAGGGAGAAGTTATCAAGGACTATTTCCTGCAGTATTATGCTCGGAATAATGATTTCACAATCGACTTAAGCAGTGGATCCATTCATTATATTAATGAACATGCTCGTGACTGGCGAGTGACACTTGTTGACACAGGTGCTGCCTCAATGACAGGTGGACGCGTACTCAGATTAAAAGATTACATAGGTCAGGAAGATTTTATGTTGACTTACGGTGATGCAGTCAGTGATGTAAATATAAATGAACTCGTAAATCGTTATCATCAATCAAATTGTCTGGCTATGGTGACTGCCGTACACCCAACAGCCCGTTTTGGTGAACTACAAATCGATTCAGAAGACTATGTTCGTTCCTTCAAAGAGAAACCCCAGGTCAATCAAGGATGGATTAACGGCGGTTTCTTCGTACTCAGTCCTAAAGTGTTTAACTATATTGAAAATGATCTAACCACTTTCGAGGCAGAACCTTTGGAGCGCTTGGCCGCAGAAGGGCAGTTGGTAACATACCGTCATGAAGGTTTCTGGCAATGTATGGATACTGTCCGCGACCGCGATTTGCTGAACAAACTGTGGGACGAGAATCGGGCACCTTGGAGACTTTCTATTTAAGAACGAAATTGATGATTCAAATTATAACAAAAAATGAATATACTACAAAATGACATCAAACACACGCTCAATGGTCTCACGACTGCAGAACGTGCTAAATTCAACGGCTCTACTGTGCTTATCACAGGATGTGCTGGTTTTTTAGGTTATTATATGATGCAGTTCTTTGCTGCCGAATGCGAAGAGTTAGGCATCAAAAAGATTATTGGACTCGATAACTTCATGTTAGGCCAACCAGGATGGATTAAGGAGTTAGAGAAGAATCCAAAAGTAGCCCTACGTAAGTTCGACATTATCAAGGACAACATTGCAGATATAGAAGGAGCATCAGAAGCAGACTTCATCATTCACATGGCCTCAATTGCTTCACCAATGTTCTATCGTAAATATCCTATTGAGACCTTAGATGCAAACATCTGGGGACTTCGCTCACTGCTTGATTACTATTCCACACGTAACATCAAAGGATTCTTGTTCTTCTCTTCAAGCGAGTTGTATGGCGACCCCGACCCTGCACATGTACCAACATCTGAGGACTATAATGGAAATGTTTGCGCTACAGGTCCAAGAGCCTGCTATGACGAGTCTAAACGTTTTGGAGAGACGATGTGCATGCTCTTTGCTCAAAAATACAATATGCCAATCGGCGTAGCACGTCCTTTCAACAATTATGGTCCAGGTATGCGTATCGGAGACAAACGAGTCCCTGCTGATTTCGCTTTAGCCATTATGGAGAACAGAGATATCGAGATACTCAGCAATGGAACTCCAACACGTACGTTCTGTTATATCGCAGATAGTGTTTGCGGATATTTCAAGATTCTGTTGCATGGGCAATATGACTTCTTCAATATCGGTATCGAAAAACCAGAGATTACCATCGCGCAACTGGCAGAGATATATGTTGAGGCAGGACGGGAATTATTCGGATACAAAGGTGAGGTACGCTATGCTGTATCAGAAGACAAAGAGTATCTCACAAATAATCCTCAACGTAGATGCCCTTGCATCGACAAGGCTCGTAAGTTGTTGGGCTATAACCCCACCATCTTAGTTGATGAGGGTGTATCACGTTTCTTGATGTACCTCAAGGAGAGTAACGAAGAAGAATACAAATGGTAGAGAAATAGGAAGAAGCAAATCATCAGCAATATGACAATCACAGTATTTGGATTGGGGTTTGTAGGTCTGACCACATCGTTGGGCTTCGCAGAGTATGGACATACAGTCTATGGTGTAGAAATAAATAGCGAGCGATTAGAAACCATTAAAGGTGGACGATTACCTTTTCTTGAACCAGGTCTTGACGAGGCCTTACTTCGTCATTTTGGTAATCGATTCCATCCAATTGGTATAAAGGAACTGGAAAAGGCTGTCAGTCAGAGTGATTGCATCTATTATTGTGTTGGAACACCGTATGGAAAGGACGGACAAGCGGATCTCACCTATCTCTTCAGCGCCCTTGATCAAACACTTAACGTGCGACCCAATAATAAATATCAAGTTTTGGTTGTTAAGTCTACCATTCCCCCATCGACTACTTCACAAAAAATCATTCCATATTTAGAAGAAAAGGGCCTCAATGTAGGACAAGACTTAGGGGTGGCCAACAACCCAGAATTCTTGCGTGAGGGTCATTGCTGGGATGACTTCATTAAAGCAGACCGTATAGTCCTTGGTGTTAGTGACGAACGCTCTGCAGAAATGCTTCGTAAGGTATATGCCACCATCCAAGAACCTATACATTGTGTATCATTGAATACTGGTGAGTTTATTAAGTATTTGTCAAATACACTCCTTGCTACTCTTATCAGCTATAGTAACGAGATGAGCCTTGTAGCAGATACGATTGGTGGTATAGACGTTGCTGCGGCTTTCCGCATCCTTCATGAAGACAAGAGGTGGGGTGGTGCTACAATGGCAAGTTATGTTTATCCAGGCTGTGGATATGGAGGTTACTGCCTGCCCAAGGATACCAATGCTCTGTATGCTGTAGCTAATACCGCAGGGTTTGATGCGCAAATACTCAAAAATGTCATAAGTATAAATAACCAAATGCCTGCTCAGATTGCCCAAAAAGTAGCTAAAATTGTTGGAACAGACAAACAGCGTATCATCGGCATTCTAGGTCTGTCATTTAAACCAGGCAGCGATGACGTACGTGATACTCCTTCTGCAAAAATCATTAAACAACTGCGACTATTAGGCTATACCAACATTATTGGATATGACCCCGTAGCCAATGCAGAGTTCGATCGCTATTATTCAGATTTAGCTATTAGCTATGAGAAGAGTTATGGCGAATTGATTCGAAAAGCAGAAGTATTGGTTATCACAACTGCATGGCAAGAGTTTGCGAACATCAAACAGCTTACTCAAAAGCCTGTTGTAGATTGTCGCTACATGTTATAGCCCCTATCCATTATTGCATATAGGGCAGAAACTCCTCCTAAATACATAGGGGTGTTATTTCCTTATTGAGGAACAGGAATTCCGATTGTCTCAAGGGCTTCTTTAAATACCACAAAGAAGTCTTTGATGTCTTGCGGATATATTTTTCCTAAAGCGCAGAGTCGGAAGGTATTGGTGGTACTTATCTTACCTGGGTAGATAGTGAATCCTCGCTCGTAACAGTAATCGTGCACCTTTTCAAAACTCCAGTTTGGATTATCTGGGTATTTTACAGATACCACTAATCCTGACTCGATATTACGATCGATGGCAGTATCCAATCCCAGTTTGTCCAATCCTTCGTGGATAGCTTCGTACACAGCTCTATGGCGAGCAAACTTAGCTTCTTCACCTTCTTCGAAGTATTCCTTCAATGCCTGAATCGTAGCATAAATGGTCTGTACAGGAGGAGTGAAGTGCATTTCACCAGTCTTCTCGAAGTACTCATACTGGAGATAGAGATTGCAGTAGTATGAGCGAGTGGGATAGTTCTTGCTTGCCTTGATTATATCTGTCTTACCAATGATAAAGCTTAATCCCGACATTGCCATTAGACCCTTCTGAGCGGAAGCCATACAGAAATCTACATTATCTTTCACCACATCGAGAGGAATCATGCCCAAAGATGCAGTTGTATCTGTGATGAAGATGGCTCCATGCTGGTGAGCCAGGTCTCCAATCTCACGAATAGGATTCAAGATACCTGTACCAGTTTCGTGATGGCAGCAATACACAACTGCAACGTCTAGGTTTTCCTTCAGTGTTTGCTCCACCTTGCTCAAATCGGGTTGTTCATAAACAGAGAACTTGAGATCGATATGAGGGATGTGGTACATCTGACAAACCTCAACAGCACGAGTGTTGTAGGCTCCATTATTGACTACAAGTATTTTCTTTCCTTCAGGTACGAGAGAGTTGATGCATACATCAATATTGATTGTACCCGAACCACAGAATAGTACAGAAGTGTATTGGTCTGCTGGAGCATGAACTACTTTTAGCAGGTCTGCACGCAGACCTTTCATCAGTCCTGCAAACTCTTTCTCACGAGGACAAATATCTGGTACTACTTGCGCCATTTTCACCGTATCTGTTGTGGTGGCGGGACCTGGATTCAGTAAAACGTTTCGTTTGATCATTGCAATTATTTCGTTATTACGTTATATCGGTATTACGTTATTTTATGATGAAAGTCATTAATAAAGCCCGAATGCTCCAAGGAGGAGAATGGCCATGATGACAGGCACTACATACTTCAACATGATGACATACATGGTTTTGCGATAGAAGCTATAACCATTGAGACGCATCTCACCCACAAGCAACTTAGGCGTTACAACCCATCCAATTAGGAGACAAGTACAGATGGACAGGAACGGCATCAGGACATTGTTGCTGACATAGTCGAAGATATCCAGAATCTGACCTACTGCACCATTGGGCAAGGTATACTCAAAGTATAGGTCGTTGTAGCCTCGACATACGAGGAATGAGAACAAGGCTCCCAGAGCTGCGAGAATGCAGACAGAACGTCTGCGCGACCAGTGAAAACGGTCTATCACGCTTGTTACACAGGCTTCCAAGATAGATACTGCACTAGTAAGAGCTGCAAAGAGTACCATCAAGAAGAATAGTATACCCAAAATGGGACCAAAGAATCCCAGGGAGTCAAACACCTTTGGAAGGGCAACAAACATCAGGCCAGGACCTGCGGACATACCTTCTGTGCCCATAAATACATAGACACTTGGGATAATCATCAATCCAGCTAGAACAGCAATCAAGGTGTCACATACCTCTATATTATCAACCGCCTTTCCTAAGTTTACATCTTTCTTCATATAGGATCCGTATGCCACCATGATGCCCATCGCAATTGAGAGCGAGTAGAACAACTGGCCTGCTGCATCCATCGTAATCATCAGGAATCGCTTCAAGGTGATTCCCTCAAAGTTGGGGATGAAGTAGATTGCGGCTCCTTGTAAGCCTGTACGTGTGGTTCCATCTTCATCAGTATGTGATATGAAGAGTGAATAGATACTGATGGAAACGATAATAACTAGGAGTGCAGGCATAAGGATGCGCGAGTACTTCTCGATACCTTTCTCAACACCTCTATAGACAATATGGAAACAGAGGGCTGCGAATACCAGCATAAAGAGCACAGGAGTCCACTCAGATGTGATAAATTGGGTGAAAAAGCCATCCTGTACGGCATCTTCTCCTTGCAAGGTTGCATAAGTACAAAGATATTTCAACACCCAACCACCTATTACGCAGTAGTAGGGATAGATGATGCAAGGCACAATGAACGACAAGTGACCAATAAAGCCCCATTTCTTGTTGAAGAACTTGTAAGCCGTGAGTGGCCCTTGCTGCGAACGTCTGCCAATTGCAATCTCAGTAATCAGCAAAGTGAAGCCAAACGTAAGCGCCAGCACTACATAAATCAAGAGGAACAATCCGCCCCCATCGCGTGCTGCCAGATAAGGAAAACGCCAGATATTACCCAGTCCTACGGCACTTCCTGCTGCTGCAAGTACAAACCCCAAAGAACTGCTGAATGAATTACGATTATCTGCCATTTTCCCCCTCTCCTGCTATTTTACGAAGTATTTTTTATTGTTAATAATAACTATACCCTTCATTCGGTTGCTGATAACCTGTCCATTAAGATTATACATAGAAGTAGATGTCGTTTGATTCGCCATGATATCATCTATACCATCAGCTATCCCAAAATACGCATCCATCTCACGGAAACGCCTTTCGTACCATTGCTCTACCAGTTCGATCTCTTTCGCAAGATCTACAACCAACATTGGGTTGCTCTTATTCAAGTCAAAATGATCAATCATACGTTGCCATGCGCCACTCTGGAGGAACAAATCGCGATATTTCTCCAATTTCTGATTAATGGAAGTGGTAGAGAAGGCACCCTTACGTCCTACCCTCCATCTGTCTTTGAGCAAGCTCTGGAACTCAATAGAACCCTGAACAGATGAAAGTGGATAGAAAGGATTCTTGTTCACATTTGCAACAGCCCAGTTAGAATACCTCCCATCATAATAATCGCCGTTATAATTACCTCCAAGGCTGGTATCAAGATCCCAAGGGGTAATAACAAAACGACGGCGGTCCGATTCTGAAGGATCTGGGTCGTTAATATCCTTGTTGATATTTCGAACAGAGAAATAATGGTTCTTATTACCCATATTATCTCCGATTGAAAGAGCCATAATCAACAATTGATAGTCAACAAGGTTTTCAATGAAGAAATACTTCTTCACATAATCTAAAGATTTCCCAATGAAGAAGGCATCTTGCAAAGGTTTCCAAGCAAATTCTCCTCCATAGTCTTCAGGGAAGGTCAGTTCAAAAGCATTATGCCACGAAATGGTGCAAGCTGTTGAATCTTCGTTGTAGCCAAAATTATTCTGATCTTGAATATCAGAAGTACCGCTCTTGTACAAAACGCCTCTCACCAGTATAGAACCATCCTCTTGCTCTTTCACCTTTTTCAGGTCAAGCAGTTTGCGATTGATACGATCCGACAGGCAGTAGATACCATAATAAGTATCGTTGATATATACCTCGATGAATTGTCCCTCAGTACCGTTACGGCTATCAAAATTGGTTTCATAAGGCAGTTTGGAGAACTCGTTCCAAATATCGAAAGCCACCCTGTTGCGCATACAGATGCGGTCGATGGCCATCGCATCAAGAATCCATGAGGAGCATGAGCGCATACCTAACAATGCACTATCCATTTCTTCTGAGTAGTCATCGTTGCGTAACTTCATGTTGAGTGAAGGCTTTTTCAAATACTTCTGAGCAGTAGCACCACGAGTTTTGAACTTCGCAGGCATTTCCACAATGTTTCCGTTTGTGTCGGTTAGTTTCATGGAGCCGTTAACGTAATCCATGCCTTTTCTGATCTTTGCGTCAAAATACACTTTGAGCACAGGCATCTTTACCTCCTGAGCAACACAAGAAAGTGCCAACACCATCAGAAGGCAAAAGCAATGTATGTCCTTTCGTGTCATCATAAGGATTTATATAATGGTTGGTATTGTTTGCAAAGATACAACAAAATATTTAAACAGAAACAAAATTATTCTATTTTTTGGATTTTCAGGTCAGTTTATTTACTGAAAAACAGCAGGTAGCTATATGCCACCTGCCGTTTTCTTTATTTAATAATAAGGTATTCCTTACGTTACTTCTTGTAAACAACATTGAAGTCGGCAGGATTTTTACCAGTGTGAGTATCCCAAACTGAGTAATCTGTTGGAGGAGTAACTGTGCAATCCCAAGCATTCTTATCACCTACGAATTCCTTGAATGTACCATCTTCGTTAGCTACCCAGTACTTAGAATCGAGCAAAGTATTAGTTTTTGCTTCGTTGATTACCTTACCATCAGCATCAAGAGTAACACTCAACAGATAAGGTTTATTATCATCACCCATGTAAACACGGAGGTCAACCTTCTGATAGTCATACAGCATAGCGAATGCATTCACGTAATACCTTGGTTCTGCAGTAAAGGTTACTGTAGATTGATCAAACATCGGTTTGAGGTCTTCACGAGTGACAGGAATAGTTTCGGTTGGGTTTTCTTTATTAACGATTTCGCTATTGAAGTAGTTCCATACCTCGAAGGTAATACCATCCTGATATGTGTACTGCAGATAGTCGAGAGCTGCTTGAGAAATACCCTCAGTAGTTACACGGATACCGCCTTCTTCATACTGTACCTTTACCTTTATTTCTTCGTTGGCTGCCTTGGTTTCACCATCCTTTTCATATTCACCAACTACAGTATAAATATAGGTGAAGCTACCACCTTCGTATGTTGCGTCCTTTCCAGGATTAGAATACTGGTAATTTGGATCCAATTGGTGGCTATATACAATTGCCATATCGTCAACATCGCAATAGTAATCCTTTGCTACTGGGATGTATACCTCAACATCTGTCAATGCGCGTACATGGATAGACAACTTCGTTGCGATATAATCGTCCTTCTCTTTCTTGTCGTTTACTGAGAGGTTTACCTCTACTTCACCAGAAATAGCAGGAACAACTGGGTCAACTGGATCAATAATTGGATCGTCTGGACCATCTGGAGTCTTGATAGTTGAACCATCAGCAGGACTAATCTTGATTACCCAGTCATTGTAAACACCATCGCCCTTGAAATCAAGTTGACCATTATCATATTTTTTCACACGATAATCGAAGCAGAGATAGCAACAAATTGTGCCAGAACTTTCTGGATACTCAATATAGTAATACTTATATGCATTATACTTTGTTTGATCTTGAGTTCCCCAAGAATCATGATAATTAGGGTTGTTCAAAGGTATTTGATCATAGATACATAATGCACGTGGTCCACCTACTGCATTATAATCGTTAATGTGGATGCCATCAAACTGTAAGTAATCCATTTGGTTACCACCAACAATGTCAGCATAGTGATGAACATTATCACCATTCATAAATGGCTCATGATAAGGGTCATAACTTGAACCTACATTCTGGATGAAGTAATTATCTTTGATGGTGCATTCAGTACTACCTTTGTCAGGATTATCTTTAATATACTTTATCACATAATCATATTCTGCTTGAGAAACTTGCTCACCACGATCGTCGGACTTAGCTGGTGCATTGTCAAATGCAGCATACAAAGCAGGATAATTATCTTTCATCCAATCGTTTTTACCTCCACCAAAGTCCTGAATCTTAAAGTAATTAACATTTACCTGAGCATCAGCACGAGTTTCAGCTTTAGTAGTTAATGTACTAGCAAGTACATTTCCGTCAGAGTAGACAACGAAATCAGGTGTCTTTACGATTTGCATAGTAAACCCTTGTCGTCTGTAGAAATCTTCAAGAGTATCATCGCTTTTACATGCGAAGAACACATTAGCACAAAGAGTAGCAATAGCTAAACTCCACAATACATAGATTTTCTTCATAATAATTGATTTGTATAAGAAAAAATAATTTGATTGATATTCGTCATTTTTCGTTTTAGTGATTCTGCACTTCAATCTCACAAGTAGTTCATCAGATTCAACCGATTACATCAGCACTTTCAATCTTCTGCCTTTCAATTGGTCTGCAAAGTTACAACTTTTTTGGTTACCCAAACATAATTATTCTTATTTTTTGCATTTCAGAGTCAAAATATATACAAAAAATGGCAGATTGCTAATACCATCTGCCATTTTTATATATAAATAAGGTAAAACCTTACGTTACTTCTTGTAGATTACATTGAAGTCTGCTGGAGTAGTACCAGTGTGAGTTGTTTCAACTGTGTAAGCTGCAGGAGGAGTAACTGTGCAATCCCAAGCATTCTTATCACCTACGAATTTCTTGAATGTACCATCATCATTAGCTTCCCAGTACTTCGTATCGAGCTGTTCTGTGCATGCTTCGTCTATATAAGGTTTATTGTCTGCACCCATGTAAACACGGAGATCAACCTTCTGATATTCATACAGCATTGCAAATGCATTGACATAATACTCAGGATGCTCAGTTGAAGTAAATGTTACAGTAGAATTGTCAAGCATTGGCTTAAGACCAGCTCGATCAATCGGCTTTCTTACAATAGTACTACCTTCCGTTTGTGGAATTGCATCGTTGAAGTAGTTCCATACCTCAACAGTGAAACCATCCTGATAAGTTTCCTGCAGATAGTCGAGCACTTCCTGAGTCAAACCATCAGTCTTTACGCGGATACCTCCAGCTTCGTATGTTACTGTAACGGTAAGTGTCTTTCCTGCTATCGTGTAAGAATAAGTATATCCATTTGTGATTTCTGTCTGGCCAGGATTAGAATACTGGTAGTTAGGATCCATCTTGTGGCTCAATACGATTGCCATATCGTCAGCATCGCAATAGTATTCCTGTGTTACAGGGATGAATACCTCAACATCAGTCAGCGCACGAATGTGGATTGACAGTTTAGTTGCGATGTAGTCACCTTCTTCCTTCTCGTCATTTACTGAGAGGTTGATCTCAACTTCGTCAGTGATAACTGGGTCTGGATCTGGATCAGGACCTGGAGTTGGGTCTGGACCTGGACCTGGCTTTTTGATGTCTGTACCATCAGCATGAGTAATCTTAATTACCCAATCATCATAAACACCATCACCATTATATACGAATGGATCACCAGCATCATCAGTCTTTGACATACGATAGTCGAAGCAGAGATAACAACTCGTCTTGCCTTCATACTCAATATAGTAGTACGTAAATGCATCATAATTCCAATTTGCTAAATCGCCGTACATTGCCTTATAACTAGGTTCAGTCAAAGGGATTTTGTCATAGAGACACAAAATACGATGTCCCTGATGTGAAGTATAAGGATGAGATTCGCCAGCAATATGAATATTATCAAAATACAGGTAATTCATCACATTTCCACCAATATAGGTCTCTGTGCGATATCCCGTATGATTCCAATTTGGAATTTGTAATGCATAGGTAGTATTACTTGAACCTACATTTTGTACGAAGTAATCCTTCTCAACGGTACATTTATCCTTTGCTTCCTCAGGATGTTCTTGAATATACTTCATCACATAAGCATATTCAGCTCCAGAAACCCCCTCTACACCACTTTTACCATCATTAGATTTCACAGGTGCATTAGCAGCATATGGAGCATAAACGTCTGGTACAGGTTTATAACCAGTATTATGAACAATTCCGTTAATCGGATCTCTATAATCATAAGCCTCAACTAAAAAGTAATCTACACCTTCCACAGGTTCAACAATATCACCTTCACCACGAGTTTCGGCACGAGTAGTAGTAGATAATGTGCTAGCAAGTACATTTCCGTCAGAGTACACAACGAAATCAGGTGTCTTTACGAGTTGCATCGTAAAACCCTGCCGTCTGTAGAAATCTTCGAGTGTGTCGTCGCTCTTACATGCGAAGAACACATTTGCAAAAAGAGTAGCAATAGCTAAACTCCATAAAACATAGATTTTCTTCATAAATTCAAAATGATATAAATGTTAATAATTAGTGTTTTTTTGTTAATAATTAGTGTTTTTTTGATTCTTCAAATTTTGTTTTTAATGGTTCAGCACTTCATTCCTAACAAGTAGTTCATCAAGTTCATCAAACTCACAGATTCAATCGATGACACCAGCACTTTCAATCTTCTGTATTTCTATTAGATTGCAAAAGTAACACCTAATTATTATATAACCAAATGTTTTTGAACAAATTTAAAGAAAAAATGCAAAATTGGCATATATCACCACGAATTTTGTCACTTTTAGATAAAAAATGGCAAATTATGTCACTTATTCTCTGTCGATATAGTAGATGTTGTAGTTATCGGGCAATTGATAGTATTTCGTCTCAACATCATAAGGAACGTCAGCATTGTTCTCGTGTACTAATGGATATTGTTCGCCACTAAATTTGACGGTACAATCCCATTCGTTCTTATGTCTGAGCAGGAGATAATCTTTCGAAGGTGACCCATCGCTACGTGCTGGTCGTACCCAATACTTGGAATCGAGCAATTCGGTACATTCTTTATCTTTATAAGGTATTTGCATTCCTGTTTCTGAATCCACCTTGCTATACACGGTTTCCTGACAATTGTTGACTCTTTTGAATTCATTCACATAGATAGAGGGTCGCTCAGAGAAATCGATAGTAGCTCCACGATTGAAGTTATCGCGCAAAGCATCGCGTGTTATCGTTGGCATGAAATAATTCCATACATCAATCTGAATACCCTCATTGAAGGCACGCTTCAGATAAGCAATCACATTATCGGTCACACCCGTAACGGTCAGCTCAACACCTTCTGTTCCATTTTCAATACGCCCATAACCTACTTTTGCAACAACCGTGTCACTGCTAACAAGACAAGTCATCGATGCTTCACCATAGATAGTCTTCAGCTTAGATATATGATTTGATGGTTGAATCGATGAGACGTAAGACTTAGCCATCATGTCCAAAGCGTGTCGATTGTTATATGTGAAATACTGAGCACTTAGCGGCAGAAATACAGCTACATCAGTAGGTGTACGGAAATAGAGAGATAGTAGAACTGCCCTGAAATCAGTATCTGTCCAAGTTCTTAGCGTTTCGAACTTATCATTATCGGCAGCCACATAGAGCCTGGCAGAAACTTGATCCGTCACTTCCATTCGCTCACCATTAGAAAGAGTAATATGCTCTTTTTCAGCACGAGTTTCGAGAGTGTTTGTTGTGCTCGAAAGTACAAAGTCCGAACATTTGAAGACAAAATCAGGAATGGCTACAACCCTCATCTTCTGATTGATATAGGCTTCAGAATCATCTGTGTCATCACAAGCCAACAAACTGCCCGTCAACGCAACAACTGCAATAACGGCTATCGTATTTTGAAGAAGTGTCTTTGCATATCGCAACATCACTTCTGAGCATTTTAACAAATTCGCTGTCATAATTGCAACTCTTATTTAAAGAAGAGATGTAAGTTAATTATGATGCAAAGATACAATAATTTTTCCAAATAAATGAATATTTACGGCAGAAAACTACTGAAACGCAGCGAAATAGGTGTGTTTTTTGAGAGAATGCATTGAAAGTTAGGAATTATTTGTTATCTTTGCAGAAGAAATCAAACAATCTATCTATGCCAAAGAAGTTTTACCGTTCTACCCCGATTGATTACGCCGTGTGCCAATATGCAGATTGCCCTTTGGCTGCCAAATGTCTGCATCAGTTGACCTATCAGCCTTTGTTGGCAGAAGTAACGATTTTGAAGTTATTGAATCCCAATAAATGCTCGAAAGACGAAACATGTGAGTTCTTCCGCGACTCAAAACCCGTGATGTATGCACGCGGATTCAAGCATTTTCAGCAACAGCTGTATCCTGAACAATATAAGCGTTTTTCTATCCGATTGATGGGCGAATTCGGGCGTACAGGCTTCTACGAACGGCGTAGAGGCGAAACAGCCCTTTCGCCAAAAGAACAGCAAATCGTACTCTCTGTGCTCCAAGAAGTTGGAGCGACTGGCGAATTCAAGTTCAGCTCGTACGAGGAGAATTACAATTGGTATGATTAGCCTCTCGACGCAGGCACAGTACGTCAGCCAAAATACTCGAGTACGCCTTAAGGCGCACTCGAGTGCGCCCTAAGGCGAACTGCAGTGCGCCCTAGGGCGCACTAATCTCCGCACCTATCGTTTCTTATCGAAAGCTTGGAGAACAAATGCGAAATGAGCCTAAAGTGCGAAACAACCCCTATCTTGCTATACGAGGAGATGGTTTTCTGCTACCTTCGAACCATTATACCAATCGCATGGTCGATTTTGCCGAAAATATTTTGTAGGATCGGTCAGATGTTGTAACTTTGCACAGGTAATTATAGAATTTTAGCTGTTGAAGTGAAAAAAACACCATTTTTCTGTAGTGAATGATTGTTATTTGCGTCAAACGGACAAAAAGCTTTTAATGTTAAATAAAGAAATGAAAAAAATCATGATGTCGTTAGCATTGGTGCTGACCATGCTGACAAGTGCGAATGCACAACAATTGCAAATACCCAACCTGCCGCTCGACCCAGCAGTGAAGATGGGTACATTGGATAATGGGTTGACTTATTACATCCGCCACAACGAATGGCCAGAACAGCGTGCCAACTTCTACATCGCTCAGAAGGTAGGTTCGATGCAGGAGGAGGATGACCAGCGAGGATTGGCTCACTTCCTTGAGCACATGTGTTTCAACGGAACCACTCACTTCCCAGGTAATGCCCTGAAAACTTACTTGGAAACTATTGGTGTGAAATTCGGTGAGAACCTGAACGCTTACACCAGCTTCGATGAAACGGTTTATAATATAGATAATGTGCCTGTTATCTCCAACCCTCAGTCGATCGACTCTTGTCTGCTGATTCTGCACGACTGGAGTCACGACCTGTTGCTCGAAGGCAAGGAAATCGACAAGGAGCGTGGTGTGATTGAAGAAGAGTGGCGTATGCGTAGTAGCGCTCAGCAGCGTATTCTCGAAAAGGCACTACCGGTATTGTTCGAGGGCAGCAAATATGCTCATCGTATGCCAATCGGCACGATGGAAATCGTAAAGAACTTCCCTTATGAGACCATCCGTAAGTACTACAGAAAGTGGTATCGTCCTGATCTCCAGGCAATTGTAGTAGTGGGCGATGTGGATGTAGATGCTATCGAAGCAAAGATTAAGAGCATCTTCTCAGACATCAAACCAGCTCCAGCTGATGCAGCTAAGCGTGAGTATTTCACAGTAGCAGAAAACAAGGAGCCTATTTTCTCTGTTCACAGCGACAAGGAGCAGCAGCGTTCACAGATGAACATCCTGTGGAAACACGAAGCCTTCCCTCGTGAGATGAAAAATACAGCACTGAACTATGCCCAAAACTATCTCATGGGTGCTATGGGAGGTATGCTTCGCACACGTATAGTCGAACTGATGCAGAAGGAAAACCCACCATTCCTGGGTGGAGGCATTTCGTTCAACGACGACTATCTGGTAACCAACGCAATGGCTTGTTCGGGTTTCTCAATCTCATTTGCAGACAATCAGCACAAGCGCGCCATCGAAGCGATGTATCGTGAAATGCTCAGAGCAGAACGATTCGGATTCACCGTCAGCGAGTACGAGCGCTATCGTGAAGAGTACAAGGCAAGTATTGAAAACATGTACGAGCGTCGCGACAAAATCAGCAACAACTCTTATGTAAACGAATACATACGTCACTTCCTCGACAACGAGGCAGCTCCAGGTATCGAATGGGAACACACCAACCTCATTCAGATTGCTGACCAAGTGAGCGTTGAAGCTATCAATCAGGCACTTGAACAACTGGTTAACAACCGCAAAGGAGCAGCTCCTGTCATCTTCGGTATGTTCCCAGAAAAAGAAGGACTTACCCTGCCTACTAAAGACGAAGTGCTGGCCATCCTCAAGGCTGTCGAAGCAGAAGAAATCGAAGCCTACAAGGAAGAAGTATCAGACGAACCAATC
>JAEEGL012111533.1_pt1 | contig 66230 bp, 51 predicted proteins | sample 9134231 | NCBI WGS metagenome assembly JAEEGL01 (sample SAMN16246548, study PRJNA631951) | gut metagenome | biome: gut microbiome; feature: rumen; material: fiber-attached | host: Bos | place: Iran: Karaj | collected 2018-10
GATATTCAATAAACAAGTGGCTTTGGTTGTCTTTCGTCAGATATTGTGAACCATGATTCATAATCGGGGCATTAGCATCCCATTTGATATAATAAATGTCGGGATATTTTGTCATTAGTGTATCAACAACGTGGAATACCAGATCTTGTACTTTGGGATTGCCCATGTCGAGTACCACCTGCGTGCCTCCTCGCCCTAGATTTGGCTCTCGGTTTGTTGGCTTTACAATATATTCAGGATGCTGCTCATAAAGTTCGCTTATGGTGTTCGACATCTCCGGCTCAATCCATAAACCGAATCGGATATTGTGTCTTTTTGCAGAAGAGAGTAACCCGCTAATGCCATGAGGTAGTTTCTGGGTATCAACTGTCCAGTCGCCTAATGATGAACTGTCGTTTTTGCGGGGATATTTATCGCCGAACCAACCGTCGTCCATCACGAAAAGTTCTCCTCCCATGGAAGAGATATCAGACATCATCTGATCCATTCCTTCTTCATTGATGTCGAAATAAACACCTTCCCAGCTATTAAGCAAAATCGGACGCAAATCGTTACCATGCATCAGTTTGTAGCTCCGTGCCCAACTGTGATAGTTGCGGCTTACACCGCTCAGACCTTCGTTGCTATAAGTCAAGGCAAGGGGAGGGGTGATAAAACGCTCACCCTGCTTAAGATTGTATGATGAGTTCTCTTCATTAATCCCGGCATAAAAATGATGAAAGTTAGTGTCGTCGGTATCTACACGTAGCTTATAATTACCTGTATAGCACAAGGCAGCCCCTATTACCCTACCATTGTTTTCACGTGGCTGACCGTCTAAAGAGAACATAACTTCTGCATGACTGGTGTGAGAATTGCGGGCACCGTCCTTGTTTTTGATAACAAACATGCCATGTGTCAAGGGCTCTTCCTCCAAACGACCTTCGTTTGCCCATGTACCATAGAGATGAGAAATCCATACTTTACCATAACGGATTGGCAAATAGGCTGAAGCAAACTGACTTAATATTACAGTGCCTTTTTCATTATGCTCATATTCTGCCCATGTCTCAATAATATCTTTATCTGGATATGTGCGATAGCATATATCAACAAAAAAAGGATAATATGTGTCTTTTAAACGAATGCGTTGAATGGTACTTTTTTCGTCTTGCTCTGTTGAATGGGATGCAACTTTCAAATCTAAAGTCATATTACCGTCACTGTGAGTCACACTGATGGCGGACTCTCGCTGAACATCCATACCGTACGCCGGGTAGGCGTTCCAGTGTCGGGTGCCTGAATTGAACAGTTGTTCTGTTTCACTGCTGTTCAGTCTTTGTCCATAATACACAAATTGTAGGCTGCCTCCATCGGGAGCATCAACCACTAATGTGGTGTTTTTCGTGTTTATACTTAGATGTTGGGCAAGCACAGGCAACGCCATAATCAGTCCAAATAGAATACAAAAGCTCTTACGCATAATTTTTTTAAAGTTTTGATTATTCTTTGTTTTTATCTTTATCCTTATCAAAAATGTAAATAAAGTTTTCACTATTCACTTGTGATTCACACCCGTGTGTTTTTTGATAATCTCAATCGTGCTTCCGTCGGAACTAAATACGGAGTTCAGGCCTTGAGCCTCTTGAGCAGGATCTCCAGTGTATTGGTCGTAGGGAAGCCAGCTGGTGTGGGCAGGCTCGGCAAATCCGCCCCAGCCCCAAAAGTTACAACCTGCAAGGAGAGGATAAGCGGGGTTGCATATTGCACCGAACACGTAATCGTAATATTTGTCTCTGCCATTGGTTGTGGAAGTTTTTGAGGTGGAGAAACCATCGCGTGGAAATCCGAATTCCTCTATTACTATTGGCTTGTTCATCCGCATAGCCACACCTAAAGCTTCGTCGATATAGTTGCCAGTGCTGTCGTTTACGGCACTTACGTCTATACTGCTGCCAGATTGTTTCAACTGATTCTCTGTCATCCATCCCCAGTTGTATGGCCAAATATGGATGCAGATGTAATCGATATTTTTGTCGGCATGAATAGTCCGGAATAATTCGAGGTCTTCCTCGCAACCATGTCTTCCTTCGCTTCCTGTGGTCACTAAATGGTTTTTGTCTATTTTTTTTATTAAGTGTGAGGTTTTGGATAGCCAAGAGGCAAAAGCAGCTTTATGGCGTCTGGAATCCTTGCTGTAGTCTGGATTGAATGCTCGGGGTTCATTGCCTATCTGCCAGGACATGATGCACGGGTCGTTCTTGTAGGCTATGCCTGTATAGCGATTTGTGCGGCTGATAATAAATCTGACATGGTTGAAAAACAAACGCTGGGCTGTTTTGTTTGTCGAGAACTGAGCCACGTGTTTCATATACGCATCATAACCGTCAATATTGGGCTGTGGAATAGGACCTGCACCGGACCATTCAAGATACTGTCCGTAACCTCCGCTCCATTCCCACGCATTGTTCAGATAAAGCACGGCTTTCATGTCTCTTTTACCCATTTCCATAAGCAGGAAGTCCAAGCCGGCAAGGATTGTGTCGTTGTATTCTCCGGGAGAGGTCTGAAGAGTAGGATAGACCAGATTGGCTTTGTAAGATGTTGGTCTGTTCAATGGACTTCCATCAGAACCGACAAGCACACGGAGATTCTTAACACCAAGTGCATTCAGAAAATCAAGTTCTTTTTTAAGTCTGCTGCGGTCGCCTCCTTGTCCTTCGCTTGCAAGCATTGCTCCATACCAGAAGTTTGCTCCAATATATTTGGGATATGGCTTATCTCCTAAATAAAAACGACCATTTTTAACGCTCACAAATGAATTTTGAGCGCTTATGTCAATGATGGCAATCAATGACAATATTATGTAAAAAATAGCACGTATCATTGTCGTGTTGGATTTAAGATTACACTCTAAAGTGGATATTTAGTTAAATTATTGCAAATTTAAGCTTTTTATATTACCTACAATGACTTTTTATTAACATTTTTAGCTTTTGTTGTATTTTTTTCATTATAGTATAGTTTGTTTGACAATTATGTAAATTATGAGTTTCTATTAACTCACAATATTGTTCTGAATTTTCTACTATAAGAAAACCGCACATTTCTTTCTTTGGGGATAAGAAATGTGCGGTTGAATGAGCTTGGCAAAACTGTTTATTTTGTCTCTATTTCAAATTGTGGAGCTGGTATACCAGATGTGTTGAATAAAGTTGGGGTGGGATAATCATCCCAACAATAGCGGATTGTAGTTTTTGTCACTCCGATGGGCAAGTCCACGAGTAAAGTGTGGGGACCGGAAATTTCTGCATTTGCAAATTGATATTTTCCGTCAACATTTACAGCGAAGTCCGTAAGGTGATTCCCTTTAAGATGTAAATCACCGCTTTCTTTGGAGAAAGTGATGATGGCTTTGCCGTTTCTCACTTTGGCAGAAATAGGTGTGGGTCCGTTTGCTATGATATTCTTCTCACCATATGCGATACGAATCATCTGAAGAGCTGCACGATGACCAGCGACATCTTTGTCCTGTGGATGAATGTCTATCGCCTCGCCGGTGTCGAGTGTGGGTGCTAATGCTGATTTCGATATCTGATGGCTGGCAAGATATTGCTGATGACGAATCTGAGTCCAACCAGTCTCAACAGGCTTGTCGTGTTTGCTCATATAGCCTGGCAACTGCATGATAACGAATGGAAGCTCTTTGCCAAATTGTTTTCTCCATGAGCTTACCATGTCTTTGAGAAGGGAGGCGTAAAGCCTTGTGTTGCTCATGTTAGATTCGCCCTGATACCACAGAATTCCTTTGAAAGCAAAGTCCTTAAACGGAGCTATCATGGCATTATATAAGCCTGTGTTGCCGTCAACAAAATAAGTGGAACGGGGCTTGGGAGGCATGTTGCAGCCCACACAGAACTGAATCTCAGAGGGAAGTGTGAACACCTGGTCATTTACTTCAAGCTGGTATAGTTTCCCCTTAGTGAAGTTCGGACGACCATTTTGAGACATCAGGTGAACTACAATATCATTGCTGCCACCACGTAATATGCCTTGCTTAACCTGATAGATACGAGGTGGATATTCGTAGGTGGTGTTTCCTACAAACTGACCATTTACGAAGATGGAGTCTGCGTCTTTCATGGCTCCAAAACGTAATATGGCTGCAGAACCAGCCAGATTATTTGGGATGTTCACAGTGGTGTGGAACCAATAGGAGCCATTCTTCCCTTCGCTCCAGTTTGAAAACATATCCACGTTTTTCCAGGAAGTAAAATCGTACCCTGGTGTTTTCCATTTGTTGACAATCTCGTCTTTGCTGATCATTGTGCGTTCCCAGTTGAAGCCTGCTGCGTTCTCTGCTTTGCGGACTGAGTCTGGCCATTGAGGGTTATGGTATTTTTCATTTTGGAGTTCTGGCTTATACTCTTCGTAGCCAGCAAGCACATCGTGGGGCATCCATGCCTCAACACGGGTGCCCCCAACGGCTGAGTTGACGATACCAATCGGAACGTGGTAACGTTCTTGAAGCTCACGGGCCATAAAATAGCAAATGCCACTTACTTCAGCACAGTTTTCTGGAGTGATGTCTTGCCAGGGCAGCACGCTGGCATCGTCGTTAGGACTTACGTAATTATATTGGTGGGGGAGTTTCAGATAGCGAATCTGATTATTTCGGTAATCCTTCACTTTCCCGCTTACGACATCCATACAACGGCGGATGGGCAGCTCCATGTTCGACTGACCAGAACATAAGAATACGTCTCCAATCAGAATGTTTTTTAGCGTTAAACTGGAACTGCCATTGTTAACTGTCAACTGATAAGGTCCTCCTGCTTTCATCTTAGGTATAAAAAGCTTCCATTTCCCTTCTGAGTCGGAGTTTGTACGAATCACCTTGCCATTAAATGATACTTCAACCATAGAACCTGGGGCGCTCCACCCCCAGACAGGAATTTTCACATCTCGTTGCAATACCATGCCGTCACCGAAGAATCTGGGCATCCTCACTTGGCCATTTGTGTATATCACGCACTTCATCAAGATGATGAGACAAATAACGATTCTTTTCATTTTAATTTGTTTTTGTTCTTTAAATAGCTTGTTGTGGAATTATCTGATGTTATGATGTTTCTATGCAAATTTACAAACTTCTGTCAATATTTAAAAATATTTTCTTTATTCTTTTGACTTTTTATCTTACATTGTTACTTTCAAGATGATTTCTGTAACAAAAAGCCCCAGCCGTGGAAAAACGACTGGGGCTGATGTGAAGATCTGTCAGAAAATCATTGACCTGCCATGATGTTGATGATGGACACGACATCAGAAATGTTTGTTACGTTATCCTCGTTCACATCAGAGGTGTCTATGAATGTGGTATCACCTGCCATTGTGTTGATTACCGCAACAACATCAGAGATGTCAACTTTGCCATCACGGTTCACGTCGCCTCGGATAACAGCTACAGCCTCGGCACCAGCCGGTATTTCTTCTGACAAGTAGAGAAGCTGGAAGTTGTCGAGCTTGAACCAGCCTGCACTGTCGTATGGATGAGCCGTGCCAGTCTCTACGTCAACATTATTGGTGCGGAAACCTAACTTCAGTTCCTGTCCTTCAACCAATCCAAAAGTGAGCTCCATGTGGCGAGGACAGCTTGTCGGACCATATGAAGATGTCTGATAATGCCCCGCGTAGGTTAAATGTTTGTATTCCGCATCTGGATAACTTTCATCAATGCTAATAGCAGCGGTCATGTCTTTGGTGTCGTTTGGATGATTAGCATAAGTGTCTTCAGCACCAAACATCTGAACATAATCATTTGCGAAAATGCGTTGGGTTGTCAAACACTGACCACCCCAGTTCCATTCAACAACCATGTCACAACTCAACACGTAGGTTCCTGCAGGAAGGCCGCTAATGGTCTGAGACAGCTCAACTTCTGGAATATTCCCGCCCCAGATTCCCCAAACATGGGTACCGTCTGTGTATTGATTATACCAATGAGTACCATCGTCACCATCGGCATCGATATTGTCACCATTGTTAATGCCACACCAGCCGATGTTAGCACCGGCAGTGGAGTAGTCGGCTGTGGAGGCACACTCCATTCCATTCAGACTCAGAGTCCAACCTGCTGGTGGATTGGATACACCATTGCTGTTGGTGTTGCCTTGAGCTGATAAATCTTCAAAACTGCCGTTCTGAATCACTGCGGCATATTCACCAACCTGAACACCCTCAGATTTGATTTTCTTAATGGCATCGTTCAATGCGGTAATCAACTCCTCAATTTTAGCTTCGTCAGCATTACGCTCATCCAATGCAATTTCACATTCCTCCAAAGCGGGGCTGAAAATGGTTTCAAAAGAAGGTGCGTATGAATAATTGCTTGACTCATCGTATGCATTTTCTAATGCTTCCTGGAGTTTTTTGTAAGCTGCAACAGAACTTTCAACTTCTGGGATGCGGTCTTTCAATGAGATTATCACATTGTTGATTTCATCCATAGGAGTGCTTGGGGTAACACCGCCGGATGGCATCACACTATTGATTTCCTGCTCAAGAGCCCTTTCAAATATTTCGTTGTTAATGTAAGTTCTTAGTGCGTCAATGACATGATTTGCTACATTGGCTGCGTCATTGCCATCGTAGCCCACCTTCTGAATCGTGAAATTATCTACTTTGAACCAACCGTCACCGCCTGCTGAGTTACCGGCTGTCCTGAATGTGGCGGCTAAATTGCCGTCGGTACGTACACCGAATGTAAGGGTGCCGTCGTAAACATATGCGCGGACTGACACATTCCGTAGCTCACGGTCTGTTGTGATCTCTTCATTGCCGGCAAACGAGAACACCTCACTCTGATCGAGAGCTTCTGTGTCGTACATGCTTTCATCACCATAATAAGCCGAATTCAAGTTTCCGAATATACGTTGTGTCGTTAATCGGGAACCACTGCCATTAGCACCTGCCATCAAACCGGCGCTGACAATATAGGTTCCTGTCTCTAAGCCACTTAGTTGCTGGGATAACTCAAACTTAGGCACTCCGCCACACCATATACCGAATGCATAGCTTCCATCCATTCCCTCTCCTTCAGCATCGTTGTTTACACCACACCAATTGGGAATGTAAGAACTGATTTCAGAAGCGGTTGATACCTGTGTGCCGTTGAGGAACATGCTCCAGCCAATAGGTACATCTGCAACACTGCTTGTCTGATTACCATTCTGGGCAGTCAAGTCCTCAAAGCTCATATTTGTGCCAAGTGCGGTCAGGTCACCTGTTCCTTCCTTAAATGCGATAACTGCATTTTTGAGAGCAGAAATGGCAGACTCAACATCTGAAGCACTTGTGGCTGTCTTGAAGGCGTTATTGGCTGTGGAGATGGCTGCAATCAATGCATCGGAAGGTTCATCAATCAATTCTGCAGCCTCTATCTCATCATAAAAAGAGGCTTTGCTGCTAAGTATTGATGAAATGACTGCCGGATCTTCTTCCCAATTGTATTCAGGGTCGTTATATATGGCTGAAGCTGCATTGAAACTGGCTGTAAATCCTTCGGAATAATCCTCATAGTCACCAGAAGCAATGTATTTGTTATAGAAGTCTTCAAGTTCTTTGGACCCTTTCAGATCAGACATGTAGGAAGTTAGGTTTTCAAGGCTTACAAATCCCCAGTTGAAGGATGTGTAGTCGTTGATTGTGATGGTTTCTTCACCTGTCATTTCATCGTAATCACGTGTTACACCGCCTGCAAAATCTGGATACCAACTGTTTGTGGGCTCATTTATGATAGGATACTGATAGCCTGCATTCAAGTGAAGACGAAGACCTATACAGTTAGGGTTACCTGTGCCTTCGCCGGCAATCAGCTGATAGAAACCGTCGTAGTCACTGCTTGGCTCAACTGTCCATTCAACTACATCCATGCTTATCGCATTCACATTATTCGTTCCTGATGGAACACCGAAATAGAGTGGCCCTTCGTATGTGGAAGTAATAGGGTTGCCACTGTCATCATACTCGCCTGTTTCGTAGGTCAACGTGCCGTTGAGTGTGAAAGACCAGGTACCATTGTCGTTTTTGATGGCGGTTAATGCGTAATTGGCATAGTTGGAATCCGTCTCGCCTAAATAATAGAAGGCACCGTCCCATGATGTACGGCTCATGTACTGGTTGGCATTCATCGCCTTGTTCACAAGGACATATATGCCGCCGTCGGTCAATGTTTCAGGCTTGACATGCTGCTCCACTTGGGCTATCGCTGATAACGAGCAAGCCAGAAAACTAAAAAATAGTAGGTTTCTTCTCATAATCGTCAAAATTTGTTAGTTAAACATAATAATAGTGTTAATCTCAATATAATGGTGTCAGCATTATTTCATCGTTTTTTATAATTGTGTCTACAAAGTTAGGAATAAATAATGAGATTATAACATTATAAAACAATTTTTTACACTTTTAATGTTAAACTCATGCGCCCGCGTTCCAAATCCACGTTCAGAACTTTTACTGTCACTTGCTGGTGAAGGCTGACTACCTCTGTCGGGTCTTTTACAAAATGGTCACATAATTCGCTGATATGTACCAGACCTTTGGTGTGGACACCTACATCGACGAAACATCCGAAGTTTGTAATATTGGTTATAATGCCTGGAAGAATCATGCCCTCACGCACATCTGATAGTTCTTTAACGGTGTTGCTGAAATTGAATGCTTTCAGTTGACGGCGGGGGTCACGGCCTGGTTTCTCTAACTCCTTAATTATGTCAGTGAGAGTCGGAATACCAATGCTGTCAGAGACATATCGACGGATGTCGATATGCTGGCGCACTGAAGGATCTGAAATGAGAGTTTCCACGTCGCAATGTTGGTCTCGGGCCATTTGCTCGACGATGGGGTATGATTCAGGATGGACAGCACTGTTGTCTAAAGGGTTGTCACCACCGCTGATGCGTAGAAAACCAGCAGACTGTTCAAAAGCTTTTGTGCCCATGCGGGGGACAGAGAGCAATTCGCGACGATTACGGAACGCACCGTGTTCACTGCGGTAGTCAACTATATTCTGGGCCAAAGCCGGTCCCAAGCCACTGATATAGGTAAGTAGATGCTTTGAAGCGGTATTTACATTTACACCCACTTTGTTTACACAGCTGATAACAGTTTGGTCAAGACTTTTCTTCAATGCAACTTGATTAACGTCCTTTTGATATTGCCCCACACCTATGCTGCTCGGATCGATTTTCACCAACTCTGCCAACGGATCCATCAGACGACGTCCTATAGATACTGCACCTCGGACAGTCACATCATAATCTGGAAATTCTTCGCGGGCAGTCTTTGAAGCAGAATAGATAGAGGCTCCATCTTCGCTTACTACATATATTTCTATTGATTTAGGAAGACCAAGATTACGAATAAATGATTCGGTTTCACGACTTGCAGTACCGTTTCCTATTGAGATGGCTTCAGTTTTATACTGTTTTGTCAACGTCCATATTTTATTCGCGGCTGCTTGGTGGTTGCTTATTGCGCCTTTCATTCCTGAATTATGGGGATAAATGGTTTCGTTATGAACAAGGTTCCCCTCTGAATCTAAACAGACCACTTTGCAACCAGTACGGAATCCTGGGTCAATGGCAAGCACTCGTTTTTGTCCTAAGGGAGCTGACATCAGCAGCTGCTCCAAATTGCGTACGAATATTTGAATTGCGTCGGCATCAGCACGCTCTTTCGACTGATTGGCGAATTCTGTTTCTATACTGGGTTTCAGCAGTCGTTTGAAAGCATCGGATACAGCCAATGATACATAATCGGAAGACTCACTGCTGCCGTGAACCCACAAACGGTGCAGACGGTCAAGGCACAGCTCATCGTCACCGCTTATACTTACACGCAAAAAACCTTCCGATTCACCGCGGCGCATTGCCAAAAGACGATGACTGGCACAACGCATGAGTTTTTCGTTGAAGTCGAAGTAATCACGGTATTTGTCTCCTTCAACTTCTTTGCCTTTTATTACTTTTGAGGTGATACGGGCATCATGATTAAAATTATTGCGGATAGTGTTTCGTGAACGCTCATCTTCACTCACACGTTCAGAAATGATGTCCATAGCACCCTGGATGGCATCGTTTACGTCAGAGACACAATTAGCATTGCTAACGAATAGTTGGGCATATCGTTTTACATCGCCATATCGTTGATTTATGATGTAATCAGCCAGGGGTTCCAGACCTTTCTCTCGGGCAATCTGTGCACGTGTGCGACGTTTGGGTCTGAAAGGAAGATATATGTCCTCTAATTCTGTGGAATTCCATGTCTCTTCTATTCTCAAACGTAAGTTGTCGGTCAGTTTCCCTTGTTCTTCTATCGTCGCCAGAATGGTTTCTTTACGTTTTGATATTTCCTTAAGTTTTTCCAGCTTGTCGCTGATTTTACCCACTTCCACCTCGTTCAGACCGCCTGTCCACTCTTTACGGTATCGGCTGATAAACGGGATGGTGCATCCATCTTCAAGGAGGTTGAGTGTGTTGCTTACTTGAGACGCGGAAATTCCGGTGTCATTTGAGATTAACTCTGTAAATTTTAAGTCCATTATAATTTTGATTGTTGTTACCTTCGACAAAGTTACAAATTTTATTTGATATTATTTTGTTTGATGTATTAATTCTTTCATTATTTCATGATTTTGTCATTTCATTATTTATATGTAACTTTGCAAAAAAAAGATAATGGCCACATTAAACCCTTTTCTTGAAGTCATATCCCTCACCAAACGCATTGGGGAAAGGGTGCTTTTTCATGACATCTCGTTTACAATCGCTGAAAGACAACATGTCGGGCTGATAGCAAAAAATGGAACCGGTAAAACCACATTGTTGAACATTATTGCCGGAAAAGATGGATATGACCAAGGTAAAATAATTAAAAAAAACAATTTGACGATTGGATATCTTGAACAGACCCCTGAATTTGACCCGGATTTAAACATTGAAGAGGCTTGTCTCGGTCATGAAAATGATCTGATTACGAAACAGATTCTAACAAGACTGAAAATGACCGATTACAAAATGCCATTCAAACAGATGTCAGGCGGCATGATTAAGCGTGTGGCTTTAGCTCAAGTGCTTGAAAAAGACCCCGACCTTATTATTCTTGATGAGCCTACAAACCACCTTGACCTCGAAATGATTGAATGGCTTGAGAAATTTCTTTCCAACACAACTAAAAGTATTCTTATGGTCACTCACGATCGCTATTTCCTTGATCGGGTATGCAATTCTATCATTGAGATGGACGACTCTACAATTTATTCCTACGAAGGCAACTATTCTTATTATCTGAAAAAAAGACAGGAGAGGATTGATAATCTGAATGATGAAATTGTAAGAGCGAATAACCTTTATAGAACCGAGCTAGAATGGATGAGGCGTATGCCTCAGGCTAGAGGACATAAGGCAAAGTACAGGCAAGATGCTTTTTATGAGCTGGAGAAAGTGGCCAGGCAACGCATCAACAGTCAGCAAATTGATTTGAAAACATCAGCTTCATATATTGGCTCGAAAATTTTTGAAGCATACGACGTATGCAAGACATTTGGAGAGAAAGTTATTCTTAATAATTTCAATTACATTTTCTCCAGATATGAGAAATTAGGTATTGTCGGAAACAATGGAGCTGGAAAAACTACCTTTATTAAGCTTCTTATTGGTGAAATTCCGATTGACAGCGGCAAACTGACAGTAGGAAAAACCGTTAAGTTCGGATATTATTCACAGGAAGGAATTTTGTTTAAGGAGAATCAGAAGGTCATAGATGCAGTCAGGGATATCGCCGAGTACGTTGAACTGGGCAACGGACAGAAACTGTCGGCATCACAGTTTCTTCAGAATTTCCTTTTTTCACCCAAAGAACAATACAATTATATCGAAAAGCTTAGTGGAGGTGAGAAGAGAAGACTCTATCTCTGCACCGTCCTTATGAAATCACCTAATTTCCTTATTCTTGATGAGCCTACCAACGATTTGGACATCATTACACTTCAAATATTGGAGGAATACCTGACTACATTCAAAGGGTGTGTCATCGTTGTTAGTCACGACCGCTATTTTATGGATAAGGTTGTTGACCATGTTCTTGTGTTCAAAGGAAATGGGGAAATCAAAGACTTTCCAGGAAATTACACTCAATATCGAGAATGGCAAAAGCTTCAGGAGTCTGAACAAAAACAGAATACTCAAATAAAAGACAAGTCCAAACAGAAAGCATACAAAACTGATAATCAGTCTTTGAGAAAACGTAAAATGTCCTTCAAGGAAAAAAAGGAATTTGAGTCACTTGAAAAAGATATTGAACAGCTCGAATCAGAAAAGAAAACGATAGAAAAGGCATTAAGTGGCACTGTACTGAATCCTGATAAAATCAAAGAACTTTCCAAAAGGCTTTACGATGTGAATTATGAACTTGAATTGAAGTCGGAAAGATGGTTTGAACTCGCAGAAATAATTGGTTAATAATAATATAACTTATAACTTATCACAAAATGATTATAAAGTCTGCCAAATTCATTACAAGCAGTCCAAGAGCTGATATGTGTCCTGACACAACAGAGCCAGAATATGCTTTTATAGGAAGGTCTAATGTGGGAAAGTCAAGCCTTATCAATATGCTCACTAAACACAATAAATTGGCGATGACCTCATCTACTCCTGGAAAAACCATGCTGGTCAATCATTTTCTCATAAATGATGAATGGTATATTGTTGACCTTCCAGGATATGGTTTTGCACAGAGAGGTAAGAGAGAAATGGAAAAACTTAAAAATCTTATAACACATTATGTTCTTGAACGCCAACAGCTTACTTGTCTGTTTCTTTTAATCGATATCAGACATGAACCTCAAAGGAAAGATCTTGAATTTATACAGTTTTTAGGTGAAAACGGAGTGCCTTTTGTCATTGTCTTCACGAAAGCTGATAAAATCTCCAAACAGACAATAAACAGGCAGACACAGGCTTATCTTAATCAGCTCAAACAACAATGGGATGAATTGCCAAAGTATTTTGTTACAAGTGCTTCAAATGGTATGGGCAGAGAAGACATTCTAAATTATATCGAGGATATAAACAAACAATTAGCTAATTAATTTTTGATATAGTTTATTCTTTCTGTCGTTTTTTAAATATCTTTCGATATAATTCTTTTTTCTTAAAAAATCATAATTTGTATGTCTTAATCGAAAAAAAATATGCAAAACAAGTGATTGTTGTTATATTTTTCGTAATTTTGCAAAAATTTTCAGAAAAAGTGTTTTGAGTGTTTGAAACACAACAGAAAAACAAACTATTCCTACCCTTAATCATTTTATCTTCTCTAGTAGTGCAATTCATTGTTGAACTTGTTACACTATATTAGCTAAAATGCTTTTGTTGGAGACTTACTTTAATCATTTTTATTCATTATATTTATTACGTACACACATGAATGTACGACTTTATTTTTACCGTTTAGTGTAATTCTGACACTCTTTGTGCCATGATTTATTACGGCTTTTTATTAGAATAATCAATTATTATGCAATATACAAAAGAACAATTAAGTGCTATGAGCGTTGAAGAATTGCGCGAAATAGCCAAGGAGTTAGATATTAAGACCGCAAAACTCGAACAGTTGGATCTCGTGTATGAGATTCTTGATAAGTCTGCCATTGTTTCTGCTGCAGATAAAGCGGCAAAACAGACTACCTCAACCAGAAAACGTGCTAGAATCAAGACTGTTGACAGAGTCTACACAGCATCGCAGGATAAAGCAAAGAAAGTAGATAAGACAATGAAGGTAAGTGTTGACGATTCTCTTTTTGCCTCTTTATCAGATGAAGAGAAGGATTTGATGAAGCAGACACAAATGGAAGAGATGGAATTGGCTGAAGTTGTGGAGAAGAATGAAGCTGAGAAGAATGAACAGGTTGAAGAAACGCCAAAGAAGAGAACCCGTAAGACAAAAAAGTCACAGGAAGAAGAAACAAATACAAATACTGAAGTAATTGAGGTGTCCAATCAGGATTCAGAAAAGAAAGAAGAGCCCAAGAAAAAGGGAAGAAAATCTAAAAAGGAAGAAGAAACAGCAAAAACAGATGATTCTGAGAATCTGGAAACAGATGATTTTGTAGTGATTGAAATGTCTGATGTTAAAAAAGCTGATGAAAAATCAGATGTGGATTCAGAGAAGGGTTTGAACGAACAGGCAACATCTGATTCCGTGTCAACTTCCGATTTAACTGCAAAGAATGAATCAAATGTGGTTTATCCTGATGATGATAACCAGACTAGTCCTACAGACAATTTTAGCATGTACAATTCATTAAGTGAGGTCCCTCTTCAAAATGGCTCTGATTTTATCATTATCGATGATATCCCAGCTGAGGAATTTGTTGTCGGACGTAATATCATGGACATTATAAAGGGATATTCAGCCAGACAAACACCGAACAATCTGCCAAATGGAGGAAAACATCAAGAAGTTCAGGATAATTCACAAAATAATGAAAAAGCCTATGACTTTGCTGATATTCTTACAGTCAGTGGTGTGATGGAAGTGGTTGATAATTATGGTTTTCTAAGGTCGTCTGACTATAATTATCTTGTGTCACCCGATGACGTATATGTCAGCCAGTCGCAGGTGAAACAATATGGATTAAAAACCGGAGATGTGGTTGAGGGAGCTATAAGACCACCAAAAGAGGGTGAAAAGTTTTTCACACTTATCAATATAAAGTCTATTAACGGATGCAACCCTGCAGTAATTAGAGACAGAGTATCATTTGAATACCTTACACCTCTCTTTCCAGACGAAAAATTCAAACTTTGCTCTGGTGATGCCAGAGATACTGTGTCATCACGAGTGGTTGATTTGTTTGCACCAATTGGAAAGGGACAAAGAGCCCTTATTGTTGCTCAACCAAAGACGGGTAAGACACTTCTCATGAAAGATATTGCCAATTCTATAGCTCGAAATCATCCTGATGCTTATCTTATGATGTTGCTTATTGACGAAAGACCAGAAGAGGTGACTGATATGGCCAGGACTGTTAATGCCGAAGTTATTGCTTCCACATTTGACGCCCCTGCCGAAAATCATGTGAAAATCGCAGGGCTTGTGCTTGAGAAGGCGAAAAGAATGGTGGAATGTGGACATGATGTGGTTATTTTCCTTGATTCCATCACGCGCCTTGCAAGAGCATATAATACGGTCAGTCCTGCTTCTGGAAAAGTCCTCTCAGGTGGTGTCGATGCGAATGCGTTACAAAAACCTAAACGATTCTTCGGAGCTGCTCGTAATATTGAGGATGGTGGCTCACTCACTATTATAGCTACTGCTTTAATCGATACGGGTTCAAAAATGGATGAGGTGATTTTTGAGGAATTCAAAGGAACTGGAAATATGGAGTTACAACTTGATAGAACTCTTTCAAACAAGAGAGTGTTCCCTGCTGTAAATTTAATAGCTTCATCTACCAGAAGAGACGATTTGCTCCAGGATCAAACTACATTAAGGCGTATGTGGGTTTTGAGAAAACATCTCTCAGATATGACACCGCTTGAAGCGATGGAATTCTTGCTTCAACAAATTAAGAATACTAAAAACAATGATGAGTTTTTGCTCAGCATGAATAGCTGATTTGAAGAATGAATTCCTGCAGGATTAAATATTTGATTTTAATAAAAATACACAAAAAACAGGTGCGCTATTTGGCACACCTGTTTTTGTGTATATGGTGCGGGATATTCAATATTATTCTTCTTCTTCATCATTCTCTTCCAAGAATTTCTGAGCAGCTGAGCCCAAAACTGTACTGAACTCCTCTATTGCTTTTTCAAGAATTGATTGCTCAGACGCATCGGGTTCAAAATCATCAAAATATTTCTCAATGATACCTGTGTATTGATTTACATACTCCATCAACTCATCCATAGACGATGCGTCATTAATTTTGCTTGTGTAGTCATGAGTGATGGCTAAAAAACGGTCTCCGGTATCTTCTATCTCGCTATATCTTTCATAAATGGAGGCAAGAGCAGCTGCAGTCTCTTCATCTTCCTCTTCTTCCTCTTCAGAGAAATCATAAAAAACAGAAGAGTCTGTTAATTCTACAAATTGTTGAAATGCAGACTCTATAGATGCTAACTCTTTTGCGTTTGGCTCAAAGCCTGGATATTTTTTGTCCAAGGCATCAATTTTTTCGAATAGCTCTGATTTTAGTGAGTCGCATGTTTCTTTATCCTCTGCTGCCTCAATGGCATCGCCATATTCAGATAACAAACTTATGAGCTCATCAACAGGTCCAGGAATGTTTTTCAAAATAGTCAATTCCTGTGGAGGAAAATAAATAGAATGGTCTGTTGAGGATGCTGTTGCTGAAGATACTTTTGATATGGATACGATACAAAACAAGAATGTGGATAATACGACGCAAAAAGATTTATTCATAATTTCGTTGCTTTGTTTTAGTTAAACAGTTTTATATTTCTTATTTTTTTGCAAATATATGATTTTACTTTATAATAATGAAATTTACAATCATTTTTTCTGTTCGTTTTTCAAAAAATATCGTATATTTGCATAATTTCTTTAACTACTACGTGCTTTTTTATTATTATGAATAGAAAATACATACTCTGTATTTGGGCTTTCTTTATATTATCTGTGTATGCTTATTCACAGAGTTATTCAAGGAAAACTAATCTGCCACATCTTTATATCAATACCTTTAACGGGGCAAATATCACGAGCAAGGACGTATATGTCTATTGTAAGCTTGTCTATGTGGATGAGAATGATGTAGTCACTCAATATGACTCTGTGTCTATAAGGGGCAGGGGAAACTCCACGTGGGGGCTTTCAAAGAAACCATACAAGATTAAGTTTAAAGAAAAGAAACGCTTTCTTGGTAAGGATTATGCAAATGCCAAGAATTGGACAATCCTTGCCAACGCTGGTGATAAAACGCTTATCCGAAATGCTCTGACTTCTGAATTGGCGAACTGGATGGGGATGCGTTTCGCACCGGCGGCTAAATTTGTTGATTTAACGCTCAATGGTGTATATCAGGGTAACTATCAGATTAGTGACCAAGTGGATGTGAAGAACAAAAGAGTCAACATCGTCGAGCAGGATTATCCGCTTACTGCCAATTCTAATATTACAGGAGGCTATCTGCTTGAAGTGGACGGTTTTAAAGACGGAAATTGGTTCTCATCTTCTAAGTCTGTCGCTATACGTATTCATTATCCCGATGAGGATGAGATTGTTGCAGCCCAAAATAACTATATACGGAATTATGTGAATAGTTTTGAGAAAGTCCTTTTTTCCTCTGATTATAAAGACCCGGTAAAAGGATATAGGCAATTTGTTGATTCAACTTCTATGGCCAGTCTGTATCTGGTTACTGAAATTACTGCCAATATTGATGGTTTTTGGAGCATGTATTTCTATAAGAACCAAAATGATTCCCTTTTCTATTTCGGACCTCCATGGGACTATGATATCGCTTATAATAATGACTATAGGATTCAGCCAACTCAATCAAAGCTGATGGTAGATGAGGGTTATGGGGATGCAAAGACATGGTTCAGGCAGATGTGGAATGATCAGGAATGGTTCGCTAAGCTGATTAACAGACGGTTTGAGGAACTGATTGATAATGGAATTGAACAATTCCTGTATCATAAAATTGACAGTCTTACCTCATTGATTGAAGAATCGATGACTTTAAATTACAAGAAATGGTCTATTAGTTCACGCATGTATCACGAAATCATTGTGCATTCATCTTATGAGGATTATATTGATGATCTTAAGAGCTTTATCCACAATCATCTTATTTATCTTCAGACCGCTTTTGCCAATAGGATGCCCGAGGAACCCACACCTGCTTTTCAGCCCAAGCCTTTCTATTATAACATATCGAATGCGGGAACAAACACATTAATAGATATTTATTCATCTGATGATATATACGATGAGAACAATCTTCCACCGTCTGGAAGTCCGGTTTGTTCGTGGTCGTATGCGGACAATAGAATGACACAATATTGGAAGTTCGAACCAGTTGGAGATTATTTCATAATTACCAATCAGCTAGGGCTTGCCCTCAATGACCCTACTGAGGGCGTATCAACTGCCACAACAAATACGGGAACACAATTGAATGCGGTTGAACCGAATCCGGAAGATGAAAGGCAATTGTGGATTATCACACCTCAGGGCACACATGGTTATTATAATCTTACGAATGTTTATACCCAACATACAGCCAATTTGAATGGTGGCAGTTCAGCAAACGGTACTTCTATTCTTAGCTATACAACAGATGCCAGGAATGCAAGCAGTATGAACCGGCTTTGGTATATTAGAAAAACCGATATAAGAACGTCTGATGAGCCAGAACCTGGACCTGCTTTCAGATGGGAGCTTGCACAAGGATGGAACTGGGGGGCATCAATTATGAAACAACCGCTCGAGCTGGAACTGTTTCGAAATGATGTGGAAAGGATTGTCACACAAAATGCCGAGACCTATAACGACACGGAGACTGGATTCAAGGGAAACCTTCGGGCTGTAAATGCGGGAACACTTTATAAATTCTTAATGATTAATGATGAGTCGTATGAATTTGATGGCGATTTATGTGACAATTCAATGCCTATTCCCATTAAGCCCGGATGGAATTGGATTGGATATACATCATCAAGGACTATGACACCGCAAGATGCATTGTCATATCCGTTTGTTGAGGAAAATGATATCATCATGGGTCAGAATGGTTTTGATGTGTTTTACAATGGGGAATGGAACGGAACCCTCACGGAACTTGTTCCGGGAAACGGTTATATGTACTTCTCGTCATCCACCAAGTCGATTCGTTTCAATAAGCCGAAATCTGACGATTTAAAACGAATCCCTGCTCATCTTCAAAGTAACACCGATGACACCCGTGTTGACAAACATGCTTTCCCTAATGTTATGGGAGTGATTGCTGTACTTCAAGCGCAGAATGATCATAGTAGCCTTTCCGGAGATGTAAACAAACTGCATGAATATTCTATCCAGATAGTTGACGACCAAGGCATTTGCCGTGGAGTAGGGGGGTGCGCCAACGGCAGGTTCTTACTTACAATATATGGTGTCGGTGGAGAGCTGTTAACTCTCCATGCCATTGACAACACGACCAATCAGTGTTATTCTATTTCTGAAAAAGTTATATTCGAACCTGATGTGACTGGTACAATGGATGAGCCGGTTTTGCTTACAATCAATGAGTTAGAAGATCAATTCACTACTTCAGTCGATTCAAATAATTTGAATATGCATAATATTGACAAACAAATCATTGGATGTTACTCCATCAGCGGGCTCTATATTACCAACAATCCTCAAAAACTTTCTAAAGGCATCTATGTCATCAGATATACTGATGGTACCAGCAGAAAAATCATTGTGAAGTCTTATACTGCAACTCCCTGACGAATATTACTTCATCTCCCTAAAAGCCTGATATCTCCTGAACTTCGCTCCAAGATGTAGAGAACCATTCCACCATTGAAACGGTCGGTCACAATGATGCCGTCATCGGTAGCCTCTACATTCCTGGTGAGGTTAAAACAATATTACTTGTAGTGTTTATATGGACTTCAATTATTCATGTTTATAGCCAGCAATATGATGACCGCGGTGATGTCGGAGATGTCCGTCTTTCCGTCACAGTTCACGTCACCTTTCTTCTTTTTTCCAAATGTGACGACCTGTGTATTCACAGGGGACACTGTGTTGCTCGGTGGCTTCAGATAATCTGTGTCGTAAACAAGACAGGCATGTTCACCATCTTCATAAGTGTCTGCAGACAACCTCTTAACAAAAATGATGTGAAAGATAAAATGAATCGAAGTAGCATGGCATTAAATAATTGCCAATATGTTTATTATATCATTTAATTTTCCATTTTCGAAGTTCAGATTTTTTCCAAGATGACAGCCAAGGTATGCGGATTGACCCTGTGTGGGGATTGATTTTCAGAGGAAGCCAGATATAGCGGCTGTCTGCCAAGTCCTTTTTCTTCCACATGTCGAAGCAGGCGATAAACTGCCCTTTAGCTGCATTAACCGGTATTACGTAAGTGCTTTGACCATAGAATGTTTTTTCAGCATCGTTACCGCTACAAGGATTGCCCAATACAGTCCATTCACCCATAATCTCATCTGCTACAGCTAGCTCTGCCTCATTGGGATCCCAGCCAGTACAGCCTGAACTGAGCATATAGTATTTACCATTGTATTTGAACAATGCCGGTGCCTCACGCGACTGTCCGATAAAACGGCGGACAAATGTGCCGTCAGGACGAAGATAGTCGTCTGTCAGGCGGTTGATATGTATTGTCTGATTATCTTCCGACGAACAGATCTGATAGCACACGTCGTCGTCATCTACAAATAGCGTCTGGTCGCGGCTCATGGCATTATTCGGACGGAACGAGCCTAAATACTCAAACGGACCAGTCGGACTGTCGCTTATGGCCACACCTGCTGCAGCTTTGCTATAGTCGGCACTCTCACAGTGAAACCACATCACAAATTTTCCAGTATGAGCATTGTAAACCACTTTTGGACGTTCAATTACTTTGGACGGATGAAGGTCATTTGTAGGGTCATCAGTGACAGGCTTTAACACAACGCCTTCAAAATGCCAGTTCAGCAAGTCGCATGAACTATAGCAGCTTACGCCGCCAGCATCAGTACGGTAACATTCCCAAGTTGCCCATGAGGGGAGGGTGGTGGGGCCAACTTTGTATTCACCATACCAATAATACGTCTTATTGTGTTTCAGAATACCACCACCATGAGCGTTAATCGCATTGCCGTCACAGTCATTCCATATTGTCTGAGGCTGAAAGTTGTAATTACGGTTCTGACTATTTAATGAAATTGAACATATGAGGATTAAAGCGACAACCGTTAAAGTTTTTCTCATTTTATCTTTATTTTAGATGATGATTTTATGGCATATATTAATAAAGCGCAAACACTTAAAAAGAGTAATTTGTAGTCAGAAAACATTGTTGCTATTCCGATTTGCCAGCCATAATATTGATTATACTGACAATATCTGAAATATCTGTATTGTTGTCTTTGTTTACGTCAGCATATCTCCAGGTTGTTGTGCCTGCCATCGTGTTGATGACTGCGACAATATCACTGATATCCACTATGCCATCCTCATTAACATCTCCCACGATCGGTTCGGAAGCACCTGTCTGGACTTCTATCATATCACTCCATGGAGAAGGATTAATTTCTGTACTAAGAGCTTTGACACGATAGTAATAAGCACCTGTGGCTAAATCTGTGAAAGTGTAGAATGTGTCTTTGATGTCGGTTACGATTCTGATTGAGCGTTTTGCAGTTATACGATGTTTAGTGTTATCTGGTGTCAAGTCATCTGATGATACTTCCCCGTCGTAAATTTTAATCTCATCAATGTAAGCACGTTTATTGCTTGAACTAGTTACAATTGTCACATTAAAAGAATCTGATATATCTGAGAAATGAACAGCTGTGGCTCTGCCATTACAATTTATCGTCTGGCTTTTCTTGCCTATGCTGATAACCAGGTCGGCAGTGGAAGAAGCTCCGTATGGATTGGCTGTAATATATACAGTGACTGTACTTGTTTTTGGTGACGAAAGTGTGGGACTTTGCAATGTGCCTTCATATCTGGATGAGCCTAATTTTATACCATGGCTTGAATCATGAAAAAGCTTACTTCCTTTCCATCCTGTTTTTGTAGTATATTGGTCTAAATCTGCTGATATATCATCACTTGAGTTTACACTGCTGTTCTTCAACTTAGAGAAATCTTCAGATAGGAGCAACTCAATATCAGCTTCGTATGTCTCAAACAGCTCAAGTGTGTAACTATCGGCATTTTCAACTGCGTTCCAGTTTGCGGTAAAACCAATATCTGTTATATCGCTTGCCTCAGTGGCTATTGGTTTGCTTAATTGAGGCCCTCCATTAAACTTAAATGATATCTTACCGTTATTTTCTGTAATTTGTTCAATGGGTTTGTTCATATATTTCTTCCCGTCGCTGTTTGAATTAAACAACATTGCTGCAGGAGAAGAAATATTTGTAAGTGAATAATTATTTGAAGTTCCTGGATATGGGTCGCCAGCCAAACTTTCCCATCCTTCACTACTATTTAAACTGGGGATTTCGTTGTCGGCGGCTATAATCGAACAACGATGATGGTTTGCTTCATCGTTCACACTGTTGCCAAACCATGCGTCCTCGTCATAGTCAACATGAATCACGAGAAGACCATGACCTTCTGCATATTTGTTCCATGATGACTGCTGGATATTGGTGAGAATATAATACTCATTCTCGTATTTTTCATTATAAATGATGTAACTGTCTTGCGAATCGGTTATGGATGACATGTTTTTCACTTCACATCCTTCGGAAAGAACAGTCGGTTCTAACCAGCCACAATAGAAACGTTCATAGGCAGTATATGCTGCTGGAACACAGCCTTCATATCCGTAAGGTCCATTATAGCATCCATAGTCCATAACCGACCATGTCGCCATTCCAAAGCTGACACCTGAGGTGTCATATAAGTCGGGAATCCCAAGGCAATGTGAAAACTCATGGCACGCAGTTCCGATGCCATCCATCACCGTGCCAGATGTTCCGGCTAATTCATTGCTGCAAGCGTATGTGTTGATTGTCACATTATCTAATTGGAGTCTCTTTCCAAAATCAGAATCGGATAGAGTCCATTCATGTGGCCAGATTGTGTTTTTGCCACGTTGAGGAGCATAACTGCCCCAGGATGCCTCACCATAGCCTGCATAGATGACATATACCTGGTCCACTTCACCGTCACCGTCCCAGTCGTAATCGGAGAAGTTCACATCTTTGTCGGCCAATTTACAGGCTTCAGCCACCATCTCTCCTGCATGTTTGTCATCCCCATTTGATTCGTTTTCACCATAATATGCAAGTTTATTTTTTAAGGTGTAAGGGCCAACTACGTCAAAATCAATTGTCAATTGACCGTAACTCTGATCTGTGAAATAATCACGGACAGAACCAATGTGCCGATTTTTGCTATAGCCTTTTTGGTTAAACATGGGATTAAAATCCGACAGTTTGTATTTCATTGCCGAATCACTAAAATTCACAAGAATAACCAAACCTTTTTTGGTAATGGATGAGCTGGCTGAACGCGACTTGACTTGTTTTGATGAAAACAATTTGCGATTATTAAGCGAACGTGCCAGACGGTGACTGTTACGTGACGCATTGAGCACATGCCAATGTCTGAACACCGATTCTTTATTTACTGAACCGCTAAAAAGCAGATATGATGATTCGCGCAAGCTGCGTTCTTGTTTGTTGTGGGCAAGAATGTCTGTGGAAATCAGATTGCCATTGATAACACTGGCATAAGTGAATCCCTCTGATGTCTCTGTTAATGGAAGACCGTCAGTAGTTGTGTAAAAATGGAATGACTCATCACCACGTTGCATAATCTCAAGCAGACTACCATCGCTTTGTTTCACTTTACTTACTTCTCGCTTGGCAGGAATAGCATGTAACAATTGCATTCCCATTAAAACGAATACTGTTAATATTAGTCGTTTCATTTTTTTTGATATTGTTTATGTTTAGTTGTTATGTTTCGGAACCTGTATGATTCGTATTTCTTGATTTTTATTCAAATGGAGTCATATTTGCAGCATCACGTACAGCCTGGATGTGATTTTTTGTTATTGTGGTTGTCGTAATATTTAAGATGTGTTCAATTCGGTTTACGTTGAGTGTCTCAACACCATTGTCCAACATACGGTAACTGCCATCACCTGGTACATCAATGATTACATTTTTTTGTGTTCCTTTCAATTTTGAGTCTTCAAAACGACGGATAGGTTTAATGCCATTTCGAATTAATGCACGACGGGCTAGTTGATAGTCAATGCTTTCGGGATTACCTGTCATTAACACCTCACGGGCTGTTTTATATTTTAGATGGAAAGAACATTGTTCTTTGTCGAAATATACACCATCGGTCACAAAATAATCATCGATATAGCCCTCCTTGCACAAGTCTTCCGGGATGCCTGTTATTAGTCCTTTACTCTCTTCCAATAACCAGATTTTGTCGGAAATACGGAGGGCAGTTTCAATGTCATGAGTTGAAAGAAGAATTGTTTTGTTTTTCGATTTAGCTAAACGGTGAAGCATTAGCATTATCGACACTTTGCTTGGGTAGTCAAGAAATGCGGTCGGCTCATCTAAAAGAATTATAGGAGTCTCTTGCGCTATCGACTTGGCTATCATTACCTTCTGACGCTCACCATCACTCAGTTCACTCATCTGACGATTCTTCAAATCACTGACCCCAACCCATTGCATACATTTTTCCACTATTCCGTGGTCGTTCTCTTTCAGTTGTCCCCAAAAGCCTGTATAAGGACTACGGCCCATTGACACCACATCATAAACATTCATCCCATTTAGTTTTGAGTTGTCAGTCAGTACCACACTTATTACTTTCGACAATTCTTTGGGTTTATAATTGCTTATGAGAATGTTCTGAACTATAACCTCACCGTGAATTGAACATTGAAGACCAGAAAGGGTTTTTAACAAAGTAGATTTGCCACTTCCGTTAGGACCAAGAAGACACACAAAGTCACCTTCCTTCAATTCACCGTTCAGATGAGCTCCAATAATCTTTTCTTCTTTTTTTGTACTGTAGCCCGTTGACAAATCGCGGATTTCTATGATTGTCTTTGTTTCCATTACATCAGGTGTTTTTTTTGTCAGCAGTTGAGGAGATGGTGATTTAATGGGACAAGACTGTCCACACATAATACCCTATAGCACATAAAGTCAGTAGCAAACCCTCACGACGAACGATAAAAAATTTTTTCTTGCCGAAAAAACAGAAAAACCAAAGAAGTGCACTTGCTGCTAACTGGATGATAAGATTAGTGCTGTCGAATTCGTTTGTGCCATCGGGCTTCACTGTGGTAAGAGGAGTGATGGATGACGCAAGTCCTAAAACCAGGAAGATATTTAACACATTACTTCCAACAACATTGCCTAAAGCCATATCAGTATCTCCTTTGCGAGCTGCTATAACCGATGTCACTAATTCTGGGAACGAAGTGCCTGCAGCGACAATAGTCAAAGCAATGATAGAATCGCTGACACCTAACAGACTGGCTATACCGCTCGCACCATCAACCAGCCAGTCGCCTCCGAATATCAAACAACATAGTCCTATAAGGAATAATAGTGTAGATTTCCAAATTGGCATCTCTTGATTAACTGTAGATTTAGTGCTATCATGGTCAGAACATTTGTCTTTACGACCTATATAAATGGAATAAACCACAAACATCACAAAACAGGTAAGAAGGATAATGCCTTCTATGCGAGATATGTTTGCGTCAAATAAACCAATGGGTTGACAATTAGAAAAAAACACTCCATTATATGTGAATAAAAATAAAAAAACAGCTGCCAGAACACACAATGGAACATCTATCTTAATATTATTCTTACTGCATGCAACTGGATAAATCAAAGCGGTTATTCCCATGATAGCCAAAGAGTTGAATATATTACTGCCTACGACATTACCTATGGCCATGTCCGCCTTGCCTTCTAATGAAGATATCACACTGACAACCAATTCAGGAGCACTGGTGCCAAAAGCTACAATAGTCAAGCCAATTACGAGAGAAGAAATATTGAAACGGCGGGCTATACTTGATGCACCGTCGGTCAGCCAATCTGCTCCTTTTACAATTAATATCAATCCTATAATGAATAATGATGCGAATTTTAATCCTTCCATCTGAAAAAAATGTTTAATTTGCAAATATACAAAAAAAATATGTCATTTTAGTTTTATTTCGCCCTTTTAACCTTTTTGATTTGTTTTTCTTGATAAGAAGCAATTTCCCATGAGTTTATGATATTTTGCCATAAAACATAACAGCCTGCTCCAATTGAGGCAACCGGATGGAGATACATATAGGATACCCAAATTGCCATGGCTGTGTTTTTCTGAAACATTCCTTGACCGCAGTTGATTGGTTCGTGAAATCGGTGTCCTATTTTACGCCCCAGTTTAAAATGAACTATGCAAATAAGGAATGAGAGTAAACATATCAATAAGAGCACATAAATACTTGTATTGCTATGACAGATGTTTTTCACGGTCACCCCTGTTGTTATCGAGAGTGTGAATGCCCATAAATAAAAGCTGAGATTAGGATGAATTAAGATATAATGGTAAACAGGCCGTAAATAATGACGTACAAACCATCCCAAGATTAACGGGAGAAGAATGACAATGGAAAGTCTTTTTAAAATAATAATAAATGTGGTAAGAAATGTTACTTTTTCCACATGTTCCAACAATGGAAATGTCAATGGAATTGTTATAGCACATATTATACTGGAAATCAGAGTGTAAGTGGTCATTGTGTTGATGTCACCACCTAGTTTGCCTGTCACTACTGGCGCGGCGGTAGCACATGGGGCTATTATACATGTAAGCATAGCTTCAATTAAAATCTTTACTACGTGATTATGAGTAAAAAATAACGCTGTACTTAATGTTAATCCAATTAAAAGCAGCTGAGTGAATATCAAACATAAATGCCAACGTGTAAGTCGCATTTTGTGGAAATCCACTTTGGAAAAAGTCGTGAAAAGCGTAAGAAATACGCAGAAAGGAAAGATTGTGTCGAATAGTCTGCCAAAGAAATTCCCAGTTTCAGAGAGAAATGGAACATGAGCAAACAGTAAATAAAAAGCAGTACCAGCAACAATGGCAAACGGGAGTGTCCACTTACGTATTATATTTATTAAAAACATCAATAATCAACCATTTCAATGACTTACTGTAAGATTATCCTTCACATTGCATCATTATCCACAAAATAATAATTATGATGACGTAAGTACTTGTCATGCTGTCGAAACATCCGGAACAACCTGAGCACCCAACCCCTTTTGTCATATTATTCTGCTTTTGTGGAGATGTCTGACTGTTTCTGTTTGGAAATCCGGGAAAAGGAGGAAAGGATGTTGAATTTCCACTATTATTGGATTGATTGGATGGGGATGAGGAACGGGTGTTTGTGCGAGAAGTCTTATTCCGGCGGGTTATAGAAGACCGACTGCTGCTTGAAGGCCCGGGTGCAGTTTGGTTGGAAGACTGGGTCGGAAACGATGACTGGGAAGGTGATGATGAGGATGATACCGAAGGAGATTTGCCTTCGACTTCATCAAGCAGACGTTTGTTTATGTTGGGATAAAGACCAACACCGAATGCAAGACTTTGAAAACAGTAGTTGACATAGACTGGAGCGAAACCATAATTTTTCTGGACTTTTGCAATAGACTGAGTAACAAACAGCTTCCAGTCTCCTTTTTTCCCTGTTTCCAATAATTTACCTGCGTAACCGTCGGCTATCAACGTTTTCATCACGTTGTATAGTGCTAAAGGGTCAAAACTATAATAATCGGAAATGTAGTTTATCATCCTTTTATTATTGTATAGTGATTCCCCGTAGGTCGCTACAAGTTTTTTGAGGGCATCATGTAAGTATTTCTCTTTAGCCATTGGCATTTTTTTTACTTCCGGAATAAGATTAAAAATTTTTACAAAGAATGCCTGTATTCATAAGAAATATTGAGTTCACTCTTGTGTAAGTCCGTTGACGACCGCAAAATTAGCATTATTTTATGAATTTACCAAATAATTTTGATAACATTAATGGAGAAAGTGGCTCGGGTTTGTTTTGTTTTTATATTTTCGGTAATTTTTATTGTTATTGTTGGATTGTGTTGATTTTGTTAAAAAATCAAGAAAATAGTATGTTTTTTACCATTTATTACTTGACAAAGCATTTTTTTTTATAAATTTGCATCAATTATTAACTACAAAAAAATGGATTAATATGGGTATGGGTGATAATCAATTTAATGAGAATACTCAGTTTAATGCTGAGGGACAAGGTTCTGCTCCCTATAACGGAAACCAACCTAATCAATACGGATATCAGCAAGGTGGCTATCAGCAGGGATACCAGCAGGGTTATCAACAAGGATATCAACAGCAAATGGTTCCTCCAAATGGTCAATATAAACCTGATTCTGGTTTGGTCTGGGCAATTCTTACCACCATTTTCTGTTGTCTGCCTTTCGGCATTGTTTCTATCGTTTATGCCTCTAAAGTCGATTCGATGTGGTATATGGGTAATTTCCAGGCCGCTATGGATTATGCGAAAAAAGCTAAAAATTGGGCTTTGTGGGCAGCAATTTCAGGAGTGGTTGTTTTAATTTTATATATCGTTTTCTTCTTCTTTTTAGGGGTTGGAGCGGCATATAAATCGGGTTTGTGGAATTATTAATATGATTTCACAATTTGATTCTCACTTTTATGACTGATTCAACGAAAAGAATTCTCTTTTTTATATTGATTCCTGCCTGTTGTTTGATGGCAGGAATCTTTTATTATTTGGCAGAGCCACAAGAGTCTGTGATTATGCCAAAATGCATTCTGAAACTCATCACTGGTTATCAATGTCCGTCATGTGGAACTCAAAGGGCATTGCATGCGCTTTTGCATGGACATCCTATACAGGCATTAGCTTATAATTATTTTTTTATCATTTCCATCCCGATATTCTTGATTGCTGCGTATGCATTTTGGGGAATTAAAAAGAATAATCCATCAAGAACAATTGTTACTCTTTATAATTTTGTCACAAATCGCTATATACTGATCTGTTATATTTTACTATTCTTTGGATGGTGGATTTTAAGGAATGCCATTGGGTGTTAATTGATTTATGATGTATGTGGAGGATGTGGGGAATACGTCTTAATACGCCATGAATCAGGATATAAATTATTGGCATGGTTTCCTACATTGTTAACGAACCCTAAGGGATATCCATTGTATTTTAAAAACAAGAAACCTCGTGCGACATCGGGGAGGACAATACTCTCTGATCTAAGATAAGCAATTGCTGTCGCATAATCAACATCAACGGAGGTGAATGAGTCTGGTTTGAGTAATGTGCTCATGGCTAACGAATGAGCCGGTTTATAATCCTTTCCTTTCTTACTTGCCACATGAAGACCATTGTATATAACGTTGAGATAAGGGCGAGCTGCCGACTGAATTTCTGCGTGGGTCTTGTGAATGGCATATATGTCACCAGAAGATGTGGCATCAAAAATAAAATTGTCACTTTGCCTTATCCAGCTCTTGATTGAGCTGGGGAAGGAACATGCTACTTTATGTTTAAGTCTATTCTTGATATATCTTCTGTGGCAATGAGTAACATCTTGTGTATATGATTGTTTCCTGAATCCACATATAAAAAAGCCTTCCCCGCGACATTTGTGAGGGAAAAAATGGTAGACAGGAATATCGTCACCTGCATAATTCGTGGGATCAACTCCCCAGCCAGAATCTAATTTTATTGATACGGGCATACCTTTTAATTCATCCCGGATGAAACGAGCTATCAGTTCATCTTCATATATATTATATGTACAGGTGCTATATATCAATAAGCCTCCAGGTTTCAAACATGGCCATATATCTGATAAAATGTCACGTTGACGAAGGGAACACTGTTCAACGTTTTTCGGACTCCATTCGTTTATTGAAACCGCATCTTTGCGGAACATACCTTCACCAGAGCAAGGTGCATCACAAAGAATAACATCAAACTGTAATCCACATTTTTGATAATCTGATGAACTGTTGTTTGTAACTATGACATTCGGATTTCCCCATTTGATAACATTCTCTTTCAATATCATGCATCGCTGTCGAATGATTTCATTGGCAAACAACAAACTGCTGGCAGGAAAAGAAGATAACAGTAATGTGGATTTGCCTCCAGGAGCCGCACACAAATCCAAAGCCAATAAGGGGACATTGTCATGAAAGGAATCAATATATTGTCTGACAAACATCGAACTTGCTTCCTGAACATAATAACTACCTGCATGAAACAATGGATCCATCGTGAAAGAAGGGCGTGATGGGAGATAACACCCATCTTTACACCAACCTATAGGTGTCTCACCATCAAATATTACTTCCGAAACACCAAGCGATTGACTTTTGTGTATGTTCTTGCGGATAGATACGATTGCCTGAGAATTTAATGACTCAATAAAAGAGGGATATTCATCCTTAAGCGTCTCGCTCATTGCTGTTTTGAATTTTTCAGGGAGTTCTAATTGGTTCATCAAATTTTTCTTCAATTTGTTTATCCGAAAACGCTTATATATTAACCGAAATGTAAATGCATCACACTTCCGTATGGAGGTACATTCTTAAAACTGTCTGGCAGGCTGATTCCGTTACATATACTACGACCAATAGCTAAAACACCACCATGACAAAATGCACAGACTTTGTTGTGTCCTTCTTGATTGACAGAGATGAGGAAACTTCTTACACGGGCTACTTGGTCCATAAGATTGTCACCATTTGGACAACGCAAATGTAAATAGTCGTTAATCCATGCTCGAAAATATGAATCCTCTGAATAAAGACGTTCATAGCTTTGTAATTCCCAATCACCAAAATTAAATTCTATCAGACGCGAATCCGGTTCAGCGTCAGGAAAACCGCAGAACGAAGCTAATTTACGGGCACGGGTCAATGGACTTGTATATACACGGTCGAAAGCAATACCTTCTATTTGGAGTTTTACAAAAGACGCCTCTTCCGGGAAGCTGCTTTTCACATCAACATCACTTTGACCATAACATATTCCAATCGGTATATCAACACTGGTATGACGTATTAAGTATATTTCCATTTTGCAAATATAGTTATTTTTTTTCATTTTTTACTTTTTGCATTGATTTTTATCGTATTTTTCTTAACTTTGCAGAATCTTTTGTTCTATATTGTTATTACTTTTATTTTTTTTGTTTACTTATATGGAATGGTTTGTTAATCTTTTTACTAATGGAGAGTCAATTCCCCATATAGTACTGATATATTCTCTAGTCATTACTGTTGGCGTTTTGCTCGGTAAAATAAAAATCGGAGGCATTTCTCTGGGAGTTACTTTTGTCCTTTTTGTGGGAATTATTGTTGGTCATTTCCTTCATTTAGGACAAACCAATTACGGCTTCACTCAAGAACCCTCAGATGTGCTAAACTTTATTCAAGATTTTGGATTAATCCTTTTCGTTTATTCTATTGGTCTTCAAGTAGGACCATCCTTTTTCACTTCTTTGAAAGGAAACGGCATCAGACTTAATATGGCTGCTTTAGCAATTATTTTACTCAATGTTGTTGTTATGCTTGTCATATACTATTCGTTCATGGATACATCTAAACCTGAAAATTTCCCAATGATGGTTGGTGTGCTTTGCGGTGCAGTCACAAACACACCAGGTTTGGGAGCCGCAAATGCCGCACTTGACCAGATTGTAGCTCAACAAGGTGCACAACATTTTGGAGGAGAATTACCGATAATTGCTAATGGTTATGCTTGTGCTTACCCACTTGGAGTCGTAGGTATCATTGGTGCTATTATATTAATTAAGATATTTCTGAAAATTAATTTAAATAAAGAGGAAGAGGACTATTATAGCAAGGATGCCAATAATATGGCTGTTAAGCCACATCTTATGCATTTAAAAGTGGTAAATCCGTCAATGGAAGGTAAAACCATTCTCCAAGTTAGAAACTATCTTGGAAGAGAATTTGTCTGTACAAGAAGACTCCATGATGGACATGTGCAATTACCCAATAAGGATACAAAACTCCATGTTGGAGATTTGCTATATATCGTCTGCGCTGAAGAAGACGCAGAGGCGATTGTGGCATTTATCGGTGATCAGGTTAAGGTTGAATGGGAAAAACAAGATGTCCCGATGATGTCGAAAAAAGTTCTTGTCACAAAATCTAGTATTAATGGTAAAACACTTGGTTCACTTCATCCGTCAAGTATGTATGGTGTGAATGTTACCCGAATATTCAGGTCGGGAATGGAACTCTTCGCATCTCCACATGTTACTTTACAAGTAGGAGATCGACTGACCGTTGTTGGACCTGAAGATGCTGTTGACAGATTCTCACAAAAGCTTGGAAATATGGCAAATAGGTTGGACAGACCAAATCTTGTAACGATTTTCTTTGGTATTCTTTGTGGTATAATCTTTGGCAGTTTACCATTCGAAGTTGGACTCTCAATGCCTGTAAAACTTGGCCTGGCAGGTGGTCCGCTCATTATTGCTATTCTTGTTGGCCGTTTCGGTTTTAAATTGAAACTTGTTGCTTACACTACAACTTCTGCATCTATGATGATCAGGGATATAGGCCTGGTTCTTTTTCTTGCAAGTGTGGGAATAAAAGCTGGCGGTAATTTTTTAGACACGGTCGTTAACGGAGGTTTTATGTTTGTTCTTTATGGATTTTTTATTACTGTTATTCCATTGCTTATTGTCGGATTTTTTATGAGGCTGAAATACAAACAGAATTATTTCCATCTTATGGGCTTGATTGCTGGTGCCACTACCGACCCTCCAGCACTTGCATACTCAACTGCAACGGCCAATAATGATGTGCCATCTGTCGCATATTCCACAGTATATCCACTTTCCATGTTCTTAAGAATAATTACAGCACAAATGCTGATTCTGATATTTTGTTCCTGAATCAACTATTGTTGACATACATACTATTCCCCTTACTTCCATATTAGTGAAAATCTTTTATGGAGAGAAATTCATTCACTCAGACACAATTCAATGATAAACGATTTGATTAATAATTTAATTCAGTCAACAGAATATCATCTGTTGGCTGCCTTTTTATTAGGATTTCTTTTGGCTGTCAATCCTTGTCAAATCGCCATATCCCTATCAGCTATTTCTGCAATAGCCAATAACCAGACAGAGCCAAAGATGATTTTGAAAAAATCAGTTTATTTTGCATTAGGAAGATTGACTTTGTATCTATTGCTCGGAACAGTTTCATACTACCTAGTCCGCTTTATAGGAGTTAACATGAATAATGTTTATTCTGCAAAAATTACTAATACTATAGAGTTTATTTTACCCTATGCAATGGCTGCCCTTGGAGTCTTCTTTTTGATAAGGGCATTACATAGACACCATCATAATGATACCTGTCATAATTCTGGAAAGATGATAAGAAAGAATAAGGACGCTGGTGTTTTTTTACTCGGTTTCATACTAGCAATACTGTTCTGCCCAGAAAGTGCAGTTGTGTTTTTCGGAATAATGATTCCATTAACAGTTATGTCTGATTTGGGTTTAATTCTTCTTCTTCTGTTTTCAATAACAGCAGTCATTCCAAGCGTTCTTATTGCATATTTGTGTAAATTGTCTTTGGAAAAAACGAATAAGTGGGAGAACAAACTAGAAAACATTCAATGTAAAATCAATATTATTTCATCCATTATATTATTTGTTATCGCTGTTGTTCTTTTTATATCGTAATTATTTGTCTAATGACTAAAATTATTAAGCTCTTTATTGCAATATTATCCTTTATGGATTTTTCAAATATTAGTGGATATAAAACTGTTCATAATATGTTATGAATTGTTGAAAATAAAATTGATTTTATAACCAATTTCTGAAAATAAAGTTGTAAATTTGCATATTATGAAAGTATTAGCAAAAAATCTTGAAATTCTGCTTTTGCAGCACGACCTAGTTATGGTGCCTGGGTTAGGGGGCTTTGTTGTGGATTATAAGCAGGCCGAATTCGATGATAACGAAGATGGCTTTTTGTTGCCTCCTGGAAGATCTGTCATGTTTAATAAAGATCTTAGAGCCAATGATGGACTCATGGTAAATGCGTATATGCAAAACTATGATGCTACGTATCCTCAGGCATTCAAGCAGCTGGAAATTGACGTCGAGCTGCTTTTAGACCTACTCAATGAAGAAGGGTGGGTCTGCCTTGAGAATGTTGGCACGTTGAGAAAGGACTTGGAAGGGCATTTGAGTTTCGAACAAATTCATACTACCGCAATAACTCCCGCACTTTTTGCTCTCCCATCTATCAAGATTAGGTCATTAATCCAATTAGAAAATGAACTTGATGTTTCTGAAAATATCCAGCAAGCTTCAATGTTGAATTTGGCTGAAACAAACGAACATGAAGGAAAGGCGTCACAAAGATGGAGAAGATTGAGAGATATGGGGATTTCGTCAGCTGCAGCTATTGCACTGTTTTTCATGTTTGCTTTTCCCTATATGAAAAATAATCATCCTACCGACAAAATTGTTGCAGGTTCAATTGTTTCTCAAAACAAAGTTTTGAATGACAATCCTATTTCTGCACAACAAGATGAATCGACAAATAAATTTAAAGACAATGCTCAAGACCGTTTGACTCAACCTCAGATAATTGTGCTCCAAGCACCTCCATCAGGACAAAATGCAATTGTTATTTCCCAACAAGACATTAACAATTCACAGAATGTAAGCTCACCTAACGGGAAATTTTCTATCGTATTAACCGCTGCTGCTAATGAGCAATGTGCACAGTATGTTATAGACCAGTTGGAACAGCAAAATGTTCCAGGGGCATTTTATTATAAAGATGAAAAATGTGATTATGTCCTTTATTCAAGGTTTGAGTCATTACAAGACGCCCAGAAGACATTGAAAGCATTAAAACCTGTAAATAAAAGATTTGCGAAAGCTTGGGTTATGGAATTAAAATAAATCTTTATTATCAACTTTTGTTGTTTTCTATTCATTCCAGTTTCTAATGAGAAGAATTAAATGTCCAAAATGTGATAATTACATAGTTTTTGATGAAACAAAATACACTTTAGGGCAAACGTTAGTCTTCAAATGTAATCATTGTAAGACAGAGTTCGGAATAAGAATTGGACAATCGAAATTAAACGAAATTCATGAAGAGAGGAAGATTGACATACGTCAATATGATTCTCTTTATGGTTCTGTAGTGATAGTTGAAAATAGATTTGCCTATAAACAAGTTATTCCACTCCAACTTGGTGATAATTTCTTCGGACGTTACTTAAAAGGAAATGATATTAATTGTTCCATAATCACTTCAGATCCAAGTGTAGATACACTTCATTGTATCATAAATGTTAAAAAGAAAAAAAATGGCAATTTAATATATACAATCAGAGATGCCACAAGTAACACTGGGACGTTCTGTATGAACACAGTCCTTGAGAAAAATGAAAGGAGAATTATTGACGACGGAACCATTATCAATATAGGTGCTACCACTATGATCCTTTATGAAGCTGTCGGCAATTCCAATTAATTATATTACTCTCTATTATTATGGTCGGATATCGATAAACAGCTTAAATTCAACATAATGATACCGTTACAGAAAGATTTAATGTTCGATACTAATTTTGATGCAAATAATTGTTTTTTTTATATTTGCAACAACGATTATATTCTTATCGACAATTTGGATAACAAGGAATTGAGGTTTCTATATAAGGAACAGTTTTACAATTCATCGTTTTATCATGCTTACATAGTTGACAGTGGTTGTTTAAAACTAAACATAGATGGTATTGAAGTCAATGTCAGAGAAAATGAGTATCTGAATATAAGACCATGTACAACAGTGACTTTTCTGCCCTCTCAGGCTAAAGTGTTTGCTGTCATCATTAGGGCACATGCTGTTCTCAATATTTATCAGAAATTAAATTTGTCAGATGTTGACAGAAAATGGTTATTCTGCTTCTACCATCACAGATTCTCAAAAGAACTGAAAAATGAATTCTTACAAATTTATAAGCTAATGAAACAAGAGGCAGTGGAACCTTATTTTAAGCTTAAAGAACTTGTTTTTAATGAATACACTAAAATTTATATTCAAAATGTGATTGCTAACGTCGATAACTACCCTGAAATAGAATATTACGAAAATAATAACAGAAGAACTATATATCTGAAGTTCCTGAATCTTTTGCATGAGAACTACCACAAGGACAGAAATGTGATGTCTTATGCGGACAAATTACATATTTCATCTAAATATCTGTCGAATATTACCAAATTTTACACAGGTTTTCCTGCGTCTGTTGTTATAGACAACTATGTGGCATTCAGAATCAAAGTGATGCTTTACGATGGTGAAATGAATATAAAGAAAATCAGTGAAACTTTGAATTTTCATTCTCAGTCTTTTTTTGGTAGATATTTTAAAAGAATGACAGGATTAGCACCACGCGAATTTATTCAAAATTTTAACAAACGGCTATATCAGACATCAAAGAAATAATCAAGCCAAAAGAAATATGGAAACAACAATTGTTAAAAACACATATACCGTTCATACAGTCGGTATCATTCAAGATTATATTTCATTATACGATAATTTCACAAATTCACCTGCAACCCCTTCTAAGAAACCTTTGAATGAATACCTGAAAACATCGTCATTTATATTTATCTTTATAAAAAATGGAAAGGTTGTAGTTGATTTAAATGGCACAGATTATACTATTGAAAAAGGCTATGCTATAACTATGACTAGAAATGTTGTTTATAATGTGAAGACTGTTTCAGAAGATTATCAATATTTTATTATTGTACTTAATAGCTCAATCATAAATGACGCAAAACTCCATCTCAATATAAATTTGGGACTCTTGCAAATTGAAAAAAGTGGATTTGTAATAAATGCTATTAACAATAGACATTTTGATTATATCGAACATATATATATAAATATGTTATATTGGATAAAAAAACAAATACATCCATATTATCATCTTATTATAAAACAGTTTGCTATTATTATCTTGATTAATAATGTTAACAGTCTCGTAGGCGGTAATAAAGAGCAGCTACGAAATACCAAAACGGCTGTTTCAAGACAATATGTGATATTTGAGCATTTCATAAAATTGCTGGAACAGCATGCTGACAGGCATAGAGATGTTAAATTCTATGCAAATGAATTAGATGTTACCCCTAAATATTTATCTGCTGTTACGCATGTATATACAGGCAAGAGTGCCATATCTAGCATTGAGGAATTCGTTATAAATAAAATTAAAACGATTATGCAAGAAAGAAGCTACTCTATTCAACAAATATGCAAAATAATGAATTTCGGTTCGCAATCATTTTTTGGAAGATACTTTAAAAGAATTACAGGGATGTCGCCCAGGGAGTATATCATAAGTATTAACCTTTATTAATTTTTTATTATTATATTCAAAGAAAAATGAGAAAAGAATCTCCTGCTAAATGGGTGCCAACACTTTATTTTATGGAGGCATTGCCTTATGTCACAGTCAATGTCATCTCTGTAATTATGTATAAGGAAATGAATTTGTCTAACACAGAACTTTCCCTCTTTACTTCTTTTATGTATTTACCTTGGGTAATAAAACCCTTATGGAGCCCGATAGTTGATGCTTTTGCCTCTGAACGTAAATGGATTATTATTACACAGTTAATATGCTGTTTGTCTATTCTTGGATTAGCACTTACAATCTCAACCGATTTCTGGCTTGTCGCTTCTCTTTGCTTTTTTTCCATTCTTGCTTTCGTTAGTGCCACTCATGATATTGCAGCTGATGGTTATTATATTCTTGCACTTGACAGCAACGGTCAGGCAAGATATGTAGGCATAAGATCTACGTTCTATCGTGTCGGGATGATTTTTGGGCAGGGATTGCTTGTGATGATGGCTGGCTGGTTCAAACATGGAGCGCCATTGTCGGCAAATAGTAACGAAACACGACTGTTTGATGTCATGCCTGTTGAGAAAGCATGGGCCTTTACTTTTTATACACTTGCTGCTGTCGTCCTTTTTCTTGTAATCTATCATAAGTTCGTAATAAAAGAAGTTTATAAACCGCATAAGGGGAATAATAAAACAAATCACAATCTAATTGATGTGGTTAAAAATACAGCTGGAGAATTCGTAAAAACGATTGTTATTTTCTTTACAAAGAAAAATATTTGGACTGCTCTATTATTTATGCTTCTCTTTAGATTTCCTGAAGCCCAACTGGTCAAAATTGCATCACCATTTATGCTTGACTCAGTAGAAAATGGTGGTTTGGCTCTTGAAACTGAATTTGTTGGACTTATTTATGGAACAACAGGAGTGATAGGCCTTCTGCTTGGAGGTATTATTGGCGGTTTTCTCGTTGCAAAAGACGGATTAAAGAAATGGTTGTGGCCTATGGTCATTGCAATAAGTCTGCCAGATGCGGTATACCTCTATATGAGTTGTTCTTTAATATCTAACCATTGGATTATCGGTACATGTGTTTTTATTGAACAACTAGGATATGGTTTTGGTTTTACTGCATATATGATGTTTCTTATTTATTTTGCAAGGGGTGAAAATTCCACATCAGTATATGCACTCTGTACCGCTTTTATGGCATTGGGAATGATGTTACCTGGTATGGCCGCAGGATGGTTGTCTGATGTATTGGGGTATAGAATGTTTTTCATTTGGATTCTGATAGCTTGTGCTATTACTTTTATCGTGTCGGCTTTTCTTAAAATTGACCCGGAATTTGGTAAGAAAACGGCAAAAAATGTTAATAATAGTTGAAAGTTCACTTTTACAATTAAAATATTTCCTATCTTTGCATTCTAAATGAATATAACAACTTTAAAAACATAACGACCTATGAAAATTAAGAAAATTTTGTCTGTTTTGACAATTCTGGCGGCAGCAATGCCAGCCTTTGCACAGTATGAAGGTACAGAAGTTTATGACCGTGTAGCAGGTCCTGACAGCCTTGAAGCTTTGCAGAATCTTACTTTGCTTGATCAAAATCTGCAAAGTAAGGCTTATAATGAGGCTTATGAGAATTATAAATTTCTTATTGAGAAAACTCCCTATGCACAATTGGGTATCTATAGTAAAGGAGCAGACTTACTAAAGCAAATGATCCAAACTGCTCCAGATAAAGAGACAAAAAGAAAATATTTCGATGAACTTATGAACCTTTACGATTTGAGAATAAAGAATGCTGATGGACTAAATTCATTTTGCAAGCCAAAGGACAGAACCACCCCTGGTCCGTTCCTATGCCGAAAAGCATATTTCTATTCTCAATTCGGTAAAGACATTTTTGATGATTATTCAATAGAGAAGGCTTATAACAACTATACTGAAGGTATCAATCTCGTGAATGACGATCCATCAATGGAAATTGAGTATTTTGTGCTTCAAGATTACTTTTCTCTTTCTTACCAGAGATATGGGGCTGACAAAGAAGGGTTTGGAGAACAGTTTCTTAATGACTATCTCCTTTGCTCTAATGTCTGCGAGAAGATGCTTGCACATGCAAACGAGGTGGAAAATCCCGAAGAGGCACAGAATATTGTCCAAAGGTACGACCCCACATATAACTGGGCAAACCAAGCATTTGCCAGTTCAGATGTTGCAAGCAGAGACCAAATCTTAGCTATATATGAACAAAAAATTGAACCAAATAAAGACAATATCAATTACCTGAGATCTGCGATAAGGATTATGGCATCTAACCAATGTGATGATTCTGAAATCTATTTTAAAGCTGCTGAATATGCTAACAATATCAGCCCTGATGCCAACTCGTCTATTGGTATGGGAGCAGCTGCCCTTAATAACAATCAAGTTGATGACGCAATTAACTACTATAACAAAGCTGTTGAACTGGCTTCCGACAAAGATAAAGCTTCAACCGCATATGAAATTGCTAATGTTCTCGGTCGTAAAGGGCAAATTTCAAGAGCAGAACCTTTCTTGGCACAAACGGAACAGTTTGATTCATCATATAAGGGAAAGTGCGATTTGTATAGAGCCAGAAAAGAGGCATCAGAGAAGAATCTTGACTCAGCAATATCATATGCTAGGCAAGCCGGAGAAGAGGATCCGTCAATATCTGGTACAGCTAATCGTCTGATAGAGCAAATTCAAACATATAAGTCACAGATGGCAGAATATGAGGCAAGAGTTAAGGCTGAGCGTGAAAGACAAGCAGCACTTGCTGCACAGCAGGCAAAACAAAGAGCTGAATACGAAGCAGCTCAGAGAGAGGCAGCAGAACGGGCTCGTGCAGCAAAGGCTTCAAATAATGCTGCAAAACAAAAAGAAATTGAGGCAGAGAATGCCAGAAGAAAGGCTGAATATGACAGAAAGATGGCTGAATATAACAAGAAGAAAGCTGAATATGATGCACAGGTGGCACGGCAGAAGAAACTTGATGATTTCTGGAAAGGTAAATAATTCTCTTTTAGTTTTATTTGTAAAAACGGGCAGTTTTTTCTGCCCGTTTCTTTTTTTTTGATTTATTGCTCCTTTTTCACACTTTTTTTGTAAATTTGCAATTATTATATCTTATTTCATTTTTTGTTATGGATGGTCGTTTAAAATATAAGGTAAATGATAAGGTTAGCTTTCTTATTGCTAATGACTTCAGACTTTTGCAAGTGATGAGCCGTTTTGGTATTTCTCTAGGATTTGGTGAAAAAAGCATTCTAGAAATATGTAATCAGTGTAATGTCGATCCTATAACTTTTATAACAGTTATCAATTTTGTACAAGAAGGTGGAAAAGAAAATGAGATTAATGAGAAGGAACTTGATCTTAAATCTCTTCTTGACTATCTTAAAAGAACACATGAATATTTTCTGAACTATCAGTTCCCAAATATGAGAAGAGATTTGCTTAATGCTATTGACTGTTCTGTGAAAAATGAAGTAGCCTATCTTGTTTTAAAATTTTATGATGAATATGTCGAGGAAGTGAGAAAACACATGGATTTTGAAGAGCAGGTAACTTTTAGGTTTGTTGAGAATATTATTGAGGGCAATCTTATACCTATAAAGAATAATGCCACAAATCCTCTTCTTTCATATCATCATGATGAGATAGAAGATAAACTCATGGATTTGAAACGACTTTTTATTCAATACTATCCACAAAGAGGTATCGATCATGACTTAAATGCAGTTGTCTATGAACTATATAGAACTCAAGAGGACTTACTTATGCATTGTCTTGTTGAAGATAAGATTTTCTTGCCTGCAGTAAAATATCAGGAAATGATGTTGACCAAAAGGCGTCAAAGAGAAAAAGATATGAAGTTTGTCATTAAGACGGAGTCAGACAATACTCTTTCAGACAGGGAAAGGGATGTTGTTGTATGTGTGGCTAAGGGAATGGCGAATAAAGAAATAGCAGAAAAACTTTGTCTGTCTGTTAATACTGTAACAACTCATAGAAGAAATATAGCCAGAAAATTGTCAATTCATACGACAGCAGGTATTACCATCTATGCAATTGTAAACAAATTAGTATCTATAGAAGAAATTAATCTTTAAATTTTATAATTATGGTTAAGAAATCATGGCAAAAGAAAGGCTTTGTCGATGAGCCTATTGATAAGAACATCTGTCTTCATCATGAAATCAGAAAGATGTGTGATGAAAAAAATGCAGTTATACTTGCACATTATTATACAAATAGTGATATTCAAGATGTGGCAGATTTTATTGGAGATTCTTTAGCGCTTGCTCAATGGGCAGCTAAGGTTGATGCGGACATTATTGTGATGTGTGGAGTTCATTTTATGGGGGAAACAAATAAAATTCTATGTCCCGACAAAAAGGTACTGGTTTGTGATCTCAATGCGGGTTGCTCTCTTGCCGATTCTTGTAAAGCTGAAGATTTAAGATTGTTTAAAGAACAACATCCTGGATATAAAGTTGTTTCTTATGTTAATACGACAGCAGATGTTAAGGCTCTGTCTGATGTGGTTGTAACAAGCTCTAATGCAAAAATTGTGATTGACAGTTATCCGGAAAATGAAAAATTGATTTTTGGACCAGATAAAAACCTTGGAAACTATATCAATTCCGTAACTGGTAGAGAAATGCTTCTTTGGAATGGTGGATGTCATGTTCATGGTCAGTTTTCGCTTGAGGGTATTCTGAAATTAAAGGATGAACATCCCTTGGCTAAAATACTTGTTCATCCTGAATGCCCTAAACCTATTCAAATAATAGCTGACGTTATTGGTTCCACAGCAGGATTGCTAAAGTTTGCTCTTGCAGATGAATCCACGGAGTTTATTGTTGCAACTGAGAGTGGCATATTACATCAGATGAAGAAAAAATGTCCACAAAAAACTTTTATCCCTGCTCCGCCTGAGGCTTCTGAACAAATTGGTTGTTCATGCAACGAATGTGAGTATATGAAACTGAATACGATGCAAAAATTATATAATACGCTTAAATACGAATGGCCAGAGATTATTGTTGATAAAGAAATTTCGGATTTAGCAGTCAAGCCTATTGAAAAAATGCTTGATATCAGTAAAAGTATAAAATAATTTAAGTTGGAAATGCATGAATATTGCCGCATTGGTAAGTGGAGGGGTGGACAGTGCAGTTGCTGTACACAATCTTAAAGAAATGGGCTATAATCCTCATCTCTTTTATATTAAAATTGGTCCTGAGGAAGACGTCGATATGAATTGTTCCTCCGAGGAGGATATAGAGATTTGTAATTGGCTTGCCAGAAAATACGGACTTAAAATGGATGTCGTGGACCTGCATAGACAATATTGGGATATGGTTGTGAAATATACAATGGAAAAAGCAAAAATCGGCCTGACACCTAATCCTGATGTCATGTGTAACAAACTGGTTAAATTTGGCTGTTTTGAGGACGTTGTCGGAAAAGATTATGATATAATAGCCACGGGGCATTATGCAACAACAGAAATAATTGATGGTAAGACTTGGCTTGCAACTAGTCCTGATCCGGTTAAGGACCAAACCGATTTTCTTTGTCAAATCAATTTTAAACAGATATCTAAACTTCTATTTCCTATTGGCCATCTTTATAAGCATCAAGTAAGGAATATAGCCATAAAAAACAACCTCCTTAATGCGAACAGAAAAGACAGTCAGGGTATTTGCTTCCTTGGAAAAATTGATTTTAGGGACTATATAGCTAAATATTTAGGAGATAATCCTGGTGATGTCAGAGAATTTGAGACCGGAAAAAAAATTGGTATGCATCGTGGGCTCTGGTTTTATACTATAGGACAGCGTAAAGGGCTTGGGTTTAGTGGCGGTCCATGGTTTGTCGTTAAAAAAAATATCAAACGGAATATATTATTTGTCTCGCATGGTTACAATCCAGAAAAAGTATATAAAAACAGATTGAAAATGACAGATTTTCACTTTATCACTGACAACCCTTGGAGATTGTGCAATAAACATGCAGAGCATCGTGTTACTTTTAAAATAAGACATACTCCCGAATTTATGAAAGGGACTGTTTTTCTGAATGATAAAGATGAATGGACATTGGTCTCTGATCAAAAGATTCATGGAGTAGCGCCTGGACAGTTTTGTGTGGTGTATGATGAAAATCATCATCTTTGCTTTGGCAGTGGTGAAATCTCATGATTTTTCAGTGCTTTTTTACAATTTATTACTTTATTATGAATAGTCTTATACTATATTAATGGTGCTGATAACAAGTTGATTGTAAATCCCCCAATGGCGCTTTTGTACTTTTCTAAGGGGGCGCATACATTAAAATATTCATTAGGCATTGCTAAAATAACTATATTCATTCTCTTTGATTATTTATTTGTTTTATGAAATTTATATACTCTTTTTTCCTTTTCTGCTTTTTTCCTTTCATTCAACTGAAAGCAGAGATATTCAATGATTCTACAGCATTGTCTAATTCTTTTTCCGAGAATACTGACACGATAATTCCCCAAGAAACAGATAGCATTGAGTATCGTGTACAACCTGTTGACGATGAGTTTCTTAATAGTATTGAAATGTTATTAGACCAAAAAGAGAAAGAACAGAAAGTAAAGGAAAAAATCAATGAGTATGAGGACCATTTGCTGAAAAAAGAAATGTCATTTGATTGGTGGTCTGCTTTGCCATTAGTCAGAGGATTTGTCATCTCATCAACAACTAATCGATTTAAAAGTAGAGAACAGCGTTTTGAATACCATAAGTCAGATAATTTGGAATATGGAATTGCATTAACTCCTTTTGCGACGTCATGGGTTTTAAAGGCTGTTGGAGTTGATAGTAGGAGTAAAACAAAAAGGATGGGAGTGGCAAACGTTATTGGACTTGGATTAACATGTGGATTTACGCAGCTCCTTAAACATGTGACAGATGAGACAAGACCTAATGGGCATGATAACCATAGCATGCCTTCTGGACATTCTGCTCTTGCTTTTTTTAGTGCCTCTGTGCTAGATCGAGAGTTCGGACATCATAGTCCTTGGATTTCTGTAGGAGGATATGTTGCCGCACTGACAGCACAGTTTAGAAGAATTCATTATAACCATCATTATCTTAACGATGTAATAACAGGTGCTGGAATTGGGACTTTATCTGCTAATATTGGTTATTTTATTACAGACTGTTTTTTCGGCAAAGATGGGATAAATAAGCCGAAAGTGATGATGACAGACGTAACTAATTTTCAAAAGTATTCTCAACATCCAACTTCTTTCTCTCTTTTCTCTGGTTTTTCTACAGGATACAACCGCATTTCCTCTACTTGCTATAATCTCAATAATGAAAATGTTGATGTCCAATTAAGAACAACTGCTGGATACAAAACAAAATTTGAGTTAGATTATTTTATCAATAAATATTTGGCTATAGAAACATCTGCCTCTATGGCACAATATAAAGTACAGGTTATCTCAAATTCGCTTTCTCAACATGGTGAATTCTATGGTAATAATATTTATCAGTATCATTTTAATGTTGGAACCAAATACAGTCTTCCTGTTAATGAAATCTGCAGGGTCGAGTGCAAGGCTTTTGTCGGAGACAGATTAATGCCTGCTTTTGACTTCCGGGCTTATGACAATAATGATAAATTAACTATGAAAAAAACAAATGATTTTGAATTCGGTTTCGGTTTAGGCATTGATATGTTTTCATCAACTAAGTATGTCACAGGATTTTCGTGTGATTTTGTTCATGCTGTTTCACCACTCATGAAGAACAGATGGGTTATAGGCTCTTTTTGGAAAATATTGCTGTAAAATAAAGCATAGTGTTTTTTCAGTTTATTCTGCCCAAATGTTACATTTGTGTCGTTATTGGATTCTTTCAAATAATCCCCATGCATTTCATGAAATGCATGGGGATTTAAAAAAGAATATTTTATAGATGTTTATTACATGTTGAATTTGTATCTAGAATCTTTTACATTATATTTTTTCATTAAGCTATAAAGCATTGTATTCATTGCCTGTCCAACATTTTGCTGGGACATCTGCTCTTTTTCTGCCTTTTCTTCATAAACATCTTTTGCTTCCTTCTCTGAATTCTTTAATACTGTCAACATATATACGCCATTTGTTCCAGCAAAAGCCTTTGAAGTTTTACCAACTGCGGTTTTTGAAGTGATAGTACTTACCAATAATTCACGGGAATGCGTGGAGGGAACCATTGTCGGTATATTATATGTGACATTCGTTAAAGTGTCTGTGCCTGCATTTGAGTAATTCTTTGCTTTTTCCACATTGTTTCCTATTGACTTTATGATAATTTCAGCTTTCTTTTCGTTCATCAATTCTTGTTTTATACCTTCTTTGATAACGGATTCAGAACTGGTACCTTCGCTTACTCCTGTCAAGGTTACAATCATGAAATGGTCATTGTTACCGCAACGATATATCTCTTTTGATGTTTCTCCAATTTCAGCTTCATCAAAAAGCCATTTTATAGCATCGTTAGTATGTGATACCTGGCCGATATTATGTTGATTACTGGTCAATGACATACTTTGAACACTATAGCCGGATTTTTCTGCATTTGCCTCAATTTCAGCTATAGTCTTATTTGTTGCCAAAAAAGAACTAATTTTGTTGAAGGCTTCTTTGTATGTGTCTTCAGAGAAGGAGAATGTTTTTTCGATAACAGCAACATCATATTTGGTAATTGGACTTTTGGTTGCTATTATCTGATATACTAATATGTCACCACTTTGCAGCTGTAACTGGTGTATGCCAGTTCCAGAAGTGAAGAGCGAATTGATGAAATTCTGATCATCTACATTATCCATTCGAGAACGTTCAAAACTTGAAGTGCTTATCCACATAGAATCACCATTCTGATTGTAGGTCTTAGCTATATCAGAAAAATTCTTTCCTCCATTAGAATTTAATGCTTTTAGCACACTGTCAACGCGAGCTGAACGATCTTTATTGTCTTTTCCGCTAATTAAAAGCCTTCGCTGAAGAACTGAGTCTGGCAATGTCTCTTTGCCGACAAGCTTAACAGTGTAGTATTTGTTGCTCAACTGATCGTAACGGGGCTTAGATGTCTGTCCAACAGAAAGCTGAAGAGTGTCAGTTCCGTCTAATAATGATTTTATATAAGTTGGAAATGCATTCTCACTCTTCATCATTTTGCTATATGGCATATCTGAGCCACTATTGCGAACCACTTGGGCAATTTCCTTTTCTGTGCTTGCTGAATCTAATTCAGAATAATAACTGTTGAACTCTAATTCAATGTCTTTTTTGTCTTTATCACTAGGAGTTACAACGACATCTATGACTTTTGCATCGCGCACTTCTGAAAGAACAGCATATTTAGCTTTGTCGGTCTCAAAACGTTTGGCTATTTCTTCATCTGTAATGTTTATCGTGGAATCACTAACACTTGTGTATGGAATTCCGACTAATAGAATATCTTTACCGGCTGTACGCTGATTGAAATTCATCTTTGCCTCGATGGGATTGGATATAAAGCCGTTTATCATCAATGTGTTGTATTTGCTTAATAAGAGTTCATTCTTAATTTGCTCTTTTGCAAATACTATAAAGTTATATAATTTTTCTTGATCTTCTGCCATACGACCACCATCTCTCAACTCTTGAAGATTATTTGACAGCGTGATAAACTGATTAGCATCATATTCCATAGTCTCAGGATTGGCAAAAATACGCAGATAGCTGCTTAACTGATTGCCGACCATACCATCTGTAGTCACAACTTTTTCAACCTCTTCATCCGTTACAGCCAAGCCAACTTTCTCGCATTCTTTTTCAACCAGTTTGGAAACAATGTAAGATTGCCAAGCTTGATCGTGGATCCTGTTGGTCATTTCCTCACTGTTCTGTGCATTTGGATTGGTGAGATCATTCATATACTGAAAATTGCTCACCATTTTTTGATAGTCCTCAATACTGAGCTCTTCTCCGGCAATCTCACCGGCAGTTGTTGCACTGGCTCCAGAACAACTCTTGTTGGACATTGATAAGATGAAAAGTATCAATGCCAGAGCAATGATACTTACAAGCAAGACATTTCTGTCTCTGATTTTTTGTAATACTGCCATTTTAAATATTTTTAATTAGTTTTATATGCTTAAAAAAACGCAATATATGGTAATAAAAATACTGAATATCATATTTTATCCAAAAATCATACAAAGTTACAAAAAAAACGTCGCTTTTAAGGACTAGATTCAACCTTTTTTGTTTTTTTTCTTTAATTTTGTTTGTTTATGTCAGTTTTTTAACAAAATTCACTCTAAATACAATGCATTTTTTTTAAAATATAAGTTTTTTAAAAATCATAAGTATTCTCAATCATTATCATGTATGAGAAGAAATATTATTATTTCAATGAGTCAGTCGGATTATTCTGCGGTTCTGATTTTATATATATTGTGTCAGTATTTGTGGAAATATTCGTAGTGTCACGCATCTCTGACATCACTTGAGTGTTTGGACGAGGTTTACTATTGTCTTCGCTGATGGGGAAAGAACCTCGTGTGCTATGAATTTCATATTCTGTCATCTGCTCATTCGAATAAAAGTCGTATCCGGATAAATCTCGATCAATCCCTTTTATTTCCATATATTCATCCGAATAAATAAGCTTTTTATTTTGATCCCAAAATAATTTAGAAGTCTTGAATGTTTCGTTACGGGAATTATGAACGGACACCCGACCTCGTAATTCCCAAAGACGGATATCTGTATAATAATAGGCTGTATCACAATTCAAATAGGCTTCTATTTTCATGTCTTTATCGAACTTCTCCATGAACAGCCCTTTTTCAAAACTCCAATACTGAGGATTTTTTTTGTCATACATAAACCATTCCTCTGCTATAATCTTATAACTGATGATTCCAGAATCGGAAATTAATGTTGAAACACCAATAGACTTGAGTACTGGCAAAGAGTCGCGGTTCTCTATTGCTGCTGCATATTTAATATCCTCTTCCTTACATGAGCATAATCCCACCGTTTGATATAATACGATGATAAAAATGAGAATCGGAAGAATATGTGTGTTATGAAGTTGCATTATTGAACTTTCCATTTGTAGAACCATCGCTCACTAAATGTAAGACCTATACTGAATTTTAAATAGTTCTCTTCAAGTTTGCTCTTAACCATTGTGGATGTGTTAATATATGGAATGTTGGTGTGAACCCATTGAACTGCCAAATTAATTTTGGGTGTATATCCGAACCAAATATTACGGTTGCTGATTGGGATGGTAAGACCTGCGCTAACACCAAATTCGTATGGTTTATCTTTCATTTGTCCTGTTGGGTCTGCACATGCATAAGAACGAGAATAATAACCGCCCAGTTTGTATGTCATACGGTTAATCAACTTTTTACTCTGATAGTTGGGAGTGATGTCGAAGCCCAAACAGGCTTTCATACGGTCGTATAATTCACCTTTACGACTAATATATCCTTTGTCTGAATTGTCTTGTGATGGGAATTTACAGCTGCTCCATTTCTCTAAACCGAAGTCTGCACCAAAACGCCATTTGTTTCTATGGCAAATAGCAAACCCCGCATCTAAGCTGTGTGGTAATTCAAACGCATTATGAATCGTATCGGAAGTTGTACCTTCAACAGTGGTGTTTGATGTGGTCTGTGTTTTACGGATAGCCCTATTGTTAATTTCATGTCCCAGGCTATAAGTGCCACCTATAGTTAATTTGTCATTTTGAGATAGATCTATTGTATACTGAAGTCCTGCGTCTAATTTCCAAGTTGAAATGTCGGCAGTGTAGATACGAGACATTGAATAAACAGTGGATTGATTGTAGCTGATTGTTGAGTTATGAGAGTAGTCACCATATAGATATGATATATTGGCACCAATAGAAAGTGGGCTTCCTAATACTTTCCATCCTGCTCCAAAATATACTTGATGCAATCCTCCACTACCAGAAAAATTATATGAGGATGTGACATTATCTGTGCCTGTTAGATTTTCGGGGTTGGAATTGAAACTATAATTGATGTTAGTGTAGGGCAGAATACCAAAAGACATTCCGAAATGTTTGAATGCACGGAATTGGAATGTGAAGTAGTCAATACTAGTGTTTTTTGCGTTCTTCTGCAGATTGTCCATCTTATAGTTTCCATTTTGAAATGTCAAACCGAAGTCAATTAGGGCAGTTAGCGAATCAATTGCAGAGTATGACGCGGGGTTCGAGACGTTGGTCTCAAGCCCATTACGAAATCCTTGTGATACTCCGCTCATACCTTTGTTGAATCCCAGAGAACGGTCAGACATCAAACCGAAGCCATAACGGGAGTAGGGGCTGTTAATTCCGTTTTGGGAATAACAATTTATTACAGACAGTAATAATATTCCAATTAATAATGCGTGTGATGTTCGTTTCATTTTATTGCCTTTGTATGTAGTTTAAGATGATGTTTAATCCTTTTAACACTAAGTTTTTATCTGCAAATATATATTTTTTTTTGATTTCTACAAAATATTCTATGCCGCCACCTGTAAAAAAAACCTTTAATTCTGGAAATTTCTTGCGGAAATGGGTGATATATCCTAAAATCTCATATCTGATTCCTTGGATAACACCATTTCGTATGGCGCTCTCTGTGCTTGTGCCCGTTTCGCTCAGCTGACCCTCTGCGCTGACTAGGGGAAGCCGCTTAGTAAGCATATGGAGACTCTTAAAACGCATTTCCACCCCTGGCGAGATATTACCGCCTATATATTCGCCACTTGCGTTGATAATGTCGTAAGTCAGTGCAGTCCCGCTGTCAATACATATAATAGGATAGCTACAATGCATCTCATAAAAAGCTCCAATGACGCTGCTTATGCGATCGGTTCCCAAAGTCTCGGGAGTTTTATAAAGATTCACAACGGGAAGTGGTGTGTTGCCATTCATTATATGAATTTTTTTTACACCATTTATCTTTAAATCCGTTGTCAACCATTCGGGAATAACACTTGTTGAAGAGATAATGCATGAACTAATCTTGCTTTTAGAGAGATAGTCGGCAAAAGAAGAATGAGAATCCAATGGAATTCGTAATGTCGTGAGTGGTGATTCAGGTTTCAGACCTTGAATTATTGCATTTTCCGTCACGTGGGGTACTGCGTCGTTGCTTTCCGGAAAAATTCCGGCTTTGAGGCTGGTGTTGCCTATGTCGATGGCTATTTGCATAAGATTTTCTGTTTTTTTTATGACTGTTTGAAAGGGTGGGGCGCTCACCACAACCAGAAGGCAATGGAAGCTCTGCTATAGGCTTTCCAATCAATTTTTCTATTCGATGAAGGCTGTGTGTGTCTGTGGGGGTTATCAGAGTTATTGCACAACCTGTACGGTTTGCACGGGCAGTACGCCCAATACGATGTATATAATCTTCCGGATCACGAGGTGAATCGTAGTTTATCACTAGTTGAATATCGTCAATGTCTATTCCTCTGCTAACGATGTCGGTTGCAATCAATATGTTAATGTGATGATTACGGAACTCATACATGATTTTGTCCCTTTCTTGTTGACTAAGGTCGGAATGCATTGCACCAATTGTTTTTCCTTCTATTTTCAAAGTTCTTGACAGTTCTTTTACTTTAGTCTTCTTGGAAGCAAACATGATTACACGGTCGTAACCATCTTCGTATAATACATGCTTGACAATTTTGTCTTTCATTCCCTCATAACAAACATATATATGCTGGAGTATATTGTCAGATGGTTTAGAAATGGCTATTTTAACTTCAACAGGATTCTGGAGAATACAATGGGCTAATAACTGGATATTTGATGGCATAGTCGCACTGAACATAATTGTTTGACGATTTTGGGGTAAATAGCTGACAATTTTCATGATGTCATCATTAAACCCCATGTCTAACATTCGGTCAGCTTCATCAAGGACGAAAAAACTGATTTTGCTTAAATCTATATGCCCCATGTTAATGTGGCTGATTAGACGGCCAGGAGTAGCTACTATGATATCAGCCCCCATAGTCAATCCTTTTCGTTCCTGCTCAAAACGCAGACCATCGTTTCCACCATAAACAGCATAGCTCGATACGGGCATAAAATATGAGAATCCTTCTATTTGTTGGTCAATTTGTTGAGCCAGTTCCCGTGTAGGAGCCATTATAAGGCAATTGATAGAATCGGATGGATAATTCCCTGAGTTGAGATGATTTAAAATAGGTATAAGGTATGCAGCCGTTTTTCCCGTTCCTGTTTGTGCAATGCCAATTAAATCGCACCCATTTAATAAATGACCGATACTTTTTTCCTGAATTGGAGTGCATTCTGAAAAATTCATTGAATCAATAGCATCCAAAACGGCGTCGTCTAAAGGAAACTCGTCAAAATACATTAAATAAAGATTGTTAGGTTTATTATTATGATTTTTTGTGGATTTTACATTATGATACTATCTGGGAGCTTTTTTATAGAGAATAAACGCAATGACTGAGAAGACTAAATTAGGTAGCCATGCTGCAAATGCTGGATGCATGTTTAAGTTTACAGCAAATGTCTTAGAGAATGTCTGGAATAAAATGTAGAGCAGGCTAAGAATAATTCCAATCCCTAAAGCTATCCCCATACCGTTTTTTCGTTTGCGAGCAGAGAGAGATGCCCCCATGATAGTTAAAATAATAATTGCAAATGATGAAGCACCGCGTTTCCAATATTCAAATTCAAATTCTTTGATGTTGGCAAAACCACGAGCTTTCTGACGCTCAATGTAATTCCGTAGTTTGGGGGTTGTTAGGGTTTCCTGCTGACCCTTTGTAATAAGGAAATCTTGCGGTTCCATTTTAATGATAGTGTCTAAACGACTACCGGAAGTCAGCATCTCACGCATCCCCTGCAATTCTCTGGTTTGATAATTAGATAACACCCAATGATATGGTTCTTCGGACAGTGTGTCATAGCGTATGGTACTTGACTGAAGATGACTTACTAATTTCTTGTTTTTGAACTTGTCTAAAAAGAAATCATAACCAGTCTTTGTGTTGTCTTCGTAACGGCCAATATATGCAATAACACCTTTATCAACTTCTAACTGAACATTTGTTGTATAAGCGGGTGTTCTACGCTTTTTGAAAGTGTTTTCAAATTTTACCCGTTTTATATTTCCTTCTGGAATTATGTAACAGCCAAGATAATATGAGATTAATGCAATGATGACAGAGGAAAGGATATATGGACGAAGCAGACGTCTGAATGTCATGCCCGTGGACATCATAGCAATGATTTCCGAGTTTTCTGCTAGTTTGGTTGTGAAATAAATTACGGATACAAATACAAATAATTGACTGAAAAGGTTACTATAGTATGGTACGAAGTTCAGATAATAATCCAAAAATATTTGACGCATGGTTGCATTTCTTGACACAAACTTATCAATGTTCTCGTTGATGTCAAAAACAACTGCAATTGATATAATGATTAGGATGACAAAAAGATATGTACTTAGAAATTTCCACATCAAATACCTGTCTATTAGGTTAAGGGGCAATATACGGCTAAAGAAAAATGCTTTAAAAGAGTGCCAACAATCCTTCAACGATTTTTTGTTTTTTCGCTGATATTTAGATGAGGGTGAGCTCTCATTTGCTACTACATTCATCTCTTTATTATCCTGTATGTAATCTGGAACTGACAACTATGCCTGAAATTAGTTTTGTATATGCTTTGTTTATTTACCAAATCAATTGATTGTAATTGGTTGAATAATCGTGATATTATTTACAGTCTATGGTCTGTTGATTATCTTTATAATCTTCTGCCTAATTCATCTATCATTTTAGATTTCCATACACAGAAATCACCAGACAAGATGTGTTCACGTGCTTCGCGCATTAAATCTAAATAGAAAGCCAAATTGTGAATTGAGGCAATTTGAAGAGCTAATAGTTCTTGTGCTTTAAACAAATGGTGTAGATATGCTTTACTGTATGTGGAATCGACGTATGAACTGCCTTCAGAATCTATTGGACTAAAATCCGTCTCCCATTTTTTGTTTCTCATATTCATCGTTCCATGACGGGTGAACAACATGGCATTACGTCCATTACGGGTTGGCATCACGCAGTCAAACATGTCAACTCCACGCTCTATTCCCTCTAGGAGATTAATCGGAGTTCCTACGCCCATCAGATATCGGGGTTTATCTTTCGGCAATATATCATTCACGACTTCTATCATTTCATACATAACATCAACAGGCTCACCAACGGCTAATCCACCTATTGCATTTCCGTCCATTTCTTTACTCGCAACATATTCAGCAGCATGAATACGTAAATCTTTGTATGTACAGCCCTGGACAATCGGAAATAGACTCTGATGGTAACCGTATTTTGGCTCTGTCGATTGATATTCAGAAATGCATCGATCCAACCAGGATTCTGTCAAAGCAAGAGATTTTTTTGCATATTGATAGTCAGAAGTGCCGGGAGGACATTCGTCAAATGCCATCATGATATCCGCACCAATTGATCTTTCAATATTTATTACGCGCTCGGGGGTGAATAAATGTTTAGAACCGTCAATGTGAGAGCTGAATTCCACACCGTTAGCATTTATTTTACGTATTCCAGCTAATGAAAAGACCTGAAAACCACCACTGTCTGTCAGCATCGGACGATTAAAACCATTAAAGCGGTGAAGACCGCCGCTTTTTTCCAGAATATCTGTTCCTGGTCTCAGATACAGGTGATAGGTGTTACCTAAAATGATTTGTGCATTAATGTCGCTTAATAATTCATGAAGGTGAACAGCTTTCACACTGCCCGTAGTCCCTACAGGCATGAAAATTGGAGTCTCTATATTGCCGTGATCTGTTCTTATCAAACCATAACGGGCACTACTCTTTGAATCATTGGCTAAAACTTGGAAAGTCATTGATTTGGGTTTTTATAACAATCAGGAATTTTGTAAGTCACGGCATTATATACTTTTTCTTCAAGCAATGCATAGGCTATGACATCGTCTATTGTATCAACATAATGGAATGTCAATCCTTCAATATATTGTGATGGAATCTCTTTAATGTTTTTCTCGTTTTCACGACAGAGCATTATTTCCTTTATACCAGCGCGTTTAGCTGCTAATATTTTTTCTTTGATACCTCCAACTGGAAGAACTTTCCCTCTGAGGGTTATTTCCCCAGTCATAGCTAGCCCCTTTCGTACTTTACGTTGTGTTAATGCTGATGCAATAGACGTAGCAATGGTTACACCTGCTGATGGTCCATCTTTGGGAACAGCTCCTTCTGGAACATGAATGTGTATGTTGTAATAATCAAATAATGCCGGATCTATTTTTAACAAGCCTAAGTGACTCTTTAAATATTCAAGCGCCAATATGGCAGATTCTTTCATCACATCACCCAGATTACCTGTTAAAGTAAGTTTGTTCCCTTTTCCTGGACTTAAAGAAGTTTCCACAAAAAGTATTTCACCACCAACGGCAGTCCACGCTAAACCTGTTACTACTCCAGCGTAGTTGTTGTTTTGATATTGGTCACGATTGAATGGTTCTACACCTAAAAACGTAACGACCTCAGAGGGAGTGATTTTATATGTTTTTATTGCGGACTCTTCGGTAACGGCTATATATGCTATCTTTCGGAGAATCTTGTTGATTTTTTTCTCAAGTTCACGTACTCCGGACTCTCTGGTATAACATTCTATTATTTTCTCAATGGCGGCCTTGGTGAATGACACTTTATAGTCTTTTAACCCCACATTTTCTATTTGTTTGGGGATTAGGTGACGTTTTGCTATTTCAATTTTTTCTTCTGTAAGATATCCACTGACTTCAATTAGCTCCATTCTGTCCAATAAAGGGGAAGGTATATTGCTAATATTGTTAGCCGTGGCAATAAACATAACATGCGAAATATCATAATCTATATCAATGTAATTGTCATGGAAAGCTGTATTCTGTTCTGGATCTAAAACCTCTAATAAGGCTGATGAGGGGTCACCGTGAACGTTCATCTGACCGACTTTATCTATTTCGTCAAGAATGAAAACTGGGTTAGAACTGCCAGCCTGTTCTAATCCTTTAATAATGCGTCCAGGCATGGCTCCAATATAAGTACGACGGTGTCCACGGATTTCTGACTCATCGTGGAGCCCACCTAATGACACACGAACGTATTTGCGTTTCATGGATTTTGCTATACTTTTGCCTAAAGATGTTTTGCCAACTCCTGGGGGACCATATAAACAAAGGATCGGACTCTTAAAATCTCCGCGTAAACATAGAACTGCCAAATACTCTAGTATACGTTCCTTTACTTTTTCCATTCCATAATGATCCTGATTTAATATTTTTGATGCACTGTTAAGTTTTAGGCTGTCTTTAGTGTATTCACCCCATGGTAAATTGAGTAATGTGTCAAGATATTCATATACAACGTTGTAGTCTGGACTAGATGTGGACTGACGCTCTAATTTAGTTAATTCCTTATTAAAACGATCGAGCACATCTTTATTCCATTTTTTCTTGGAAGCTCTTGCTGACAACTCTTCATAATCGTTGCTGTCATTGTCACCAAGCTCGTCTTTTATGTTTTCAATTTCTTTTTTTAGAAAATATTCTCGTTGTTGCCGACTTAAATCCTCATGGGTCTGCATTTGAATGTCAGCTTTCAATGTGGCGAACTGATATTCACGGTTCAGTATGCTTAATAATTTTAAGGCACGGTCATGAATGTTTGTCTGTTCTAAAAGCATTAAATGCTCGTTGTTTGGTAAAGGCAGACTACCACACATGAAATTAACGAAAAAAACACGGCTACGAGCATCTTCAAGACGGAATGATGAATCAAGACGCATTCCATCTCCTTTCTGAAGAAATTTGTCTGCAATTTCCTTGCATGAATCTATAGTGGCTATAAATTTATGGTCAGAGTCATCCGGTATGATTTCTGGGAATATTTCAACATGACCATATAAATATTTGCCACCATCATGGGCATTTAGTAAATGTATTCGAGCTATGCCTTGCAAAAATGCTGTATGGCTACCGTCAGGAAGACGCAGAATTTTTACTACACGGCCAAGTACACCTGTTTTATATAAGTCTTTTTCATTGGGGACATCAACATGTTCGTCAAGCTGGCCAAACACACCAATCTGAGATTTTTGCTTGTATGCATCGTTTAAAAGCGTTAATGCAGATTCCCTTCCTATGTTTACAGGCAGTAAAGTGCCAGGAAACAACAACATGTTGCGTAAAGGGAGAATAGGAATTTCTTTGTCTAAACAGGAAATATCTTCTGATTCAAGTTCTGATTTGTCAAAATTGGCTATAACAGATATACTTCCACCTTCAATTCTGCTGAAATAATTATCTATTATGCTGGAATCGTTAAAGTCCATATAAAATGTTGAAATTTAATGTTCTAATTAATGACTTTAGCTGAGTTGTTATGAGCTGTGCTGAAATTTGTGTATATCATTTGCAAAGTTACAAAAAAATATGCAATTTTTTTACTTTGAAAAAATTAAAAAAAGTCAAAAACAAATTTACCGTTTATTATTTTTCTTTTCTCAATTTATTATTGTAACTTTGCCAATATTTAGCAATGTGCATTCATGAGTGCTTTTAAAATAATAAATAAGAATCTTCTTCTTTCTTGTTTCTCGGTATTTCTATTTTTCTCCTGTGGTGAAGATCGAACCTCGGAATATGAGGAACTTACTGCTTGTGATCATTGGATGATTGACATCATGAGAAATGAATATCTCTGGGGGGACAGCATAAAAAATGACAATATTCCATGGAAGAGTTATTTCTATGAGCCTCAAAAATTTTTTTCTACTCTTATAGGTTTTGCCCCCATAAAGGATAACTGGTCATGGTGCTCGATTGACACTCTGGATGAAGATTATCATCAGAGAGGATTTTTTAACCATCTTGATTCATATGGGTTGGATTTTTTACTCATGACAGATCCAACAGGAAAAACCAGCAGACAGTATGCTCGAGTGAGAACAGTCATACAAAGTTCTCCAGCAGAGAGAGCAGGTATTGAAAGAGGTGATTTCATTGCTTCTATAGATGATAATCGCATATCTTCGACAAATACTTCATCTCTTATTTCTGGTAAAGCCAGAACATTAATTGTCAATAAACTGGATGTGAGTCTTGAGGATAATGAGTATTTCTGGAATGTTGAAGATACTATTTTTATGGAAAAATCAGAATATGTTGAGGATATTCCTTTCCCGGTTTTGACCTTTTTTCATCATAATAATATCAACATTGCATATTTAATGTGTAACCGTCTGACTTCTGGCCCGGTGGAAAAAGATCTTTATGCTCAAAATTATTTAGATGACTTGAGATTAACTGTTCAAAGGATAAAAGACCAGAATCCTCGTGTGCTTATCCTCGATTTACGACTTTGTAATGATGGCGATATTGGCTGTGCTAATCTTTTGGCTTCATATATTGTTGGAAATAAAGGGAATAATAAGATTTTTGCTAAGGTAATCTATAATACAAACAATGCAGATAACAACAAGTCATATAATTTTTACGAGGATGCAATTCGTCAGGGAATAGAACCAAACACTATTTTCATTATTACAAGTGGATTTACAGCAGGACCAGCAGAATGGCTGATAAGGTCATTGTGTGATACTTTAGGACCTAACAATGTTTTTGTCGTTGGTGAAACCACAGATGGGCAGAATGTTGTCACAAAGGATATCAAATCTGATTATTATGTCACATTACATCCGGCTGTAGCTTTTGTTGCTGATGAAAATGGAGATTATAATTATGAAGAAGGTATTATACCTGATGTGGAAATCAATGAAATGTCTTACGTACATCTTTATCCATACGGCGACAAAAATGAAATTATACTTTCTTATATTCTAAACGAAATCAGCTTAATGTTTTGATATAATTTGTTCTTATTTTCTATTATGTATATGCAATAATTTTCGATATTTTTTTAATAATATTCATTAATAATACTATTTCATTTTAACAATTAAACTATAATTATAGCAATGAAGACTCCACTTATAAATCGATTCTTAAAATATGTGTCATTCGACACCCAGTCTTCTGAGTGTTCAGAAACTACCCCAAGTACTGAAAAACAATGGCTAATAGCAAAATATATAACGCAGGAATTAATTGATATAGGCTTAATAGATGTGGAATTGGATGAGTATGGGTATGTTTATGCAACATTGCCTGCCAACACCGAAAAAAAAACAGTCCCAACTGTTGGTTTTATTGCTCACTATGATACTAGTCCGGATTTTTCCGGTGCTGATGTGAAACCCCACATTGTGGAAAACTATGATGGTAAGGACATCCGCCTTAATGATTCTTTATCGCTTTCGCCAGCTAAGTTTCCTGAGTTATTAAAACATATAGGAGAAGATATAATAGTAACTGACGGAACGACATTATTGGGCGCTGATGATAAAGCCGGGATTGCAGAGATTGTTTCTGCCTGTCAGTTTTTAATTGAACATAATGATATAAAACATGGTAAAATTAGAATTGCTTTTAATCCTGATGAGGAAATCGCGCGTGGAACTGAGAAGTTTGATGTGGAAAAATTTGCATGTCAGTTTGCGTATACTATGGATGGTGGAGATGTGGGAGAAATTGAATATGAAAATTTCAATGCAGCATCAGCTAAGATTAAGATTAAGGGTGTTAGTGTTCATCCGGGTTATGCAAAGGGTAAGATGCTTAATGCAGCAAAGGTCGCTGCAGAATTAATTACCATGATGCCACCATCTGAAACCCCCGAACAGACTGAAGGATATCAAGGATTCTATCATTTAATTTCAATTAACGGAGGGTGTGATAGCGCTGAATTGTCTTATATTATTAGAGATCATGACCGAGATATCTTCGAACAACGAAAATCGTATTTGAAAGAAGTTGTCGAGAAGATTAATCAAAAATATGGAAATGTGGCTACATCTGAAATCTGTAATCAATACTTCAATATGAAAGAAAAGGTTGACAGACGAATTGTTGATATAGCTGTTGATGCTGTAAAAAAAACAGGGGCAATGCCTGTTATTAGGGCTATACGTGGTGGAACAGATGGTGCTCAGCTGTCATTTAAAGGCCTTCCTTGTCCTAATATCTTTGCAGGAGGTCTAAATTTCCATGGACCATTTGAATTCTGTCCAATTCAAAACATGGAGAAGGCTGTAGAGACAATTATTAATATAGCACAAATTGTAGAACAACGGTTTTGATTTGAGCATGGAGGTTCGAGTAGATAAATGGCTTTGGGCTGCAAGAATTTTTAAAACTCGCACAATGGCTTCGGATGCCTGTAAGAATGGTAGGATAATGATTGATGGTATAAAACTAAAACCTTCCAGAATGGTAAAAGAAGGTGATGTAATCCAGGTGAGAAAACCCCCAGTAACATATTCTTTTAAAATTCTTAAAGCTGTGCAAAATAGAGTGGGGGCAAAAATGGTTCCCTGTGTAATGGAAAATGTAACCCCACAAACGCAACTGGAGATTCTGGAAATGAATAAGGTGGGAGGGTTTCTTATTAGGGCTAAAGGAAGTGGACGTCCGACAAAAAAGGAAAGACGGGAGATTGATGGACTTGACACTCCTGAATTTTTTGCCGATTTTGATGACGGTTTTTATGACGAGGATGATGAAAGTGCTATGTTTTCAGATTATTTAGATTTTGGAATGGAATAAACTCGGTCTAATCGATTGTTTTCACATGATATTGTTTGATTGTTAAAAGCTGGCGAAGATGATTATTTGTTGTATTGATTCATCGCGATAGTTACTCCGCTCAAACAAAAAGTTTTCACAGCGTCGGCTGCAATCTCCAAACGCGAAGAAATGGCAGTAAGCTCATCTTCGTCAAACTTTCCTAAAACATATTCTATCTGATTCCCTTTTGAAAAATTATTGCCCACGCCAAATTTCAAACGCACATATTGTTGACTCCCAATAACTGAAGCAATATGTTTCAGGCCATTGTGCCCTCCGTCACTACCTTGGGGACGTATTCTGATTTTTCCTAGTGGTAGAGATATGTCATCACAAACAACAATTAAACGTTCAATTGGGATATTTTCCTTCTGAAGCCAGTAGCGCACAGCATTACCACTTAGATTCATGTATGTAGTAGGTTTCAAGAGAATCATTTCAGCATTTTTTACACGGCATTTACCAACATATCCATATCGACGGTCTTCAAACGATACAGTTAATCCTTTTGCGATATGATCTATTATCATAAAACCAATATTGTGGCGGGTAAATTCATATTCGGATCCGATATTCCCTAATCCTACAACTAAGTACTTCATTTTCTTTTCTTTCTCTTCGATTGTTTTGTTGTTTTTTTTATAAAAAGAATCGAATAAAATTCTCAATAAGCGCATAATTGTTGAGACATTAATGATTTCTATGGAACAATTATATATGATTCCTTTTTATGTGTCTTTGGCTTGAACCATTTATTGATAATATATAAAAAAAGAATCATGGTTTTTGTAAGCCATGATTCGGAAATTAAAAATGAGTGCTGATTATTCTTCTGTGCTTTCTTGTGTTTGCTCTGCTGCAGAACGTGCGGCGCGTGTCATACGTACTGCACAAACAACAACTTCTTTTGAGGTTACTATTTCCAAACCATCAAAGTTCAATGCGCTTACTTTTAGCGATTTCCCAAGTGTGAGGTCTGTTACATCAATGTCTAATGTGTCGGGAAGTGAAGTATATGGAGCCTTAACTTTTAGTTTGCGCATATTCTGAACGAGTTTTCCACCCGCTTTCACTCCTTCTGCTAAACCATTCAGCTTAACTGGAATTTCTATAACAATAGGAGCGTCGGTTATCTGATAGAAGTCTATGTGAATCGGACGATCTGAAACAGGATCGCATTGCAATTCTTTAAGAATCACTTTGATTAAGTCGCCCTCAATGTTCAAATTCACAATGTAAACATTTGGAGTGTAAAGAAGTTTGGCTAGTTCTTTTTCTGTAACTACGATCGACTTTGACAGTGGAAGACCATTCTCGTCTTTTTCAACTCCGTAAACCACACATGGTACTAATCCTTGACGACGAAGGTCGCGGCATTGCTTTTTACCAGATTCTTTTCGAACCTTTGCATTTAATGTAATTTCTTTCATTTGTGTTACTATAAATTAAGTTTTGAATTGCTTAATTCGCCATCACACCATTTGGCTAGATGCCGATTTTTAAAAAACTTTGCAAAGTTACAATTTTTTTTTTGTTCCAACAACTTTTGATGTGTTTATTATTGTATTTTCATGAAAAAACATTGTAGTATGAAATAAATTCATTATCTTTGCAAATAATTTACAAAAAGATTTCTTTTGAATTATGATTAACAGAACACTCATTCGTCTGAAAATAGTGCAGCTCATTTATTCATTCTACCAAAATGGGGGTAAAGATATCAACACTGCAGAAAAAGAACTTTTGTTTAGTCTTTCCAAGGCTTACGATTTATACAATTATTTGCTTCTTCTTATGGTCGACACAACAAAATATGCTGCAGAACTTATTGAAAACCAAGAAGAATTAAACAAGATTGCCCACAAGGATGATAATATAAGCCATAAGTTTGTTGATAACAGATTTATTAAACAATTAGCAGTCAATCTGCAACTATTGGAATATCTTGATCAACAGAAACGTACATGGATGAACGACACAGACTACTTGAAAAAATTATTGCATGATATTTACACTTCTGAGGCATATATAGAATATATGAATAGTGATGTTGATGACTACATTTCTGATAAAGAGTTGTGGAGGAAACTTTACAAATCAATCATCATGAAAGATGAACGAATTCAAGACGTGCTAGAGGATAAAAGTTTGTATTGGAATGATGATAAAGAAATTGTTGATACTTTTGTGATAAAAACCATAAAGAGATTTGATGAGCAGAACAAACAGTATCAACAATTGTTGCCAGAATATAAGGATGAAGAAGACCGTGAATTTGCTATTAAACTTTTTAGGACAACAATTCTTAACGATGAGGACCACAGAAGGTTAATCGCTCAAAGTGTCAAAAATTGGGAGTTTGACAGGCTTGCTTTTATGGATGTTGTAATCATGCAAATTGCAATTGCAGAAATTCTTAGTTTTCCTTTAATTCCCACAGCCGTTTCAATCAATGAATTTGTTGAAATTGCAAAGTATTATAGCACTCCCAAAAGTGCTTCATATGTGAATGGCATTCTTGATTCTGTCGTGAAAAAACTTAAAAGAGAAAATATAATTTTAAAAAATTAGTGCTTAATTATTATTATCATGGATTTTAATTTGTTACAAGCAGTACAAACTGCACAACCTACAGAAAACCAAACAACTGCTTCAGTCGAACAACAGACAACTTCTTCTTCAACAGAAAAGACATCCTCTGATGCAAATCAGCAGATTTCAACAAAAACGGAAGTGCCTTCTCGGGATGAACAACCTGAGAATCAACCAGGTAGCATGATGCCAATGGTTATTATGCTTGTGGCAATGTTCGTGATTATGTATTTCTTTATGATTCGTCCGCAGAAAAAGAGACAAAAGCAAATACAGGAAATGAGAAACAAACTTCAGATTGGGAGTGAGGTTGTTCTTGCCAGTGGAATCAGAGGAAGAGTTAAAGATACTAACCCGGAAAAATCTTATATGACGATTGAGATTGCTAAGGGAGTATCAATTGATGTTGATAGAAATTGTGTTTACACCGACCTGGAACAGACTATGCAGAGATGATTTTTTATTAACATGCATTTCTATGCCAAAAACGGATAATAATACAAAAAAAAATAATTCACGGCTTTCGAAAATAAACCGTGAATTATTGATTTTTTTAGTCTTTTTGTTTATTGCTGTTGCCTTTTGGTTTATTCAGACATTCAAAGACTCTTTGTCTATGTCCATCGACTATCAGTTACGAATCAATGGAATTCCAGATTCTGTCATAACAACTTCCAAGGTCCCTGAAACAATAAATGTGAGAGTGCATGGAAGGGGTTTTCAACTACTAAAAATGATGTTTTCACCACAAGAGAGAGTGGTCGATGTTGACTATAAAAGCATGAGGGACAATAATAAGGCTTTGATTATTGATAATGAATTGTGGAAAAGATCTTTTGACAGAGTCTTACCAGCTGGAATTAGTGTCAGTGAAAGAAGTTTGCAAACCCTGGAAATATATTATTCAAATGGAGAACATAAAGCAGTTCCTGTGTATTTGAATGGAAAAATCAGTGCGAAAGAGGAATTTGTTGTGTGTAATGTCGTCTTTAATCCTCAAATGGTAGATGTTTATGCTCCAAGAGTTTCGTTTGACACAATAACTGCTATAAAAACCGTTTTGACAAATTATGAAAGTCTGGAAGACACGGTGAATGTGACACTTCAACTTGATCCACCTCTTGGTGTTAAATGCAATCCAGACTATGTTAATGTGTCAATTTGTGTAGATATGTTGTCTTCAAAGCATATTTCAGTACCGATTTATTCTATTAATACACCGCAGAACATTGTATTAAAACCATTTCCTTCTATTGCGTCAATATCTTTTACTGTCAATGCATCAAGGCTTAACGAGATAAAAGATGAGGAATTTAACGCTGTAATAGATTATAATTCGATTAAAGAAAATGATTCCCAATGTAAGGTTAATCTTACTGCTACACCTAGTGGTGTAACTAATGTTCAGTATTCACCACATTATGTCGAATATGTTATAGAACAACTTAATGAGATAAACGAATGATATGATAATTGGTATTACAGGTGGGATAGGCAGTGGAAAATCCTATGTTGTCAGTTTGCTGAAAAACAAGGGGTTTGAGTGTTTCGATAGTGATACAGAGGCAAAGACATTAATGATTTCAGATCCTATTGTCATTCAGCAGATTTGTTCTTGTGTTGGGGTAAACGCTTATAACAGACCTGATGTTAATAATCCGGACTTGGCTTTTTCATTGAAGTTTGATAACACATCTAATTCGTTTGATGGATGGACTTTGAACAAAAGTGTTGTATCAGAATTTTTGTTTAAGAATGAAGAAAACAAAAAAGCCATTAATGATATAGTACACCCTGCTGTTGCGCGTTTTTTTTTCGAATGGGCTAAACAACGTCAAGGTAGGGATGTTTTTCTTGAATCTGCAATTCTTTTTGAGAGTGGATTTAATCGGATTGTTGATTTCATTGTTTTTGTCACAGCCAATGAGAATATTAGAATAAAAAGGACTATGCTTCGTGATCAACTTTCTTATGAAAGTGTGTTAAAGAAGATAAAACACCAAGCCAATCAAGAAGTAATATCCAAAAAGGCAGATTATATTATTTATAATAATGGTACTGAAAACATTTTAGAACAAATTGATGATTTGATCAAATTGTTAAATCTCAAACCATAGTTTAACTGTTGTTAATGATTTATTAATTTTATAATTTTCACATTATGTTAAATAAGATTTTAGCTATTTCTGGCAAACCCGGACTCTATCGTTTTCTTTCAAAAGGAAACAAGATGATTATTGTTGAGTCAATTGATGATTCGAAAAGAAGATTACCTGCTTATGCTACGGATAAAATAGTTGCTCTTTCAGATATTTCCATTTACACCAATGATGGAAAAGAGGTAAAGTTGGCAGATGTATTTAATAATGCAAAGAAACTTTATGATGAGAAAGAAATAGATCTTCATTACAAAAAGGCTTCACAGATTGAGATTGTTGAGGTTTTTTCAAAAATTCTTCCTCAATATGATAAAGATAGAGTTCATGTCAGCGACATGAGAAAAGTCATACAATGGTATAATATATTAACAAAATATAGCTTAAATGATTTTTCAATCGAAGAAACAGCTGCTCGGAATGAAGAAAGTGAATAAACACAAAATAAGTGATAATCATTTGCCTAAAGAACGTTTGCTTTTATATCATTTCAATCTTTTCTCAAAAGAATCTCATTGATAATAATTTGAATTTATTTGATTTGATATGATTGTAAATTTGAATATACCAAATTTAATATTCTTTTATGGTCAATTTAGCTATTTTTGTTTCAGGAAACGGAACTAATTGTGAGAACATAATTAAGTATTTTCAAAATTCCGAGATAGTTAAAACCGCAGTAGTCATAAGCAGCAGAAAAGATGCTTATGCTTTGGTTAGGGCAGAAAAACTTCATGTTGCCAATCTCATCCTTAATAAACAACAAATAAACGATAAAGATTACATCTTAGGTGTTCTCCAGCAATATCAAGTGGATTTTATTGTCCTTGCGGGATTTCTTTTAATGATTCCGGATTTTCTTATTGATTCTTTCCCCAAAAAAATTATTAATTTACATCCAGCTTTGTTGCCAAAGTTCGGTGGAAAAGGTATGTACGGTCATCATGTCCATAAAGCTGTAAAAGAAGCAGGTGAAAATAAAACAGGCATGACTGTTCATTATGTTTCACCTGTTTGTGATGGAGGTGACATAATCTCACAATTTGAGTGTACCGTTGACAAGAATGATACCCCCGAAGATATAGCTCGAAAAGAAAATGAACTCGAAATGAAATATTTTCCCGAAGTGATAGAAATGGTAATTCGTAAAACTTTTTATTCTTCATAATTGTGTTTTGCAAATCAATGTTTTTATTCAATATCTGTAACTATTCAGCGATTGCCATATAGCCGTTTTCCGTGCTTAGAACAAGGCGCGGATAGCAGCGTATGGTGAGTTGTTATGTTTCTTAGTGGTCTCTACGATGGAAAGCAGGTCAAGAAAGGCATTTGCCCCAGC